>Ga0272442_10007127_pt1 | contig 14536 bp, 9 predicted proteins | sample SSMForm2O_FD_200262 | JGI IMG/M metagenome (GOLD analysis project Ga0272442, IMG submission 200262) | Marine sediment archaeal communities from Little Sippewissett salt marsh, Falmouth, MA, United States - SSM-Form-2O | ecosystem: Environmental > Aquatic > Marine > Wetlands > Sediment ...
TCGTCATACTGGTTGGCATTGACGGCCATGAGCTCCTTGATAACGGTGACGGCCCTCTCGTATCTCTTGAGCTTCTCGAGACACTTGACCGTGCGGTACTTGTTGTACCAGAAGTTCTTGCCCTCCGGATACCGCGTCATGGCGGTCTGGAAGACATTCATGGCCTTCTGGTACTTAAGGAGCCTCAGGCAGTAGCCGCCGAGGCGGCTCAGGCCCGCCTCGTCCACCGCGTCGCGCTCGGCGTCCTCACCAGGCGTGCTGGCCGTGAACTTGTTGAACATGAAGCTCACGCCGCCGCTACTGCCGAGCCATCCAATGAGCACGACCACGCCAATGATAATCGGCCACTTCAGGAATGAGAGATCCACGACGCCCTCCTTTGCCCTCGGCACCTGTGGCGCCGGGCTTCCCAACGCATCTGTCCAGGATTATGGGCGCCTGCGTCGCGCGAACGCAACCGTCGCCTCCGCAAGGCCCCCTAAGCTCAGAACGGCAACACGCCGCTGACAAAACCGAGCCCGGTGCGGACCAGGTCGCTCAATACGGGGATCGGATAGCGCAAGGCGGCGAAGCATATCGCGACGACGACCACGATAACGATGACGAGCTTGATAGCGAAGTGGCCGAGCTTGCGCATGTTGCCCGCGCCACGGCTGCTGCGCTCGAGCCCCTGCGCGCGCTTGATGAATTCCTGGTGCTTCTCCTTGCACGCCTGGCTGCAGAAGTTGCCCGTGGGCCCGCTGACCAGGCACGTGCTGCAAACCGGCTTGCCACATTGCTTGCACCGTGCGACCGCCTCGACCCCCGGATGGTTGATGCATCCTGAACTGGTTGGTTTGGCCATGTCTCTCCCTCCCCTGCATTTGACCACGGCGTACGCGCCGCTAATCCTGCGCCTTTGTGGCGATCTCCCGTTGGATTCGTTCGACGAAGGCGTCCAACTCCATGGTGCCCTGGTCGCCCTTGCGCCGGTGGCGCACGGCGACGGCGCCAGCGTCGCATTCCCGCTCGCCCACTACCAGCATATAGGGCACCTGCTGCGTCTGGGCATGGCGGATCTTGTACTTCATGCTCTCGTCGCTTGCGTCGACTTCCACGCGGATGCCGAGGCCGAACAGGCGGTCGTGAACCTTCTGGGCGTAGCGCAGGTACGACGCGGCCACGGGGATGACCACGACCTGGACCGGGGCCAGCCACGCCGGAAAGGCGCCGCCAAAATGTTCGATGAGGATTCCGAGGAACCGTTCGATGGCCCCGTAGATCACCCGATGCACCATCACGGGGCGGTGGGCCTGCCCGTCCGCCCCGATGTATTCGAGGTCGAACTTCTCGGGCATCGCAAAGTCCAACTGGATCGTGGCGCACTGCCAAGAACGCTTCAGGCAGTCCCGGATGTGAAAATCGATCTTCGGCCCGTAGAACGCGCCGTCGCCCTCATTGATCTTGAAGGCCACGCCCTTGGCCTCGAGCGCGCTGCGCAGGCCCGCCGTGGCGACCTCCCACATCGCGTCGGTTCCGATGGCCTTGTCCGGGCGCGTGCTCAGCTCGACCGCGTACTCGAGGCCGAACACGCCGTAGACATAGTCGACGAAATCGATGATGCTGATGACCTCGTCCTGGATCTGGTCCTCGGTCATGAAGATGTGGGCGTCGTCCTGGGTGAACATGCGCACGCGTGAGAGGCCGTGGAGCACACCGGACTTCTCGTGGCGGTGGACCACGCCCAGCTCCGCCCAACGCAACGGCAGCTCGCGATAGCTGTGCATGCGGTTCTTGTAGACCAACATGCCGCCGGGGCAATTCATGGGCTTCACCGCGAAATCGCGCTCGTCGATCTGCGTGAAGTACATGTTCTCCTTGTAGTGGTCCCAGTGGCCGGACTGCTCCCAAAGAGTCCGTTCGAGTATGACCGGCGTGCTCAGTTCGCCGTAGCCGCGCTTCCGGTGTTCCTCACGCCAGAAGTCGATAAGCTCATGCAAGACGACCATGCCCTTCGGGTGGAAGAACGGAAAGCCGGGGGCCTGCTCGTGGAAACTGAAAAGGTCCAGTTGCTTGCCGAGCTTGCGGTGGTCGCGCTTCTCGGCCTCGGCCAAGAGCGCCAGATGCTCGTCGAGCTCCTTCTGCTTGGGGAAGGCCGTTCCATAGACGCGCTGCAGCATGGGGCGGTCCGAGTCGCCGCGCCAGTAGGCGCCCGCTATGGAGAGTAGCTTGAAGGCCTTGATACGGCCGGTGGCCGGCAGATGGGGGCCGCGGCACAGGTCCACGAAGTCGCCGTTCTCGTAGAAGGTGATGGTGCCGTCCTCGAGTTCCTCGAGCAACTCCACCTTATAGGGCTCGCCACGTTTCTTGAAATAGGCGATCGCCCCTTCCTTGGGCATCTCCTTCCGAATAAACGGGGCGTCTTCCTTCACCATCCGCGCCATCTCGGCCTCGATGGCCGGGAAGTCGTCCTCCGTCAGCAGCGGCTCGACATCGATATCGTAGTAAAACCCATCCTCGATGGCGGGTCCGATGGCGAAGGAGACGTCGGGCCGGACCACGTGAATGGCGGCGGCCATGAGGTGCGCGGCGCTATGGCGGAAAACCGCGCGGCCCTCGGGCGAATCGAAGGTCAACAACTCGATCCGGTCGCCGTCGTGCACCGTCGTGCTAAGGTCGGCCACAACGTCATTGATCTTGGCGCCGGTCGCTGCCTTGGCCAAACGCGGGCCAATGCGCTCGGCCACCGACAAGGCCGTGCTCTGCTCCGGCATCTCGAGGGTCGAAGCGTCCGGCAACTCGATGCGAATACTGCCCATGAGTACTCCTGAACTTGGTATGGGCCACCGGCGTCACGTTGTCGCTGCCGGCCGGAACCGCGCCGGTCGAGGCCCGATTGATGCCGTATGATAGCATAGGAGGCGTGGCTGACCGTAGTTTTCCGCACACGGAATCGCCGCCAATCGCCCCCGCGGCGGCATTCTGCCCGGAACAAGGGACGCTGTGCCGTTGTTATCTATCCAAGAAGTGTAGGGCCGGGCGAGGCCCTTCTGCAAACACTAGGTTGTCAAAGGAGTATGCAATGGGTTTTTCGTTAAAGCATCGCTATGGTTTGAGCCTCCTGCTCGCACTCGCGTCGGCCGGCCTGGCCCTCTGCGCGGCATGGGCCGACGGTTTTCACATCAGGCCCCATCCTCAGAATGTCACCTCCGACGGTGTCACGCTGTTCTGGGAGTCCACCGAGGCGGGCGTCGGAGTGGTCGAGTTCGGCCCTCACGACGCGTTCGACCGCCGAGCCAGCGAGGACGGGCCGACGAAGATCCACCGCGTGCGCCTGACCGGCCTCGACGCGGCGACCACCTACGCCTACCGCGTTCAGGCCGGGCAGGAGACCCATCAGGCCCGTTTCACCACGGCCCCGGAACATCCCCGCGCCATCACGTTCGCCGTCTTGGGCGACTCGCGCCGCTGGGGCACGGCTTGGGCCGACACGAAGATGGGCGAGCACATGATGCAATGGCGGCCCGAGTTCGTGCTGAATATGGGCGACTTGGTCGGCAGCGGCCACCAGTACGAACAGTGGCCCGAGCACTTCGAGCGGTTCCGCGAGATCAACAAGACCATCATGATGGTGACCGCAAGGGGCAATCACGAGGGCTCGCGCAAACGAGACGCCGAGAACGACTGGTTCGCCAAGTACCACGAGTTGCCCGGCGCAGGAGAGCCCTTTGTCGCATTTGATTGGGGCAACACGCACTTCGTACTCGTCTCCTTCGAGGATGCCCGCGACGTCCTCGTCCAACTCGACCAGGACCTCGCCCGGAACTCGAAGAAGTACGTGGTGGTCGCCTTCCATTTTCCCGTGTACTGCTCGGGATACTTCTCGCCGGTCGACAGCCGCAAGGAGGAAAGCTCCGGCGCCATGGCCCACGTCCGGGAGCTGTTCGACAAGCATCACGTCACCGCCCACTTCGCCGGCCACACACACATCTACGAGCGCGTCTTCCCCATCTACGAAGGCCGCCGCCACCCCCGCGGCACCACCTATATCGTCCAAGGAGGCGACATCGGCGGCAACTACCCCGAGTGGTGGACCGCCTACCAGGATGACCGAGGCGCCATGGATCAGCCCACCTACACCGTGGTGACTACCCACGACGAGCGGATGGATGTGCGGACCTTCGCCTGGTCGCCTCCCGAGCAACAGATCGTCGAGATCGACCGCGTCATCACCGGCTACGACCAGGCCGTGCCGAGCGCCCTCGCCGCCAACCTGGCGGAACTCAACGGCAATGCCCTGCTCGAAGCGATCCAGGTGCTCGGCGCCATGATGTACGCGCCCGCTACGGCGGCCCTGTCTTCCTATCTCGAGCATCAGGACCCCGTCGTCCGCCGCGCCTCGGCCACGGCCCTGCGCGCCATTGGGGACGAAGCCGCGGCCAAAAAGCTGGTCACGTGCCTGGACGATGCCGACCTGCACGTGCGCCGTGAAGCGGCGCGGGCCCTCGAGAGCGCCATGCCCAAGAGGCTGGCCAAGGCGGCGGCCGCGGCCGCGTTGGATGCCGGACAGGACGCCCGCGTGCGTGTGGCCTGCATCGGGGCGCTCCAACTCCACGCGCCCGCCAAGCGCACGCGCGATGTCGCCATCGAGATCCTCAGCGGAGAGGCCCCGGTCGACGTGCGCAACCGGGCCGCCTATGCCCTCGGCCGCGTGGCGCAGGAAGAAGATGTCGAGGAATTGGTCAGGCTCGTGCAGGAGGAGCCCTCGCCCTTCGCCACCATCCGTCTCGCCTACACCCTCAACGCCCTCACCCGCGTGCGCATCGGCCTGGAAGGCGGCGGCGAGCTGGCCCAGTCGAAGCCCGGCGAACGCGGGCCCTTCGCCGAGAAATGGCTGTCCCGGATTTAGGCTGCAAGAGCGGTCACGCCATGGGGCGCCGCGCCCAAAGTTGGGTGCGGCGCCCCGGTTGGCACAGCGGCTCGGGGGGGGATATCTCGGCCTGCTTGAAATCGCCTGCCGACGTGGCTACCGTGATGTCAACGGGCCGCAGAGGAGGGGCCTTATGCCGCCTGCAATTCGAGGGGTTTGTGCTATGCGCCGGACAGGATTCACGTTGATCGAGTTGCTGGTCGTGATCGCCATCATCGGGATTCTGGCGGCGATCTTGCTCCCTGCGTTGGCCCGGGCGCGCGAGGCGGCCCGGCGTGCGAGCTGCGCCAACAATCTCAAGCAGTGGGGGCTTGTGTACAAGATGTACGCCAACGAGTCACCGGGGGAGCGGTATCCGCCGCTGCAAACCGTGCCCAACACGTCACTCGGGCCGCGGGTCGCGGCCCTCTATCCGGAGTACTTGACCGATCCCATGCTGTTGCTGTGCCCCTCGGACCCGGATTCGACCGAGGACGACCTCAAGTACGCCAGCGGCCCGCGTAAAGGACAGTGGCGCATCATCGAGAAGCCCTGGCTGGTCAACGAAAGCTACGGATACCTCGGGTGGGTGTTCGACCGGATCGACGACGTGCCCGAGCATACGGCCCAACTCGGCGCGGTCGCGCCCACGGTGCTGACCGTGCTCACAGTGCTGTGGCCCGACCTGACGTGGGTGGACCCTACGCTTCCCGTGCCCGCCCAACTCGGACAAGTCCTCGAGGTCCTCGTCACAACGCCCCCGCTACTGATCGTGCCGGAGCAAGCGGCCGAGGCCTCGGACCGCGACATCGCGCTGCCCATGGCCGGCAACGGCAACGGCGGCGGCGACATGGTGTATCGTCTGCGCGAAGGCATTGAACGATTCCTGATCACGGACATCAACAATCCCGCGGCGTCGGCCAAGGCCCAGAGCGAGATCTTCATCATGCTCGACATGCTCGGCACCGGCGACGCCATAGCGCACTTCAACCACGTGCCGGGGGGATGCAATGCCCTGTATCTCGATGGCCACGTCGCCTTCATCCGGTATCCCGGCAAGGGGCCCGTGACCCGGACCATGGCCAACATCATCGGCGTGGCGTCGCTGGCGTGGGGGAATTGAACGGGCCGCAGCGCCAAGGCTCAGGGCAGCACGAAGAACACCATCGCGAAGAAGTGGCATGTGCTGGCGGCCACGACGAAGAGGTGCCAGATGGCATGGTTGAAGGGCAAACGCTCCCAGAGATAGAAGATCACGCCGAGGCTGTACAGGACGCCCCCGCCGGCCACCAGCGCCAACCCCGGCAGCGACAAGGTCGCCAGTACAGGTTTGATGACGACCACGCCGGCCCATCCCATCCCAAGGTACAACGCAATAGACACGGCCTCGAAGCGCCCAAGGAAGGCGACCTTGAGCGCGATACCGAAGGCCGCTGCCGCCCACACAAAGCCGAAGAGCGCCCAGCCCCAGCCGCCCCGAAAGAGCACCAACACGAATGGCGTGTAGGTGCCCGCGATCAGCAGGAAGATGGCCGCGTGATCGAGCCGCCGGAAGAACCGCTTGACCTGCGGGACGGAGATGCCGTGGTACAGGGTCGAGGCGAGATACAGGCACACGAGCGTGGCGCCGTAGATGCTGAACGCCACAATGCGCCACGGATCGCCCTTGAGGCTCGCCAAGACCACCAGCACGGTCAGCCCGGCGATACTCAAGGCCGCGCCGACGCCGTGGGTAACGCTATTGATGATCTCTTCGAGGACTTTGAACTTCGGTTGCCTGGCGGGACTCATGTTGCCTTTCATACGCCCCGCTTCGCATTGCGGGCCTCGCGCGGGGGGGAACTGCGGATGCCTTGTTGCGCCGGTATTATGCCACGCTGGGCGCCAGCCCGCAAGCCACGAACGGATCCGTTGGCGCCTCGCCGATTCGTCTCGCGCGCTGGCTGAACGAACGAAACGCTTGCATCATACGGACGCATGCGCCATAATAAAATTGGCATCCGTCGGCGGTCGACGGCTTGGCATCCGTGCGGGGCGAATCTCGGCGAGATTCAGAAAGAAGGAGGTATCATGCGTAAAAGAGGTTTCACGTTGATCGAGTTGCTGGTGGTCATTGCCATCATCGGCATTCTGGCGGCCATACTGCTGCCCGCGCTGGCGCGTGCGCGGGAGGCGGCGCGGCGGGCCAGTTGCCAGAACAATCTCAAACAGTGGGGGCTCATTTTCAAGATGTACGCCAACGAGTCAAAGGGGGAGCAGTATCCCTCCCTCCAGGTCGGCCCGGGCGTACCTCCTGGAACCTTCGGCAACAACGACGATGACATGGATGAATTCGCCGTAGGGCCCAAGGTCTCGTCGTTGTATCCGGAGTACTGGACCGACCCGGCCATCATCGTCTGTCCGTCCGACGCCGAGTTCGGCGACCACATGGACGACGTGATCCCCGGGCGCGATCATGTCAACGGCATCGCCGACGACCCGGCCGAGGCCGACGCCAGCTATGTCTACTTGGGCTGGGTGATCGACCGGATCGGAGCGGCCATTGACGATCCCATGAACGTTGAAGTCGGCAGCATCCCCAACATCGGGCCGCTGCTGGCCCTCGTGGGTGCCGTCGACCCGAGCACCAGGGTCCCGACGCAGCTCGCGTGCGCCGTGGGCATCGCCTACACGGAGTTCTTGTCGACCGGCATCAGCGTCGGCACGAAGGACATTAACCTGGTGACGGGCGGCGGCGGGTTGATCGGCTCGTTTGGCGCCGGCCACGGCAACGGCGGGGGAGACGTCGTCTACCACCTGCGCGAGGGCATCGAGCGCTTTATGATCACCGACATCAACAATCCCGCGGCCAGCGCCCAGGCGCAGAGCGAGGTCTTCATCATGTTCGACGCCCTCGGCGGAGGCGAGTTGGTCGGATGGTTCAACCACATCCCCGGCGGATGTAACTGCCTGTTCATGGACGGCCACGTCGAGTTCATCCGCTACCCAACCGTCTCCCCCGTGTGCGCCAGTGTCGGCAACCTCGTCACCATCGCCGGCTCGATCTAATATCCATAGCTGACACGCTCCGAGTTGTCTCTGCAAGCGAAGCGTCGTGACCAGCCGGTCACGACGCTTCGCTGCTCAGAAACCACCCTTCCGCTTCCTGGAACAAGGGCCTGACAGCCAAGGACCTCGGCTTGCCTGTTGCGACTGCCCAGTGAACGTGGCGCCGCTCTGAACGCTACGGAAAGAGGAACAGGGCCGTGTCAGAGCCCTTGGTAGGCCTTCGGTGACGAGAAGCCAACAGCTGCTCGGCCTTCCTTCCAGATCCGAGAGGCTACAACAGGCAAAGAGGAAGATGGAGAGCGGGCGGGCAAGATTCAGTCGAGGGTGGGATAAACGATGTCGCCGCGGGACTGGGCTTTCGTGTTCTCGTAGGAACCGTAAAATTCGCAGTTGGCGTCTAGCCAGAGGGTGAGGCGGTGGCGGGCCTCGAGCGGCAATTCGAGGCCGTGGTGGCGCTGGTCGAGGTACTCGATGAGGGGGGCGGCGCGCGCCCCGAAGCGCCCGGGGATGGTGCGGGTCCCTCCGTGCACGCCGTGGTTGATCGAGCCGTTGCGGACGTTGAAGTAGAAGCCATACTTGGCGGCGAGGTTCTGGTACGAGCGGGACCAGCCGTAGGGGCCCTCGATGACGCCTGTGAGGTCGAGGGCCTGTTGCTGTTGGTGGCACGCGACGCAGTGGCGGTCGAGGACGGGCTGGACGAGGCGCACGTAGCTGAAGGGATTCGAGCCGTCGACGTCCGGCTGGATCTTGGACGGTGCACGGCGCAGGGCCGACGGCGTGAGGCCGGGACGCGGGGACGCGCCATGTTTGCGCTCGTGGCAGCCTAGACAGGTCAGGCGCTCGCCAGGATGCAGGTAGGCGCCCGAGCGCATGGACTGGATGGCCAGGCCGTCTTCGTCCAGCGCCTGGAAGTACAGCAGCTTGCCCGCGGGAGCCTCGAAGTAGGCGCTCCCGTCCGCCTCGACCGGTACGGCGCCGAGGACGGCCCGCGCATTGCTTTGCTCGGCGACGCCAATGCGGGGCTGGTTGGGCGGCGCGGTGGTCTTGGGCAGGGCCTGCATGATGCGCAGGGCGCTGACCTTGGTTCCCTCGGGCCAGTCGAAATCGCTTTCGTAGACGTTCATGACGGCCAGCGTGGCCCGGCCGTCGCCGCTCTGGCGCGGTATGATCGGCGGGCGCGTACGGGGCCGCAACGGAATGGGGCTCATGCTGGGTATCTCGTGGTCGCTGTAGAGGAGTTCGCGATTGCCGAACCGGTCGATCCAGTACAGGCCGTGGTTGCGGGCGTCGGCGGCGTAGGCGCACAGGTAGTCGTCTTCGCTCAGCGGCCAGGGAGTACCGTAGACCATGCACGCAGCGATGGGCTTGATGTGGCGCTCGGCTTCCGGGAACGGCACCTCTGGCGTGAGGCGGGTGACTTGCGCCATGGCGCGGTCGTCCTCGATGCGCGGGTCGATGAGGACCAGTGAGCCGAAGGCGTGCCCGTGGTGGGCGGCGGCCGTGGCCACGTAGCGGTGTGAGCCTGGGATGGCGCGGATGCTCATCTCCATCCAGGGCCGGCTTTCGCGGCGCACCGGATAGTTGCCATGGAACGCACGCGGGTCGCGCCCGTCTGGATAGCACGTCCAGATGTGATGGGCGACGTTTGTGTCGCGGTCCACGTAGTCCCAGCGCGTGTAGACGATCAGCCCGTCGTGGTTGACGCTCGGGTGCCACTCGTGGGTCTCGTGAAAGCTCAGACGCGTCATGTCCGAGCCGTCCGGTGCCATCGAATACATCGCGTAGGTTGGGCAGTGGCGCCCGCAACGCAGATAACCGCCCCGGCGTTCGCTGATGAAGGCGATGCGGCCGTCCGGCAGGAAGCAGGGATCGAAGTCGTCCCACGGGCCGTCCGTCAACTGGGCCAGGCCCGAGCCGTCGGCGTTGACTTTGAAAATGTGGTAGCAGCTCTCGGGCGTCCATTCGAGGTCCTCGCCTCCGGCCTCGCTGTAGGCAAAGAGAATCGTCGCGCCGTCGAATGAAAGCTCCGGCGAAAGGAAGGCGCCGGTTGACAGCGAGCCGCCAGCGAGACGCCCCGCCTCGACCGCCGCCTCCTCGATCAGATTGACGAGCGTCGGGCCTGCGCTGAAGGGGGCGCGGAGCACGAACAGCCCGCCGCCGGGCACGGCGTTGAATCCGTAGTACTGGTCGCACATGTGGAACACGCCGCGCGCATGGTGGCGTTTGATGAACAGGATCTGCTCCAAATCCAGCACCGGATTGCAGAACGCGATGGCCCGCGCGACCCAGCGAGCTTCCAGGTAGAGCGCCTTGCGAGTATCCGCGGCCGTGCGGCCGCCTTCGATCTCCGACAGGCGTGCACGGACGTCCGCCAGCTTCTCAGCCAGCGGCCCCAGACGCGCACGGTCGGCCGTAGGCTCGAGGCGCTGGGCCAGGCCGTGGGCACGGTCGACGACTTGGCGCGTGTGGGCCAGCGGGAAAGACCGCTCTCCCGCCTCGGACGGGGGAGCGCCTCTCGTCCCGGGATAGGAGTGCGGGCTCGTGCTGATCTGGTCCGCGGGCTTGCCAAGGGCGATGTTGGTTTCCGGCTCGTCTGTCGCGTAGACCTCGACTTCGTCCAAGGCGAACGAGCACGTGCCCGCTATAGCGAGCCGGACGATCCGGGCCGCCACGTCGCGCTCATTGAACCGCACCGTCAGCGGCTCGCCTTCCTTCACGCCGTAGAACGTCTCGCCGTTGTGCTCGTAGACCACCTCGAGTTCCCCGCCGGGCTCGGACGCAACCAGCACACGGACGTTGCGGGTGCGCGCGGGCGAAGCGGCCTCGGTGCGGTTGTAGATGACGACGCGGTCGAGCACGTACACGTCCTCGAGGTCGACTTGCCACCAGGGGTCTTGCTCGTTGCTGGCGACGTGGAAACCGTAGCCGCCGTTCTTGAAGCCGTCGCATCCGCCCGCGGCGTCTTCGGCAGTCGTTACCTCGAGGGCCTTCGCGGCGACCTCGTCCGCTACGAAGCGCCGGTCGCGGTCAATCCATTCGGCTTCGATGAGTTCGCACAGAGGGGGGGCTGGGCAAATCGTGGCCGCGTCGCCGGCGGCGAGGGCCGCGCCCTGTCCGACGGCGCGCGGCATCACGCCGGCCAGAAGTACAAGTGCCAACGCCGCCATCGGCGCGGGGGAGCGCCGTCCGTGTGTCACGGCTCGTCTCTCACTGGTTTGGAGTTCAAACGCCAGTCTGTCCGGGCCCGCGCCGTTACAGGCAGCACGAAGAACCTCAGGGCCGCCCGATCTTCAACACCACGGTTCGTGTGCTCAGCATTGGCCCTCTCCGTGTCCCGCGGACGCGCGAAGCGCGTCCAATTCGATCTCGAACAGCAAGTCGTCGCGGCACACGTCGTTGGCGACCACGACCACGGGCAGGGGGGGCAGGCCGCGTTGGGCTGCATAGGCCGCGAACCGCGGCCGGTCGGCCGCCCGTTTGAAGTAGACGATAGCTCTGGTCACGTCGTGCCAGCCCATGCCGCGCGACTCGAGAATGGCTCTGGCCACGTCCATGGTGCGGGCGATCTGCGCGTCCACGTCGCCTACGTGGAGCGTGTCGCCTTCAGGTGAGATGCTGGCCGTTCCCGAAACGAAGAGGCGCCGGTGGTCGGGCATGGCGACTTCGACCGCCCGGCTGAAGGCGCTGCCATACTCGAGGGCGGGGCTCTGCAGTGGCGACGGTACGGCCTCCGCGCGCACGCGCTTGTCCTCAGACCGGAGGGCGAGCAGCGCGCCGGTGAGGGCGGCGGCCGAGCCGTTGCAGCCGCCCATGCCGGTGCTTGCGGGGACCAGGCCGTCGAAGACTTCGTGCGCCTCGAAGAAGGCCTGGCGGACACGGTTGAAGTCGCTGTACCACTCGAGAATGTCGTGGTTGAAAAACCAGGTGCGCACAACGTCGGCGAAGGTCATGTCGGCCGCGGCCAGTGCCGCGTCCATTTGCTGGAACACCTCCTGGGCTTGGTCGCCGCTCGGCCGGTCGCGCCGCTCAGGCGCCAAGGCGCCGAGCCGGCACACCTGCGTCGCGCCTTCGAAGAAGACGCGGCCAACGATGTTGCCCCCGAGGTCCAGCGATCGGACCGGCGTCCCCGCTACCGCCCACACCTGCGTGCCGGCAACGGCAGGGGCCGCTTGCTGCGCTTCCTGTATCCACGTGACCGGCCACGCGACCTCGCCGAAAGGCGCCAGGCAGGATTCGTGGCTGGCCACGGGGCCGAAGACCTCCTGCGACACGACCGCGGCCTGATGGTCTTCGATTAAGCCTGCCAGCCGCTCGAACGGCGCCCGGTCGGGCTCGCCGTCCATCGCGGTGGCGGTGATGAACGACTCGGTGTGCGTCGGGCACGTCCGCGTAACGACGTGCAGGCCGCGTTCGACTCTTCTGGAAATCATAGTTGCGCCATTACTGCCGGGAACACTCAACTTCTTCATCCTTTCCGAATCATTCAAGCAGGACGGTGCGGGCCGAGAGGAGCGCCCCTCACCTGGTCTACAGGGACAACACATACGCAGCGAGATCGGCGATCTGCTCCGGCGTCAGGTCGGCGGTGGCGCCGTGCTTGTCGTGCGGATTGTGCGTGGTGAGCACGGCCTCGATTGTCGGTGCCCGACCGTCGTGCAGGTACGGTGCGGTGCGCCAGACGCCGGCGAGCCCGGGCGTGTCGAATTCCCAGTCGGCTTCGCGGTCCTTGCCGGTGCCGACGTTGTACTTGGTGCAGTCGGTGTAGTAGTCGCCGTTGTGACAGGCCATGCAGCGGGCCTGATCGAAGAGCGTTCGGCCGCGCTCGGCCGCCGCGCCCGGCTGGCCGTCGACGAGATGGGGGCTCGATAGGGGACGCAACGATTTGAGGTACTCGTCGATGGCCACGGCGTCCTCTTCGGGGCGTACGGCGAACTGGATGTAGCGGATTCCGGCCCGGACGGCGGTCTCGGCCTTGTCGCGCACGCCCGTGATCATCACCGGGGGCGTCGCGTGCGAGAGTACCAGGCTCTTGGTGTTCTTCGGATTGCCCATGCCGTCATTGAGCAGGTCCCAGTTCAGGCCGTCCGCCCGCACGTCGGGATGGCAACTTGCGCAGCTCTGCCAGTGCTGGAAACACAGATCGGCGTCGTGGAACAGCATCTCGCCTCTGCGCACGACGGTCAGCGGCCTCTCGGGGCCAAGGTTGATCGAGCGCGCCACCGGGCGCGCCTCGGGATCGATGTCGACCACTCCCAGCGTGTCCGTGAAGTACTCGCCGATGTAGGCCTGCGTGCCGACGAGGGCAAGTGCGCGCGGTCCATTGCCGCTGAGCTTCAGCCGGCGCCGGAATCCGACCAGAAACGACAGGTCGTTGGGCACGTCGTCGGGCGTCTGTGACACTTCCGAGACCTTCTCGCCGGCCGCGACCCGGTCGAGTTTGTCGTGCAGGGCGGCGCGGTCAATGACGGAGAGTTCGTGGGTGCCGGCGTGGGTCACGCAAAGGTAGGCGCCGTCGGCCGTGCAGGCGACGCCCCACGGGTTGGCCCCGCCGAGGTCCACGTCGTCGAGCAGCACCGTGTTGACCAATTCGCGATCGGCAACGTCGATGATGCTCAGCGCGTTGGTATTCATCCAACCGCGCTCGAGCTGCGTCGTAGGCAGATTGTATCGACCCAGGATGTGGCTGACGTACACGTAGGCCCCGTCGGGCGAGACGCACACGCCCCGCAGGCCGACGCTGCCGTTTGGGAGTTGAATGGACGCCGCCACGCTCTTCGAGGTCGTGTCGATCACGCTGACCATGGCGGCCACGTAGTCGCCGTCCGCCGCGCCGCCGGCAAGGTGGTTGGCCACGAAAAGGCTCGTGCCGTCGGGCGTGAGGGCCGCGGCCACCGGCTCGCGCAGCACCGGAATGCGGGCGGCCTCGCTCTGGGTGGTCAGGTCGAAAACCGACACGTCGTTGTTGAACCGATTGCAGACGTACAGGGCGGCGCCGTCCGGGCTCAGCACCGGCGCCATAGGCGTGTGACCTGCCGGCAACGTGGCCGCCACGGCCCCGGCAGCGAGATCCACCACGAAGAGCCGGCCCTCCGGGGCCGCGCCGGTGACGAACAGGCGGGAGCCGTCGGCCGAGAGGGCCAGGCCGCTGGGCGATGCGGGCAGCGCGATGGTCCTCGTGACGGCGCCGGCCGTCACGTCGAACACGGCAATCTGATTGGCGCTGCGCTCGGCCACATACAGCCTCTTGCCCGCCGCATCGGCCACGAGCGCCGCCGGCGACAGGTAGTCGCCGCCCGATTCTGGCGCGTCGGCCGCGCCGATCAGGGCCGCCGAGGCCAGCACGGCCAGGGCCAGTCCCGTTCCTCTAGCTATCGTGGGCTTGGTCACGTTCGGTCTCCTTTGGTTCGACGGCTGCGCGATCTACTCTATCAAAAGCCTCGCTCGAAAGCCCATCGGGCGCGGGACAGACGACGCGGAAGCCGACGTTGAACACCCGCTGCCACGGCTGATAGGCCAGGCGATAGGCGGCGCGGGCGCGTTTGGGCCGGTCGCGCCACGAGCCGCCCCGAACGACCTTCTTGCCGCCCTGGGCCCGGTCGT
>Ga0272442_10007128_pt1 | contig 14536 bp, 3 predicted proteins | sample SSMForm2O_FD_200262 | JGI IMG/M metagenome (GOLD analysis project Ga0272442, IMG submission 200262) | Marine sediment archaeal communities from Little Sippewissett salt marsh, Falmouth, MA, United States - SSM-Form-2O | ecosystem: Environmental > Aquatic > Marine > Wetlands > Sediment ...
TTGACAGGCTGATTAACGAGCTGAAGATGACTCCGGAGGGAATGCAGGAGAAACTGATTAAGGTCATTAACGGGGTGAACAAGCTCATTAAGCAGACTGCTCCGGACGGGCCTGACGGTGACTTGCAGAGGAGCTGGATGCTCGGCGTGGAAAAGGGAAACGTTGCCTTTGGCTCTGCTTACCACAGGTGGGCTATCTCGTTCCCAATCATGCAGAAGACGGGGATAACGTTCATGGACATTTACAAGTTCTGCGAGATTGAGGACCACACAACGCTTGTTGAGAAGGCGCCTATTGATGACGTTTGCCTTGAAATGGTTATCAAGCACTTGCCTAACCCAAAGGAGGCCCAGCCGTACCGTATCCCAAAGATTTGGCACGGTGACTTGGAGAGCAGTGATGGTAAGGCAATGCAGGGCACTAACCCAAGCGGCAAGGTTAACATGGTGGTGTTCGGTGTCGCTAACGACCCGCACGCTGGCCAGGTTGGAATCGGCCGTGTTTTCTCTGGAACGGTTAGGAAGGGAACCGAGTTGTTCCTTGCTTCAAAGCAGAAGAGTGAGAAAGTCCAGTCCGTTGGGGTTTACATGGGTGCCGAGAGAGTGCAGGTGGACAACATTCCCGCGGGAAACATTGCGGCAGTGGTCGGCTTGCATGACTTGTACGTTGGAGAGACTGCTTCAGAGGGCGCTATCGAGCCTTTCGAGCAAATCAAGCACTACTCCGAGCCGGTCGTGACTAAGTCCATTGAGGCGAAGAACACGAAGGACCTCGTGAAGCTGATTGAGGTATTGCGCGGCATTTCCAGGGAAGACCCAACGATTAAGATCGAGATTAACCAGGAGACCGGGGAGCACTTGATTTCTGGCATGGGAGAACTGCACTTGGAGATTATCGAGTACAAGATTAAGAACGAGCACAAGATTGATATTGAGACCTCCAAGCCAATCGTGGTTTACAAGGAAACGATTGACAAGAAGGCTGGCCCGCTCGAAGGAAAGTCACCGAACAAGCACACGAAGTTCAAGGTGGTGATAGAGCCCGTTGAGCCCAAGGTGTACGAGAAGTACATTGAAGGAGAGATTAAGGACGGCAAGCCAAAAGGCAAGGAGTACCTTGAATTGCTGGTTGAGAGCGGAATGGACCGTGACGAGGCCAGGAACCTGAAGGACGTGTGGAACGGCAACTTCTTCGTAGACGCCACTAAGGGAGTCCAGTACATGCACGAGATAATGGAGCTCTTGCTACAAGGGTTTGAGGAGGCGTGCAAGCAAGGCGCTCTGGCAAAGGAGAAGGCCACTGGAATGAAGATAAGAATCATTGACGCGACAATCCACGAGGACCCAGTGCACCGTGGCCCGGCACAGATTCTCCCGGCTATTAAGAGGCCTATTTGGGCGGGGATGCTTATCTCTGGCGTGAGCTTGCTAGAGCCAAAGCAGGAGTTCCTCATCCAAGCGCCGCAGGAGTACATGGGAGAAATCATTAAAGTGTGCCAGGGAAGAAGGGGCCAGATGGGCGAGATGCAGCAAGAAGGAGAAATCGTCACCATCAAGTCCAAGATTCCTGTCGCAGAAACCTTTGGAATCTCCAATGACCTGAGGAGCGCAACACAAGGAAGGGCAGTGTGGTACCAGAAGTACTCTGGCTACGAGAAGCTGCCTAAAGAGCTCCAGAAGGACGTGGTGCGCGGAATCCGCGAGCGGAAAGGGGAAAAGCCCGAGCCGCCAACACCACAGGACTTCATGGATTGAACAAGAGTACGCCCTTTCCCCGCAAGGGGAATCGGGCAGGACTTCATGGGCTGAAGTCCGTGTTTTCGCTCAAGTAGAACAGCAGCGCTGCTGCTACCCCTTCTTTTTTTTGTTTTAACGCGCTCCCTAGAGGTCTTAGTGCTTACTCTTCAGGCAATAAAGCGAGGAACGAGTGCATCCTGGTTTCTTTCATGTACTCGCGCACCGGAGCTCTCACGTCAGGGTCGGAGTAAGCGCTCATCAGGCTCTTGTAGGCTTTCTTGATGTTTGGTGACCTGAGCTTGCTCCAAATCTTTGCTATCTCAGAGTCTAGGGCGTCAACTGCCTTAAGCGCTTTCTCGGTCTTCTTCTTTTTATCCGCTGGCACTGCAGAGAGTACCCCAGCGCGCTTTTGGGCGTCGGGCCCGCTCCCGGCTTCCAAGTGCGTGGAAAACCCTGCGAAAGCCTCGTAGAGCAAGCGGGCGTTACTGTTTTCAGGGAGGCTTAGCACCCTGTGTATCAAGTCAGGGTCATGATACCCCAAGCCTGCAGCGTGGGTTAATGCCTCGTAGTACGGGCTGCTTGGGACAACGCTCTTTGTGAAGTGCGAGCGCAGCGTGGAGCGAATTGGGTTGGGTGCCAGCAGCTTCATTATGGGTGCCTCAACCTCACCCGAGCTCCCTTTCGAGCCGCCGAACAACTCAAGCTTGCTTACATCCGAAAACATTTCCTTTAACTGCTTTCTTGCAAGGGTTCCTGGAGCGAACTCGCTGTGCCTTGAAAGCAAGACCTCCAAGTGCTCTGAGTCCGCGAATGCTGGCTCGAAAGCCTGTTCAGCAAGTGCCTGGCTTTCAGGGAACCTAAGGCGCAAGGCTTGGGCCCAGTCCCTAAGCTTCCCAGAGTCCATTAGAGAGTTCATTACATTCAAGTAAATGCGGTGTTCCGCCAGCGTCATCTTAAGCTCCTTGTAAGCCTCGTCCAACTCTATCTTGGTTGACTTGAACTCGTCAGACGCCTCGTCAACCTCCTCGAACCTGCTTCCCCTAAGCTTGTAAATAGTGTACTTGCTCTCTCCTGGCCCGGGGCGCGCGTTGTAAATCATCTTGTAATCGTTTTTTTGGATTGAATAACTGCTCCTGCCGTCTCCCTCGTAATGCAGGCTTAGCGTGTCACCGCCCCTAGTAATATCCAAAGAGGTTAGCGGCGGGTCCCTGGTCTTTCCGACTGTTATCATTTCTTTTACGACCCCGAACTTTGTTTTCTTAATCGTGAAAACCCCGGAGCCCTGCGAGAAATCCAGCCTGAACTTCTTTCCCTGGCTGTCAGTCATGGCAGTACTGAACTTGTCCTTGTCAGGGTAAAAGTAAACATCGTGCACGCCGCGCAAGGAAGCAATCTTCTTCATGTGCTCTTCGTCCTCCTCAGGCTTTACTGTTGGGCCGGTTTCCTGGTACTCTTCCCCATACAATTCTAACAGCATTTGCTTGTACTTCGCGAGCTCGTGCTCATAATCCACAATGTGCTTCATGTGCTGGGCGATGTCACCGTAACGCTTTTTTTTCTGGACGAGCTCTTCCTCATCCTCCTCCAGCCTAGCGCGCGCCATCCTCAAAAGAAAATCGTACTTACGAAGCTTTGCAATTATCTCCTCACGCGTCAGCTGCGCGTCAACAATCTCCTCAGCCGGCTCTTCCTCAGCCTCCTCTTCAGCAGGCTCTTTCACTTCAGGCTCTTTCATTGGCTTTGGTGGCTTGTCCTCCCCGCGCTCTTCCATCTCCGCAATCTGCTTCTCGAGCTTTTTAACCCGAGCGTCATACGTAAGGAACCAAGTGTAATCCTGGTCCCTGACCTGCTTAAGCTTTTTCTCTGCAATCGAAAGCGAGCCAAGAGAATAACCAGGCTTGAAAAGATCCTTGAAGTACGCCACCTGGCCAGCGCTCAGCCCTGACTCAGTAGAAGCAATAACCTCCAAGAGCTTTTCAGTTTCGCCATTCCTCCCAGTGCGCAAGCGGCTGGTCTCAAGAGAAATAATGTTCAAGGCCTGGTCCAATGAGTCTACCTTTGTAATAAGCCTCTTGCGCTCTTGCCTGAGGTCCTCCACCTTCTGCTTCAGCTCATCGTAAGAATAAACGGGCTCGCGGGAAACGCTTTTTTTCGGGGCAGTCTTCGTAACCATGCCAAACACCTATCGCCTTTTAAAAAAACTAAAGGGGGGGTAAAGAGGGGGCCCCTCTTTACTCGTTTTCCTCGCTCTCCTTAATCAAGAGGTCCTTGACCTTGTCCGAAATGAATTCGGGAAGCACCATGGTATAGGTTTCAATGTCCGCAGCGTTCGCGCCATTTGCCATTTGCGAGACGATTTCAACATCTCCCTTGAGCTCCGCGCCAGAGTAAGTTTTTCCGTCAACCTCAAACTTCTCGTTCGCATCCAAAACTCCCAAGAACTGTTCCATCGAAGACGCGGCCTCAAGCTGTGAAGAAACCTCCTCGCCAGAAGCAACCGCAGGCTCTGCCTCAGCCTCCTCAGGCTCTGCTTCAGCTTCGGTCTCTGCCTCTTCAGGCTCTGCCTCAGCTTCAGCTTCCTCATCGCTTTCCCAAGAAATCTCAGGCTCTTCCTCGTTCTCTTCTTCCTCGGTCTCAGCCTCAGTCTCCTCAGGCTCTGCCTCAGCTTCAGTCTCCTCTTCCTCTGCTTCAGCCTCCTCAGGCTCTGCTTCTGCTTCAGTTTCCTCTTCCTCGGCCTCAGTCTCCTCTTCCTCAGCTTCAGTCTCCTCAGGCTCTGCTTCGGCTTCTGGCTCGACTTCAGCCTCAACCTCTTCCTCTTCTTCTAGTGAAGCCTCTTCTGTCAAAGCGTACTTTTTCTCAATCTTCTCGATTTGGGCGAGTGCCTTGTCATTGTCAGATAGCGCGTCTTTGGCCTCGGCAAGCATGTTGGCAAGCGCTTCGGAAGCGTCAAGGTCATTTGCCGGGTTAATCTTCTTTCCTATCTTGGCGCCGTCCTCGCCAATATTCCACATTTTAACGCGGTTGAACACGCCGATTTCTGCCAGGTACGGCCCTGCTTCCAAAGACTTCAGCTTTCCCCCGCGGCCATAATCAATTATGACAGGGGAATCAGCCTCCTCTTCTCCAACCTCAGCCTCAGCCTCTTCTTCCTCTGCTTCAGCCTCCTCAGGCTCTGCTTCAGCCTCTTCTTCCTCGGCCTCTGCTTCGGCTTCTGGCTCTGCCTCCTCTGGCTCTGCTTCGGTTTCATCTGGCTCGACTTCAGCCTCAACCTCTGCTTCTGCCTCTGGCTCTACCTCGCCTGCGAGCTCCGCCCTCTTTTGCTCGAGGATGGTGGCCTTTTCTTCGAGCACGCGTACCATGCTGTTAAAGAACTCAATCTTTTCAGCGGTTTCAGTGCTCGGGGTCGTGGTCTGGAGCTCCTCGTCTTCCTCGAGGATTGATGCTACTGCATTGATTTCAGCGTTCATTTTCTGGGCTAGGCCCTCGCTGTCAAAGCTGGCTAGGTGGTCGAGCGCGTCCTGCGAAGGCTCCTCGTCCTTCAGGATTGCCTCGTAAACTTCCTCTAGCTTTGAGTCGATGACAATGCTCTGCCTGCGTGTTAGCTCTTCCTTCATTTCAGCGTCCTTGAACTCGTACCTCGCGTCATACAAGTCATCGAAAGCCTCGGTGATGGTGGAGTTGAGGTTCTCGGGAATAGCGTTTTGCATGAGCGCCTCAAACAAGTCAACCTCTTCTGGCAAGAGCTTTGCCTTAACCTCTGCCTCCAAGTCAAGTATCTTGTTCAAGGTCAAGTCAGGGTTGCTTACCGAGCCGTACTCTGCGAGGACCGCGTTCTTAAGCGCCTCTGAGTCAACCTCGCTGAGCACTGCCTCTGCAGCTTCCTTCACCGTGGTCTCGAACTCCTTGCTCGCCTCGTCCAAGCGCCTCTTCTTCTCTCTTGAGGACTCTGTGTTGAACATGTCCTTGAACCTGCTCGCGATGAAAGCGCCGACTTTCTTAAGGCCCTTCTTGTCCTTCCCGCTCCACTCGTCCACTATCTGCTGCTTCTTGTTCTCATAAGAGTCCTCGGCTTCCTCGGTAGTGGTCTTGTAGGACTCGAGCATTGCCTCTATATCTGCCATGGTCATCCTGCCTTCTGCAGAAACCATGCTGTCAAGGACATCCCAAGCGTCCTGGGTCAAAGCGTTCTTGGCATCGTCAAAATACTTGATGGGAACCCCGTTCTCGTCAAGGTCTTTGAACTCCCATTCTCCATCAGCGTTTTCTACAGCAATCTTTGCCATGAACTCATCAAAGAGCCTCTGGACCGTTGCCTTGTTCACATCGCCGACATCAACGCCGTCCTTTGCAGCCAGCTTCTGTGCAATTGAAGCGACTAGAACGTGGTTGAACATTACCGCGTTCACAGCAGACTCTGACTCGGACTTGACGACTTGCTCGTAGTCAACACCGTCCCTTAGCTCCTCTCCGTCGAAAGCAGCGTCTACCACTGCCTGCGTGGCTGTCGCGATTGCATCGCCCGCCATCTGCTTGCGCTCGGTCTCATTATAGTAAGTGGGCAAGTTCGGGTACTTTGCAACAAGCTCACGGTAGTAAGCCTTTGTAGCGTCCCTCACGTCCGCGCGCACGTCAGCCTTTGTCTTGGCCTGCTCGACCTCGGCCTCGGCCTCCTCGGGCTCTGCCTCAGCCTCGGCTTCAGCCTCAGCCTCTTCTTCGGTCTCTGCAGTGTAATCCGCGCCTATTGCTGCCAAGTTGCCCGCGAACCATTCAAGGTCTTTGCTTGAAATGGGCTTTACCGACACCTTACCGTCTTCGGACTCATGCCTTGCCAAAAGCCTTACCTTCGAAGGCTCTTCAGCAGTAAAGTGGTCTGCCATCGTGTCATAGTTTTCTGCAGCGTACTTTCTTGCAGCGTCAACCGCTAGGATGATTGACTTGAGCCTGTCCCTCTCCTTAACCAAGTCAATCTGGCTCTGGATGTCCTCGCGCGCCTCGTCCTCTGCAGCGTTTGCGAGGTCTTCCTCAAGCTCGGCAACAGTCTTGCCCAGTGCAACCTGTGCCCTGCCCTCTGCGAGCTGGAGCTCTTTCTTCATCTCGTCAGAGCCCTTTGCAAGCGCGTCAATAATCTCTTGCTCGGTCACGCCCGCAATCCTTGCTGCAACAGCCGCAGGCCTTTCAGTAACCTTGTGCGAAACAATCGCGGCGTTAGCCTGGTAAACTCCCATGTCAGCAGCCAGCTCAGCGTAAGCGTCCATAGCGCTCTTGTAAGCCTGGCGGTAATCCTCCATTGTCACGCGGACCTGTGTTTCCTTGCTCGGCTTGCCCGGCTTTGTTACCTTGCCCGCGCCCTTCTCGTGCGCAATGTTCGCGATTGAAGCTCGTATATCCCGCTCGACCGCGTCCGCGCGGGCATCGTACATGTCCGCTGCTTCACGGTACCTGGCAACTATCCTCAAAAGCTCTTCCTCGCTCACCTGCTGTGACTGCGAGGAATCAAGCATGGACGCGTCCTCAGGAGAGACAATGTAATAGCCCAGCTCGAACTGCTCAACAACAGGGTTGCCCTCGTCATCAAGCACTGGCTGGCCGTTCTCATCCAGCTTTTCCACGTCGTAAACCGTGCTAAACGCGGGCTCGTCCTCTAGGAGAGCTTCCATTCTCTTCGCGCTGTACTCGAACTCTGCGGCCCTAACCCTAGAATAGTTATAGAGCTTTTCAAGATAGCCTTTCCTGACCTCGTGCTTGTTCTCGTCAACCATGAAGACAGAGCCAACTGGCACCTTGTCATAGTCCTCGCCCTTAACCGAAATGCGCTCGGGGTCGTCCCCAGTGCGCAGGACAGTGTATTCCAGGTAGTCGTTAATCGCCTTAATCCTCTCGAAAGTGTCCTCTGTCAATGCCTTGTGCCTGGTCTCGTTAGGCCGGTAGTTGAACTCCTTGCCCTTCTCCTGCACCAAGCCCGCGAGCTCTTCCTCAACCTCGCTCGAGCTGGTGTCCGCCAGGATTTTCTCGGCTCCCTCGCGTGTAGCGAACTGGACGCCTAATTCCTGTGAGAAAAGAGTGTCAACAGTGTCCTCAATCCTCTTCGCGCTGTCAACATATCCCTCGGACTTCAAGCTTGCGACCACCGCGTCAATTGCTTCAAGGCACTCCTTCATCCTCTCGCGCTCTTGTGCAATGAGCTTGCGCGGTACCGCCTTCTGCTCCATCAAGTCAAGCGCTGGCTTAACCTCGCCCTTGAACACGCGGTCGTACTCTGCTATCTCGTCCTTGTAGTAGCCTCCTACCTTGACTTCCCTGCGGCCCCTCTTGTACTTGGGCTCCTTAGCAGCCTCTTCAGCCTCTTCAACAGTGCTTATGGGCTTGGGCGTTCCGTTCATGGCCTCATCAATGTCTTCCAAGGCCTCCACGTGGTCGCGGATTAAGCCGCTTAGCATGTCAAGCTCGCCCCTCAAGCCGCGCGCGGAAGTCACAAACTCGCTAACGTCCTTCACGTCAGGGAGAATGTTTTGGTAGCCCTCGCCTGCCTTGAGCGCGACGTCAATCTTTTCCGGGTCAACCAAAGCCGCTTCAGCAGCATGGCTCAATACCTCGAGCACTTTCGCCTGCACTTCCAGGGCGTTGGGCTTGCGCTCGTCCTCGGACTCTATCGGAGTGATGTAAGCTGCAAAGCCGAATACGTCCTCAGGCCTCTTCTCCCAGACCTCTTCAGCAGCTTCCCCAATCATGTCCTCGCGGTACTTGATCCTGGCGTTAAGGAACACGCCCGTATTATCGAGGTACTTGAAGTACTCTGTGAAAACATCGCTCTTCTCTGAAATCATCCTGTTCCTGCGGCCAGTGTACATTACAGAAGTGTGGGCTTGCTCTGCTGTGCTCAACCCGCCCCAAATCATTTCAATCACTGGCTCCAGGTTCTTGTCCTTGGTCAGCACCGCGCTCGCGTCATCGAAAACAAGTGACGCAATGCTCTTGGAGTTCTCGACCCCCAGGGCGTCAAGCATTGTTTTTCTGTCGTCTTCGGCCATGGCGTCCCAAGTGTCGCGCGCGTAATCAACCTTAGAGTCCTGTGTCACCGGCATTTTTAGGATGCCTTCTATAAACGCCTTCTCGTTCTCTGGGCCCATGGGCACGTTCATGAAAATATCGGCGCGCAAACTGGCTATTTCTTTGTTAGTCAAGCCAATCTGGTAGTCCACTTGATCCCAGCCCGGCTGCTCCTCAACCAAGAACTTGCCTGCCTGGTAAGCGAACATTTCAATGAATTTCTTGTTCCTGTTCAAGTGGTCCGAGGCATAGTAAGAAGCTGCCTTGGAAAGCTTTTCCTCAGTGCTCATCTTCTTCCACTCGGAAGCACCGTAAACCTTCTTTCCCAAGTCCTTTTCCTCGTCAGTGCCAACGTTAGTGCGCTCGTAGAGCTCTAGCACTTCCACTGCCTCTTGCTCGTTGTTATTATACATTTCCTTGAACTCGCCCACTAGCACTTCGTTGAGCTTGGTAAAGTCGCTTGCAGCAGCTGCAACAAGGTAATCATACGAGACCTTTTGCGCGGGGTCGTAAGGCTTGAGCTCGCGTACCTTGCTATACGCGTAGTCTTCAGAAACCTCTTCAAACTGCTTGTTGTTGTTCATGGAGTCCCAGCGCTTTACCTCGTTCTCGTTTCCCTCAATGTTCTCCTGGAAGTACTTGTCGCGGATTGCCTCAGCCTCTTTTCTCTTGTCGCCGCCTTCCTTAACCATGTCAAGGTACTCAGCCGCAAAAGTCTCCTGCATCCTGTAGTCAATAATATCCCTGAACGTCCTCTCGCAGTAAGACTTGCGCTTTTCATCGCTCATCTCCTTCCACTTGGCAAGGCCCAAGTCAGTAACCAGCTTGCGCGGGGGAGTGTCAAGGAACTCTTCCTCAGCCGCTTCCGTGTCGCCCAAGACAGGGATTGCAGCATCAAGCCGCTCCTGAGCCTTTGCTTTCTCATCATCCGTCTTCGCGTTTGAAAGGTCCTCAGAAAGCTTGTCAACCAATTCCTGGGCCTCTTTTTTCTGTGAAGAGATAATCTCCCAATCCGCTTTCTTGCCCGCGTCATTTGCAACCAAGTACTCTATTTTTTCCTTGTCGTTTGCAGAAGCCCATTGGGCATAGCCAATCCTCTCAATAGCCGCCTTTTGCACGTGGTACCAGGTTGACGGGTGCTCGCCAATCCTCTTGGCGAAAGCGCGCCTGTAAAAATAATAATTGGAGTCCGCTCCCCCCACGTAGTTAATGACCCTCTGGCGCACTACCTGGTCAGTGAGCTTGTCCCACTTCCTGCTGCCAAGCGCCTCTTCCGAGAAGTCGTTGCCGAAAACCTTGTCTTTTGTGGCATTCGTCTGCCCCATATAGTTCATTAGCTCGGAGTACTTCCTAAGCGCCTGCGTGTAATACCCCTCGTCCTGGTCCTCGGGTACCTTGAAGTAAACCTCTGACTCGCCAGCGCGCACCATCAAGTCGCCTGCAATTCCCTTGTACCTTGCAGGAACCTCTTCGAAAGAGCGGTAGCCGTCATGAGACCCCCAAATCCTCGTGGCCGTCTCGAGAATCTTGTCGTTGACCTCATCAAGCCTCTTAAGCTCTCCCTCCAAAAGCTCTTTCTCGTCCTGGAGCTTGTCAATCTTTGTAAGCGACTGCTTGTCAGCATCAGTTGGAATCGGCGCTCTCTCGCCAGCCTCCTTCGCCTTCTTCTCCTTCGCCTTCCAGAGCTCTACCTTAGACTGCTCTGCAGCAATCTGGTCATCCAAGTCAGCGATTTTCATGAGGGTGTCAGAACGCTTTTCTGCGATGGCCGTCTGCTCTGCAACAAGGCTGTCGAGAACAGTTTTCTCGTCCTTTGCCTTGCCAACGAGCCTCACAATATCCCGCTTTATCTTCCTAATCTCCTCTTGGTCGTGCTGGCGGGCATTGTCAACCTCGCCCAAATAAATAGAAAGCTTGTCGCTAAGGCTAAGGCCCTCCATTTCCTTTTCAACCTTCTCCTTAACCTCTTTCTCGGTCTCGAAGGTCTCCTTTGTCTCCATTGCCTTATCCATTAGGATGGACCTGACCTCCTGGTCAATAACCCTCCTAACATCCTTCATTTCCTCGGTTACCTTAGTAACCTTGTTTTCCTTTCCAGCTTTAGTTTTACCGGCCATATCATACCACCCTCAAATTAACATAACAGCCCCCAAACGGGCTACTGATAAAATTATGGGGTTTTTAATATAAAAGAGTGCGCACTCCGACGGGAAACAAAAAACGAAAACCCCATATGTTAAACGTTTGTTTAAAAATAAACATTTTAGTTATGCATTTGTTTGATTATGTTTTGTTGTTTTTGCCTTGCTTTTTAAATGATTTGGCTGCCTCTTTGAGCTCTTTTTCAGCTAGCTTTCTTAGCTTTTCAGTTTTCTCCTTGCTAAGCCCTGCGGAAGAGAAAACAGCTTTTTCAATCACTTTCCCAACGCTCGCCTTGTCCTTTAAGCCAGTGAGAGAGCTTAGCCTGCTGCTTAGCTTGAGCTGGTAAGACATGAACTTTTCGGGGTCAACGCCCTCCTCCCGTATCACGGCTTCCAAGTCCTCCTGCAAGCCAGTGGCCTTTTGCTCTTCTTCTTCTTTTTTTTGCTCTGGTGTCTTGGCCGGCTCAGGCTCTTTGAGAAGCTCACGCGCCCTCTGCTCGCCGACCAGAGTCACAATGTCGCCGCGTATTGCCTTCAGCTCCCTTACGCGCTCTTCATAAACTTTTTCTAAGCCGTCAGTGCTAGTGTTGCCAATGAGAAGCCGCGGGTCCGCGCCCGCGCGCTTAAGAGTGTCCCTAACCGCTCTCGCAAGGACCAGCCTCCCTTCTTCAGCCTTTTGCTTTTCCTCTTGGAAAGCGTGTGCAAGCGCCCCCAGCTCGAGCATGAACTCCCTTATTGACGGCTGCTGCGGGAAGCCTGATGGCTGCGATGGGTCAAGCAGTGGCACATAAGAATAGAGCATTTGCTTGTGCGCGGGAGCAAGCCCAGAGACATCAATGTCCTCCCTCATCTGAGAGATTTTGCCCAGTGACTGGGTGTTGGGCGGGCGCCCGTACTCTTCTTCAACAAGGCCAGTGTCAGGGCCAACGCGGGCTAGCTGCGCGCTCTTCAACGCGTAATACCAGGCTCCCCTGCGCGGAACCCCCGTAGTGGCGGCCTCGTCATCGGGCAGGAGGTCCCTGCCCTCCAAGGCTTCGCCGAGTGAACTTGAATTATTGCGCAATAGCCTCATACGCTCCAAAAGCTGTGGCACGAGCTCTAGCTTCTCGCGGATGAACTCATAGCGCCGCGCCCTTTCAGAGATGACAATCTCTTCTGCCTCGTTCAATCAAAACAACCTCACTCTTCCTCTTCCTTTTTCTTAAGCTCCTGAAGCCTTGCAGAGTCAAGCGATGCAAGGTCTTTTGTAATCTTAACAGTAGCGTTCTCGCGGTCCACTGCCGCACCCAAGTAGCTATAAAGCTCTTGGTTAAGCCACCCTTGCTTGTCAGACGTGCTAAGCAAACCGGCAAGCACTTCATCCTCATCTTTCCTAATGTGCTCTAGCGCGACTATCTCAAGCGCTTCCCAGTAATCGTACGCCATTGAAGAAAGCGATTCCTGGAGCGTGCTCAGTATGTTGAGCTTGCCCTCAAGGCTCGCCTTGTAGCCTGCTTTTTCCTCTTCTGTTAGCTCGCCTGGCTCAACAAGCATTGCATCCAACCCGTCAATGATTGCGTTCCTGGTCTCGCTAACTTCTTCAGCGACCTTGGGGATTTTTTCCTGCAGCTCATCAAGCTTGTCATCCCTTATGTTAAAGCGCTCTTCTATCGGGAACGGCGAGAACTCCTCGCCGCCGGCAAACAAGTCGTCAGGCGTTTCAATTCCAAGCAGGCGCTCCCTGAGCATGTTCACCTGGTCCTGCAGCCTGCTGACCGCCATCTCCTCCCTGCGGAGCTGGGCCTGCTTTTCAGCAAGCTCCCTGCGGGTCTGGTCCTTCATCTGCTCTTCAACCATTAGCGCGTCGGCAGCAGCGGATTTTAAGAGCGCGCCCTGGAACGACTTAACGTAAGCCGCGTCCTCCTTCATTTGGGTGAGCGTCTTCTCACGAGTGCTGAGCGCGCTTTCCAAGCGGGATTCCTGGAAGCCCTTCTTGCCCTGCACCCAGCCCACTGCACCCATCACGCAAGCATCGCTTAGCACGCGGCCCTTCAGCCGCGCCCCAAACTCTTCAGCCCAGGCATCGGCTTGCTCGTACATCTTAATGCGCATCGCGTCCTTTGCATTAGAAAGCATCTGGGACTTGCCTTCAACAAGTGGGCTCGTGCTCTCCATAAAGCCCTTTGAAACAAGGTCCTCCTCGTATGATTTAACGAACTCGTTGTCAATGAACGCGTCGGCCTCGGCTTTCTTCTCCGCGCGGCGGGCTTCCACGAGGTAGTCAATGGCCTCGAACGCCATTGAAACCACCTTGCTGTTTGCTTCTGCAGAAGCGAACAAGCGCTTTTGCGTTATTGTAATCCTGTCATTGCCGAAGTCCTGCTGCACGCTAATCCCGCCGTAAGCGAGTGAAGTGTTTGTGCCGATTGCCTTCTGCTCAGCGAGGAACGCGTTAAGCGGCCTGCCGAGCAGCACTTCTGAAAGCGCTGCCATGCGAACGTAATCCTTCTTTGAAAGCGCGCCGCCATTGGACTGTATCTTAGCCCTCAGGCCCTCGAGCTCTCTCATGTAATCGCGGTTAATGGAGTTAACGTAGTCAGAGTAGCTAGCGAACTTGACGCGGTCCTTCGAGCGCTTCCTGCCCTTCACTAGCATGTCGCCTACTTGGCGCTTCCTCATCTCCATCATTTCTTTCTCTATTTCAGCACGGTCCACGCGGATTCTCTGCTGCTTGACCCCGACAGTCTTGCCCTCAGGCGAAGTGGCTATCACGCTTCCGGAAGTGATTGCCTGCGGGAACGCTTGGCTTACTGCCCCCTGCGTTTCACGCGCTTCATAAGAAAGCTTGTTGAGCGAGTTCACTCCAAGGAATAATGCTGTCTTGTACTCCGGGCGCGTTTCCTTTATTTCCGCGCCGCTTGAGTCAAACACCTTGTATTCCCCGTTCTTAAACTGCAGGTAGCCGCCTTCAAGGCTAGCCAGCTGCTCCGGCACCCTGCCGGACTCGTCCTTCTTTATCTCAAACTTTGCCAGCGCGTCCTGCACGTTGCCTTGGTCGTCTTTCCGGATGTACTGGTCAACTATTGGCTTGCCATTTTCATCAAGCTTTGCAGCGCCCTGCTCGTCCAACTCGCGCGAGACATAAGTAAGCCCGCCTGCGCCGGTTGTCTTAAGCGTGTAACTGCCATCGCGGGCCTCGTAATCCATTTTCGGTGCGACAGCGTTCCTCGTCTCGTAAGGCGACCGCGTGTCAAGCCGGCCCGTGTCAGTGTTAACAATCCCTTTAGCCAGCACAAAGCTCGGGTCCGCGTTCTTCCTTGAGAGCAGTTCAGAGTTCATGTTAGCGGCCGCCCGGATTACTTGAATCGTCGCCTTGTCCTTGGCAGCAATCTTTGCTACTATGTCCTTGCGCCCGCTGTTATAGAGAATCGCGAGCGATTTCGCGACCTCGCCCGCTAGCTGGTCGCGGCCCTTTACAATGCCGTCATCTGTAACCATCCAGTTGCCTATCTCCCCGTCCGAGTCCTGCCTGACAAACTCGTAAGCGAGCGCCCCAAACTGCGACTGTAGATTTGGCTCTACCTCGTAAGTAATCTTTGACGCAAGTGACTGCACTCCCTCACGGAGCCCGGA
>Ga0272442_10007129_pt1 | contig 14533 bp, 12 predicted proteins | sample SSMForm2O_FD_200262 | JGI IMG/M metagenome (GOLD analysis project Ga0272442, IMG submission 200262) | Marine sediment archaeal communities from Little Sippewissett salt marsh, Falmouth, MA, United States - SSM-Form-2O | ecosystem: Environmental > Aquatic > Marine > Wetlands > Sediment ...
CTGAGTGGGGTTCTGATTGGACTTTTACTCCTGATAGTGGTACTGGTCTTACTCCTGAGGATGGCGCTGTTACAGTTGAGGTGTCTTTTGTTGCACCACCAGATTCTGAGACTGAGTTCTTCGGTGATATCAAAGTAGAAAACTCTAATGATATTGGTGATTTCTGTAAAATTGATGTATATTGCTTGACACCTAGAAGTAAATCTGTTAATTCTCCGTTGTTTTACAGGATTTTTGAGAGATTTCCAAATGCTTTTCCAGTGTTAAGACAGTTACTTGGGCTTTAATTTTGCCCAACCTTTTTTATTTTTATATCTTAAATACTTAAGATTTGTTGAAAAAAATAAATCTTCTAATCCATAAGTTTCAAAATTCGTTAAGTTTATATTTTGTAATTTTATTATATAAATTACATAAATTACATAATTTTGGGGAATGTAAAATGAAAAAAATTGGAAAAAATGTATTAAAAGCAACTATAATTCTAATTGTAGTTTTTGCTTTTGTGATGCCAGTTTCTGCAATGATAAATCCAAGAGACACAATGACGCCGCAGTATATTGTAAATAAACCTTTGAATTTACTACTTTCAAAAGGTCCTGGATGGGTTGAACAAGCAACAGGATTTTGGGAACCAAGCAGAGGTTTAACATTTATGCATGCAGTAGATGAAAATATTGTATGGGCCGCTGCATATGATGGTTTATCTCCAACCGGTCCTTGCAGAGAATTTACTAAAACAACGAATGGTGGTGAAGAATGGTATGCTGATATTATTACTGAGATACCAGATGATGGAAGGATTGCTATGATTTATGCATTAGATGAAAATACTGCTTGGGTAGCAGTACATTCAAGTACTCCACAGGGCATTTGGAAAACTTCTGATGGCGGTAGTACTTGGGTCCACCAGGATACTGCAGTTTATAATTCCTCTGGATCATTTTGTAACGTAGTACATTTCTGGGATGAAAACAATGGCTGGTGCCAAGGTGATCCGGTTGATGGATATTTTGAAATGTATACAACTACTGATGGTGGTGACAATTGGACTCGAGTTCCTGAGGAAAATATTCCCGAACCATTAGGATCTGGTGAATATGGTACAGTTGGATATTATGATGTCGTAGGTGATACAGTCTGGTGGGGTACTCAATATTCAATTGATAGAGGACGTGTTTTCAAATCTACAGATAAAGGTTATCACTGGACTGTTGCTGATACACCGTTTGATGCCGGTTGTTGGGTTGATGTCAGGTTTAAGGATCAAAATAATGGTCTTGCAATGGATAAGCGCGAGTCAACTGAGGGAATTATTGCTGAGACCTCAGATGGTGGTGAAACTTGGACAAAAATTGAACAAACCGGACTTTGTTATTCCGGTGATTTTGAATTCCTTCCAGGTACAGATAATATATACGTAAGTACGGGAGTTTATGCTAATGATCCAGTATACCAAGGTGCTTCATTTAGTGTTGATGGGGGTCATACCTGGATTGAATGGATTGAAGTTTCAGGAATCCAACTTTTTGCAACTACCTGGGTTGATGGTTTAATTGGATGGGCTGGTTCATTTACTGAAGATGAATTTACTGGAGGTGTTTATAAGTATACACCAGGATATGAATCCAATCTATTTTGCGAAGGCGAATTAAGATGGGAAGAAATTTCGCCTGGAAGTACCATACAAGGTAGCTTTACTGTATTAAGTATGGGTGAGCCTGGTTCAGAACTCGATTGGGAAGTAGATGAATATCCGGAATGGGGCGATTGGACTTTCACTCCTTCTAGTGGTACAGGTCTTCCTGTTGGAGATTCAGTAACGGTAGAAGTGGAAGTAGTTGCTCCTGAAGATAAAGAAACTGAGTTTATAGGAGAAGTAAAATTGGTAAATTCAGAGAATTCTGAAGACACTTGTAATATAGATGTATATTTACTTACACCAAGAACTAAAACAGTCAACAATCCGTTCTATCTGAAACTTTTCGAGAGATTTCCAAATATATTCCTAATATTAAGAAATCTATTAGGGTTTTAAAACCCTATTTTCTTTATAATAAAAAAATAAAATATAAAATTAGCCAAATGTTATATAAATTATAAAGACCATTTAAGTATTGGAAGGTAGATTAAAAATGAAAAGATTGATTGGTTTATTTGTATGTTCTATTATGGTGTTTAGTGTGACAGGACTAGCCTATAATGTAACAACAGATTTTGATAATATATCAATGGATGATGATGTTCCCATTTGGGAAAATGGTTATGCATGGAGATATAATATTGGTAAATTTTCTTTTCAGCTTAATCAATCAGGCCAATTAATGTCACTTGACATGTCTTTAACCGATCTTTTAATTGATGTTATTGGAACTACCACTACATCTTACAAACTTTCTGTCTCAGGAAATATAAATGGATTATTTGATTACGATGATGGAGCTGGAACAAAGATAGGGGGAATCCTATTTATTACAAAGATTTCTTCAGGTGAAATTAAGATTCGTCAAGCAGATCTTGCAGCTGAACAAGCATATTTTGTAATAAAATCAATTGCTTTGGTATTAGAGCATCCCTTAGCACCTATCCCAATTCCGATACCATTAACAATTACAATAAATATCATTCAAGAAACCCCTAGATCGTTAATCGATTTTCCTCTATATGATGGTAAGGAGGGAATTATACCTGAATCAGATATCTCTGCAAATATCCGGGTGGAATCCTTTGTTCTTAAAATACTTCATTCCTTGATTAGTAGTTTTCCAGAAGAAATCTATGTTGAACAAAATGTTACACTACCTATGCTTTTGTACACAGCAACAGAAGAGCAAGTATCTGTTGAAGCAGGAAATTACACAGCTTATAATATAGAGTTTTTCCAAGGATTACTTGGTTCTATATATTATGCACCAGTTGCAGGAAATTACATAAAAGCAGTTGCAGAAATCAATACAATGGATATAATGTTTGATGTAAAAGGTGAATTAAAAGATACAACCTATAGATAAGAAGATTGTATCTTTTTTTTTAATTTTTTTTATTCCTCATTGAAAATAAACAATTCCTCAATTGTTGTTTTAAGCTCTTTTGCAATATCATATGCTAATTTCAAAGATGGATTGTATTTTCCTTTTTCTATAAATAATATTGTTTCTCTTCTCACTCCCACTTTTCTTGCTAAATCTTCTTGGGTTAAATCGTAGCGAGCTCTAAGTTCCTTTATTCTTGTTTTCATTAAAAAACCCCACTATTTACCCTTAAAATTAAAATACATATGAAATATAAGCATCGTTAGAAATATCTCTATAGTTAAAACATATACAAATTGGATAATTGTGAAATTATTTATTGATGCAGTGACCCCTAAAAAAAACATAAATACTAAATTAAACCACCATGAATAATACACTGCTGATCTATCAACTCTTTTTGTACGTTCATCTACAACCACATGGAAAATTTCTTTATCAATAAATGCAATGACAAGACCTAGTACTAAAAGTATAATAAAGATGATTAAAGTCGGTAAAAATATTTTATCTTCTAAGTCATCTGAAAATGTTCCTATCATAGGTCTAATTAACAAAAATATTATCATGGCAAAAAAAATTAGATATGATGCTCTTGTAAGTTTCATTTAATCTCCTTTTCTTGCTAAAATAAAAAATGATATCATGAATGCTAGTCCACCACATAGTACAACTGCTGCAGTTACATAATTGCCAGGGAGTTCATAATCAAATAATATCCCTGATATTAAAGGAGCACCGACAGCACTCCAAATTGATGCAATGAATCCATAGTAACATGCTTTATAGTTAGTAATTTTCAATCTCTCATCTTGTGCTGGTAATCCCTTATTTATATTTCTGATTCTATCCCATAATATATATGTTGCAGAAGCAACTAATATAAAAACAATAAAAATTGATAATATTTCACCTAATTCAATGTCACCAGCATTTGATATATAAAATATCATTGTTACAATTACTAGAGCTAAGATTCCAACTCCGACGCTTATTCCTAATTTATCTTTCATTTTTTTACCTCCTTTTTATATATTCTTCATTTCTAACTTATTATTAGTTAGAAATAACATTTTATTGTATATTTCTAACATTATGTGATAAGTATTTAACTTTTTCGGTAGAAAATATTATACAAAATCAAGTTTGCATAAAAAACCTAATAGTTATTTTTATAACCTTTCTCTTTTTAGGTTTTCAACCAGCAATTGTTATAATATATGTTTAATATTTTCTATTGAATTTGTTATATGATTTTTTTAATAATATAATTTAAAAAAAATTTCTATAAATTATAAATAGTAGAAATTAAATATCATGGTGAGCTGGTACAATTGAATGGGAGGATTATATTAACTTTTATAACAATTATAATTCTTACTAACAGTTGTATAATAAGTGTTGCATCACAAAATAAGCAAATAGAGAACATACAATTTTTTACTAAATCAAATGATATACTACCTAAATTTTATTTTAGAGTTTTAGTACATGGAAATGTAAGTAGTGCAAGACAATTTGGTCCTTTTGGAAATTTTGGAATTGTTAAATTTACTCATGCGCAGTTTGTAATAATCAGATTCATTCCAATCAAATTGGTTATAAATACTGTAGAAGATGCAACTGCAATATTATATGGAATAGGTCAAGAAATTCCAAATGGTTCTTTTGATTTTGATGAGGAATGGATTTTATTTGCTTTAGTTCTTTAAAAAATAAATATTTAATCTTGAAAGATTTTTAAATAAAAAGAAAAAAAGAAGGGTTTATTTTTATTTTAGATCCCTAAGAGAGTTCTGAATATTAAAAAGGTGTTTGGAAAGCGCTCGAAAAATCTCAGTATTAATGGATTATTTACCGATCTTGCTCTTGGAATTGATACCTCAAACTCAGTTACTTCACTAACTTCGCCGTCAGGGCATTCTTGAGCATAAGCTTTTATCGTATATTTACCCTGGCCTTTTGGATATGTATGACAAACTTCTACAGGAGTACAAGACGGGTAACAGTCTGTTTCATTAGATTCTCCATCATCCCAGGTTATGAAGTATTTTAATTCGTCACCGTTTGGATCATCTGAATGAAATGTCCAGCATATCTCTTCACCACCAACACCTTCACGGGGGCCATCTATTTCAGGTGCTTCTGGAGGCTCATTTGGGAGATCATAAGGAATGGCAAAGCAATCAACTTCAGAAGGACAATTATTCTCACCTATTGGAAAATCGCCTATAAGAGTATAATGTCCATCATTTAAGTCAAGTGTACCTAAAGCCCCACCACCATTTGAACTTCCTTTGTAGCCAGTACTGTAAAGAATGTCTTTGTCCTTATCATATGCTATATCCTGTGCATAATTTAAGTTAATTCCAAGGGCGCCTATTAAAGTTGCCTCTCCTGATGAAGAATCAATCTCATAAAGGGCATCAGTACCTAGATCCTCACCATAAATTTTTCCATCCATATCACATGCAATGCCAATCATTAATCCCCCAGTTCCAAATTCTCCAACTAGAGTTGCATCAGCAGTATCTTGATTTATAATGAAGAGTTCTGCACCACTGCAACCATACAATGTATCAGAAGATGGATCATATGCTAAACCATGAAGACCGACACCTGCATTTCCAACCAAATACATTGCACCATAATCTTTGTCTATAGTGTAAACGTTACTATCTTCAAATTCGCTATATTCGCAAGCCCACCATGTATCCTCTCCAAATGATCCAGCAATGCATCCGCCTGAAAGGAAATCAACAGATGAGCTATCTGCTATGTGAATAAAATCATCTGGTACATCAGAATAAAACCATACAAGATTGTCTGGGGTGCCATGAAGGTTAGATCCATAGCATTTAACTCTTTGGAGACTACCTATTTCAGTAACTTCTTTTTCATATTCAATACTTGTTGGATATTCTAGATATGCTGTGTCAATTGTAGCTGTTGGTTCATTTAGGTTCTTCTCAACATTATTTGCAATAGATACACTTGATGATAAAATCATCAATAAAGAAATAAGAAAAACACCAGCGCCTAATATACTATTTTTTTTAATTTTCATTTCTTACCTCCGCTCAATAAAAGATATTACTAAATGAATATTATTATTGATATTTAATAATTACGCTTAAAAACACGTGATATAGGTAAATATGAAAAAAATTCATAAAATTTTGATTAATATTCTAAAAATAATTTGAAAAAACGGATTTGAAAATAATAAGTTTGTTGTTTTTTCATTGTAGTTTTTAGGTATGTATATTTCAATAGAATTCCAAGGACTTAATAAATTATTTTCATCCTTTACACGGGCTTTTATCTCAAAAGTTTTATTTTTATTCCAAGAATGACTTAGTGTAATTTCTTCACCAGAATTATAGGGACCAAGCCATCCACTGTTTTTTTCATCTCCCCAATCAACAAAATAATAAATATTTTCGTCATCAAAATCATATGATTTTAACATAAAATCATATTTTGTTCTTACTTTACCATCTGTGGGACCATTTATGTCTGGGATCTGTGGATGGCTATTATTTATAATAAATAATGTAGGATCACCACAAACAACCATGCCATAATACCATTCTTGCTCCCATAATAAATAAGGTGCTTGGGCATCAAACCATTCACTAAAAGCCTCACCGATTGTTTTTTGTTGACTTAATGGATGATTAAAATCATCAAAATTAAGCATACTTCCACTTTTTGATGATGCAATTGTAATTAATGCATTATCAGTATTGAATATATATGCCCCAGCAAGATAGTTTTCATCTGTAAAACGTCCTGGACCACAGGCAAATAGGTTATAAAACAAAACTGGTGGATCTCGTTCTTGTATGTCCTCAGAGAGCACCCAATCACCATAGTTAAAGAATTCACCAATGTTAAAGGGATAGCCATTACCAATTCCTCTCTCCCAAGTACCAACAGGCGCAGAGTCGCCTTCACTAGGGGCGATATTTGCTTCTCCAATTAGATAATCTTTATCGAGTCTTGTTGTAGTATTTTTATTATAATATGGGCCATTAATTAGCCATTTACCAATGTAAGATATTGGTTTATATGGCGGATCATAGCTTATACCTTCAATTGGAGAACCATCAGTATTACACAAACGAGCACTAAATCCATGATTTCCCATCCATTCTGAAATCTTTATAAGAATTTTATTTTCCCCAGATTGAAGAGAAATATTGATCTTAGTCATATCTGCCTCAAAACCACCATATCTGTTGTCATATAATACTTCGTTACCATTTAACCAAATACGTGCACCATCTTCATAACCTAACCAAAGTTGACAGGTTTTTTCACCAGTTGCATTAATTTTTGCAAAAGCATAACATACTCCAAAATCTGCATCATCACAATGTTCGCCCATGTTAAGGTATGGATTTCCAGAATCATAACAGGTCCATGTATTTCCTCCCATAACTTCTCCTTCTTTAGGATCTATGCTTTGTTCATCAACTCCAAGATAATTAGTAGTTAAATACTCCCAGAAATTGTCAGAGATGTCCTGGTGAAAACCATTTAGTAACCAGCTTCTAATAAACTCAGCTTCCTCATCATAAAAATCGGGATTATTTATCTGATATTTAAGGTCGTCAAACGTATTATAATTTAAATCAGTTAAACGAATAGAAGAAAGATATGTGCCCCCATCCTGACTAATTTTACATAATAAATCATTCCATCCTTCATTTAATGTTACTTGGGTCTCAAAATTATCAGGATTCCAACCCCCATATCTATCATTTGTATAGACATTTTCAGAATTTAACCAGATCTTTATTCCGTCATCACTTCCCATTAATAAATTTGCAGAACGCGTGCTTGGACTATATATATAATTGTGAAGATAACAAGTTGATTCTGTAGGACGAGTTCCAAAATGATGGCCACCAGAATAGCTATGAGCACAAACTTGTACAAAATGTTGGCCTAAATCAAGCTGGTTCAGATAATCTTCAGCTGTTGTATCAAAACCAGAATCAAAACGTGAAACATCCTCTTCATATATGTAACGCAGAAATACATCCATGTTAAACCAGTCTTCATCAATATATTCAAGGCTCTTCCAATCTTGATTATGATTACCGATCCGATAAGAATGGACTTTTGATAGATACTCGTTTACCATATTTTCTTCTTTTTCATAATTTAGAGAATTCGCATAAATTCGACCAACAAACACCTCAGGTCCCATATCTCCATTTCCTTCAGTATGTATTTCATAATCTCCATCATTGTCTTGATCTTCCCAGTTTCCATCTAAATCCATGTAAAAAAGATCACAAGGAAATACTGAACCGGAAACTTCAGCCCATGCTGCTGTTATATCTCCAATAAAAACAAAACCTTCACAGCCTGTATTATAACGTTCTATTAACCACTGTTTTATATCTATTGGTGATCCACCAATAATTTTCTGCAGGTGAACATAGTACCCTTCTGCTTGTAGATCAAGTATATATTCATTAACAGATGATTTGATGTTTAAATATAGCAATTGATCAACAAGTATTGATATTGATTTACTCTTAGAAATAGTATTAGAGGTAAAATCCTGCGATTGAAAAAATACTATTGGTTCGATCGGATGATCTGATAAATACTCTTCATAAGTACCAGGTAATTCTCCGTTTGGAGAATGCCATTGTAGCTTTGATATTAATCTACCATCTTGTTTATCTGGTATTATATTTTTTGAATGAGCATAAATTCCTGAAGGTGTTAATAAGAGAAGTATACTAGCGATTACTATGTAGAATTTTAATGCATTATTCATTTACTAACACCAAGATTAAGAATCTAAATATAACCGCCGGTCTTTAAAGAAGGATCGCCTATTAAGATAAATTCTTCAAGAGTGATACAGTCTTTATATACATAATTAAGATAGTCGTTTTGAGATTTTGTTAACATTTCAGAAACAGATATTCCGTCTTCATAATTCATAAAGAAATGCAAATTTAAATATCCTGCTCCACCTTTAACTCCTTCCCAGTCAACATCTGTGAAAGCAACTCTGGTGGCGCCTATTGCAGCTACTGCACCTCCAATTGGTTTTTTTACAAGATTATAAGCAATACCTGGGAAATTAATAATTCCAAGTAATTTATAATCAAGTGTTGCTGTAAGACAAGCATCAAAAAAGATAATTGGTAACCTATTTCTATTTAACATTCCAGGAAGATACCAATCAAAATATTCTATTCTTTTCTCAACATCAGGTGGAGAAGTACCAAATCCATGAATATAACCATGGCCAGAATAACTAATAAAACCTGCTCCCTTTGTTACTTCAGAATTAATTTTTAAAGCGTTAAAAGTATTTGTTGAGGTCCATAAGAATGTAGAGCTGAAATTTGCCATTTCTTCAGATACTTTATTTGTTACAAATTCACCTTCAATATTACCATGATTTGGAAAAGTATCGCCGCCAAGTAAAAGAATCCTAGAAAACCAGTCTGAACCATAAGCAGTATTTTCATAGTTTATGATTTTTCTAATTACAAGGTTTAAATCAAGATTCCTTTCACAAGGAATGCGCCCTAAAAATACATCTGCATATAGATCAACATCATCAATATTGCCATCATCCCAGTTAAACTCACCAAAAATGCCATTATTATTTGAATCCCATGAACAAAAATCTCCATTTTCATCATAAACATCTGAATAGTATAGATCTGTTGGTAAATCAATCTCAGAATGATGCCATCCTACAACTGTCTGTCTTATTGGAATATGGTTTAGGCTTCCTACCAAAAGTACATATGATATATCAAAATTTTCTATTGCAAATTTTATGTAGTTTTTAATCTTCTCTTGTTCGTCTCTACCAGTGTACTCATTATATATCTCTTCTAAATCCTTAATATAAGTATTTATACCGTGACTATTCTTATGCTCTACAAATTTTTCAAGACTTGAGGAAAAATCATCTGGAGAAATAATTAAAAGATCATAACTTTCGCCAGTGGAGGCTTGATAATTACCTTCATTATAAGAAATTTCTATATCAAAATTATCATAGTAATATAAAACATTTTCACTAGGATTATACCAAATTGGATAACATTGAATTGATAGAAATAAGACATGTTCATTGTTATGAACTCCACTACCAGTTCTATAGCTAAATCTTTTATTCGGATAATTTTGAGAAATACTATAAATTTCTGAATTTTTATCAGTTTTTATATTGCTAAAAATTGGTGTGGGGGTATTAACAGGTTTAATAAGTTTTGACAATAATATTTTATTTTCTCCATTATAAATAATTTCAATACTTTTTATTTTTGATTTAAAGGGGAGAGTATAAACTTTGTTAACTGTAGGAAGCATTGGATTGTTTTGCTCCAATAAATAAGAATTTCCTTCATCTAAATTGACTGATAAATATTTTCCATCGTCTATAATTTTTGGTTTGTTAATAAGTATTGTTTCATTGATTATTTTCTCTTGAAAACTTGAATTTTTTGGTGTAGCAATAGCTCCAATTGAACTAAAAATTAACGTTGTTAGTAAAATAATTGTTATTATTTTCTTCATATTTCAACCCCTTTAATTAAATGATATTATATAATACATATTTAAATGTTAACAATAGTTAATTTTGATAAATTAACAATATTTTTTAAATTTTTTTTACTGAATATTGAATATAAATGATAATAGTTTAAAGCTTCTGAAATTCATTTTTCTTAAGATATGTATCAAATCTAAACAAGTTACTTTTGAATGTGCTCTAATAGTTGAAATTTTCACTTTTAAGGTTGCAAGTCCACTTTCTTCTCCTAAAATGTCTGAAGCTTTAACTGTGATAGTATATGTTCCATTTTCAATCCATGTATGTGATATTGTTATTTCTTCTCCAGAGGTATATGGTCCAATGCAAACTTGACCTGATCCATCTCCCCATTCAAAGCAATAAATAATATCGTTTCCTTCAGGGTCAGTAGAACATATTTTATAATCTAGTTCAACATCTGGTTTTCCTATAGTAGGGCCGCTTATATCTGGAGTCTCAGGAGGTTGATTTCCTAAAATATAGAATTTTTCCGATGGTGTCATTTTCATATTATTAAATGGACTTGCTGATGCAAAACTTGAAAAAATTAAAAATATAATTATACAAATGAAAATTTTTCTTTTTGTAAATAATATATTCATATTAATTTCTCTCAATTTAACAATTGTTTATCTATATATTAATTTATTCCTATATTAATAGGTTTTTTCCTTTTTTAATTTAAAAACGAAGTTTTTTATATTTAGTAAACATTACATTAACAACCGTTAATTAAGGGGGGTTATATGATATGATAAAAAAGATAGCTATTCCATTAGTTTTTGGAATTATTTTATTGATGCTTGGAAATGCAACATTTGCTAATGCTTACTCAAATGAAATGTTAAAAGATACTAATGACCAGACTATAAAGGGAGAAAAAATCGTTGATATCGCAATGGGTCCTGATTGGTATAATAAACCTGAATCTTATTCTGAACTTGTAAATTGGTATATAGCATTGGAATCAGAATATCCACAATATCTTGAAATCTTTAAGGCAAATGAATTATATGAAACAGGGGAAGCTACTGGTAGATATGACTGTTATTATGTAAGAATTACGAATGAAGATCTTGGTTTACATAAGCCTGAGGTACTATTTTTAGGCAGTCCACATGGTGATGAAGTTGCCGGTGGGGTAGGCCTTTATTGGTTTACAGACTGGTTAATGAGAATGGCTTTTGAAGATGAAAAAAATGATGAATTTTCACAAGATTACCTAAAATGGATTATTGATAATAGAGAGATATACATTGAGGTTTTACACAATCCATATGGATATGATCATGGGCCTCAGAGATATGATGGTAATGGTTGGGATTTAAATAGAGAAGCTGATCTTGATGGTGTTGGTTCTCCTACAGGTGGAATTTTTGCTAGTGTTCCAGGAAAAACCCTAGTTGAGTTTCTAAATAACCACTTATGTAGAGTTGGGTGTGATTTCCATGCTGGTGTTCGAATGCTTTTATATGCCTGGGGTTCAACTCATAGTAGTGTTATTGGGACTAGTCCGATTTCAGGTTATTCCTATGATTATGCTCCGCCTGATTTCTATTATTATGATTCATCTAGTCTTAGACTTGGTGATTTTATGGGAAATTATGGGGGAGAACTTGATGAAAATAACATTGGAACAATTCCAGGTACTGTTGGATATTCAGTAAAAGGTGGAATTGGTCCTTGGGCATATGGTTCTGATAAAGAAAAAAATCCTGTCGAAGCACCTTATGTTGTAGGTGATTATCCTGGTGCAGGCTTGTTATGGCTTTCTCCTGAAATGTCCACTACTAAAAATATTCCTGAAAGTGAATTTGGAAATGACACAGTTCATAAGTACGGTGCAGAGGTCAGGCGATTTGTATTGCATCAGACCGATCTTGCACAACCTTATGTTAGATGGACTCCTAGCACAATTGAAGATGGTGGTGAGGTTCCACCTGGAACAACAATTCCTTTGAATTGGCAGGTAAATGGTAGTATGGTAGTTGATCACACGTATATTCAATGGGGTACTGATCCTGATCCAATAAACAATTATGACCATACAACATCTGATTACGATGATTATGCTGGTGAATATATTGGAGGAACTGGTTGGGATGGTGCAGAAGATGGTCAAACGAATGGTGTTGTTTATGAAGGTAACCTTTATATTAGCGAACCTGGAGAATATTATTTTGTAGCAAAAGCACAAGTAGATCAGGTATATGGAGATGTACTTGCTCCTGATGTGTATGGAGATGATCCTTATCTTCGAATGATAAAAGAGAGAACGAATGATTCTTATTATGAAGTTCTTGATGGAACAGATGGTACTGAAGAAATTTTTGGTCAAACTTGGTGGTATTCTGATATTATTAAAGTATCAGTTGTAAATGATGCACCAGATAAACCTTCTACACCTGATGGCCCAAAAAATGGTATGAAAGGTCAAGAATATACATATTCAACAAGCACATTTGATAATGATGGTGATCAAGTTTATTATCAATGGGATTGGGATGATGGAACCACATCTGATTGGGAGGGGCCATTTTACTCTGCTCAAACTGCTGAATCATCTCATACATGGAAATCCTCTGGTAATTTCCAAATTAAAGTAAAATCAAAGGATATTCATGACTTTGAAAGTGATTGGTCAGATCCATTATCAGTTAATATACCAAGATCTCGTGAAAATGTTCGATTAGTAATATCCAGAATTATTAAACAGATTCAAAATACATTTCCAATATTTAATTTCCTTTTAAATTTATAAATTAAATAAATACAAATAAACAGAATGCCAAGTTAATATCAAAGGGGAATAGTTATGAAAAAAATGCTATTGATAGGAGTTTTTTTTATTATAATTTCAGCTAGTTTTAATGCAATAGCTCATGTTCCATATTTTGAACTTAAGGATTTTTCAGAAGAAAATCCTTTTATTGTTAGAAAGATGGTAACTCAATCGAAAGCGATATATTCTTGGCTTGAAAATGACGGTGTTAATCCTTGTGAAGATATTGATGTCTATAAATTAAAAGTTATTCGTCCTATGAACATGTACCTTGAAATAATTGTCCCAGTTGTCGATGATATATATGAGGATTTTGTACCTTGGTATGCGCTAGTTGGTCCAGGTTTACCAATTCCTAGCCAATATATACCGTTTGAATTGCCAGAGGGATATGGTGCAATTGTTATGGAAAATGTTGAACCAGGAGAACCTCGCTTAACTTTTTATGAGCCATTTGGTGGTAAATCATATTATAATGGACCAATCTATAAAGATAAAATAACTGAAAGGGGCACATACTATGTTTATTGTTGGGATCCCTATGAACAAGGTGGGGATTATACAATTGTAATTGGAAATCTTGAAATATGGGGGCCACTTGATATTGCTAGAGCTTTGATTTATACTCCTCTTATAAGATTAGGTTTAGAGTTGCATATTAATTAAATATAGAATTAACGTTATAAATATCATAAATAATATTGGTGATAAATATGAGTTTGAAGAAAATTAAAAAAGGTTTGTTTTTTTGTATAATATTATTATTTTTTCTTTCAGTGATTTCTCCTTATGCGCTATGCAATACCAGTATAATAAAAAGTCCTAATAATTCTAAAATAATGGTTTCCTTTGTTGAGAAATCTAATGGTTTAAACATTCCTGAAAAAGATGGTGGTAAAACAGAACTTGAGCTTGCAGATATTAATAATGATGGAAATTTAGATATTATTTGTGTGGGTGATCATGGCTCACCTTATGTAAACAGTCAACAACATGGTATAATGGTTTGGCTTGGCAATGGAATTGATACTTGGTCAGTTAATCAAGTTGGAGATTTTGGTTATGGGGGATGTGAAGCAGGAGATTTAAATTTAGATGGGCATCTTGATATTGTTTGGGGTGTTCATC
>Ga0272442_10007130_pt1 | contig 14532 bp, 16 predicted proteins | sample SSMForm2O_FD_200262 | JGI IMG/M metagenome (GOLD analysis project Ga0272442, IMG submission 200262) | Marine sediment archaeal communities from Little Sippewissett salt marsh, Falmouth, MA, United States - SSM-Form-2O | ecosystem: Environmental > Aquatic > Marine > Wetlands > Sediment ...
CTATATATGAAAAAGATGAGAAGAATAATGTCTTATTAATGAGTTATATAATGGGTGAAAACCTCTGCGATATCATAAATAATGAAAAAACAACATTTGATGAAAAAAAGAGACTTATAATTATTCTTGCAGATTGGTTTTTTAAATTCCATAATCATTTCAAAAAAGACGAACAGTTTTTAATAAGGGGAGATTCTAGCCTTAGAAATTTTATTCTTACAGACCGAATTTGGGGTGTGGATTTTGAAGAATCAAGAAAAGGTAAAGTCGTTGAAGATATTGCAGGACTTTGTTCATCAGTTTTAACTACTGACCCTATGTTTACATCTGAAAAATATAAATTAAGTAAAAACTTTATTGAGGCATATACAAAACTAGCCCCAGGTCGTATTATTAAAATTAATAATGAAATTGCGTATGCAATCCTTGAAAAAATACAATGGAGAACAGAGGACGAAGAAATTCTAAGGAAACATTCTAAAAAAATTAGAGAAAATGGATTGAATTATTAACAAAACTATTAAAAAGAGAAAAACAATTTAGCCTGTGTGAGGGGAATAAATGCCTGCTGAAGAAACTGTTGATGAATTGGTTGATAGGGCAATTGAGGAAGCACTTGCAAAAGCAAATAAAGAAGATGAAGAGATAATTAAAAGAAGACCTAAGCCTTTTAGATATCTTACTGATCCAAAAGAAATTAGAGCAGAATTAACATCAGATGATACTTCCTATAGTATAATGGCTAAATCACCTGCAGCAAAGATTTTTGAAGAAAGGGTTGCAATTCTTGGTTTAGGTGATGTAGATACTATAGAAAATGTTATTAAAAGACATGAGGCTAGTAGAAAAATTGTAAAAAGATAATTAATAAATATTTAGCATATTAATATTCATAATTTTTAAATATCTGTTATAATATCCGTGGTTCGATGACTTTGGGGAAGGAAAAAATAATTCCGATTTTAGCAATGGTTGTTCTTTTTGTTGGAATAGCTGCAACAATTTATGTAAATGCAAATGAGAACCAAGAGACAATAACTGAAAAAGAAATAATAATAAATGAGCAAATTTATTCTTTTGAAGACTTATCTAAAATATTTCAAAATATAACAATTATTACTGATGATGGAGAAAAAACAGGTCTACCACTTAAAGATATCATTGTTTATTCTGAAGTTACTTGTCCAAATTGTAATAGATATATTTTTAGAGCAAACGATCCGTATCAACAAACAATATTATGGAATGATGTTAAAACAGGTGTTTTAACTTATGACGAAAAATATAATTTAAGGGTTTATTTTCCAAACCTTGCCCATACTTTTTGGGTTTATAATCTTGTAGAAATAGAGGTGAATAAGTTATGAATAAAAATATAAAATATTTTGCAGCAATAATGGTTTTTGGATCATTATGGGGGTTTTCTGAATGTATTATTGGTCCTCAAATTTCTGATGCAGGTTTTCCTTCAGGGGCACTTATGACTGGTTTTTTTGCGTTGTTTTTTTTAACAATTAGTAGACTTTTTTATAAAAAAAGAGGTATGCAGTTTGGAATGGGGGTTGTTGCAGGTTCACTTAGATATTTCAATCCTTTTGGAGGTTGCCATGTATGTTCTTCAATTGCAATTGTTGCAGAAGCTTTTATTCTTGAAATCATATTTGATTATTTATCAAATGTTGATTTAAATCAATTAAAATCCCTTACAACAAAAGTTGGCCTCGGTGTAGTTTCTGCATATAGTGTTTATATAGGGGGGACAATTGTAACTCAAATACTTACTCCTCTTTCATATAATTCTTTTTATATTGAAAACTTATTTTTAGCAATTCCTTCAATACTTGCAGATGGTCTTTTAGTTGCACTTATCGGTGCAGCTGTAGTTCCAATTACAATTGAACTTAGCAGATTTGATTTAAAATTAGCTGATAAATTGTATTATCCAACAACTGCTGGAATTACTGGGTTATGTTGGATTATAGTTATTGGAAATTTCTTATTATTATAAGGAGAAATTAAATGACTGAGATAAAAAAAGTAAAAGTTTTAAAATTTTATCCAGATAAATGTAATGGTTGCCTTGAATGTGAAAAGGCTTGCTCAAAAGTCCATTTTAAAACAGATGAAGGGGGAGAAAAATCAGCAATCAGGATAATAAAACAAGGAAATACATATAAGATGGTTGTTTGTGATCAGCGAGGGCTATGTCTTGATATGTGCCCTGTTGGAGCACTTTTCAGAAGAAAAAATGGCGTTGTTTGGCTAGATAAAGAAACATGTATTGGATGTCAAGCATGTGTTGGTTTTTGCCCGATTGGTGCTATGAGAAAATCAGAAGTTAGAATTGAACCTTTCAAATGTATATCATGCGGTTCTTGTGTACGTGCTTGTCCTGAAAATGCTTTAGAACTAGTTGAAGAAAATATCGATGAAATAAAAGAAATTGTTTATCATAAACTGGGTGCTTGAAATGGTAGAAGGACAAATTGCAATTGAGAATTATGAAACTGGCAATACAAAACATAAATGGGATATTAAAAAAATGAAATTTGCCCATAGAGTCCTTTTTGAGTATGATTATAAAAAGGGAGAAATTGAAAAAGGATATGCCAATAGAACATTATATATAAACTTATCAAAAAAGGAAATTAAAGAGAAAAAAGTAACTGATGAAATGAAAAAGAAATTCACTGGAGGACGTGGGTTTGGACTTAAGCTTTTATGGGATTCAATAAAACCTTCAACTAGATGGAATAGCGAAGAAAATGAACTAATAATTACAACTGGTCCTCTATGTGGTTCTACTCAATATCCAGGTTCAGGTAAATCACTTTGCTTGACTATTTCACCATCAACAGATATAATCTGTGATAGCAATGTTGGAGGGTTTTTTGGACCTTATCTTAAATTTTCAGGTTTTGATGCTATAGAGATTCAAGGTAAGTCAAAAGATGACGTTATCATTGTAATTGATGGTGAAAAAGGCAAGATTTCTATTCAAACAGCACCTCTTGAGGAAACAAATTCACATCTCTTAAATGAACAATTGACACACATGTTTGCATCTGAAGACTCTGAAAAATCAAGGCAAAAAATATCTATTGTTTCAGCTGGAAAAGGTGCCGAAAATAGTTATTGGGGATGTCTAAATTTTTCATTTTATGATATCAGAAGAAAGGTTCCTCGCATGAAACAGGCAGGTCGTGGTGGCCTTGGATCTGTTCTTAGGAATAAAAAAATTAAAGCAATAGTTGTAAAGGTCGAAAAATTTGATGGTGTTTCAAATAATCCTGCAGATCCAGTTAAACTTGCCCAAGTTGGTACCAAGCTTCATCGGGAAATAAGAGACCTGGATAGATATCAATGTAATATGAGAGCAGTAGGAACTGTTCATCTTGTGGAAATAATGGATGAATATGATCTGCTTCCAACAGAAAATTATAGATTCGGAAGTTTTCCAAAGGCTTCCAAAATATATTCCCCAGAATTCTATAAGTATTTTACAAAAATTATACCAGATGGATGTTGGCATGGTTGTACTATGGCTTGTGCAAAAACAGTTGATGGTTTCACAGTAAAAACTGGACCGTATAAAGGTCAAAAAGTAACAGTTGATGGCCCTGAGTATGAAACTTGCGGGTGTGGTGCAAATATGAGCCTCTGGGACCCACTCTGGATCCTTGAATTTAATTTTTATTGCGACACCTATGGTCTTGATACAATATCAACAGGTACTTCCATTGCTTTTTATATGGAAATGTATGAATATGGGATTTTAAACAAAAAAAGATGTGATGGTCTTGAACTTTGTTTTGGAAATGCCAATGCAGCACTCAATCTTCTTCATCGAATAGCCAAAGGCGACAAAGGTGAATTTATACAAATCGCAGGCAGAGGCATAAGACGAGTAAAAGATTGGATAATCAAAAAGGGCTGGGGTGATATTCAGCTTATAGAAGATTGCGGCATGGAAAGTAAAGGGCTTGAATACTCTGAATATGTTACAAAAGAGTCTCTTGCTATGCAAGGGGGATATGGACTTACTTTAAAAGGTCCACAGCATGACGAAGCATGGCTTATCTTCATGGATATGGTAAATAATGCAATCCCTACATTTGCAGATAAAGCAGAAGCCCTCCATTATTTTCCAATGTGGCGAACATGGTTTGGATTGAACGGCCTGTGTAAATTACCCTGGAATGATATAGAACCTGCAAATAATGCAGAAACTGATGAGCCAGCAAAGGTTCCCGAACATGTACAAAATTATGTAGAATATCAAAATGCAGTTACAGGTTGGAATGTTGATAAAGAAGAGTTAATCTTACAAAGTGAAAGATGTTACAACTTCCAAAGAGCGATGAATGTTTGGATGGGACGTGGACGTAGAAAAGATGACTGGATCCCATATCGGTCTATGGGACCTGTTACAAAAATGGAATATAAATCAAGAGAAGACCAATATGACAAACAGCTAATTGAAAAATTAAAGATTTCGAAAAAAGATATTGAAAACATGGAAATTGAAGAAAAAATGAAACTTTTATATGAATACAGACAAGACCAATATCAAAAATTAACAGACGCAGTATATTATAGAAGAGGGTGGACACCAAATGGCGTTCCAACTCCGCAAAAAATGAAACAACTAGGAATGAACGATACAAAAATGCTTAATATGCTTCAAGAAAAAATAGATGAAGATGAAAAAGCTGGGTTAAATATTTGGGGAGGAAAATATTCAAAAGGAGAAAAACCACCTAGCATTCATAAAAAGTATTGGGAAAAATGGGATTAAAGTAAAAATATTAATAACAAAATTATCCGTGATATGGGTTAGGAAAGATATCTTCTATTAATTGTAAAATTTTCTTTTCATTGTATTTTGCTAGGAATATAAGTATATGTTTATTTGAATATATCCAATCAAGATAATCAAAAAAGAAAACAACCCATTTATCAAGTAGACTATTTTTATATTTTATAAGCACTTTATCAATATCTTTCTCATTTTTTAATTTATATTTAACTATTTTTTTATCTCTAAAATCTTGTATAATATCAAGTTCTAGTAGCTTTTTTAAACAAGAATATATTGTCGAAGGAGATTTATCTAAATCTTTAGCTATCTCTTGCCTTGATGATTTATGGTACATTGATAAAAAAAGGATTATATGTAAATAAGTTTTCTTTCTAATAATATTTAATACTTTTTTTTCGTAAACACCAATCTTTTCATCTGCAAAATATCTTAAATATTCTCCATCTTTTTTATCACTAATTAAATTATTTTTATTCAAGTATCTTAAATGATAATCCAAAGTTGTTTTTGGAATTTGTAATTGTCTTGATATCTGTCTTAGATATACTCCAGGATGTTTTAAAATAAAATTATATATTAATCTTCGAATTTCAAGTTCTAACACATGCTCCTTTTTTTTCATATTAATTTTATCATATAATTGTAAATCAATTAAAAACTTACTGCATTAACATTTATATATCAAATATAGATAGATTATTGATTATTAAAAATGAAAAATATAAAAATACTTGGCGCTGGTTTGTCAGGTTTATCTGCAGCTATTAATTTAGCAAAAAAAGGTTTTATTGTCGATGTTTTTGAAAAAAGAAGTGATTGTGGAAAAAGATTTCTCGGCGATTTGGAAGGTCTTGAAAATTGGTCCTCAAAAATTGACGTTATTAAGGAATTAAACTCGATGAATATTAAAAATAATTTTCATAACAATCCATTTACCAAATTATCTGTATCTGATGGAATTGATGCTAGAAAAATAACTCTGAAAAAACCTATGTTTTATATAGTAAAAAGAGGAGCAGTCGATAATAGCATTGACCAAGGTTTAAAAAAACAAGCTTTAGACTCAGGAGTTAATATCCATTTTAATAGCAAAGAGAATAAAAAAGATATGGATATTATTTCTACAGGCCCAGCAGAAAAAAGATATATTGGTGTAGTAAAAGGTATTAGATTCGAAACAAATAAAGAAGATACTGCTTTTTTACTTTTAAATAATGAAGCATCTGCAAATGGAGCTTATTCATATCTATTAATATCCAATGGTCATGGATGCATATGTAGTGTAAATATTTACACCAGTGGTAAGGATGCAGATAGATATTATAAAAAAACCTATGCGCTTATTACAAAATTTGTTGATATCGATATTAAAAATAAGAAAAATGTTGGTGGTACTGGTTGGTTTTCGCTTACACCAAATTTGATCAAAGACGGTAAACTATATACTGGTGAGGCGGCTGGTTTACAAGATCTATTATGGGGATTTGGAATGCGTTATGCAATTATTTCAGGTTATTTGGCAGCATTAAGTATTTCAGAAAATAAAAACTATAAGAAATTAATTAAGGAAAGAATTGGAGACAGATTAAAAACTTCAATAGTTAACAGATATCTAACAGATAAATATTATGATATCGTCCAAAAATTTATTTTTGATGTTGTAAAAAGCAATCAAGGAAATTGGATGGATATATTATACGAAAGATATAACCCTTCACTTTATTCAAGATTCCTTTATCCATATGCAAAGATTAGGGTTACAAAAAAAGTAAATAATCATCTTAAAAATAAAACTTAAAAAAAAATATATATCATTAAATTGAAAATTTTCAACATAATCATTTAATAAATAAATTTGATTTGAGAAATTGTAGGAAAATTATTATGAATATTGAAAAAAATAAAAAAATATTGGAAAAATTAAAAAATTCTAGGATTGGAATAGCCGGTTTAGGAGGTCTTGGTTCAAATGCTGCAGTATCACTAGCAAGAGCAGGTGTAGGACATCTAATTTTAATAGACTTTGATAAAGTTGAAAAAAGTAATATTAACAGGCAATATTATTTTTTTAATCAGATAGGAAAACAAAAAACAAATGCATTAAAAGAAAATATTAAAAAAATAAATCCAGAAATAAAAATTGACGCATTTAATATTAAATTAAAAAAAGGATCAATGGAAAAGCATTTTAAAGATGTTGATGTGATAATTGAGGCTTTAGATGATGCAAATACTAAATCTGATTTTATAGAAGAAATACTTTTAAAACTTCCTCAAAAACCAATAGTAGCAGCATCAGGAGTTGCAGGATATGGAAATTCAGACAGAATTTCAACAAAAAAATTTAAAAGATTATTTGTTGTTTATGATGAAAAGGCATCTTCTTGTGAAGAAGATGTACTTATGGCACCACGAGTCGCACTTATTGCAAACTGGCAAGCAAATATTGCAATTGAAATAATTCTTGGTAAGGTATAATAAAATGATTACAGTAAATGGCAGAAAAATCAATTGGATTAAAAATGAAACAGTAAAAGAGCTTTTAAAAAGAGTTAGATATACATTTCCTTTGGTTGTTGTAAAGATAAATGATAAAATTATTCTAAGAAAAAATTTTTCAGAAGTAATAATACCTGATAATTCAAAGATATCAGTAATTCATATGATTAGTGGTGGATAATAATTATTTTTCAAAAATTTTGTTAATTAAAGTAAAGATTGTTATTACTAAAAGTGGCACAAAGATAACAAACAAATATTCTTCAATAGGAATTCCAAACAAATTTCCAACAATTTTACTATCAGAAAAACTCCATATCCCAAGTCTAACAGATATCTGATCCCAAATGATTCCAACTAAAAAAAGAATGAAAAGAGAAATAATCAAATTTCTAAAATTTATTTTATTTCTCATTAGATAAAGTAAAACAAAAGAAGGAATAATTGCAAAAACCATCATTAACAAAATATAGGTATAATTGCTCATAAAAATAAAAAAACTAGATATTTTTTATAAACATTTGGTTAAAATAAAATTATACAATTATTGAACCAAAAATTGTAAGAAATGAAAAACCAAATGCAAAAATAAAATATGTAAAATACATCAACGTCCAAGATGAAGTATTTTCTAAAAAATTAACTTTTTTATCATCTTTAATCATTAAGCGAAATATTAAAAATCCTGGTATTGCCAAAAATGTAAGTAACCATAAATATGAATCAAGAATCCCAATATCAATTAAAATTGGAATATAAGCAAAAGGAAAAAACATAAAAGGTAGTGAAATTAGTGCAGCTTTTTTTGGACCATATGTGTTGATAAGTGTTCTTGACCCATTTTTTTTATCTGCTTCACTATCAATAATATCTTTTGTTATTGATCCGCCTATTAAAAACGACATAGCAATAAGTCCTATTGTTATTGGCAAAGGCTCAAGTGCATTTCCAAAGACACTCCATGAAGCAAGAATTCCCAAAAGTCCTCGTGGAATTCCAACCCATAATTGATTAAGGAATAATATGTCTTTTATTCTTGGTGGTATTGAATAAGAAACTGAAAAAATTATAATTAATATAACAAAGATAAAAAACATAACATTAACAATAGCAGAGGCAATAATTGCTAAGCTATAAAAGAAAATAGATAATATAATTGCGTTTTTTGGGATTATATCTCCTCTTGGAATAGGTCTATATGGTTTTGATATTTTATCACTATTTATATCTGTTACTTGATTTAAAGCATTTGAAGCAGCGTTAATTATTGCAAGTGCAAAACTTGCAGGAATTATTGTATTCCAACAAATTGAAAAAAGATTATCAGTTCTTCCATAATAAAAGAAACTGGCAATCATAATGCAAGTTGATACAATGATTGGGGCAAGTAACGTAAAAGGACGGATTAAGTCAATATAGCTTTTTAGGCTGCTATTGATTTTAATTTTTTCCATTTAATATCTCTCCGACAATAACAATTTTGTAACTTTAGGGTTATAAAGGTTGTTTTACAGTTGTTATCAAAAAAGTTAAAAAATAAAAAATTGGTATTTTCTTTTTTAAAATATATTTTATAGAAGAAAATTATTTATATGTAATATTTCAGGAGGTCTTTATGAAAAAATTTAGAGGATTTATTGCAATTGATATAGGATCATTCAGTAAATTAGTTGAACTAGAAAACGAGATAAAAAATAGTGGAGCACATACTAAACTGGTTGAACCTGAAAATATACATATTACCCTAAAATTTCTAGGGGATACAAATGAAGAATACATTAATAAAATTGAAGAAATTATAAATAATTCAGTTAAGGATATTGAACCTTTTGAAATAAAATTAAAAGGAATGGGAGTTTTTCCAAATCAAAACTACATTAAGGTTATATGGATTGGAGTTGAAAACGGAGAACCAATTGGATTAATCGCTAATAAAATTGATGAAGGGTTATCAAAAATTGGTTTTATAAAAGAAAAAAGAGGGTTTTCTGCACATCTTACTATTGGACGAGTTAAATCTGCTAAGAATAAGGATAACCTCCTAAAGATAGTTGATAAATACAAAGAAATTGAATTTTTAAAAATTAAGGTTGAATCAATTATACTAAAAAAAAGTGAACTTACTCCAAAGGGCCCAATATATACAACTTTAAAAGATGTAAAAATATAATTTTGGTGGTGAATTAATAGAAACTTGGATAATCTATTTAGGCTTAATTCAGCTATTTTTATTATTATTTAGTTTAAAATTTTTTTTTCCAAAAGGATTCTTAAAAAAAGAACTAAATATTTTACTTAACATAAAGGAAAATCTAATATTTTTATTAATTATATTTGGAGTTGTTGCATTTCATCTAATAGAAGTAAATTTCATTGATTCACAAATAACTATGTTGATTGGTTATGATTTTGCAGAAAATATTAAAGGATTTGAGGGAAATATTGTATTTTGGTTTTCTCAAAATTGGATTCCTGTACTGGTTTATTTTTTTGTAATAATGTATATTGTAGTATATCCTTTTACCTTATGGTTTGCGCCCGCTTATTTTTTACTAACAAATAACAAAAAATCAATGAAATTTCTATCATATGGCGTGTTATTTATCTATCTTATTGCAATACCTTTATATTTGTTTTTACCGGTCACCAATGTTTATACATATTATAATAAAGAATGTGCATTGGAATATGTAATTCCATCTGTTGAAAATTTCTTTTATTCAACGACAACAAATAACAATTGTTTTCCATCTTTACACACAGCAATTACAATTCTTGTAGCGTATACAATTACTTTTACAAATAATAAAAAATTTATTTATTTTGGATATTTTACAATGGTTTCCGTAATTATTTCAGTTATATATTTATCAATCCATTGGATTTCTGATGTAATTGCAGGTAGCCTACTTGCAATAGGGGTAATATTCTTATTAAGGAAAATTATGAGGAATCAAGAAAAAAATGAATGAAATAGAAAAAAAAGCTCTTAAAAAAATTACACCTAATGCAAATGATAGGAAAAAACTTGAAAAAATTATTAAGGAACTAAAGGAAAAACTTAAAATTGAGATTGAAAAAAGAAAACTACCAATTAAAATTGAGCTTGTTGGTTCAACAGCTAAAGGAACTTATCTAAGAAATAATTTAGATATTGATTATTTTTTATTATTTCCAACTGATTTTGATAAAAAAGATATTGCTAATTATGCACTTTCAATTGGAGAAAATATTCTTACAGATACTGAGCAATCATACGCTGAGCATCCTTATCTTAGGGGATATTTCAAAGATTATTTTGTTGAAATAGTTCCAAGCTACAAGATTGAAAAAGCATCACAAAAACTATCTGCAGTTGATAGAACTCCTTTACATACTAGTTATATCAAAAAACATCTTTTAGAAAAACAAAAATCTGAAGTATTACTATTTAAACAATTTTTAAGAGGAATCGGATGTTATGGAGCAGAAGCAGAAATCGAAGGTTTTTCTGGTTATTTGTGTGAAATACTTGTCTTAAAATATAAAAATTTTAAAAATTTATTAAAAAATGCTCAAAATTGGAAAAATGGTAAAAAGCTTAGTTTAACTAAAGCAAAATATCCAAGTTTTAGTTCTGCCTTAATCTTTATTGATCCTGTTGACAAAAATAGAAACGTTGCATCAGCACTTTCAAAAGAAAAATTTAATCTCTTTATTAAAGCTTGCAGAGCATATCTTAAAAAACCGAGTATTAAATTTTTCTTTCCTAATAAAATAAAACCTTGGTCACTTGATAAAATAAAAAAAGAAATTGAAAAGCAAAAAAGTAAATATATTGCAGTAAAATTTGATAAACCGGATATTATAGATGAAAATATCTATCCTCAGTTAAGAAAGGCAGTAAAGGCAATAAGTAAAATTTGTAAAAGAAATGATTTTTATGTTTATGATATAACATTTTATATTGATGAAAAGAGAAAATCAATCTATTTTATTATAAAAACAAAAGATGAATTTCTATATGAGACATTTGAACATATGGGGCCACCGATAAAACTTAAAAAAAATGCTGAGAATTTTAAAAATAAATGGAAAAAAGATAATAGATTAGTAAAAGGTCCTTATGAAAAAAACAAAAGAATTTATGTTGAGATTAAAAGAGATTTTATAGATATTAAAAAATTTTTAAACTCACAAATAAACAAATTAAGTCTTGGTAAAGACATTGATAATATAATTGATAAAAAATTTAAAATTTTAGAACAAAATGAATTAATAAATAAAAACTTAGAAATATTTTGGACAGAATATCTCGATCAAAAACATTCTTGGGAACGATAATATGAAGACGATTGGAGTTTTTACAAAAAATTTTTCGCTATACTACGACCTCATTAAAACACTAAAAAAAAGAAAAATTGCATATGTTTCTCTTAACTCTATTAATAATGTTCCTAGTAAAATTGGTGTTATTTTAACTTCTAATAATGAATTGCATGATTTTAAAACTCAAAAGGTAATCGCAGCAGATGCATATGATTCAATTGATAATGCAATTGATCTTGCACTTCAAATGTTAATCGGTAAAGATTTGTATTCAAAGCTTTTCATAGGAATCGATCCAGGTGACAAACCAGGTATTGCAGTTGTTGGCGATGATATATTATTGCAAAAGTTATCTGTAGAAAATCCAGAAAAAGTAGTAATTCTTGTAAAAAGAATTATTAAGGAATATCCATCATTAGATAAATTAATCCGAATTGGTAATGGGTCAATAATTACCAGAAACAGAATAATTAATTCATTGATATCTCTTGGAATCTCAATTGAAATTGTTGACGAAACAAAAACAACTCCTTCTCAAGAAATTAAAAGAAAAGATAGAGATAGTGAAGCTGCAGCAGCAATTGCCCTTTTAAGAGGTGGTAAAGTCCAAAAAAAATTACCATTAGAGCCAACTAAAGGAGAAATAAGAAATATTCAAGAAAGAAGTAGGCAAATAACTAATGGTGAATTTTCAATTTCTAAAAAAACAGCAATTGAAGTTTTAAAAGGAGATATAAGTTTAAAAGAAGCAATTAAAAAAGAAAAAAATTCTTAAAAAAATTTTTAATTAATTTTCTTTCCACAATATGGACATAATAAAACATTATTTAAACTATTTCGGCCACAGGGGGATATCAAGAAATCACCTAATAAATTAAGACCACAATTTGGACATATTTTTGGAGTATCATATGGAAAATCCTTAACTTTTTTATCAATTATTTGATTTTTCTTTGGTTTTAACTCAATATTAAACAACAGCTTTATAAATATTAATAGAAATAGAATAAAAACTATAATTAATAATGGTATTAAAATTAAGGATTTTATACTATCAAAGAAATTTAAATTAGGTTTAGAAACTATTTCTACGCCTAAAGTTGTAGGTATTGTAATCAAAACACAACCTACAATTATTATCAATAATTTTTTATTCATTTTATCTTCCTATTTTTTGTTTCATCTAAGATTTTATTCTGATAAAATTTATTGAATTTTTTTAAAAAAATAAAAAATCTAATTTTCAAAATATAATTTGATATTTTTAACGATATAAGCACAATTATTCTTGATATAATTTTTTTCATATTAACACATTTAATATTTATTGCTTCTATAATTATAATTTATAATATATATAATTTATAGGTCATTTTTCCTAATTAACATAATTATATTTTTTATACATGGGATATTATTTTTTGTATTTTATAAAGTTTATAGATCAACTATTGAATTTGACAATTATATAAACAATAATAATTTGATAGTAAATTTTAAAAAAGAATACAAAAATATTACACATTTTAATTTTTTATTATTTTATTATAACCCAAATGTTTATGAGTATGTCTCATATGCATCTTAGGTAAGAGTGATGAAGGACAAAAGAGCCTTAATTAGTGTTTCAGATAAGAGAGGCTTAATCGATTTTTCCAAGGGACTTACTAGAATAGGCTTTCAATTACTATCAACAGGTGGAACAAGTAAATATCTAAAAAAATCAGGATTAAATATTACTGAAGTTTCTGATATAACTGGCTTTCCAGAAATTTTAGATGGAAGAGTAAAGACTCTTCATCCTAACATACATGCAGGAATTCTTGCAAAAAGAAATGATAAAAAACATATGGACACTTTAAAAAAACATAAAATTAACACCATTGATATGCTTGTGTGTAATCTTTATCCTTTTGAAGAAACAATAAAAAAAACTAATGTAACGCTTGAAGAGATAATTGAAAATATAGATATCGGTGGGCCAACACTTATAAGAGCTGCTTCTAAAAATTATAAGGATGTAATTGTTGTAACAAATAAAAATCAATATAATTTTGTTTTAGAATCCTTAAATTCTAATAAAAATCTAAATATACGAGAAAAAGAAAAGCTTGCAATTGAAGCTTTTGCTCATACTGCTCAATATGATTCAATAATATCAAACTATTTAAGAAAAAAATGGACAGATGAAATATTACCTGATGAAAGTAGTTTTGGAATAAGAAAAATAAAAAATATGCGATATGGAGAAAATCCACACTTAAAAGGCGCTTTTTATAAATTATTACCAGAAACTTCCGAGCCATGTATTATTAATGCATTAAAAATCCAAGGTAAAGAACTTTCATATAACAATATTCTTGATAGTGATTGCGCAATTGAAGCAATAAAAGAATTTATTGAACCAACTTGCGTTATAATCAAACATGCAACACCCTGTGGAATTGCCAGTGCAAAAAATATATTAACAGCATGGAAAAATGCTTATTCAACAGATACATATTCACCATTTGGAGGAATTGTTTCATTTAATAGAAAAGTTAATAAAGATATTGCAAAAGAACTTTCAAATTTATTTTTAGAAGTTGTTATTGCTCCTGGATTTGATAAAAAATCTCTTGAAATCTTTGAAAATAAAAAAAATCTAAGACTTTTAAAGGTAAATCATCTTGACAAAAAAATTGATAGAAATGGAATAATTTTTAGGAGTGTAGTAGGTGGATTCTTATCTCAAGAAAGAGATATTAAATTGAATTCAAAAGATAGTTGGCGTATTGTTACAAACAAAAAACCTACAAAAAAAGAACTGATATCAATGGAATTTGCAGTAAAATGTGTAAAACATGTTAAATCAAACTCTGTTGTTTTCGTAAAAGATACCCAAACTGTAGGAATCGGTGGTG
>Ga0272442_10007132_pt1 | contig 14529 bp, 14 predicted proteins | sample SSMForm2O_FD_200262 | JGI IMG/M metagenome (GOLD analysis project Ga0272442, IMG submission 200262) | Marine sediment archaeal communities from Little Sippewissett salt marsh, Falmouth, MA, United States - SSM-Form-2O | ecosystem: Environmental > Aquatic > Marine > Wetlands > Sediment ...
TGTTTCAGTACAACCACTTAAGATTCCTACTAGCAATGTCATGCTGAGTATCAGAACAATAAATTTTTTTGTCAAATTTTTCTCCTCAACCTTAAAAACCTGAGAAAGAACAACCAATAATTAAAGATTACTAATTTTTAAATTATTTAATTTTCTCGTTGTAAGATAAATACCTGATAAAATTATTGCTCCACCAAGTATTGTATAATATGATGGAGATTGTTGAATCCATGGCAGAGCAAATGCAAGTAATGTTGACCCTAATGGTTCTCCAAGTAAAACAACTGAAGCAACCGAAGCGCGAATATGTTTAAGGGACCAGTTGTAGAGTGTATGACCAAATATTCCTGCAACAATTGCCATTAACAATATTATGGCATATGCTTCTAAACTAAAATTGTTTAAGGGTACACTATAAAATAAACAAATAAAAAAAAGTCCTATTGTTCCAATAGAATAAACAATGAATGCATAAGACCATACTGAAACTGTTTTTCTGATTTTCCTTCCACCGAGAATATAAAGTCCTGCAGCAACTCCTCCAAGTATTGCTAATATATTTCCCTCTAATGAGTCTAGTGTAAATGAACCCAATCCATAGTTACCATAGACAAGAATTATTACACCCGTAACTGAAATAATAATTCCAATTGAATTAACGATAGACAGACGTTCCTTGAAAAAGTAATGAGAAATAGGTCCGACAAGTATTGGATGTGCTGTTACAAGAATTACTGAACTTGCAACTGATGTAAATTTTAAGGATGTTATCCATAATGCAAAATGAGCAGCAAGAATTATTCCTATAATCACCATTATAAGAAGAGTTGGACGAGGTATGTTTTTTATTTCCGACCTCGTTTTTCCACGAAATAATACAAACGGTAAAATTATCAAAGCAGTAAAAAATAGTCTATAAAAAGCAATTGAAAGAGGTTCTGTTTCTGGGTATAACTCTAAAAGTGTTGTTATAATTACTGCTGCAAATGAAACTGAAATAATAGAGATGAATAGAGCAATATAAGCTTTATTTTTCATTTTTTTATTCAGTTTTAGTTAACCACAAAACGTATTTTGATTTTGTTATATTTACATGAAATAAATGGTAATTTGGTAGGTAAAAAATATACATCATAAATGAATTCACTTAATTTAATGAATGAGCAAGTAATTGGGATTTATGGAAAATCAGGCACGGGAAAAACAACACTTATTACAGGTATAATTAAGAAATTATCAAATGAAGGATTAAAAATTGCCACTATTAAGATCACAAATAAAAATATTGAAGTTGATACAAAGGGTAAGGATACCTGGAAACATAGTGAAGCTGGCGCAGGCCTAGTTGTTTTATCATCACCAAAGGAAACCGACTTTCTAATAAAAAAACATAAGGACATTTCAAAAATAATTACTCTAATAAATCAAATTGATAAATATGATTTGATTATTGTTGAAGGAGCAAATGATAAAGATACTCCAAAAATTAGAATTGGAGATATTGATAAAAGGGATAACACGATTTTTACATATTTAGGGAATTTAGAAGAAGTAATTGAATATTTAAAAACAAATGTCATAGGAGGAATAAATGATAATAAAAGTTAATGGAAAACAAATACCTTTAGCGGAGTTTCCAACAGATTTTATAAAAAACACAATTTGTGGTATGATGAAATCTCTTAAAGGAGTTGAAGATATCTCTGATGTAGAAATTAAATTTTCTATATAGAATTTTTAGAAAGTGAGTATATTATTCTTGTTTTATCTTCACCTTTAGTTTCTCTTTTTATTTGATCTATTTTTGGAATTTCACTTGTATTTTTTACATGTGTCCCAGCGCAAGGGCAAATATCAAAACCTTCAATTTCAACAATTCGAAGTTTTGTAATAAATTTAGGTAATAAATCAAGATTTGCCCTTTGTTGGTCAACCCTTTTTTCTAAGCTTAATCTTTCCTCTTCATAGATTTTTATAGACAGGTTTTTTAAAATTGTTTCATTAAACTTTTTTTCAATCTTTTCAATATCTTCTTTGGTAAAATTTGCTGGATAAAAGTCAACTCTTGAGTGGTCTTCATGAATCTGATTTCCAACTGTTCTTGCTTTGTAATCATCAAAAATAATACCTGAAAGAATATGTTGAGCTGTATGCATTTTCATATGATTGTATCGTCTTTTCCAATCTATAATTGCATGAGCCATTGTCCCAACTGGAGGTTTTTCGCCTTGTAAAATATGTTTAACAGTATCTCCTTTTTTTATTACTTCTTTCACAATTGATTCGTTATCGCCCCATTTAATAACTCCCGTATCAGAGGGTTGTCCTCCACCAAGTGGATAGAATGCTGTTTTGTCAAGGCATACATAATCCTTTTTATTTTTTGTAATAGTTGCATCAAATTCCTTGATATAGTTACCATCAATATTGTCCATATATAGTAACTTGGTCATGCTTTTGAAAAAGAATTATTTCCTAATCAATCTTTTTATTTTTGTTATTTTTCATATTTACTATAGCAAGACCTGCTATAACAAGAAATCCTCCAAGAACAAACATAAGAGTAATTTCTTCTTTAAATAATATATAACTAAATATTGTTGAAAAAACAGGTATTACATAAAGAAAAATACTTATTTCACTTGCTGTACTTTTTTCAAGAGCAACATACCATATAACATATCCGATTATTGTTGAAAAAACACCTAAAAAAATAACTGCAAACCATCCATTTATTGACATGTTTGATACTTGTTCTATAAGTGAATATCTCAAAAATGGGATTAGACCAATACTACCCAATAGCATTGCATACACTGTTAAAGATAAACCTGTGTATCTGTCTAAAAGTTTCTTGCCTGATACTGTATATAAGGCTCCCATTAATGCAGCAATAAGTACTGCTATTGCACCAAATATGTATTCAACTTTGAGATTTGATTCAGTTTTTCCCCAAATTGAAATTACAATTACTCCGCTCATTGCAATTATTACACCAAGAGCTTTTAATTTTGATATTTTTTCTTTTAAAAATACAATTGCTAGTATTACTATTTGTACAGGTATAGTTGCAATTATAAGACTTGCTGCAGCAGGAGATATAAACTGTTCTCCATAATTAAGTCCTAGATGGTAGACCATAACTCCAAAAAATCCGAGAAGAAATATTGGGAATACGTCCTTTCTATGTAGTTTTGAGATACTTTTTTTTCCAAATATTAGTATAAAAGGTAGAATAAGGCAAACAACAGAAAATCTCATTATTGTAAGATTAATAAATGAAAGTTCCTCTAGTCCAATTTTTATAAATGGAAATGCAAGGGCCCATACTACAACCATAAGTAGCATTAATAACAAAAATTTCAATCGTGAAAAATTAAAAGATATTGACCTTTTTTTACTGGTGTCCATTCAGCAGTGGCAATAATTGATGTGTTTATAAATCATTACTACCAAATTTTTTTTAAACAAAATTTAAAAAAGATTAAATATTACAATTTTCCCTCTCGCTTAATAGAATGATTTAAACAGTAACATTCTTAAATATGAAATAATTGTAATAGTGGAAGGAAATTTATGAATACCCTTGTTCTTAATGTAGATCGTGATGACGATTTCGGTAGAAAGACAAAGGTAAAAAGTCCAATTATTGGAATTGATGACAATATTGATGCTGCAAATAGACTTGGTCAAGCAGATCCTGAGGATTCTGATTTAAATGCAATTTTTTCAGCAATTTCTACATATAAATCTTTATTAAATCAAAATAAAGATGTTGAAATAGCTACGATTTGTGGACATATTAACGTTGGTTTAAAATCTGATGAAATATTATCTAAACAACTTGAGCATGTGATAAAAGAAACAAATGCAGATAATGTTATTCTTGTAACAGATGGAGCAGAGGATGAGTATATCCTTCCTATCATCCAATCTAGAATTAAGATAACATCTATTAACAGGGTTTCTGTAAAACAAAGCAGAGAACTTGAAGATACATATTATCGTATTATCAAAATTCTTGACGATGAAAAGGTTCAAAAACAGTTTCTTTTGCCGATTGCACTTGTTTTAATTGTTTGGGCGTTTTTTGTTCTACTTGACATGGCTGCTAGTGGGTTTGGTGCTATATTGTTAACACTTGGTGGCTACTTGCTAATTAGAGTTTTTAGATGGGAGAGAAACCTTGCTTCTATGTGGCTTGAGATAAAATCAGGTTTATTAACTGGCAGATTGTCAATTTACACATTTATCCTTGCTATTGTAATTTTAGTTGCAAATGTAATACTTGCATTTTATAATGTTACAAATACCACGTTTGGTTCAGATGTAGAACTTCTACCCTTGCTGCTTTTTGTTATTAACATGATATGGGGAATAGTAATCGCAGGTGTGGTAGTTATATTTGGGCGAGTAATAGATATATATGTAAAAGACAAGATTAAACCGTGGAATTACTGGATTGCACCATTTTCGATTTTTGCATTTGGTTTTATATCTTATGCGATTTTTAGATCGCTTTATGATGCCTTGATCAATTGGCCAGTTAAATTTGATATCACTCCTTTTTTTACTTTAAGATTCATTGGTTATATCAGCACAGGTATAATGATTGCTCTAATTGGCGCTATTTCACATCACTATATAAAAGAAATTCATTCACCTGAAGAAGAAAATATTGAAATTGAAAAACAAAAAAAGTTGGTTTAAAAATTTTAAATGTTTTATAAAGATTGGAACTCTATTTATGAAAGGATTTCTAAAGATTTAAATTTAAAATTAAATAAAGAAAGAAAATCAGCAGATTTGTTAGATAAATTACTTGATAAAAAAGATGATTTTTCATTGAAAAAACTTGAAGAAATAATTAAAGATAAAGAAATAATGGTTTTTGGGGCTGGACCTTCATTAGTTAATTCAATTAGATCTAATAAAGAAAAAATAAAAAATTGTGTAAAAATTTCAGCAGATGGTGCAACGAGTGCGCTGATAGAAAATGGTATTTTTCCAGATATTGTTGTTACAGATCTCGATGGAAATGTTTCCGACCAGACATTTGCAAATTCAAAAGGTAGCATAGTAATTGTTCATGCACATGGTGACAATATGCCTAATCTAAAAAAATTTTTACCAGCTTTTAAAAAAAATCTCATAGGAACTATTCAAATTGATCCATATCCATATAAAAATGTACATAATTTTGGAGGTTTTTCTGATGGTGATAGGGCAGTATTTCTTGCTTCACACTTTAATGCAGAAAAAATCTTCTTAATTGGTTTTGATTATAATGGTATAATTGGAAAATATTCTTATCCTGAGAAAAAAGATAAAAAATTAAAAATTAAGAAATTAAAATGGTGTAAAGAACTAATAGAATTATTAATTAAAAAAAATGAAAATATTTATTATTTGTAAACTTTTTATTAGTTACTTTAATTAAAGAAAAACATATTCCCTCCCCCAAATTATGACAATGATTGAAGGTGTATTGATTTTTTTTACTATACTTTTTCTCTATTTTATATTAGTATATGTTTTACATAAAAAAGAAATTCTAAAAAAATATAATATTTCTTTATATGGTCCAGCATTACTTTTACGTACAACTAGGGGTATTGGTTTTCTAAAAAAAATATCTATTAAAAAAAGATTCTGGAAAGCATATGGAAGTTCAGGAATCGTATTTTGTTTTATTTGTATGATTATTTTTGTTATTTTTTTCTTTTGGCAATTTTCATTTGTAATCGGTCTTTCACCTGAGGAAAGAGCAACAATGCTTCCTGGTGCAGAATTTTATGTAATTTTACCTGGTATAAATCCAATACTTCCGATCGAGTATCTTTTTTATATAATTCTTGCTTTGGTTGTTGCAATAATTGTTCATGAATTTTCACATGGAATTCTTACTCTTGCTGGGGATTTAAAAGTAAAATCAATGGGTATTTTATATCTTATTTTTCCGATTGGTGCATTCGTTGAACCAGATGAAGAACAAATGAAAAAAACAAAGATATCAAAAAGAATGAGGGTTTATGCTGTTGGACCTCTTTCAAATTTTGTTGTGTTTTTTATCTGTCTTTTACTTTTTTCGTTTGTTTTTATGTCTGCTGTCCAAACAGGTGAAGGTTTGACTGTATATGATGTTGACAAAAATTCACCATCCTATGATATAGGTATAAGGAGAGGAGCTATAATTACAAATCTGAATGGTACGGATTTAAGCGATTTTGATACTCCTGTTGAAAAATATGATGCATTCTTTTCTATAGTTAATGAAACAAATACAAACGATACTATTACTATTTCTTATGTTTTCGAAAAAAAAGTAAATAAAAATGTCGAGATTGTTTTAGAAGATGAATATAAATATACAAGGGTAAATAAATCAATAGGCAAAGGGCATACTGGTATTATATCATTTGTAAATGAAGAAGGAAATCTTGCATTGTTAAAAAACCCCTTTGAAAATCCTGATTATAGATTTTTATATTTTATTTCAATTCCAATTTTAGGTTATTTTCAAGGTTATAATCCAATTGCCGCTCCGTTTACTGATTCATATATTTTAACCGGTCCAATTGGATTTATTCCTTCAGATTTGTTTTGGATAGTTGTAAACTCAATTTATTGGATAGCATGGTTAAATCTTATGATTGGCATTTTTAATATTTTACCAATGGTTCCATTAGATGGAGGATTTTTATTCAATGATGCAATAAGAACTATTGTAATAAAAATTAAAAAGAGTGTTTCAGACGAAAATTTAGACAAAATTGTAAGTAAGGTCTCACTGGTTGTTTCATTAATAATTTTATTTGTAATAATTTCGCCAATATTTTTAAAATATTTTTAAGCTGCCTTTCCGACAGTTACTTTACAAGGTGAAGGAATTTTCATACCTGCTTTTCTAAGTGACCTTTTTGCTTCTTCGATATGGTCTTCTTTTGTGTCAATCAACATTATTACTTGATTTTGTTTAACCTCAGCTGCAGTTCCAACTGCTTTTCCAAAAGCTGATCTCATGCCCTGAGAAACTCTATCTGCACCTGCCCCTGTTGCTTGTTTGTTTTCACGAAGAACAACATGAGGGTAAACTCGGATTTCTATTCTGTAGTTTGCTATTCCAACCTTCTTTTCCATAGCTCTGTTTACTGTTATACGAGCAGACTCTAACGCATTGTGTCTAACGTTACATTTTTCAAGTGAGGTTAATAATATTCTGCAAGGGAACTTTTCTGTTTTATTTCCTAGTACAAATTGGGTAATACGTGAAAGAGGGACACCTCCCATGTATTCCCTTCGAGTAGAGGGTTTTCCTCTAACATATCTGTACATACTGCCTGGTTTTCGTGCCATTTTTACACCTTATATATATCTGGGTAGAGAAATCGAAATAGATATGTTATTTATAACTCTTTTTACAATAAGTTATTTTTCCTTTTAACACCACAACCTTTAAAACAGCAGTTAGATTGCCTAAACTCACATAACTTAACGATTTATGGTGAAATAATGACAAAAGATAAAATTATATTGCCTGGAGAACAAATATCTACCTCTGAAGAATTATTACCTGGTGAAGGCACTTTTGAAGAAGATGGTATAATAAGAGCAGCTAGAGTTGGAACATACTATGTTGATGAAAAACATAGGAGAGCAATAATCAAACCTTTAAGTAGCATACCTGTCGAGTTAAGAAAAGGTGACATTGTTCTTGCTCAAGTAAATTCAGTTAGATCAAATATGGTTATTGCAGATGTTATTCATGTAATTGGAAAAAATAGGCCTATTTCAGGAGATAAAAATGGAACATTACGTGTTTCGGAAATTTCAACTGGTTATACAAAAGACCCTGCAACTGAATTTGCTCCAGGAGATATTATCCGGGCAAAGGTTACTCAGGTAAGGCCTAGTATTCAACTAGCAACAAAAGACAGGGATCTTGGTTCAATAAAGTCTGTTTGTTCAAAATGCAGGCAACCTCTTTATAAAAAAGATAATTATCTAAAATGTGATAATTGTGGAAATAAAGAAAGAAGAAAAACAGCAGTAGATTATGGAGATTATGATATTAAAAAGTTTTAAGAAGTATTTTTTTATAAGGTAAGAGTGTGATAATCAATGGAGTTGAAAACAATAAAAAAAACATCAAAAGAACTTGAACTTGAAATAACCGGTGAAACAGAAACTTTACTAAATCCTATAACTGAAGTTTTATTAGAAAATGACGATGTTGATTATGCTTCATATATGTCTGATCATCCAGAACTTAAAAAAAGACGTTTATATATAATAGTAAAAAAAGGAAAACCTGAAGAAATTCTAAAAAAAGCTGTTAAGCAGTTAGAAAATGAAATAAAAACTTTCAGTAAGAATTTTTCAACAAAAAGTAAGAGTAAAAAATAGATGAATGTTTTAGAATCTGAAAGAATTGTAGGTATTGAAACTTTTTTTACACCTTATGAAGGTGTAGGTGGAAAACTTCGAACTGAGCCTGAAGATTTTTTAGTTAATGAAATTTCAAACTATCCATCAAAGTCAAAAAATGGTAAATATATCATTGCAGATGTAACAACTAGAATCTGGGAAACAAATCTTCTTGTTAGAGAATTATCAAATAGACTTCATATTTCTCGGCAAAGAATTAATTTTGCAGGTACAAAAGATAAAAGAGCAATAGCAACCAGACTTATGTCGATATTCGGTATTTCTTCAGAAAAACTATCCAATATTAAAATTAAAGATGTGAAAATTGATAATATATATAGATCTGATTTTTCAGTAAGAATTGGTAATCTTATAGGAAATAGATTTGAGATTACAATTAGAAATATTGAAAATTCTGAGAAATTAGAAAATATAAAGAAAATAGCTAATTTTATTGAAAATTATGGAGGCTTTCCAAATTTTTATGGAATTCAACGTTTTGGAATTATCCGACCAATCACACATGTAGTTGGAAAATACATTGTCAAGGATGATTATGAAAATGCTGTTATGTCCTACATTGCAAATCCAATTATAGGTGAGGAAGAAGATTCATATAAATTAAGAGAAAAACTTGAGGAAACTAAAAATTTTTCTGAGGCGTTAAAATCTTATCCTATTTATCTTAACTATGAAAAGGCAATTTTAAATAAGTTGGTAAAAAATCCAAATAACTACATTGATGCAATAAAGGAACTGCCAAAAAATCTTCTTACTATGTTTATTTACGCTTATCAATCTTACCTTTTTAATAGAATTTTAAGTGAACGTATTAGAAGAAAAATACCGTTTAATAGGGCAATTGTTGGAGATATGATCTTGCCAATTAGAAGAGGAGTAATAGATGAAAATGCAATTAAGGTAAGTGATAGTAACATTGATAAGGTAAATTTGCAGATATCTAAAAATAAGGCTGTTGTTAGCGGTATTTTATTTGGTAGCGATACAATTTTTTCAGATGGTGAAATGGGTGAAATTGAGCATAAGATAATTGATAGTGAAAAAATTGATCCAAGAGATTTTATCATACCGGATATTCCACGAATATCATCCTATGGTTCAATGCATCCATTGATTTCTAGTATTGATAATATTGATTATTCAACTAAAAATGATGAATTAAATAAAGGTAAAAAAAAAGCTATCTTAAAATTTGAACTGAAAAAAGGCTGCTATGCAACTTCTTTGCTTCGTGAGTTTATGAAAGCAGATGATATTAAAAATTATTAAAAATCATATGATAGAAATGGTTTTAACGGTCTTTTTATATTAGGGTGCTAAAACATTTCGTTAGGATATATTATAATTTGGTGAAAAAAAGATGATAGAGTCCCCACCACAGAAATACAATCCCAAAAAAGTAGAGGAAAATATTCTAAAGTTTTGGGCAGAAAATGATATTTTTAAAAAATCAATAAATCTAAGGAAGGGGGCAAAACCTTATGTGTTTTTAGAGGGACCTCCTACTGCAAATGGTCTTCCACATCCTGGTCATATTCTTACTAGAGTTATGAAGGACTTGGTTCTTAGATATCAAACAATGAATAATCATTATATCCTTAGGAAGGCAGGTTGGGATACTCATGGACTTCCTGTAGAAATTGAAGTTGAGAAAAAATTAGGACTTGAAGATAAACAAGCTTTGGAAAACTATGGAATTAATAAATTCAATGAAGAGTGTAAGAAATGTGTTTTTCAATATGAAAACGCCTGGGTTGAAATGACTAAGCGGATTGCTTTCTGGATTGATATGGATAATCCATATATAACCCTAACAAATGATTATATTGAATCTGTTTGGTGGTCACTTAAGCAAGCTTGGGAAAAGAAACTTTTGTATAAGGGTCATAAGGTTGTTCCTTATTGCCCGAGGTGTGGTACAGCTCTATCTGCTCATGAAATTTCTCAGGGTTATAAGAATGTTGAGGAGCCATCAATTTTCATAAAATTTAAATTAAAAAATGAGGATGCATATTTTTTAGCTTGGACAACAACACCTTGGACACTTATTTCAAATGTTGCTCTTGCGGTTCATCCAAAAGAAACATATGTAAAAATTAGATATAATAATCAGATATTAATTCTAGCTGAAGAACGTACTGGTTCACTATTAAAAGGTCAAGAATATGAACTTCTTGATGGTTTTTCTGGAAAGGATCTTGAGGGAATTGAATATGAACCCTTGTTTGATTATGCAAAACCTGAGAAAAAAGCATGGTATGTTGTACTTGCTGATTTTGTTACAATGGAAGATGGAACCGGAATAGTTCATATTGCTCCTGCTTTTGGTGAAGATGATTACAATGTTGGTAAACAATATGACCTGCCTGTAGTTCAACTTGTTAATCTTGATGGAACTTTTCCTGATGAGGTAAAGGAATGGAAAGGTAAGTTTGTAAAAGATGCGGATCCTAGTATTATTAAACATCTTGAGAAAAAGGGATTATTGGAAGGAGTACATGGGTATAAACATGATTATCCATTTTGTTGGCGCTGTGATTCTCCACTTTTGTATTATGCAATGGAATCATGGTTTATTGCAATGACTAAGGTTCAGAGATCACTTGTTAACAACAATAATCAAATAAATTGGTATCCAGAGCATCTCCAGCAAGGACGTTTTGGTGATTTTATTAGAGAAGTTAAGGATTGGGCTCTTTCACGAAAGAGATATTGGGGAACGCCTCTTCCGATTTGGACTTGTACAAATAAGAAATGTAGAAATCAAATATGTGTGGGAAGTATAGATGAATTAAAAGATTTAAGCGAGGATTTCCCAAAGGAGTTCGAACTTCATAAACCATTTGTTGATGCGCTTGTAATAAAATGTCCTAAATGTAATTCCCAGATGAAGCGGGAGGAAGAAGTAATAGATTGTTGGTATGATTCTGGTTCTGCATTCTTTGCACAATGGCATTATCCTTTTGAAAATAAAAAAGATTTCAAAGAAAATTTTCCTGTAGATTTTATATCAGAAGCTCTTGATCAAACACGAGGATGGTTTTATTCCCTTCTAGCAATTTCAACATTCCTATTTGATAAAAACCCTTACAAAAATGTGCTGACTCTTGGCCTAATATTGGATAAAGATGGTCAAAAGATGAGCAAGAGTAAAAGAAATTATGTTGACCCAGATATTATTCTTGATAAAGAGGGTGCTGATGCCCTTCGCTGGTATTTGGTTTCTGCTAGTGCGCCATGGATGTCTAAAAGATTTTATGAACAGGCTGTAAAAGAAACCCTTGGAAAATTTATTTTAACATTTTGGAATTCATATAATTTCTTTACAACATATGCTTCACTTGATAAGTATGATCCTTCTAAAGATACTTTATCATATGAAAAAAGAAGTTCACTTGATAAATGGATTTTGAGCAGATTTAACAAAACAACATCTGAGGTTAATTCATTTTTTAATAAATTTGAAATACATAAGGCTGCAAGAGAAATCGAAAATTTCATAATTGAGGATTTCAGCAATTGGTATCTCAGAAGGTCAAGAAAACGGTTATGGATAGAAGAAAAATCAAATGATAAGCTTGCAGGTTATTCTACAATGTATGATGTTTGTTTAGGACTATCTAAATTACTTGCTCCATTTGTCCCTTTTATTACTGAGGATATTTATCAAAATTTAAAGACAAATAAAATGCCAGAAAGCGTTCATTTATGTGACTTTGTTAAGGCAGATGATAAGAAAATCAATCAAGACCTTGAAGATGGAATGGAAAAGATTAGAGCACTTGTTGAGGCAGGCAGGGCTCTTAGATCAAAGATTGGAATAAAAGTAAGATATCCTCTAGGTAAAGCTTTTATTGTTTGTGATAAGAAAATTGAAGTAGCAATAAAGAATCTTTTGGATCTATTAAATGAAGAAATCAACGTAAAAGAAATTAAGTTTGAAAGGGAAGTATCAAAGTTTATTGCAAAATCCGTAAAACCAAATTATTCAAATTTAGGCAAAAGATTGAAAGAAAAATCAAAGACTGTTATTAGTGAAATTGAAAAACTTGATATGAAGGATGTTTACGAGGAACTTATAAAAAATAAAAAGATATCAGTAAATACTGACAGTGGGAAAATAGTTCTAACAAAAGAAGATTTCCAGATAATTGAATCTGAAAAAGAAAATTTTGCACGAACTGAAACTGAAGATGCAATTCTCTTTATAGATAAAACACTTACTTCTGAACTTAAAACAGAGGGTCTTGCTAGAGAAATTGTTAGAAGGATTCAATCAATGAGAAAAGAATTGGATTTAGATGTAGAGGATAGAATTGCTACAGCTATAAATGTTGATGTTGATAAACGCTCCGATCTTAAGAGTTGGAAGGATTATATAGAAAATGAGACAAGATCAAAAGATATTACATTTGTTGATAAGCCTTCAGGTAAACTTGTCAAGAAATGGAAGATAGATGAACTGGAAATTGAAATTGGAATTAGCAAATAGACGTTTTTAACCAAATTTTTTTTATATTGCTCTTATTTACTGCAACTTACAATGTTATGTCTTGGTATTGAAGCTACAGCCCATACTGTCGGTATTGGTGTTGTAAAAGGAAATGATGGAAAATGCACTGTTCTATCAAATATTTTAAAGATTTATCGGCCAGAAAAAGGTGGTATTCATCCTCGTGAGGCTGCAAATCATCATACTAAATATGTTGCAGATTTATTAAAAGAGTCTGTTGAAAAGGCAAGTATTAGTTTTTCTGAAATTGATCTTATTTCTTTTTCAAAGGGACCTGGACTTGGTCCTTGTCTTAGAACTGGTGCAACAGCTGCAAGAGCTTTAGCTCTTACTCTTAACAAACCAATTGTTGGAGTTAATCATTGTGTTGCTCATCTTGAAATTGGACGTGGAACGTTAGATGATTGCAAAGATCCTGTTTTATTATATACATCTGGTGCAAACACTCAGGTTATTGCTTTTTCTGAGGGTAGATATAGGGTTTTTGGTGAAACATTAGATATTGGAATTGGTAATTGTCTTGATAAATTTGGAAGAACTATTGGGCTTGATTTTCCATGTGGACCAACAATTGAAAAACTAGCGTTAAATGGTAGGAATTATTTGGATTTGCCCTACTCAATAAAGGGAATGGATATTGCTTTTTCAGGTCTTTTGACAGCAGCTGAACAATATTATAAAGCTGGAAAATCACTTGAAGATATATGTTACTCTATTCAGGAGACAACCTTTGCAGCACTTACTGAGGTTACAGAGAGGGCTATGGCACATACTGAGAAAGATGAGGTGCTTCTTGGAGGTGGTGTTGCAGCAAATAAAAAACTTCGTGATATGGTTAATACTATGGCAAATGAACGTAACGCTTCTTTTTTTGTTCCAGCAAAAGATCTTTGTATTGACAATGGTGCTATGATTGCCTGGCTTGGTATTTTAATGTATAATAGTGGTATTAGATTAAAAATTGAAGAAAGTTTTATAGATCAACGTTTTAGAACTGACATGGTGGATGTGACCTGGCGTGGATAAGGAAAAAATTTTATATCAGGGTGCTGAAGCAAAAATTTGTAAAACAAAATACATGGGCCTTGATGTTGTTAAAAAAAGAAGGATTCACAAATCCTATAGAATTAAGGAAATTGACAATCGACTTATTTTCTATAGAACTAAAGAAGAATCAAAGCTTATGATTGAAGCAAGAAAAAATGGTGTTTCTGTACCAATTATTTTCGATATTGATACTAAAAATGGTATTATCACAATGGAATACCTTAAAGGTAAAAGAATTAAAGATATTTTGAATGGGTTAACTGAAAAGGAGCGCGCACGTATTTGCAAAATGATTGGGGAAAACATCGCAAAATTTCATAACAATAACATAATTCATGGTGATATAACAACTTCAAATATGATTTATCAGGATGATAGAGTTCATTTTATTGACTTTGGCCTTGGTGAGAAAAATAATGAAATTGAGGCAAAAGGTGTTGATTTACATGTACTTATGGAAGCAATTGAGTCTACACATTCTAAATATTCAGGCTGTTTTGATTATGTTTTAGAAGGTTATA
>Ga0272442_10007133_pt1 | contig 14528 bp, 14 predicted proteins | sample SSMForm2O_FD_200262 | JGI IMG/M metagenome (GOLD analysis project Ga0272442, IMG submission 200262) | Marine sediment archaeal communities from Little Sippewissett salt marsh, Falmouth, MA, United States - SSM-Form-2O | ecosystem: Environmental > Aquatic > Marine > Wetlands > Sediment ...
TCCCCTATAAACCATCCGAAAGTATAATAATATGTTATGTTATCTGCTTTCGATCTACAGTTAAAAGAAAAACTCGGAAAGTGATTAAATTGACGCGTAAAAAAACAAAGAAGTTCAGAGGATCAATGACCCACGGCAGAGGCAAAAAAGGCGGTAGAGGAGCCGGGCTAAGAGGCGGTAGAGGAAACGCCGGATTACGTAAACATAGAATCATGTATATGCTAAAGAACATGCCAGATCATTTTGGGCGACATGGTTTCAAAAGGCCTCAGAGCATTATAAGGAGAGATAAAACCATAAATGTTGGTCAACTGGAAGAAAAATTCCCAGGCAAGAAAAACATAGATCTCGCCAAAGAGGGTTTTGATAAATTACTTGGCGGTGGAAAAATAAACAGCAGTTTAAAAATTAAGGTTAACAACGCATCAGAAAAGGCTGTAGAAAAAATTAAAGAAAAAGACGGTGAAGTAATAATACCAGAATAGATTTATTGGGTGGACAATGGCAGAAGAAAAGAAAAGTCTCTTATACAAGTTGAAACCGGTCATAGAGAGATGGCCTGCGATCTCCAAACCCGAAGGACATGTAAACTTTAGAACAAAGATGTTCTGGACAATTCTCTGTCTAGTTATCTATTATATTTTAACAAATGTCATGATCTTTGGGCTTAAAGGTGATGTGATCGATTTATTCGAACAGTATCGTTTTATTATGGCGGGAGCCTCGGGATCAATCATGCATCTTGGTATAGGCCCAATTGTTACTGCATCCATTATTTTACAGTTGTTTGTTGGTGCCAAAATTATAAATCTTGATCTTACCAAGAAGGAAGATAAAGCAATTTACCAGGGAACACAGAAAGTACTTGTTATTGTAATGATTGTTGTGGAAGCCATACCGCAGATATTTGGGTACTTGCAACCTAGTGAAGGGATAGTAGGACTGGTTGGTCCAGAAATGGCTAATCTTATTATTGTTCTTCAACTTATTATGGGAGCAATGCTAGTATTTTTCATGGATGAACTGATCTCAAAGTGGGGTATCGGTTCAGGTATCTCTTTGTTCATTGCTGCTGGTGTATCACAAGCAATATTTACTGGGTTGTTTAACTGGTTGCCTGTGCAAGGTGGTGTAATAAGCCTGTCTAACCCTCCAGCTGGTGTCATACCTGGTACGTATTACATGGCCACAAGCATGTCACTTGGAGATATGATGAGTTGGGGATATCAAACAATGTTTATGGGGGCTCCAAGCATTGGTTACCAGAATGCCATAGTACCGTTGATTGGTACAATAGTTATATTCTTCATTGTTGTCTATGCAGAATCCTCCCGTATAGAACTACCTCTTGCCCATGGCAAGGTTAGAGGAGCACGTGGAAGATACCCCATTAGACTTATCTATGCATCAAACATTCCCGTCATTCTAATGGCTGCCCTTCTTGCAAATATAAACATGTTTGCAATGCTTTTATATAACTCCAAATTGCCATTATTGGGCAACCAATGGTGGCTCGGTAAGTACGATATGGCAATCAGTACCCAACCGTTAGCCGGTGGAGCATGGTATCTCTCCAGCCCAGGCGGGATTAACAGTTGGCTCATGCCAATACTAGGAGGAGGATATGGCGGACATGCCGCGTGGCAATTTGCCATTAAAATCATAATTTATCTAACGGCAATGATCTTTGGATCCATACTTTTTGCAAAATTCTGGATTGAAACAACAAATATGGGGGCAGCAGACGTGGCAAAACAAATCCAGGGCTCTGGCATGCAAATACCTGGATTTAGAAGGGACCCGCGTGTTCTCAAAAAGGTATTGGAAAGATATATACCAGTTGTAACAGTAATAGGTGGTGCCGCTGTAGGTGCACTTGCAGGAGGCGCGGATTTAATAGGAACCGTGGGTAATGCCAGTGGTACAGGAGTGCTTCTTACTGTTGGTATAATGATCCGTATGTATGAAGATATTGCCAAGGAACAGGCAATGGAAATGCATCCAGTACTGAGAGGATTCTTTGGTAATGAATAAAGAACATAGGTGAGGGTACAATGGGAGTTGTTGTAGTTACCGGTATACCTGGCGTCGGGAAAACCACAGTTATGAAAGAGGCTGCAGAAGGAATAGACATACAGTTTGTCACCTTTGGAACAGTCATGGCAGACATAGCAATAGATATGAATCTAGTAAAAGATAGAGACGAGATGAGGAAACTAACATTAGAGCAGCAAAAAGAACTTCAGATAAAAACAGCAGAAAAAGTTGCAAAGATGGATAACGTCATCGTTGATACGCATTGCACGGTAAAAACCCCCAAGGGTTACATGCCTGGACTACCAGAATGGGTAATCAAAAAACTTAATCCCACCGCAATCGTCGTAGTTGAAGCAGATCCTGAAGAGATCTACAACAGAAGATCAAAAGATATAACTCGTAATAGGGATCCTGACTCCAAAGAAAAAATTGCGGAGCATCAACAGATGAATAGAGCAGCTGCCATGGCATATGCAACACTTTCAGGTGCAACAGTCAAGATAGTATTTAACCACGATAATGCTATAGAGGATGCTGTGAAGGATGCAGCACCAGTATTGGAATAAGAGGATAAAATGAGAAGGATAGATGACAAAGCGGCACAGGGAAGTCAACTTCTGACGATGATGCTAGTTATGTTCGTAATGATGTTTATTTTTGCCGACCCGAACATAAGTTCATTAATTGCTGTAACTCTTGATTCTGTATTTTATCCTTTAATCGGATTTGGAGGTAGTTGCCCTGTTCTGACTATAATTCTTGCTGGCATACTAGTCGTCTCACTCTCTTCATTTTTCAATAATCTTTTTGCAGATTGGAAAAAAATGGGCGAGATGCAAGAAATGTCTAGGGCTTTCCAAAAGGAAGTAACAGCTGCACGCAAGGAAGGTAACACAAACAGAGTGAACAAACTTATGAAGATGCAACCCGAGATCATGAAAAAACAGACGGAAGCACAGAGTGGAATGATGAAGCCCATGATCTTTTTGTTTATATTCATTGTACCAATATTTATGTGGCTTCGATATTTTCTTGGAGGTTTGTCTTACTATTACTTTACGGTCCCCTGGGCAAATGGGGTGTTACTTTATTATAAACCTTTCCTAATGCAATCATGGCTGTGGATCTACATGATGTTTTCCATGGTAGTAGGGCAAATAATAAGACAAGGATTAAAGTGGATTAGCTGGTCAGACTGGTGGAAGGAGACTAAAGGAAAAATAATGCCTTCTTTGAAATAATTGGATTCATGATAACAATCACAATAAGTGGAACTCCGGGCAGTGGCAAAAGTACTGTCGGGAGACTTTTGAGTGAAAAAATTGGATTGAAATATGTGTATTCCGGAGATATTTTTCGAAAGACTGCAAATAAATATAACATGTCTCTAGAAGAATTTGGCAGTTATTGCGAGACACACAAAGAGGTTGATAAAGAACTGGATGATTATCAGCTAGAAATCCTGCGGAATGGAAATGTCATTGTTGAGGGGAGAATTACTGGATGGATTGCATATCGAAATAATATACCTGCCCTGAAAGTGATATTGGATGCGGATGTAGAAACAAGAGTCAGGCGCATTGTAAATCGTGAGAGCGGGGATGTAGAAAAAAGAAAACAAGAGATGTTGAATAGGGAGAAAAGCGAGGCTTTGCGTTATAAAAAATATTACAACATTGATCTTAAAGATACCTCCATATATGACCTGGTTATTGATTCCGCAGATAAGACACCTGATGAGATAGTAGACCTTATCACTCAAAAAATCAAGAGATAAATACTTTTTATATGTGGTTTTTATTCTGTTGAATTGAAATGGCAGATAAAAAGCATGTTTTACCTTCGGATAAGAAACGTAAACGCCTTATCAAAGTCCAGGCTAAAACTAATCTGAATTATGGAAAATCACCAAATGAACGAAGTATAAAAGAATTACTTAGTTGTAGTATGATTAACTTGGATAAGCCCCGCGGCCCAACTTCTCACCAGGTTGATGCTTGGTTGAAAAGGATACTTGAAGTCGACAAGGTTGGTCATGGCGGTACGCTGGATCCCAATGCAATGGGAATTTTGCCTATTGCTGTTGGTGATGCCACACGGGCTCTACAGGTCCTTCTGTCTGCAGGCAAGGAATATATCGGAGTGATGAAACTTCATAAAAGTGCAGATAAAAGCAAAATATTAGATGTTTGTAATAGCTTTGTTGGAGACATATCCCAAATTCCTCCAGTCAGATCTGCGGTTAAAAGAGTGAGGAGAAAACGGCGTATCTACTATCTGGAGGTCATTCAAATTAAAGATAGGGAAGTGTTGTTTCGCGTTGGTTGTGAAGCAGGAACTTACGTGAGAACACTATGCGTTGACATTGGCAGAAAACTAAGATGTGGTGCCAATCTTGCAGAGCTTAGACGTACAAGGGTTGGAAATCTAAGAGAAGAGGATTCGGTAATACTACATGATGTAAAGGACGCCTATGTTTTTTGGAAAGAAGAGGAGGATGAGAAAGAGTTCCGTTCAAAGATTCTTCCGATGGAGCGGCTGTTAGATCATCTTCCAAAGATTGTCATTCGTGATTCTGCCGTAGATGCACTTTGTCATGGGGCAAGTCTGGCAATACCTGGAGTAGTGGAGATTGATACAGACATTAAGAAAGGAGACATGGTTGCTGTTTTAACTTTGAAGGGAGAGGGTGTTGCATTAGTAAATGCTTTGCTATCTACTGAGGATATCATTCAAAAAGATACTGGAATGTGTGCCAATATTGAAAGGGTTTTGATGAATAAGGGAACGTATCCTTCTATCTGGAAAAAGTCTTAAAGGAGAGGTTTATTCCCTGTATTTGCTTTTTGCCGAGGTGGCCCAGCCTGGAACGGCGCGAGACTGGAAATCTCGTGAGGCATTGCCTCTCAGGAGTTCAAATCTCCTCCTCGGCGTACCATTCAAAAGAGCCAGATATTCTACTAGTTTTACTTCAAGAAAATAGCTTAGATTCATACCAGCATTTTTTGCTTGTTCAACGACTTTGCTGTTTAAACGCAGTGTAACTTTTCTTCTGGACATAGGACGTATGACGTACGTACAAAAAGTATTTGGGGATTTCGATTTTGGAAAGGGGAGAGGAGGGAATGTGAAGATATAATGAAATCAGCATGATTTATTGCAGATGTTATTGTTAACACTTGATGAGAAAATGTTTATGATATATATTTTATTACCACTCTTGCCCAGATTCCGGCAAGCATCTATAGTTTAAATAGGATAAATTATATTATTATGAAGGGAAGATAACGTAAGTTGGCATTAAATATGAATACTACTGGAAAAACAAAATCGGTAATTTTATCGGCAATAAGCATCTTAGTAGTTTTTATCCTTCTATCTGGTTGTGTTACGCCCACTGGATATATGGTCGAGATGCGTGATGGCATACATCTTGCTACGGATGTTTATCTACCAACTAAAGATGATTTGCCTCATGGCTCGATTCTCATACGAACTCCATACGATAAAGACGGTCTTAGTTTAATGGGTTCAAACTTGGCAGATGCTGGGTGGCCAACAGTTATTCAAGATATGCGGGGGAGATTTGCTTCAGAAGGAATTGATACAGTGTTTCGAAATGCACATACTGATGGACCAGATACGTTATCATGGATTGCAGATCAAAGTTGGTCAAACGGGAAAATTGCAACCTACGGTGGTTCTGCTTTGGGAATTAACCAATACTATATGGCCGGTGCAAATCCTCCAAATCTTGCTTGTCAATACATACAAGTGGCAACTCCAAATCTTTTCAAGCATGCTGTGACTCAAGGGGGTCAATTTAGAAAAAGCCTTGTTGAAATGTGGTTGGAGGGGCAAGAAAGTCTTTTTGTTTTACCAGAATATTTTGAACATGAAAACTACACTCTTGATTATTGGACCAATGTATCGCTTGAAGATAATTGGCAGGATGTTAATGTACCTGCAATTCATATTGGTGGATGGTATGATTGTTTTGCACAGGGCACAGTTGATGGTTTTATGGGCTATCAATATCTTGGAGGAATTAGAGCTAAAGGTAAATCCAAGCTTATCATGGGTCCTTGGACTCACGGAATAGGAAGAAATCAAGGTGAGCTGATTTATCCTGAGAACGCTGTTGACAATTTTCATGATTATATGTTTGAGGATATGGTTATTCAATATACCATGAATGGACCTGATGATTTTGATCAGTGGCCTGCCATATCATATTATGTAATGGGAGATGTTGATAATATTTCTGCCCCAGGCAATGAATGGCGTTATGCTGATGATTGGCCCATACCTTATACAGAACTGGAATGTTATTTTCATGGAGATGGAACATTAAGTACTTCTCTTCCTGGAGAACATGGTCCTTTGACATTTACGTATGATCCAACAAATCCAGTACCAACTTTAGGCGGACAGAATCTAAATATTGCAAGGGGCCCTTATGACCAGAGAATAGTAGAGAATAGAGACGATGTACTGGTTTTTACAAGTCAAATGTTGGAAGAACCTATAGAAGCTACTGGTCCAATTAAAACAAGATTGTATGTTTCATCGGATTGTCCAGATACTGATTTTTCTGTGAAAATTACTGATATTTATCCTGATGGAAGATCTATGCTTATTACTGATGGAATACTGAGAATGAGGAACCGAAATGGCCTCGATCATTGGGAATTTATGGAACCTGGGGAAGTTTATGAAATCGAGGTAGATATATGGGACACCTCTTACATATGGAATGTAGGTCACAGAGTTAGTGTTGCGGTTTCCTCGTCGAACTATCCACGATTTTTAAACAATCCAAATACTGCTGATCCAATAACAAAGAATACCACCTACAATATTGCTCATAATACTCTATATGTGGATACAAATTATGCTTCATGTATAATACTTCCGTGGGTGGAATCACGGGCACTAAGTGCCACACCTGAAAAACCAAAGATTCCAAGTGGCCCCACGAATGGAAAAATTGAGCGATCTTATACATATTCAAGTTCTGTTTTTGACCCAGATGAAGATCAAATCTATCTTCTCTTTGATTGGGATGATGGTACAAGCAGTGGATGGATTGGACCTTATAATTCTGGTCAACCAGCAAGTATTTCACACATATGGACTGCCAAAGGAAGCTACAGCATAAAAGTAAAAGCGAAAGACGATCCCAACGGCGATGGAGATCTGTCTGATGGTACAGAAAGTTCATGGTCAGATCAATTACAAATTAGTATGCCAAAATACAAATCACATATCAATAAACCTTTCCTAGACTTTCTGCAGGATCATCCACACCTGTTTCCACTGCTACGACAACTGTTGGGGTTATAGGCCAGTAAACCTTCTCTTCTTTTCTTTATCTTTCTAACGCAAGAGTATTGGGGATTTCGGTTTTGGAAAGGGAAGAGTAGGGGGTAAAAATATGAACAGTTTTTCCTCCTCCCGTTTGTTGCCATAAACAGTATGTTTTATCAGTATAAAAAAATATTATAATATTATGTCATAAATGTTTCAAATAAAAAATCATGGCAATATTTAAGTTTGATTTATAAAGATTCAAAAACAAAATATCTTTAAATCTCTGCCACTAATGAGTCGATATAGAAAGATTTAATAAATCTTGTCAGATATAATATATAAAGGGAGAAGATAACAATGAGGAAAATATTATTGTCGTTAATAATTGTGGGAATTTTAATCCTTAGTGGATTTGGAGTGGTTAATGGAACAAATATTGATGAGGAAAATAAATTTATATCTGAAACTATCTTATTTTCACAGCCTGTTATTTTTGAAGAAGGAAATTATATTTCGATAGAGTTAGATGAATCTACTCGTAATTCTATGGAACCAGATAAACCAATGTTACCTGTAGTTACAAAAGTGTATACGTTTCCATTTGGTACATATGTAAATAATGTTGATGTTGCATTTTCAGATGTTATAGAGCAGGTGATATCAAAGCCAATTATCCCATCACCAGAAGTACATTCATTATCAATTAATACAATCAATAAGATAAAAAAACCAGAAGCGGTGATGACATATTCTGATATTGATATTTATCCAGAGCAACGATACAGTTATAGAACTGGCTCTGGGTTAAAGAATGGAGAACATGTTATTTATCTTATTTTATCTCTTAATATAGTTCAATATGAACCCAGCGAGAATATTATTTGTTATTCTAATATTGCAAAGATTGATATCACATACACTCCTCCTGAGAAACCTGTAACATTTAATGACGATTTTGATCTTCTAATTATTTCACCTACGGAATTTGAGTCAGCATTACAACGTCTTGTTGATTACAAAAATGACTTAGACCCCCCAGTTAGAACAATAATGGTTACTCTAGATGAAATACCTTCTGGAGTTGGAGTTGATGAACAGGAGGACATTAAATATTATATCCGAGATGCTATAGAAAATTGGGGAATAACATATCTACTTCTTGTCGGAGCTGGTGTTGAAGGTGAAGAATTATTCCCTGTCAGATGTGCCTGGCTTCCAAGTCAACCTCATGAGTATTACTTCCCAAGTGATCTCTACTACGCAGATGTCTATGATGGAAATGGTAGTTTTCCTAATTGGGATGTGGATGGCGATGGAAAATATGCTGAGTGGACTACAGATGTACCAAATGTAGATGTCTTTCCAGATGTTTATCTTGGTAAACTTCCATGTAATGATGTTGCTGAGGTAAATACTATAATTGACAAAATAATTGATTATAAGGCGCATAATAAGATGATAAATAAGATCATGCAGGCTGGAGGTGATTCAGTAACAGGTGATCCAGAAGGCATATATGAAGATGAATATGCAAATGAAAAGGTCATGGAAAAATTACCGAGCTATACTACAACACAATTATGGGGCTCCAATGGAAAGTTAACAAAATCTAACATAGCTAAAGGTTTTAAAGACGGTGTGGATTTTGTTGATTTTTCTGGACATGGCAGTTATGCCAGCTGGGCTTCACATCCACCTGAAGATGAGGACACATGGCTTCCACCTGACTCACTCAGGTCCCCATACACAGGTTTCCTCTATATTGACTATGACATGTACCTGATTAACAATGCTAAAAAACTTCCTGTTATTGTATTTACTGCTTGTTCTAATCATAAATATACAATGGATCCTAACTGTATAGGTTGGAAAGGACTGAGTAAAGTTAACGGTGGTGGTATTGCATCATTTGCTGAGTCAGGTATAGGTTATGGACCAGGTGGAAGTATCTGTGTGGATGAAAATATTGGTTGGATGGAAGTTAAAGTCTTTGAAGAGTTATACAATACCAAAGTGCTTGGACAGTCATGGGCTAACTGTGTCTCAGAATATTATACTACTTTTTCAGCAGATATTGATAGATATGATTTTCAGACAATGTTAGAGTTTTCTATGTTCGGAGATCCAACATTAATAATTGAAGATGGTGATGATCCTAAAAGTATAATGTTTGACAAACCTTTATTAAATTTCCTAGAGAACCACCCATATATGTTCCCACTGCTACAAAAACTGCTGGGGCTATAGCCAGCAAACCTTCTTTTTTTCTTTTTAATTTTCTAATTAATAGTTGCGATAGTACGTACAAAAAGTATTTGGGGATTTCGGTTTTGGAAAGGAATGGGTGGGGTAGCTGGCATAAAATGAGATGTCTGTTGCGTTAATACCTGTTAAGGAAACATTTAAATTCCATCTCCTAATTTGAAATACAGGCGGAGGTAGAAAAAATGAAAAAACTTGTAGGTATTTTAGTAGTGACGCTGTTGATTATTGCTAGCTCATCTTTCTCTCTCACAACTCTGGCCGATTGGGAACTTGGAGATGGGCACAAGATGCATTACCCACAACTGCCAGATCCATTTGGTTGGGATGTTGATGCAACCTATGTCGAATCAGTATGGCCACATAATTGTCTTGCTGATGACTGGATGTGTTCTGAATCAGGACCTGTTACTGATATTCATTTTTGGGGCTCATGGCTTAACGACCAATTGGGAGCCATTGTCGCTTTTTCAATAGCGATTGCAGCAGATATTCCTGCCGACCCACCAAGCTTTCATAGTCGACCTGGTATAACTCTTTGGGAACGAACGTTTTATCCAGATGATTGGGTTGTCGCAGGTCCTTTAGAAGGACCACAAGGATGGTATGACCCTGGTGAAGGTTTTTATGTCCCTGAAAATCACTTCTTATATTGGCAATATAATATTGAAGATATTGAAAATCCATTCATTCAGGAAGAGGGAACAATCTATTGGTTGAGTATATCAGCAATTGTAGCACTAGATTCTCCTCAACCACGATGGGGCTGGAAATCATCATTAAACCATTGGAATGATGACGCAGTACATGGCTTCTGGTATGAGCTAGACTGGGTAGAATTATTTGAACCACCATTATTTGAAACATCACTTGACTTAGCATTTGTAATCACTGGCGAAGATGGCCCAGTTAACCACCCACCAAATACTCCAAGCAAACCAAATGGTCCAACAACAGTAACAGAGGGAACTCCATTTACATATACAACAAGTACAATAGATATTGATGGAGACCAAGTGAAATATGGTTTTGATTTTGATAATGATGGAATAATCAAGCCTGATCATTGGACGGGGTTTTTTCCATCAGGAACAACATGTTCTGTAGCAATCACTTTTTCTGGGACGGGAACACGGTATATCAGAGTAAAAGCGGAAGATACACTTGGTGCTCAAAGCAGTTTTTCATCTGCCTTAACTGTAGTTGTTTCTGGAGCTAATAATCCACCAAACACTCCTAGCGAACCTTCAGGGCCAAGTTCAGGAAATATTAGCACGTCATTATCGTTTTCAACTAGCACTACAGACCCTGATGGTGATACTGTTAAATATGGATGGGATTGGAATGGCGATGGTACCGTTGATGAATGGAGTGGTCTCGTAAGTAGTGGAACTACTGATATACGGTCTCATACATGGATGACCGCTGGAACATACAATGTACAAGTAATGGCAGAGGATTCAAATGGGGGACAAAGTGCATTTTCAACAGCAAAAACAGTTGTGATATCTAGTAACAATCCGCCAAACAAACCAGGTACTCCATCTGGTCCATCATCAGGAAAACCAAGTAAATCTTATTCATACTCAGCATCTACCACTGATCCTGATGGTGATCAGGTCTATTACTGGTTTGACTGGGATGATGGTACAAATAGTGGATGGACAGGACCATACAACTCAGGTCAAACAGTAAGTGTGTCACATATATGGAGTGCACAAGGAACCTACAGTATTAAAGTAAAAGCTAAAGATACCAGCGATTTAGAAAGTGACTGGTCAGACCCATTATCAATCAGCATGCCTAAGAACAAAGCAATCAACACACCATTCCTACAGTTCCTACAGGACCATCAACATATGTTCCCACTGCTACGACAACTGCTGGGACTATAGTCGACAATACTTCTCTCCCCTCTTCTTATCTTTCTAACATGTGGAATATTTGGAGATTTCGGTTTTGGAAAGGGGAGAGGGGGCAATATAGTCTAGGGGAACATTTAAATTCTATCTTCTGATTAAAAATACAAAGGGAGATAAAAGAAATGAAGAAAAGTTTGATTGTATTGGGGGCTATTGCTGTCGTATTGCTTATGGTATCTACAGCTACGGCTGTACCACAGGTACATAGTACACCGATGATGGAGATCGTAAATGAAGTGGAACAAAAGAGAGCGATTCTTGAAGGGGAATTCGGGGTTTGTACTGAAAAATTAGAAGATATTTCTTTAAATGTTCAACCTGGAGGAATAATCGATACTATAATTGCCATAATCCTTTTTCTCATTCAACTATTGAATTCAATAATACAATTCATTCTGAATATAATGCAAATTGGAAATCTTATATTGGCTCTCATCGATGCAATAATAACCCTTATCGATGTGATAACTCAATTTATCGGATGGATATTAGAACTTTTTAACCCTGAAGATTTCACAATCGTTCAATAAATCATTATAACAACCAACACACCATTCCTTAGCTTCCTAGAGCAACATCCACATCTGTTCCCACTGCTACGTCAATTGCTGAGACTATAGTCAACAAAGCCTCTTCTTTTCTTTTTAATTTTCTAATTAGTTGTTGCGATTGTACGTACAAAAAGTATTTTGGGATTTCGGTTTTGGAAAGGATTGGTGGGACAACTGGCATAAAACAAGATGCCTGTTGGCATTTTTTAATCAAAAAGAAAGGCATTAGAAAAAGGAATATGCAGAATGAAATGATTGGGAATTATCATACCTGACAGGTTTTTTATAAAAATAAGATGGTATTAAATATTAGATGAAATATTTAAAGAATTGATAGAAAAATGGAGAAGAAAATAATATTATTTGTATTTATTACTGCTATTTTGCTACTTTCTTTTCCAATTCATGCAATTGAATTCAATAAAACATTAGAACCAGATGAGCCTGGTTCATATCACATTGGCTACTATAAAGTTAGCTATAACGATCCAACATATGGGCGTTATAAAACGACAATCAGATATCCTGCTAAATATGATGGATTTCTTGCTCCAAAAGATATCTCCGGAGTCCCCTATCCAGGTATTGTTGTTGCTAATGGTTTTGCTGGATCAGAGTGGAATATCAAATGGATTTCCAAGCATCTTACTAGTTATGGTTACGTGACAATATGTTTTACTCCACCTGATAAACAATTAGGTGATACCACACAATGGGCTAATGGTTTTATTAGAGGTATTGAAAAGCTGAAATCTCAGAATAGTTTGTGGTTTTCTCCAATATCTGGTATTTTAGGTACAGAAACTTTTGGTGGTATCGGCCTTTCTATGGGTGGTGCAGGATGCATAGAGGCCACAGGAGCTGCTAATTCAGAGATTGATGCAACAGTTGCTTTAGCACCAGCAAGCTCAAATTCTTCTAAAGATGCAGCTCAAAATATTACAGTGCCAATTCAGATTCAGGTGGGAAATAATGATGGAATGGTCCCTCCTGAGCGTGTTATACCTTATTATTCTGTTCTTATACCATATACATTAAATAAAGAATATTTGTCTATTACTGGTGGCAATCATATCGGTTTTGTCGATGAATTTTTTGCGAGGTTTGCTGAATGGGTAGGGTTAGATGATCCAAAAGAAATTGAATTTGAAGAACAGAGACGGATATCCAGTAAATATTTTACAGCCTGGTTTGAGTATCATCTAAGAGGCGTTGATGAGTATTTTACGTATATTTTTGGTGAGGAAGCCCAGAATGATTTAGACGCAGGAATTCTGTCTGATTTGAAATATAATATCATTTATATCCAGTGATTAGAGACAAAATGATTATAGATCATTTTTCAAATATTTTTCACTAACATCCCATAATTTATTCGCTAAATTCATGTCATAAGATTCTTTTGATGATCTTTTTATTTTTTCCTTTGCAAAATATTCTCCTGTTATATTTTCTACATCTGGTGAACTTGCTAGGTATATTGAGGTTACAGCACCTATCTCAGGATTTTTCCCAATCAATTTAAATATCATTTGAGAAAACCCACCTGCATCTCTTCCAAGGTCGGTTTTATTCATCCCAGGATGAACACAGTTAACCGTTACACCGGTTCCCTCTAATTTTTTTGCTAAAAGTCGTGTGAATAAAATCAATCCAAGTTTAGATTGTCTATAGGCTTTAGCTCCAGAAAATTTCTGCTTAAATTCTATATCATCAAAATTAATTGTTCCGTAATGCATTCCAGATGTTACATTAATTATTCGTGAGGAACTGCCTTTTTTTAATATATCAATTAAAAGATTTGTAATGAGAAATGGAGCAAGATAATTAGTTGCAAAGATGTTTTCAATTCCATCTTTTGATTCTCTTCTTTTAAAATCCCATACGCCAGCGTTATTAATTAAAACATGCAACTTATCATATTTTGATTTAAACTCTTTACAGCAATTCCTAATTGATTCAAATGATGCCAAATCGCATTTTAACATGTGTATATTTTTATTATTTGTTGTTGCTATTAGTTCTTTCTTGGTTTTTTCTCCTTTTAAGTTATCCCTGGTTGTAAAAACAATTGTTGCACCTAACTTTGCAAGTCCTAGAGCAGTCTCTTTTCCAATGCCAGATGTCGCACCTGTAATTAATACAATTTTGTTTTTCAATGTGTTCTTACCCCATTTTATTTTTGATAATAAAACCAGATATATTAATTTCACTAAGACATAATCATGATACATTGATTACCATATATCAATGTCACAGATAGAACATACAAAATATCTTTGGTATTATCAAGCTTAGGTCAATAATATTTTTGTTTCCCCTAAAAATTGAATAGTTGCAAATTTTCGATATTCTATGAGTCGTCAAGGAATATCTAATATCACTAAAAGTTTACAAATGTCTGTATATGGAATACCAAAGATACTTATGGTTTTACCTTAAA
>Ga0272442_10007134_pt1 | contig 14528 bp, 11 predicted proteins | sample SSMForm2O_FD_200262 | JGI IMG/M metagenome (GOLD analysis project Ga0272442, IMG submission 200262) | Marine sediment archaeal communities from Little Sippewissett salt marsh, Falmouth, MA, United States - SSM-Form-2O | ecosystem: Environmental > Aquatic > Marine > Wetlands > Sediment ...
TACCAGCTTGATTGAATTCAGCCTTATCCAAAGATTCATAATATTACCTCGGTGAATCTAAAATTATCAGACTGCATTGCATGTTTCTTTCAACTTGATTTCATTTTGATAAGATATTTGCTCTTATGTTATATTAGCGTATTAGCATATTTCATGCCGTAATAACGAGTAATTGCTATGGACTGATATACCGTGCAGTTCAATGAATTGCGCCATTGCCAGTCAGTTCATAATTGTTACTTACAAAGCACCATTTCATTTGAATTAGTGCCAAACGTGTATCACTTTTGCCCCTTTCACCTGTTTTCCAAATCAACCGGCAACTGATAAAAAGGCTAAAACCACGACCGGGAGTGGAAAAACATCCTTGTTTATCCACTCCCGGTCAATCAAGCGCTGACTCAGTTTTTCACCTTTACGCCGCGCGCGCGCAAGCTCCTGGACGAAGCCCGAAAGCAGGCGGAGGCCGGGGCTCCTCTGGCGGGGCTTCCCGAGCGTTTCGCCCTGAGCCGGGACGGCATGTTGACTTATAGCGAGAAATACTCTGTGCGCAAGAACCTGATAGTAACGGAGTTGGCAAAACAGTTGGAGAACATGGACGAGGGGGATGTCTCGGGGATCCTGGAAACCCAGAATGGATTTTATTTCTTGCGCCTGCTGGAGACAGACTGAACAGAGTACCTGTCAGTCGGGATTGGCTTAAATATTAAATTCAAGTATTTCGATTAAATAAATCCAATTCAGAAAGCAAACCCCGCTTTCTTCTTTTTCCCGCCTGGCTTTTTCCCTTCGAGCCTGGCCCTGCATTCGAAAAGCTGGTCGCGGAGCAGGGCGGCGCGCTCGAAATCCATGGCCTCGGCTGCCGCGGCCATCTCGCTCTCGATCATCCCGATAGTGGCTTCCAGGTCGATCTCCCTGGCATAGGTCATCCTGGCGCTGTCTGCAGCCATCCGCCAGCCGGGCTCGCGCAGCCTGCTGTCTGCAACCGAAGTGGCGGCCATCACCTGGTCTGCGCTCTTGCGGATGCTCTGCGGCGTGATCCCGTGGGCCTCGTTGTAGGCCAGCTGCAGTTTCCTGCGCCGCTCGGTCTCCCCGATCGCCCGCTGCATCGAGCCGGTGATCCGGTCTGCATACATGATCACCTTGCCCCGCACGTTGCGCGCCGCGCGTCCCATGGTCTGGATCAGGGAGCGCTCGCTGCGCAGGAAGCCCTCTTTATCCGCATCCAGGATGGCCACCAGCGAGACCTCCGGCAGGTCCAGTCCCTCGCGCAGGAGATTGATGCCCACCAGCACGTCGAAAGTGCCCAGGCGAAGGTCGCGCAGGATCTCGATCCGCTCGATGGCGTCGATCTCCGAGTGCATGTAGCGCACCCGCACATTCATCTGGGACAGGTACTCGGCCAGGTCCTCGGCCATGCGCTTGGTGAGCGTGGTCACCAGCACGCGCTCCTTGTTTGCGGCGCGCTCGCGCACCTGTTCGAGCAGGTCGTCCACCTGGCCCTTTACCGGCTTGATCACGATCTCGGGATCGACCAGGCCGGTGGGCCGGATGATCTGCTCCGCCACCTCTCCCCCGCTCTTCTCCAGCTCGTAGTCAGCCGGTGTGGCCGAGACGAAAATTACTTTATCCAGCACTTCCTCGAACTCGTGGAATTTCATCGGCCGGTTGTCCAGGGCGCTGGGCAGCCGGAAACCGTGCTCCACCAGGGTTTTCTTCCGCGAGTAGTCCCCCTTGTACATCCCGCCGACCTGGGGAACGGTCACGTGGGATTCATCCAGGATGAGCAGGAACTCTTCCGGGAAGAAATCGAACAGGCAGAAAGGCCGCTGTCCCGGGGCGCGTCCGCTCAGATAGCGCGAGTAGTTTTCGATACCGCTGCAGTAGCCGATCTCGAGCATCATCTCGATATCGTAATTGGTGCGGCTCTCGAGCCGCTGGGCCTCGAGCAGCTTCTCCTGCGCGCGCAGCTCCTCCAGGCGCTGTTTCAGCTCCACGCGGATCTCCTTTACGGCCTGTTCGAGCCGCGGGCGGGTGACCACGAAATGCTTGGCCGGAAAAATCGCACAGCGGTCCAGGATCGCGGTCCCCTCTCCGCGCAGGGGGTCGATGCGGCTGATCCGCTCGATCTCATCACCGAAAAGCTCCACGCGTATCGCCGTTTCCTCGTAGGCCGGGAAGATTTCGATGACATCCCCCCGCACGCGGAACGTGCCGCGATGGAAATCCAGGTCATTGCGCTCGTAGTGGATATCGACCAGCCGCGAGAGGATCTCCTCCCGGCGGATCGTCTGGCCGGCCTGGAGCTGGCAGAGCATTGCCTGGTAGTCCTCCGGCGAACCGAGGCCGTAGATTGCCGAGACGCTGGCCACGATGACCACATCGCTACGGGTGAGCAGGGCGCTGGTGGCGGCCAGGCGCATCCGGTCGATATCCTCGTTGATCGAGCTGTCCTTTTCGATATAGGTGTCCGTGCTCGGAATGTAGGCTTCCGGCTGGTAATAATCGTAATAGCTGATAAAAAATTCCACCGCGTTTTCCGGGAAAAAGCCCTTGAGCTCTCCGTAAAGCTGGGCGGCAAGGGTCTTGTTGTGGGAGATCACAAGCGCCGGTTTGCCGTAGCGGGCAATCACGTGGGCTATGGAGAAAGTCTTTCCCGATCCGGTCACTCCGAGCAGGGTCTGGAATTTCTTGCCATGCCTGAGCTGATCGGACAGCTCTTTGATGGCCCCGGGCTGATCCCCCGCAGGCTCGTACGGTGCATGCAGTTTAAAGGAATTCACTTATTCCGGGCCTCGAGAATTCACGGTTAATTTACTTGCATTTTATTCCAGGCAGAACTAATCTTTACCCGACAGGGCCCTGAGCGGTAAAACCTTTACGCACGGTCGTAATGTGTATCTGGCAATCTACACTCAGAAGAGAGAAAATCCTTACATAGTCAGGATTTATCTGATCCTGCCGCTTGTTGGGGTACTGGCGCTGGCCGGCCTGGTTTCATTTATTATCTATTCCGGGATAAAGACCAGCGCTCTTCAAGCCGAAATCAATATTCTTAACCTTCGCAAGAACGAGGCCGAGGTTCAACTGACCCGGGCCGCTGCTGAAATTTCCCTTTTTAAGGACCGTCTGAGCAATCTCCAGCAGCATAGAAATATACCGGCTGCAATCGGCGAGAACCTCACACTGCACCCGGATTCGTCCATCTACGCGGTACAGGTTTCAGCTCACCGCAGTTACCAGGACGCGGAAAGAATGGTCCGGAGCATACGTGGGCGAATCAGCCGGCGGGTCGCGGTCCAGCCTGCCCGTATCGCCACGGGCCTCTGGTACCGGGTGCTTGTTACCTCTTTTGACTCACAGGGCGAGGCGCAGAGCTATGCGGACAGCCTGGTCAGGCAGAAGATAATCGAAGAATATTATATCCAGCGCCTGCCCCGCGTCTCAGGCAGTGCCGATACCAGCGCCGCGACCGGTCCCAGAGATTAATTTTAGAGTGCCGGGGTTCGCCTGTCAATAGTCCAGGGAACCGGGTGCGTTGAAATTCCGATGCTATGTCTGCCTGCCCGGCAGAGAGCGGGAGACTGCTGTCTTAATCAATGAAAACCACCGACAGGGATCGAACATGGAAGAATACGATTATGATAAGCGGCTGGCCGAACTCGAGCGGCGAATCCGCAGCGTGGAAAAAAAACTGAACGAGATTTTCAAAAAAGAGGACCGCCTGCACAATCTTACCCTGCGCCTGGCGGCCACCGAAATGGCGATCAGCGAGGTGCTGCAGAAACACCGGATGATCGTGCCGGCCGAATTCGAGAAACGCGTGAAAACTTTCGTGAACAGCCTCGACAAGGAAATCAGCGAGAAAAAGATTTCCACCTATCTCGATAAGGTCTGGGAAGAGTTCAAGAAAAAGGAAGATTAGCCCCTCTTGCGGGCCGGGAGCAGTAGATGAGCGTTTTCTCCACCGGAAAACTCCCTGCGGAATTCCTGGAATATTGCCTGGGCAAAATCCCCATCACGGACCCCCGCGTGAAAATCTCCGGGCGGGTCGGCGAAGATGCGGCGGTTATCGATTGCGGCGGTCGTTTTCTGCTGGCGAAATCCGATCCGATAACATTCGCCACGGATCGCCCGGGCTGGTATGCGGTGCAGGTAAACGCCAATGATATCGCTGCAATGGGCGGCACCTGCCGCTGGTTCCTGGCCACCATCCTTCTGCCTGAGAGCGGGGCCGGCGAAAAGCTGGTCGGCTCGATTTTCGACGATATCGCCTCAGCCTGCAGCGAACTGAATATCCAGCTCGTGGGGGGGCACACGGAGATCACCCACGGCCTGCCCAGGACAATCGTCTGCGGCATGATGCTCGGCGAGGCAGGCCTGGACACCCTGTGCGGCAAGGAGAGAATCTCCGAGGGGGACCGCCTGCTCCTGACAAAGGCCCTTGCCGTGGAGGGCACCTCGCTGATCGCCAGGGAATTCCCGGACAGGGCCGGGGAGGTATTGACCGGGCAGCAAATGGAAAAGGCCGCGCAATTCCTTTACGATCCCGGGATCAGCGTAGTGCGTGAGGCGCGTCTGGCTGTGGAGACCGGTTTTGTGAGCGCCATGCACGACCCCACCGAGGGCGGGCTGGTGAGCGCACTCTGCGAGCTGGCCGTGGCCAGCGGAAAGGGGCTGGCGGTGGATCTTCTTTCAGTACCGGTTTACAGCGAGACAAAAGATCTCTGCGCACACCTGGGCCTGGATCCCCTGGGCCTGATCGCCTCGGGGAGCCTGTTGATCGTCTGTTCGCCCGAGGGCGCCGGGCAGATCGCCGACATTCTCCAGGCCGAGGGTATCGCCTGCACGGAGATCGGCAAAGTGGTGGGAGCAGAGGAGGGCTTGACAGAGATCGTGGAGGGAGAGCGCAGGGACTTGCGAAAATTCGAGCGGGATGAAATCTGCCGATTGTTCGCTCAAGGTCCACAGCAGGAGAAAACCGGGCGCTAGCCAGCCCTGGAGAGATTCATCCGGCTGATAAACTCTTTCACCTCGCCGGATCGCGGGTGGTCCGGGGCCAGAGAGAGAAACTGCCTGAGGTGGGTGGCGGCCTGGGCATTTTTGCCCAGCCGGGCCAGGGACAGGCCCAGATTGAGGTGGGTTGCGGGATCCCGCGGGTTGAGTTTCAGGGCCTTGCGGTAGAGCCCGATAGCGCGTTCCGGGTCGTTTTTCCTGGCGTAGGCTGCACCCAGGTTACTGTATGCTTTATAGTAGTCCGGGTTTCGCTTGATCGCATCCTCGTAGAACTGCATCGCCTCATCGATCAGTCCCTGATGCCAGAGAACCGCGCCGAGGTTATTCCGGGCGTAGGGATCGTCCGGGTCCAGATCGCACGCCCGCGCAAAGCTCTCCCCCTGTTGGTCGGAAAACTCAATCTCTGTTTCAAACATCTCCACCCCGTGGTCGAACCATTTCCAGGAGTTCCAGCTTCGGGTAAGAATATCCTTGTTGCGCTCGTCCTGCCTGTGAAGCACCAGGTAGCAAACCACTCCGGGCACCAGCAGTGCCACAATCCAGGCGCCGGCTGTCAGGTCCAGCAGTCCTTCCTGCGCGCGATAAACTCCCGGAAAGCCGAGCAGACGGCCGTAGAGGGAGTAGAGCAGTTGCACTCCAATAAAAGCTGTCCCGTAAAGGCCGAAAGTGCCGAAAAAACCGAGGCGCATGATTCTTACACGCTGCCTGAGCCGCTCGGCGCTTTGACTGGGGGGTATTTCGAGTTGGTCAACGTTTTTTTTCATTGCTTTTCCGCCCTGCCGGTCATGGGCACGAAACGTACCGGGATAACCTCGCGCCGCTTTATCTGGCCGTCAACTTTTTCATAAACCACGAGGTCCTGGTAAAATTTGCCCTCGGGAACCACCAGCCGGCCTCCATCTTTCAACTGCTCGAGCAGCGGCTGGGGTACTCTCACCGGCGCTGCGGTAAGCATCACTCCGTCAAACGGCGCAGCTTCCGGCCAGCCGAAAAAGCCATCCCCGGCCCGGACTTTGATATTATCGTAACCCAGCTCATCCAGGAGCTTTTCCGCACTCTGAGCCAGCGGCTGGACAATCTCAACCGTATAAACCTCCGCGGCAAGCTCTGCCAGGATTGCCGCCTGGTAACCCGAGCCCGTGCCGATTTCCAGGATTCTGTCCTCCGGCCCGATTTGCAGCAACTCGGTCATCAGGGCCACGATATACGGCTGCGAGATAGTCTGCCCGTGGCCGATCTTGAGTGGATAATCGTTGTATGCCTGATCCCGCTGATCCTCGGGCACAAAAAGATGGCGGGGAACCTTGCGCATCGCCCGGAGGACATTTTCGTCTTTCACCCCGCGGCGCTTGATCTGGGTCTCCACCATCATCAGACAGTCTTCCCTGCGGAGATCCTGTTCCTCATTCTTCCGAAAGGTGATCAATTTCTCCTCCTGTCCCTCCCGGACTGTTTGGCCGTGCCCGCAGGTGACACTCGACAGGCAAAACAAGAGCAGTGTTATCAGATGGGTTCGCCACATGTCCTCCTCCAGACAAATAATACTCTTTTTTGAATATTAAATTCAATAAACTCTTTTTCAATGTTTTTATACTTTATCTTACAAAAACGCGCTCTTTTATTATTTCGTAAAATAGCATGATAATGCAATATTCCCCGCAATAACCGCCCGTTATGGGCATTTTAGCACCATTTTAGCGTAATATTCTTTTTACCCCTATTACCGGCTCAAGCCCAGTTTACGCTTGACTTTAACCGGCCCTCCGTGTATTCTTAACTCTCACAACAAGTTAAGTCAATTTGAAAATTGCGGACTGAACATATTTTATTTCACCTGCCTTTAGCACTTTCGGCGTAATGCCATTCAAATTAATACGTTAAAGCGCCGCATGAAACTCATTCGGCACTTTCAGGCAGATAATAAAGAAGAATCTCATCCAATAAAGGGACAGCGAATGGAGCAAGGCGAAAACATTTTTTTTGACAAAGCGGCTGTGATCGGTATCAAGAAAAAATCCCAGCAGATAGCTGAGACCTTGTCTTCATCGGGGATCGAGGTAGTTCTTTGGAGCCCTGAAAAAGAGCAGATCGATCAGGCGATCGAGGGAATAGCCGAATCTATCGACCACGAGATCCAGCGCTGGGGCATGACCGAATCGGATAAGCGCGCAATCATGGCCAGGATAAAACCCACCACAGAGCTATCCGACATTAAAAGCTGCAAAGTGATAATCGAGGCGATGGGTGTAAATTTGCAGCAGAAACAGGATACTCTGTACAAGGTGTCTGAGGCCAACCCGGACCTGGATTTATATATCATCCACATTTCCACGCTGAGTGTCACCGAAATCGCAGGCAGCAATAAAATCAGGGACAAGGTGATCGGCATGCATTTCCTGGAACCGGTGCCGAAAATACCGGTGGTGGAGCTCGTGCGCGGGATGCATACAGATAACAGCACGGTTATGCTTGCCAAGGAATTCGCCAAGCGCCTGAACAAGACCAGTGTGGAGGTATTCGAGTATCCCGGTTATATAACCAACCGGGTGATGCTGCCGATGATCAACGAGGCGATATACGTGCTGATGGAGGGTATCTCCTCTGCCGAGGACATAGACACCGCGATAAAGCTCGGTTTCAACCTGCCGGTAGGACCTCTCGCCCTGGCCGACACCCTGGGCCTGGACGAGGTTCTGCGCAGGATGGAGAACCTTTTCCACGAGCTCGGGGATGCGAAATACCGGCCCTGTCCCCTGCTGAGAAAAATGGTCCGTGCCGGAAGGCTGGGGCGTTCTGTGGGCGAGGGCTTTTTCAAGTATGAGAAAAAGGACGAATTTTATTGACCATTTTCGAATTAAGAATCCCGGTAAAATAAAGGAGCTGAATTTTCAATGCTGATTCTAGTTATCAACTGCGGCAGCAGCAGTGTAAAATACCAACTGATCCAGACCGACACTGGAGAGGCCCTGGCCCGGGGATCTGTCGCGCGGATAGGGATGAGCGGGGCGGTGATTTCCATTTCCCGCAGCGATGGTTACGAGGCCAAGTTCGGAGCGGAAATTCTGGACCATACCGTAGCTATCGAGCATATCCTGACCTACCTGGTGCATCCCAAGCACGGCGTGATCAAGGACAAGAGCGAAATCGAGGCCGTAGGCCACCGGGTGGTGCACGGCGGGCAGAAATTCACCACCAGCGTGCTGATCGACGAGGAGGTGATCGCCAATATCCGCCAGTGTATCGAGCTGGCGCCGCTGCATAACCCGCACAATATCAGGGGAATCAACGCCGCGCTGCGCAACCTGCCGGGTCTGCCCCAGGTCGCTGTTTTCGACACGGCTTTCCACAGCACGCTGCCCAGGCGCGCCTTTCTCTATCCCCTGCCCTACGTGCTCTACCGTAGATACGAGATTCGCCGGTACGGTTTTCACGGCACGAGCCATTACTACGTGTACAATCGTGCTGTCGAGCTTTCCGGCGCAGACAAGGACAAGATGAAAGTGATCACCGCCCACCTGGGTAACGGCTGCAGTATCACCGCGGTGGACGGTGGCAGGAGCATGGACACTTCGATGGGCCTCACTCCGCTGGAGGGGCTGGTGATGGGTACGCGCTGCGGAGATATCGATCCTTCGATCATCCTTCATGTGATGGGCCGGGAGGAGCTGAGTCTGGCTGAGGCCAACACCCTGCTCAACAAACACAGCGGCCTTCAGGGGCTTTCCGGCACCAGCAGCGACATGCGCGACCTGATCGAGGAGAGCGGGAACGGGGATGAGCGCGCCCAGATGGCAATCGAGGTTTACTGCTACCGGCTGAGAAAATATATCGGCGCCTACGCTGCAGCCATGGGCGGGCTCGATGCGCTCGTTTTCACCGCAGGAGTGGGGGAGAACAGCCCGCTGGTGAGGGCGAAAACCTGTGAAGGCCTGGAATTTTTCGGCCTGGAAATCGATAAAAAGGCGAATGAAGGAACAGTGGGCGTGGAGGGGCTGATCAGCAAAGAGAGCAGCCCGGTGAAAATCTACTCGATTCCCACCAACGAGGAACTGGTGATCGCCAGAGACACAGCCAGGATTGTCAAGGAAACTCAAAAGAAGTAAAGATTTTTTCTTGAGTTAAAAAGGGGGGACACGTGTCTCCCCTTTTTTTATGCTCCCGGGCATGGATCTCACTGCCCTGCCCCGCCTTCCTCTTCCCCCTCGGGCGGAGGGTAGGCGGCCAGGAGCCGGAGGACGTCCGTGGGGGTGAAACGGTCTCCTGAGCTTTTCTCGCGGACCATGTTCCGCAGCACCTGCATTACTTTGGGCGGGTAATACTCCGGGGGCAGGCGGGTCAGGTAGCTGAAAATTTTATCAGAAGCCGTTTCCAGCATCTGGGGATTGCAAATCGCCAGCACCATCTTGCGCTGCATCACCTCCGCCAGGTGGTCCAGGTCGCGGTAGATATTAAGCAGGCCAACCTGGCGCTTGAAATTCTGTATCAGCAGGGGCACTTTCTCAGGCTCGTTTTTCAGCCTGCGCAGCAGGGGCACGGCTGTTTCCAGGTAAAATTTCATCAGACGGTTCAGAAAACGCAGCGGGGCATTGAGCACGAACCTCTCCGCCTTTGCGAGCACGGCGGGAACGAGTTCGATCAGGCCGTTCTCGTCCAGCTCTCCCTCTTTCAGCCGGTCCAGCAGCAGGTAGCCGTCCGTGCGAACGTTCAGCGAGCGAGCCAGCTCTCCGGTTTTTTGGGAAAGCAGCTTCTTGTTCGAGCGTTCCCCGATCTGGCTGAAAAAAAATCTCAGCTCGAACAGCTCCTCGTAGCTTGCAGCCCCTTCCATCAGCTTATCCGCCCTGTCCATGGCCTCTTTCTTGAAATACAGTCTCATGCTTTTGGGATCCTGAAGGCCTGTCATGTCTTTCAGCGCCAGCAGGGTCTTGTCCTTTTCAGCCGAGGGCGGCAGACTGACCAGCGTCCCGGCGACCCTCTGCGCCAGGAGCCGGTAATAGGCCACGACCTCTCCCGGATCAGAGTTCTTTTCGATAAGCCCGAGAGCCCGGCGCGCGAAAAGCTCGATCTTCGGCGTACTGTCAAGCAGGCGCTCGATATAGCCGTAGATATTATCCAGCTCCCCGATACTCTGTGCCCGGGGGACTTTTGCCTCGAGCAGTTGCCTGATCTGTGGCAGCAGCAGGCGCAGGTCCACCAGCGGCAGGGGCAAATCGAGTTTCACCGGCAGCTCTGCCAGGGCCCGCGCGGCCCAGAGATCAGGGTCTTTGCGCACCTCGGCCACCGGGTACTGGCCGGCCTCGCGCACCAGAGAGCTGACACGCAGGGGATTGAGCAGAGGCATATGCAGCGAGATGATAATCTCGCGCAGGGCGGCGAACAGTTTCTCGCTGAAAGAGGGTTCTCTGCGAAGGGCCGAGACAGTTTCAGGCGACAGGCTGCGGATAAAATAGAGGTTGAGTTTTTTCGAGCCGCTTTTCAGGTATGCCAGAAGGTCGTCCTTGGTCGGGCGCTCCCGCTCGCCTTTCTCCCTGGCCAGATCCTTCAGCATCTGCTCCAGCACGGCAAAAAGGGCTGTTCTGTCAATCCCCACAGCCGGCTTCTGATTCATTCTCAAAACCCTTAATCAGCATTAAGCGCCGCAACGTCCCCTATCCCGAATAAAACGGGAATCGAAAAGCGCAATATCGGCGGATATGTTTTCATTCAAAGCAGCGGCAGGTAGCGATTCATTTCGTACTCGCTGACATGGTGGTGGTAGCGCTGCCATTCGATTTTCTTGTTCTGGAGCAGTTTTTCGAACAGGTCGTCTCCCAGGCAATTCCTGACCAGGCTACTGGACTCCATCCCTCTCAGCGCATCGAGCAGGTTCCCGGGCAGGCGCTCGATCCCCCGATGGTCGAGCTGCTCCCGGCCCATGGCAGCCAGGTCCTCTTCCACGGGTTCGGGCAGATCGTAGCCTTTTTCGATCCCCTCCAGCCCGGCGGCGAGCATCACGGACAGGGCCAGGTACGGGTTGCAGGCCGGATCGGGAAGGCGGAACTCGCAGCGCACGGCCTGTTCCCTGTGCGGGTTGAACGGAGGCACACGCACCAGGCTGGCCCGGTTGCGCACCGCCCAGCTGATATTCACCGGGGAGTCATAGCCGGCAATGAAACGCTTGTAGGAGTTGACCCACTGATTGGTCACTGCAACGATCTCCCGGGAATGGCGGAGCAGCCCCGCAATGAAAGCCCTGGCCAGCTCCGAGAGATGGTTCGGGTCTTTCGGGTTGTAAAACAGATTGGTATCCCCCTGGAACAGGGACTGGTGTATGTGCATCCCGCTGCCGTCGTGATCCGCCAGGGGCTTGGGCATGAAAGTGGCGTAAACGCCGTTGCGCAGGGCGACTTCCTTGACCACCAGGCGGAATGTCATCGTGTTGTCCGCCATGCTCAGAGCGTCCCCGTAGCGAAGGTCTATCTCCTGCTGGCTGGGCGCTATCTCGTGGTGGCTCGACTCGACCGGGATGCCCATGCTCTCCAGGGTGATCACCGTGTCGCGCCGCAGGTCGCTGGCCACATCCAGCGGGGTGAGATCGAAATACCCCCCGTGGTCGAGCACCTCGGGATCGGGCTGATTATTCTTGAAATAGAAATATTCCAGTTCGGCTCCCACGTAATAAGTATAGCCCATCTCACTGGCGCGTTTGAGGTTGCGTTTCAGTACCTGGCGGGAGTCCGAGGCGTAGGGCTTACCGTCCGGCCAGTAGATGTCGCAGAACATGCGGGCCGCAGCCTCCCCCTCCTTTGCCGAGCGCCAGGGCAGGATACTGAAAGTCTCTGGCTCTGGCATGGCCACCATATCGCTTTCATCGACCCTGGTGAAACCCTCGATCGATGAACCGTCAAAGCTCTTTCCCACCTCCAGCGCTTCCTCCAGCTCTTCCACAGTGATCGCGAAGCTTTTCAGCATACCAAGCATGTCCGCAAACCAGAGGCGGATAAACTTCACCCCGTGCTCGCGTGCGGTCTGAATCACGTATTCTTTGCTGTTTTGGCTCATTTTGCACTCCCCCCGGTGGCCCTGTCCAGGTTTTGTTTTTTTTCAGGCTGGTCCGGAAAATACGTGCGGACAAATTCGCAGGCCTCGCTGAAAATGCTGCTCGGTCTCCCCCGGCTGTCCAGCTCCAGCACGATTATACCTTTGAACTTCTCCCCTGCCAGCACCCGGCGAAAGCGGTCCCAGTCTACCGAGCCGCTTCCCGGAACCAGGTGAAGGTCCATGTGCATACCCCAGATATTGTCATTCATGTGAACCGAGAATACCCAATCTGCATATTGCTCGAACTCCTGCACTGCGTCGCCGTTGTTGAATATCACATGCCCGGTATCCAGACAGATACCCAGGTTATCCCGCCCGGAAGCGCTGACAAAGCGGTACAGCTCCCCTACATCCCTCCCGTAACGGCGTTTGCGGTGGGCCGGCATATTTTCGATAGCGAGCCTGATCCCTTTCTCCTTTGCAATATCGGCCAGCTTCACGAGCGAGTTCTCCGTGCGCTCGACTATCTCCCCGTATGCCTGGAGCGAGTCGTCGATACCGGCGGTCACCGGGTGGACGACCAGCAGCCGGGCACCGAGTGTCCGGGCCTGATCCATGGATTTGCAGACAAGCTTCTCCCAGGCACGCATTCGCCGGGCTGGCTGCTCGACGGAATCCAGTGTGAACGGAGCGTGGATCGAGCTCACCCGGAGGCCCAGCCTGCGGCAGAGGACTTTCAGAGCGGCTGCATCCTCCGTTTCGTTGCGCGGATCGAGATGCTTGATATTACCCCAGATTTCGACATTGCGAAAGCCCCCGGCGGCAATTCGCTCGAGAGCTTCGGCCAGGGAATATTTGATAAAGTTCGTGGTGGAATACACCAGCTTTCTGCCCTTCAGCACCTCATCCACTCGAAAATCTTTTTCGTCGAAACAGTTCTTATCCGCCACCGGCGCACCTCGTACGAATTGGATCAATTTTCAATAGATTGCTTAATCTTGCTCTGCCAGTCAACCAGCCGCACCACCACGGAACGGTGATGCACCAGGTCTTCGGCCAGACGGCTCTCTCCGTCTCTCGGGTAGCCCATCCGCCTGGCGAGGAAAAGGAACTCCTCGCCGCCCCTTTCCGGCACCACCAGATCCCTTGCATTTCCGCGCAGGATCCGAAGGCTGTTGATCAGCCTGCGGTAAAAGTCATGGGCGTCAAGCAGGCTCTCCATCTCCTCCCGGGTGATATATCCGCCCCTGCCCAGGGCTTTCAGGGCATCGCGCGTTCCGGTGCAGCGCATACCGGTGTCATTTGCACCGTGGAGGATTTGAAGGTGCTGGACATGGTACTCGATCTCCACCAGGCCTCCCTCACTGAACTTGGCGTTCCAGGTGCCCGGCTTGACGAACTCTTTATGCTGCCGTTGACGAAGCCTGTAAAGCTCCGCGAAATCGAGCCTTTTGCCGCTGTAAACAAACTTGTCCCGCAGGCGGGTCACCCGGTCGCCCAGCTCGGGCTCTCCGGCCACAAGCCGCAGCCGCACCAGGCACTGGCGCTCGAAATCCCATGCCTGGCCGCTCTCGCTGTAATAGTCCCCCATCTGATTCAGCGTATTCGACAGCGGCCCCTGGTTGCCGAAAGGGCGGAAGCGAAGGTCTATTTCGAAAATACCCTGCCTCTTGGAGCGGATGATCCTGATAATCATCTGCACCAGCTTCTCGAAATAGACACTGTTGCTGATCACGTTGTCCCCGTCAGTTGAGCCGTTTGCAGAATGCACGAACAGAAGCTCGATATCCGAGGCGTAGCCGAGCTCTCTGCCGCCGGCCTTGCCGAGGGCGAAAATCGAGAACTTGCAGGGCCGGCCGTGCTCCAGCAGCGGATTGCCATAGCGCTCGCGCAGATGGCTGTCGCCGATCCGGTAAGCCTGTTCGACCACCACCTCCACCAGGTCTGTCAGCTCCCGGCTGAACTCGGTAAAGCTTCCGATCTTGTCCAGGATATGGCGCATGTCGATCCGGAACATCTCGCGATCCTTGAACCGGTTCAGCCTCTCTGCCGCATCCTCGAATGAAGTTGCCCCGAGAAGCTCCATCTCGCATTCAGACCACATTTCCGCCTTGTCCTTATAGTTCTCCAGAGATTCCAGGTCGGCAAACACCGGGAGAAGATTTTCGTACTGCAGGCGCAGGAAATCCTCCCAGAGGAAATTGCTCGTGCCGAAAAGCCTGGCCAGCGCTTCCATTACCGGCTGCTCTTTCAGATCGAGCATCTTCCAGCCTTTCTCCGCTTCTTTTTCCCGATCTGTATAAATCTGTTCCACCAGCCTCTCGAAATTAGCCAGCGCCATGATCGCGTCCGGGCTGCGCACCAGCAGGTGAGAAAACTGCTTGACCAGCACCACGATAAATTTCAGCTCGTCGATACGCCTGGAGCCGCTGATCCTGGCGCCCTGGCTGTCCGTGATATAAAAACGGTCCCGCACCATCCCCTTTTGCGTACTG
>Ga0272442_10007135_pt1 | contig 14524 bp, 3 predicted proteins | sample SSMForm2O_FD_200262 | JGI IMG/M metagenome (GOLD analysis project Ga0272442, IMG submission 200262) | Marine sediment archaeal communities from Little Sippewissett salt marsh, Falmouth, MA, United States - SSM-Form-2O | ecosystem: Environmental > Aquatic > Marine > Wetlands > Sediment ...
AAACAAATCGCAGTTGAGTTCCAAGTCCACATCATCCGTAGCATTGAAACCGAAGTTGACGGTCCGGTTGATAAACGAGCTTTCATTCTCCGGATGTATCAAGGTCACGTTCGGAACAACAGCTACCAATTCGAACCACTGATAATTCGTTGAATTTGAATAATCCTGTTTTGAGCCCAACCCAACGGCAGTGTAAACACCCACAAGATGATCGGTCGTGTTCCAGGTAAAGCTCCACAGCCCGGAACTATTACTCGTTCCACTGGACCTGTTTACGTGCTGCTCTAATCCCCCTACCTCGATTATCGGGGGGTGCCGCTCAGCGTAATACGCATCCCTGACCGGAACGTGGCTGTCGGAATCGAGCATTATGAAACTCTCATCCAAAACCTCGTTCCACTCGTTTGCAGTGTAATTGATTACGCTGTTGAGATAATATTTCGGCGAGTATCTCTCAGGACTATCATCTGAAGAGACCCTCGTTCTCGCAAAATTGCCTTCATCGTAGTGTTTCATAAAGATATGGCCAAAACCGCAATCCCTACCAAGGTCGTAAGATGCTTTCCAAGGCTCGTTGAATGTAGGGTTGCTACCAGAATACTCAGGATAGTACCAGCCGTATTCATAGTAAGGCCCTATGATGGTAGTGTTGCCAAGTACTGTCCTTGTGTTGCCACCACCAACTCTGCCAGCAATCATAATATCAAAATCAAAGAACCACGGCCCTTTATTCGTACTTGTCTCATTCGGGACCACATAGGCCTGCCTTCGGACATATCCTATATCGTGATAAGTAGTAAAGGTTATGTATGTGTCAGCTTCCTTGGTAGCCCCGACCAACAAACCAGTAAAATTAAAAACTGTTCTGACCGGATTATCTTCCACCAATATTACGTCGGAGTCTACTATGTTGTTTCCAACGAACCCATAATCCAGCAATTCTATATCTGCAATCTGGTTATTTGAGGAAGCCGTCACACCATGGGTGTAGCCCCTCAATTTGTTGTACCACGTCACCCAACCGGTGTAATTAGCGTAGCTCCAGGTCCCGTTACCACAATTAAGTGTCATCTTATACTTGCTGTTTTGTATTGTGAAATTTCGAGTCAAACTTGCGGACCAGTCCAAATCCTCAAAGGTGTAGTTAAGATCAGTTACATAAGTCGGCGCAGTCTTCGGGCTCTCGTTTGTGTCGAAGTAGATATGATACGTTATGTTTTGGGTCAGATTAACAGTATCAGTATGCGTGAAAACCAACTCACCGTATGCATTGGTCTTGTTGTGATAATTGCCGCTCTCTACGAAAATGCTCGGGATCTCCGTTTGGGAAACGTTGCTATACTCTGTCGATACGGCCTTGACGACACGTATGGATTTATTGTCCAGCTCCTTGCCCTCAGGTCCTACAAACTCATCCATGATTTCAGTGAAATTGAGGTATAGCTCCACCGGATAATCATAAACGCTTCTGTTACTGCTTTCGTTCACGGCTATAGTCAGGGGGACCCTATAATGCCAGCTTGTGTTCCACCAAGCGTATGTGGTGTTGCCCCTGATGATGTCGGTAGTTATATTCACGTTTGGCAGGGGCGTCCCGTCCCATGTCGTGGTATTATGTGTTAAGTTCACGTTCTCGCTGATATTCAGGTTGTGATAATACTTACTCGTAGTAACGTCTATGAGGAAAAACGAGGAAAGATTGACTGTCAGCGTCCTCTTCTTGCTTATGTTGGTATTCTGAGTGTCGGAACAGTTGACCCACCACAGATACACGTCATCGGGGAGGGAGGCATTTGCCGTTATTGTCGTCGAAGTCCCACTTAGGTGGGCAGGTATGTTACCATATTCTTCAGCCGAACCGAGAGAATCTTCTATCCACAATGTGCAGTTCAAGGTTGCAGCAATATCGTCCGAAGCGTTAAACCGGAACTCGATAATCCTGTCTGTTGTGTTGGTGGTGTCGTTGGCAGGCATCTCAAGGTAGACCTCCGGCGGAGTAGTGTCCGGGACATTTATAGTTATATTCCTTTTCTCGCTTATATTGCTATTGGATGACTCATCCGTGCAGTTTATCCACCAAAGATAGTCGCCATTTGAAAGAGTCTGGTTGGCAGTTATCGTCGTATCTACGGAGTTGTCCACTGAAGGATCGTTTCCGTATGCTCTCTCACTGCCCCCCTGCTTCTGCAACCACAAAGTACAATCGAATGTCGGGGATATCGCATCGGTTACGTTGAATATAAATTCGGGGGTATTGTCAGTCGTGTTGGTCGTGTCGTTCGCCGGATAGACCAAGTTGATAGTCGGGGGAGTCAAATCTGCAGATATGTTAAATTGCCAGGTCTGACTGTCATTCCAGTTCGGACCGTTTGTTCCATTGGCCATCCAATAGTATGTCCCTATAGGCAGCCTGGACATATCGAGGATCTCAGAATCGTTCAAAGTTCTGTTGTAAATCACAATCTCATCCAGAAGCCCATGCCAGAGGTATGCAGTATTGGGGTAACCATTCCACCTCGCACCTATCGAAACCCTGACATTCTCATGCTCAAAGCCCAGCTGGCCAGCTTCATAAGAAGCGTGGTAACCCTCAAGCTCGCCGTTAATGTATAGCTTTACGAACCCTGAACCGTTGACCGTGGCGGCGATATGAGCCCATTCATTATTCGGCAGATTGCCTGCAGTAACAACAAAGGAGGTGTCATTCCTCAGCCATAATCTGTCTGCACTCCGGTAAAACTGCCACTGGGTTGTGCCACCGTCCCTCTTGCCGAGTATAGTTCCGTCATCGTCGTAGTTATTGACCCATGCAACAATAGAAAAGGTATCTATCAGGTCGAGTGAATGGCCTGCAGCGTTACTGCCTTGTATATAAAAAGCTGCATCATTAGAGTATTTAAAAGCTCCTGCAATCTTTCCGGTCGTTCTCAACTCTGGTTCTTTGCCGGATACGGCTGTCGCATTGTTGCCATTGCCTGAGAAATCGTAGACATGAGTGCTGTTCTCACCGTAATCTGTGCGAGTGTCGAAATGCAGCAGCATGACTGTGTTATCATCTGGCTGAGTCACAGGTGCGGAAAAGTTGTAGGTTACGTTAGAACCGCCGTCTACACTCGTACCTATATAGACCAGGTTTTGTTCAAGATTGGTGCTGTCGTTTCCTGCATATATGTAGACTGTGCCGTCATCATCCGGCCCATAACTGATATAAGATACGTTCAATTCCTGATACCTGTATTCTGTAGAGGAGCCGTTAGGTGGCAAATTTAGACTTATATTAAGGTATGGGTCTATGGTCAGATTCCGTTTTTCACTTATGTTAAACCCATAATCATCTGAACAGTTTATCCACCAGAGGTATTCCCCATGAATTAATGCAGAATCTACCGTTATCGTGGTGCTGGTCTCTTCTACAACCGAATCATTGTTCCCGTATGTTGAAGCAGAACCAGTGCTATTCTCCAGCCATAGAGTACAATTGAGGTTAGTGTCCTCATCATTTGATACATTGAATGTAAAGTATGGTGTCGAAGTCTTGTTCACAGTATTGTTTAGGGGGTATTCGAGATTTATCGCGGGTATATGGCTTTCTATCGTCAAACTGTTTGAACATTTCTCTATCCCATCCTCATGGCCGTCGTTCGGTGTTACGCATCCCTTCCAAACTTCTGCAACTTCGGTTTCCTGTGATACTATAACGTCTGTTTGGTTTAAGTATATCGCTTCTACCTGTTCTGCTGACAGAGTATAGTTGAAAAAAAGAACTTCATCTATGGAACCGTTGAACACCTTGGCGGGCTCGCTTGGATCAAGACCTATGCTCCAGTTCCCGGGATTGGGCATAATATCGTCCCAGTTTCCTAAAGCGCTACCGCATAACGGTTTTGAATCCCCGTTTATATAGAACTTAACATCATTGTCTGCGGAGCTGTTCCACGCCCATGTCACTCCCACATGAGCCCACTCTCCTTTGTTTGCGTAATCCGAATATTTCATAACGGCGTAAGTGTTCCAGTCGTCGTGTTTCTCACCTGTGAAAAACAGTGAGTCTCCACCGCAGTCTTCTGAGAAGGATATTTCTATGCCCTTGTCTCCTCCTGCAGGTTCGAAAAGGTCTTTGTTTTGGCCGTCATCGCTTCTATGCTCGTCCACTTTTACCCATGCCAAGAATGACCCGTGGGAAAGGTTATAGTCCCCGTCCGGGTTTCCATTGAAGTATATGTGGTCTCCGTTTGCACCGTTAGCCACTCCGTCGAAGTAATAAGCGCCTTTACCATCGTAACCTCCCCCTGGCTGCCACTCGGCCCCGTATACGGTTCCGTTGTTGCTGTAATTTGTGTAATCTTTAGTCCACGTGCTGTTAGAACCGCCCTCAAACGGCAGGTTAACCATCGCCAAAGACTTACCGTCCTTGTACCAGTTTATTATGTTTTTTACTTCTTGACCGTTTTGGTCGTTTGTAGATTGATTGTAGACTGTCAGGTTCTCATCTGTAAAGTTCGTGCCGTAAGTGGAGTTCAGTATCGGAGTGTCGTGAGTGGGGGCAAAGACGTATATAGTCAGGTTCCGTTTTTCACTTATGTTGGTGTTCGTGCCGTCGGAACAATTTATCCACCAGAGGTATTCCCCATTTGGTATGTTAGAGGTTGCAGTTATCGTCGTCGAGGTGTCATTGGAGACCGAATCGTCATTGCCGTAGGAGGACACATCACCTGTCGAGTTTTGTAGCCATAATGTACAATTCAAAGTAGACGAATTTTCATCCGTGGCATTGAATATGAAATCGGGCGTCCTGTCTGTCTGGTTCATCGTGTTGTTTGGGGGGTATTCAAGATACACATTCGGTAGATAATAATCGACCCATAATGGGTAGATATCGTCTGAACACTTCTCTACCCCATCCTGAACCCCGTCGTTCGGCGTGACGCAGCAAGTCCAGTTCTCACCTATTCCAGTCTCCTGGGAAACGATGAGGTTGCTTTGGTTGTTGAATATCGCTTCTACCTGTTCTGCTGACAATTGGTAGTCAAACATCATGATTTCATCCATTACTCCGTTGAAGGCCCTGTCAGTGTGCGAGGGCTGATAACCGATATACCATGTCGGCGGAGCTTCCGGAAGGGCATCCCATCTTCCATCGCCGCCCCAACAATCAAAATAACAGCAAGGAGCATATTCTGTGGCGTTTATGTAAAAGCTGATGTTGAAATCTGTAGCACTGTTCCTGTACCATGTGATCGCAACATGGGCCCATTCTCCTTGCGAGGCTACGGTCCCGTAATCTATTGCAGCCAAAGCCTGCCAGTCGTTTCCGGGAGCGCCCTTCTCTGGCCAGATGAAAAGGGAGTCTCCGGAAGCGCCGCAATCGTCAGAGAGTGCTATCTCCAATCCCTCGCCGTCGGACGGCTGGAGTATGTCCTTATTCTGCCAATCATCACTCTTGAATTCATCGGGCTTTATCCACAACAGCAAGCTGCCGTTGGAGAGGTTGAGGTCTCCTGTCAAGTCACCGTCCACTTCGAGATGGTCTGTATTCACACCGTTTGCAACCCCGTCAAATTCGTAAGCACCTTTCCCGTCATAACCCCCGGTAGAGTTCCAAACCGCACTTACAACAGTTCCGTTGTTGCCGTAGTTTGTGTAATCTTTTGTCCACGTGCTGGTAGAACCGCCCTCAAACGGCAGGTTCAGCATTGCCAAAGACGTACCTTCCTTGTACCAGTTGTAGATGTTCTTTACATCTTCCCCATCGGAATCGTTAGTAGATTGGTTATAGCAAGTGAGGTTGTCATCCGTAGAATTCAACTTTGTCGTTGCGTTGACTATTGGGATATCGTGTGTTGGTGCGTTGTTTATTATGAAATCATCTGTTGTATTCAGCTCTTCGTACCCTCCGGCACTGCCGTTGCAAACCACTCTGAAGTAGAAAGTTCCGGATGAACTGAAGGTCCTGTTGTATTCGTAAAGTGCGGAAGTTTCGTTGAAAGTCATCTGGTCTTCATCCTGCCAGCTACCTGACAAATTGAAGGATATGTTGCACCATATCCCGGTTCCGTTTATACTGTCCAGCGTACTGTTTGTGAAATTGGCGTAGAAGCCGACCTGTTCACTTGTGCCATGGATAACATTTTCCCCCTCCGCGTCGTTCGTGTCATCCCATATGGTAAGGTTTGCATTTGTTCCTTCGGCACCTCCTGTGCCGGAAACGTTGACGACGTAATAACCATCTTGGATAGCCAACCCGCTAAGGAAATAAAGGTCAGGACAACCGAGATTAACTTCTGCAAAAGAAGAGGCCTCGGGACATATGTAGACTTCTCCCGATTCTCTTCGGGCAGGTATGTACAGCTTCTTTGGACCACTTATATCATTCCTCCATTCGGGAATGTGGATGAATGCCTTCCCAGAATTCCAATCAGTCGCTGCAATTATGCCGTCTGTCGAGAAACCCGAATCGAGATTAACCTCAAATTCCGCTATGGGGGAATCTTCGGCATCATTCAGGAGAATCTTTTCAATCCCGCCCCTGAAGTCCCCACTTACTTCAGTAATACTATCGCTTTTCAGCACAGCCTTGAATGGGAGTGGCGCAATAGGTGAGGATGATTCTACCGCTAAAGTGTGGTTGCCTTTAACAACCGAAAAAGAGGTATTCGCAGTAACAAGAGCTTCGCCCCGCTTAAGAAAGGCCTTTGCATTATAGGAGCCCGTAGAGTACCGGGGGCTGAAAAATCCGGAATAAATGCCCCCCCTCAGAGAGGGGAAAACAAGCTCCCTTAAGGAATTCGGGTCAAGAACCTCTATGACTGCAAGCGCGTCCTTTATCTGCTCCCCGTAGGCCTCCGCAACAAGAATGAATTTAACCTGCTCACCTAAAGAGTATTCTTGTTTATCTGTTGTCAAACTTGCTTGTATGCCTAATGACGGAGCCGAGATATCGACGGAAGTGCTCGCCTCCATAACATTTTTATCAGAATCGAGGGCTAAAGCCTTGATAAAATAAGTGCCGAGAAGCACCTTGCTCTTTCGTGTCAGATTCAGTATATAATGCCCGGTTTCGCTTTCAGGGAGTATGTGTGTCGTAGTGTTGCCTGTCGGGTCGGTAAGGAGCAAAGATATGTCATTCGTGACTAAGTTGCCGTCAACAAAATGCCATATGTCTATGATTATAGAATCGTTCCAAAGGTAATTCTGCCGGGTAGAGTTGACAACCAAATGATATCCTGTCGGCTTTGAAGCCTCCTGGAGAACAGAAAAACCGGCCCTATAAGTCTGGTTTCCGGCTTTAACATAAACTATGTACTTGCCTAGGCTTATGTCAGACTTTTGCAAATAGCGTAGTTCAAAAACACCTTTATCTATCTCCGATATTGTGTCCCCTACAAAGTGGGTAACTGTATGGCCTGAGGGGTCTGTTATCTCCAGCTCGGGCTCCTCGCAACTCGTAATCTCGATTACTATCGGCTCATCCGGAAGGAAGGCCTCTTTATTCACGACAGAAATACTGCATTCTTCCGCGCCATTTTCTGCAGGGGCCGTAACATTAGTCGTAAGATTGAGGGTTGTCGCGTTCGCAGTCATATTTTGCGAATATGCCTCAAGAGTTGTGTTTGTTTCATTGACAGAAGTGGTATTCGTAGGATTGGCAACGCTGGAAGCTGTTGTATTCGTAGAATTGACAAAATAAGAAGCTGTTGTATTCGTTATGTTATTTGGATTAGATAGGGGGGTCGAATTTAAGTCATCTGTAGGTGTAGCCGACATATTAAGTGCAGCAACATGTGTCGTGTTATCGCTCGTATTTGTAAGGTTCTTGAGGGTGGAGTAGGTAGGCAAAGCTAAAACTACCGCTATCACTAAAACTACGAAAGTCAAACCCATGTTTCTTCGCATCATTTAGGATATTACATGTTGCATTCAGATGGCTAACATGGCATAAACGTGAGGGGGATTTTTAAACTGGCTTACGGGCTAATATATTACAGGTAATATAGCAGTTTCTTATATAAAAAAACGAAAAACTGAAAGACTGCCATTATTTCCTGAAATGCCCATGGATTAACCCATTAAACTCCTTGAAAATACCCTTAAAACGTGAAGAACTCGACTTTTTCGGCTCCGTAAAATAAGAAAAGGTCGGAACAGGCATATTTCGGCTGGCACGATGCAAGGAAATCCAAAATAGGGATAAAAGCAGGATGGAGGAGATACCTATAACCTCCATGTTGTGGATTCTCGGTTGCGGTACCTGCTCAGTTATCAGTGTGTTTATAATAAGCGTCTTGAATGTATCTGGCCTTGCCGGACCATATACGGATGGTAGCGTGTCCACCAATTTATGGTATTTCGTTATATACGAGACACTCCAACTCTGTCCCGGCCTCAAGGATTCAATTAGCCAGATTCCCTTACTCTCTGGAGGTCTGCTTATCTCGCTAAAAAGAGAAGTACCTATTAGATCTTTGATCAAGAGGTCTTTCAAAGTCGCGTCACCAATATTCTTGACATAAAGGACTATTTTGACCTTATTATTGTCCAGATAAGTGATCTCTTTCTGTATATAGACTGTTTTTTCAGGTATTGCACCCTCAATTATCAGCAGCCCGGGAGAAACCGCAATACCTTGGTCATATATTGCCTCAGCACCCTTGATATACCTGGAACCAAGCCTGCCTTCGCCCGCATATCTCAAAGAATATGTCAGCGTTCTGTTTTCACCACCTTCAAGTTCAAGCTCCCACATAAGTTCCTGGCCGACAAGAGTACCTTCAGTGAAGTATTCTACCTCAAAACCATCCGGTATTTCATCTTTTACTAAGACTTCTCGCGAAGCGCCTTGACTGTTTACAATACTTATAGTTACATTTACGATCATTCCCGGGAGTATTAGCCTATCTGAGAGGTCCTTATCAATCAAAACCGGACCTGAGAAATCAATAGTTGGGGCCTCAGCGTAATTTCTCGACTCACTTTCAGGAGGTTCGTCGTCGTCCCCTCCACCAGGGCCCGGCGGCGCAGGGGGGGAAGGGGTAGTGTAGTGTGAATCATTGAAGGAGAATTCACTCATAGTGATGTCTTCCGTTAACCAGTAGACTTTACCATCGCTCGCATTGTCTCCAGTATCAGTTAGGTTCACATAGTAAGTCGCGCCTGGCGAGAGGTTTGAAGGCACGGCTAAGTTCCATTGGGCCTCTATATCATTGGGATCGGACCCATTAGTTCTAAAGACAAAAATCTCATTTACGGTATAATTAAAGGGAGTCGGATTGTGGAGGAAAACTTCGAGTTTTCGTATCTTGTCAAAAGGATCATAGAATGATTTCGTCAACTTTGCAACAACATCAGAATAAGCCCTACTGTCTGAAAGATTCAGCAAACCGCCAAAAACACTCTCGGTGGAGTTCAGGGGGTTGTTTAATGTAAACCCCTCTATGGTGTAATTTATTCTTTGCACAGAATCGGGAGGTACCTGAGAGATGTAAAGTCGCCCGTCATGATATGGATTATAAGACATTCCCGGATTTGAAGTTTGTATAGTTAGGTTCAAAGTTCCGGCATCCAAGGAGAAATCAAGACCGTATAGGCCATTTCCATAGGTGTTGTTCACATAAAAGGTCCCTTGAACATCCACATCATACGCAAAACCAGTAAAGGTTACAGAACCGGATTCCAAGGCAAATAACTCGATAGACTGCCCACTAACAACAGGTAGTAAAAACAAAAAAAACATTACCGAATAGTTTACCTTTTTCACTCTTCTATGCCCCCTATGTGAATACAGACAAAAAGACTAGTGGCCTCTGGCGACTTTCTTGTACATCCGCCTCTTTTTCATGATTATAGCCACAAGCGTTATCAAAAGTAAAACTATAAGCGATACCCAAAATAAATAGACTCCCTTCATCGGTAACAGGGGGAGGGGTACCATTGAATACTCAAAAACCAACGTCGGTTGTTGGCTTTTATCCTCGACCTCCCAAACAACTGTTGTTCTATCCCCATTTTTTTCTATCTCGGCCCCAGGAGCATAAGTCACATAGGTTCCTGATGGGACCTCAAAGGTATACTTTCCATTCTCAATAGGTATACTAGATTCTTCCAAGGGGTAATTCACCTCGTAAAACAGTATCCCGCTCGGTTTAAAATCGATATCATATTGTACTTTAAGCGGATATGTAAAACCGGGCAAAAGTGGCTCGAAAACATTTACGAGAACCTCCGTACTTTCCGAACCCTGATTTATGCTCGAAGAGAGAGGGTCCCCTTTATAATCGGTAGCCATAAGACCCCTAACTTCTGGGGCTATCTTCCTTCCATCAGCCGAAGCTTTGTAAAGTTGAAAGTGAAGCTCTCCGGGAATTATGGGGGCTATTGCATTGTTTTTGATGCTAAGCTCTTTTTCCACATGCAATATATCGCCGTCTAATGTCGCCTTTGTATTGTACTCTGTGAAAACCTCGACTTGGGCAGAAGCTAAGTTTACGACTAGGATTAAGAATAGGAGGGGGGTTATTCTGCGCATTTTGTCTGTATTTTAGTTGAAAGGGATAACTTTTTAATATACAAAGACGAACTATATAAATCGAAGGTAGGGCCTGATTTCATCAAGAACGAGATTTAGAACTTTCCTTTGAAGTTTTTTTCTGTTTTTGTGAGCTTGTTTCTTGGACAAAAAATCCGGATTTCAAAACCATTACGTTCAACAATAAAGCGACAGAAGCGACTAAAACAAGGATCAATTCACCCCGGTCTACATGCAATAGTATACTTCTCGTTATCAACAATGGAGAAACCCTCACCTCACCATCGCCAGTTGAATCAACCTTAAATGGGTCCAAACCCACAATATATACATCCTTCAAGTCATACTCGCCGATACCAGTAACTGTATAGTTTGCCTGGAAAGTCGTGTTTACATTCACACCATATCTTGCGCCGGACAAGAACGAATGGTTAGTTCCCGCTATGAAATCTATCGCCCACTTATAGGCAGTACCGTTGTAACCCATGCTCCCATTTACTGTTGAGTTTGTAGTGTTAGTCCAGTCTAAGGCCCTGCTGAAGCTGAAGTTAGTCGCATTGAACTCCTCGGGAACAAAATCGTATATAGCAACCTCGGCACCATATGGTGTTGACTCAGTACCGCGATTATAAACATCTAAAGTGATATTGTAAGTATTAGAACCTGCGCTAGTTATCGTCTTTGATATCTCAAGCCAGTAACCCATCATTATGTAGATGTATTTGACGTATACGTCTGTGCCGTTTGTAGTAGTATTTACAAATACTTGCTGTGTTCCATCATCCCTTATCCTAAAATCAGCATCTGCCCAGACAATAGGTGTGGGCACATCAGTATAGTTAAAAATCCAACCACTACCGGCCCAGTGACTTGCAGCTGTTACAGTCACGCAAGGGTTTTCAGTGTTGTTTAGCTGTTCCGTCATGTTATTGGGGTCATAAGAAGGAGTTACCCAAGTGAAAACCTTTGTAACATTGTATTCTAAACCTGAATTCGTCCCAAATTTAGGTGTTACATTCCAATCAACATGAGTGCTGTTTACAGATTGGACTATTTGCTTGCTGAGATTCAACCAAGCCTCGCCGACGCCCATTATGCTGTCTACAGTAAGTAAAGATATTGTGCCGTTTATCTTGTACTCTAGACTACAATTCAAAGCTGCGTATGATTGACTTTGCGGAACATCGGTCGGAGCCATTACATTCAGTATTATCTCCGCAACCTCTCCAGAGTCCAGTTTATGGGCACTAACATTCCAGGTCAAGGTCATGTTTGTTGACTCATCTATACTTGCATTGCTTGAATCGGGACCTGAAACAGATAAAATAGTGAAATTACCGTCTGGGTCGGTAACAATTTGCGCCTCTTCCACTATTGTTACATCATACAATGTATCAGAGAAATCGTTTGTAGCATTCTGCATTATGGTCCAGTTCTCCCCGGAGACAATCTTTTGAGTACCATTATAACTTGTAGTTATGTTCAAGGGGGGTTTCACGCCCGGAGAACTCGTATTTACTTCATAGTCTATTATTGTCCCTTCACCTGCCAGTAATTCAGGTATGTGGAATGTGACTATACTTCCTATGGAACCAGTTATATAACATTCCCTACCAGAGATGTTATTGAAAGTTTGATTTATAGTTCCCCTAACAGAGATGTTATGGGTATAGGTTAGGTTTATCCATAAATCAGAAACAGTATCAGCACCGACATTGCTTATATTTATGAGTCCGGTTATGTTGAAATATGACTGGTTTTCATCCATGCTATCAGAAGTTTCAGCAAAATAAACTATTTGATCTACTGTTTCTGTTATGGTTATGTTTACATATTTTGAGGCGCCAAGAACGGTTGGAGTTAAAACTAACAATAAAACCAAAAATGATAAAGCCCCAAATTTCCTTAAACAAACCATCATCTCATGTTATTATATTACCGGCCCCCTGAAACAACGCACAAAATAATTATATATTCTTATGCATAATACTATAAAAATGACACGCCTCACCTAATTTTTCTTTTCGGCTGCTTTCTTCGGGCGCTCAGTTCTTAAAGCCAGCAACAACGCCACATTTGCTATTAGAACTATGACCATGACCAAAGTCTCTGGAGTACTTTTATCCGAGAGTGCTCCAAAGCTGGATTCGATATTTTTTGATGCATGTGCACCTTCAACCCTTATCGGGTCGACACCAACTATGAATGCGTTCTCAACGTGGTAAAGACCAGTACCGTTCATTTGGTATGATATTAAAACTTCGCTATTTGCAGGTGCACCATCATAAATTCCATCACCATTGGAATCCGGAGACAACGACGAAAGGCTAACGTGGTAAGACCAGTAATCGACATACGAGCCTGTCGGAACCACCCCATTGTCTGTTATTCCAAGCAATAAGGCAGAGGGCGTTACGTTTATCTCACCCTCATCACCAGCCACACTATTACTCGTATTTGATAAATTGAATTTGGGTGGAATGAGGTCGTAGACTATAACCAAACTTGGTGTAGAGGAATTGCCTATATTTTCCAAGACGATGGAAACATTGTATTGGTTATCAACGCCTGAAGGTATAACGTGTTTCGTTACTTTAACCATGTAACCGACCAGTACAAATAAATCCTCCAGATATAGGTACCCATCAGAACCTTGATAGGTCCTGTGATATCTGTCTATTTGTCCGGTATCACCCGTAGTATCGTTATCCCATATTGTAAAGTTTACTGTGCCCCAAACAACAGGAACCTGAGCGTAGGGGAAAGCAGCGCCCGTAATATTCTCCCAGCCCGTGCCGTTAGGCACCCTAAGGTCAAGAACCCATGTACGGTTACTGTCGGTCAAAGAGGTGTTGCCGGGGTTGTAGTCCTGATATTCCGTAGCCCATACAGAAGCTCTTGTCAGATTATAGTCTATCTCAGATGACGTAGCGTTGAACTGCGGCCAAACCTTCCAATGTGTTTCATTGACTCTTTCTTTCCCTACGGAAATTGAAGCCATACCTACTCCCGTTACGTTGTCTACCTTAAGACCGGAAATCGAATAAAGGGCCGTAAAGTTGATAGTTATATTACCCACATTCAACCATATACCTCTCCCGGCGGCCGAAAGATTCAGGTTCTTTGGGACAGTTGCCGTAAAATATATCCTCTGGCTTTCTCCCGGAGTCAGAGTACCTCCAGCCGGGGCCCATGTCAATATATTGGGATCAGAACTGGCATCTATAGATGCATTTACAGAATCGGGGCCGCCCAACTTTGAAAAATTGAAATAATTAGTCCCCCCGGAAGTATTCTCATAACCGTAGGCTCTTTTTGTCACATTTATACCTTGAATAGTGGCAAAATGCTGATTTGTTATGTTTATTGTTATATTGACATCGCCCCCAGTTATCGCTTCCTGCTTGTCGTAAGTCTCAGTAATATTCAAAGGCTCCGGTATTTGTGAATCATCGACATCATAATCGAGTATCACACTGTCCCCCGGATGTAACTCCGTTATATATACATATACTGTAGAGCCGACAGAACCCTGAATACCTACCTGAGAATAGGAGGGAGAAGAGTTTAAAGTCGGGACACTATTCAATTTACTAGTATTAGACAAGCTGACGTTTATACTCGATATTATCTCTGAAGAAACGCAGGTTATATTTACCTTTCCAGTGACATTTAGTTCCCATAAGGTAAGATTTGACCAGGACCGATTATTGTACTCATCCCACATGCGCTCCCCAGTCCCGTTAGATGCTACGGCTTCTGTAGCGTATTCATATAGAGTGATGTTTAACACATCTGCAAATCCAAAAACCGTGGACGTGCACAAGAGCACCCCTAGTAAACCGAATAGAACAAGCTTTTTCATTTTCAGACATCCATAGAAATAGAACCTAATCTTAAGTCTTAGTATATTAGATTGGTGGTATATATAAATCTTTAGGTTATTTACCCGTATACCCTTGGTTAACCAAGGGCGAATACTAACATATAAATTTAGGAAAT
>Ga0272442_10007136_pt1 | contig 14523 bp, 13 predicted proteins | sample SSMForm2O_FD_200262 | JGI IMG/M metagenome (GOLD analysis project Ga0272442, IMG submission 200262) | Marine sediment archaeal communities from Little Sippewissett salt marsh, Falmouth, MA, United States - SSM-Form-2O | ecosystem: Environmental > Aquatic > Marine > Wetlands > Sediment ...
GCCTCTTCCGCTTCCTTGCGCTTCCGCTCTTCTTCAGCCTTACGCTTCGCCTCTTCCTCGGCCTTGCGTTTCGCTTCCTCTTCCGCCTTCTTCCTCGCCTCTTCCGCTTCCTTGCGCTTCCGCTCTTCTTCAGCCTTACGCTTGGCTTCCTCCTCGGCCTCACGCGCTGCCTTTTCGGATTCCTTGCGCTTGCGCTCTTCCTCGACTGCCTGGCGCGCGGCTTCAGCCGCCTTCTTTGCCGCCTCGTGCGCTTCCTTACGTTTGCGCTCTTCTTCCTCTCGCGCGGCTGCCTCGGCCTCAGCCTTGGCCTTGCGTTCGGCCGCGGCTTTCTCCTCGGCCTCCATTATCTCCTTCCATTGCCGCTCCGCTTCGGCCTTACGTGCCGCTTCCTCAGCATCCTCCTCGGGCGGCGCCGACTCCTCCGGGGCAGGCGTTTCGGCCGCGGGCGTTTCGGCTGCAGGTTCTTCGACTGCGGGTTCTTCGGCTGCCGCGGCCCCGGCTTCCTTCTCGGCATCCCTGGCCGCGGCCGCGGCGGCGAGCTTCTCCTTGCTGAAGTAAACCTTGGAATGGTCGATGGCGGCCAGGGTCGTCGACATCTTGGAGGACAGTTCGAAGACTTCAGGCGGCAGGGCCTGCACCACCGATGACAGGTCCAGCGCAACCGGCACGTCCGGCGCGTCGTCCACAACCCAGCCCGTCGGCAGCGAGGCGGCCAGGTCTATCAGAGGGAACTCGAGTCTGCCACGCTTGAGCTGCTTGAGCAGGTCCTCCTTCGGAACCTTGAGATCGACGTCCGGGAACATGTCGCCCCGCCACTGTGCTCCCCGATACTCCTCGGGGAGAACCGTAAGCAGAGCACTGCACGGGATTTCGAAACCATCGTCTTCGCTCTTGAGGGCATCCTCGATGAGCTTGAGCATATCGACCGCGTGCCCCATCACGAGGTCGTCATCCGACTCGTTCCCGTTCGCCTTGCCGCCACCGCTCGCGGCGCTGTCGTCATCGTCACGTTTCAGGAAATCTTTCAGCGCCATAGTCACACCCATATTCTTTCTTGCCGGGTGCCATAAATACAGCAAATCCGCGCCGGAATCCAGCAAGAATCTGCCCTGCGGGCCTGAAGGGCCACGAATTCCTCTTGTAATAGGGGTTCTTTTCGAGCTACCATAGGAATATCCAGCAGGCCCCGCGCACCTGACAGGGCTCGCCCCCTGTGGGACGGGTAGATACTTTGTAACATAGGGCGAACACTATGTCGTTTGTGCATTTCGCGAAGCGGGAGATACAGTTCAAGATTGTGTACTATGGCCCCGGCCTGTCCGGGAAAACCACCAATCTCGAGGTCGTACACGAAAGCATAAATCCCGACGCCAAGGGCGAAATGATATCCGTCGCCACATCCGGCGATCGAACACTGTTCTTTGATTTCATGCCGCTGGTGGCCGAAGCCATCGAAGGCTACAAGACGCACTTCCAGCTCTACACCGTTCCGGGCCAGATCATGTACGGGGAAACGAGACGCCTCGTTCTGCGCGGGGTTGACGGTCTCGTGTTCGTCGCGGACAGCCAGTGGGACAAGATGGCGGAGAACGTCGAGAGCTTCGAGGATCTCGTCGCCAACCTCGCGGCCCAGGGCGACGACATAGACGCCATGCCTTACGTGCTCCAGTACAACAAGCGCGATCTCCCGAACATAGCGCCCAGCCACTACATGGATTTTGTCCTGAACGACCGGGAGGAGAGACGGGCCTCGATGCTCGCCACGGCCTCGACCAGCCAAGGCGTTTTCGAGTGTCTGAACATGGTCTGCCGCCTGGTGCTACACAAGTTCATAGAGGAGCACGTGGCCGACGACCAGAAGAGCGAAGCAGAGCTCGTACTCGTATGACCGCACAGCAGGCGAACTGAAAAGGAAACTCATGGCCTCAACATTGACAGGCGACGACGAACGCAAGATCAGCCGGATTCTTGCCGATCTCCTGAAACAGTCCGAGGCCGACGAGTGCATGGTTTGCGATGCCGGCGGTCACGTCCTGGCACAGGAAAGCTCGGGCAGGGGAACCGACCCCTTCAGCATATCCGCGCTCGGCGCGGGCGTGTTCGGAGCAAGCCGCCAGCTTGCCATGATACTCGGCGAGAACGAGTTCAGCGCGGTGTTTCACCAAGGCGAAAAGAAGAGCCTGTTCATTCGCGCCATCGGCGAAGACACCCTTCTCCTGAGCATTTTCTCGGACCCGGACGCGATCGGGCTGGTCAAGCTCTACAGCGAGCCGGCTGCGAAGTCGCTGCAAACACTGTTCGATAACGCCGGGAAGCGCGGCGCCGCCGTTCCCACCGACGACTTCCGCCCCTTCGTCCTCAGCAAGGACGAGAACATCTTCCAGCAGACCTGAAGACAGAAGGGATAGCAGGGGGGCAGCAAGGGAGTGTAGCGCCAGTCCCACGTGTCGTTTTGGTCCTTTTGGTCCCTTAGCGGCTTAATCAGAAAGAGCTGCGACAAAAAACAAGATAATTTGAGCACGACCAGATACGGTCAGCAGTGAAGGTGGCAGGTCGAAGGTGCAGGCGCAGCGGAAGCCGGAGTCATTATTGAGAGCGTGAGAGTATCTTACCTTCACTTTCACCTGGCACTTTCACCGGCGGCCGGTCTTCCTTGGTTGTGGCCACCGGCCCGCTTTGTGTCCTTTCCGCTCCCACTCCGACCACCCTCGGACCGTCGACCAATTGGGATGCCATCCAAGGAGCGGAGGAGCAGGGCTCCTCGGAGGGAAGCCCTGCTCCGAGGCGATTACTCTTCGATATCGTCCAGCGACAGATCTATCCGCATCGTCTCGCGCTTCGAGCCGGACTCCGCGGATGCGCCCGCCATCGCGTCGAAGGGAAGCTGCTGCTGTTGCTGATCGGCCTCTTCCCGGGAACGCGGCACGGTAATTTCGGCGCCGCAGCCCGGGCACGCCGCCGACGCTCCCGCTAGATCCTCGGAAGCCTCGATCTCCTGCTGGCAATGCCGGCAGTTGAATGTGAGCCACGCCGCTTCGGGTTCCGCAAGCTCGGCATGCCATGTGCCGCCGTCCTGCGCCGCGGGCGCCTCGGGTGCGGGCTCGGGCGTGCTCTTCGGTTTTGGCTCCGTCGGCTGCATCGCGGCTATCTCCGGTGCAACGGGAAGCTGCGCGATCTTGGCCTTGGCCTTCTTCAGCGGCGACGCCTTCAGGGCCTTTCGAGCCGGGATGAGAATTCTCTCGCCTGTCCGGGGATTCCTGCCGTAGCGCGCCTTCTGGTCAACGGTATAAAACCGGCACAGGCCCGGGATCCTGAAGCCGTTGGCAGCCTCCCAGCACACCATTTCCGCGATCGCTTCCAACACCGCCTCGCAATCCCTCGGGCTTACACCCGTGTGTTTCGAAAGACCGGCGATGATCTGTTTCTTTGACTTGATTTTCGCCATTGGTAAGCCCTCCTGCGCCCTCGGGCACGCCGCCCTCCACGGTCAACCCGCACTGCCGCATAATCGCCTAATTTGCCGGCAGACGCAAGAACATCTTGACTTCCTTGAGCTTTTCTGCGGAGATTCATACGGAAGGGAGTGCCGCGATGAGCAAGAAGGACTCCGGCAGCCCGGCAGACCCGCCGCCGAAGCTGAAAGCGAAGACCAAGTCTAAGGGTGTGATCCGCAAGAAGGGCGGCAACAGCCAGGCCAAGGGCGCGAGGCCCGACACCGCCGGCGTGCTGCGCAAGAAGCAGTCGGCCAAGCCCCCCACCGTCAAACTCCAGAAATCCGTGCAGGCTCCCAGCGCCAGGGTCCAGTCCGATCTCTACACAGAGTTCATGAACGGACTGTATGAAGCGGTTCTCATCGCGGACAGCAAGGGGTACGTAGTCGATGTCAACGCCAGGGCAGAGGACCTCTTCAAGGGCACCCGGCTTGAGCTCTGCAGGTCGTACATCGGGGACCTGATCTCCGGCCTCACCAATTCCATGCTGGATAAGATGGGGCAGCAGCTTCGCGCCGGGCGCCATACCGTGATGGACGCGTTCTGCGGCCGGACCGACGAATCAACCTTCCCCGCCGAGATCGCGGTGAGCAAGATGCGCCTCGCCGGGAAAGACATGTTCTGTTTCGCGCTGCGCGACACGTCCGTGCGCAGGCAATCGCAGAAAATAATGAAGACGGCCCACAACGCGCTCCAGGGATCGCCGTGCGGCATGGCCATAGTGGACCTCTCGGCCAAGATCGAATACGTGAATCCCGCCTTCCTCAGCATGTGGGAACACAAGAGCGCCAAGAAGGTCATCGGTGCAAGCATCGACGATCTCTGGGCCAAGGACCTCACCGAGAACTTCAAGGGCTGCCTCGTCGAAAACGAGCCGTGGAGCACCGAGCTCTCCCGGATCCGCGAATCCGGCAAGGACCAGGTACTGCAGATAACCGCCGCGCCCAACCGGGACCAAACCGGGCAGGTTGTCGGCATGGCCATCTCCTTCATAGATATCACCGATCTCAAAATAGCGCAGGAGGAAATACGCAAGGAGGCGCAGGAACAGCTCCGCCGGCACAGGGAAACGGACGACTTCTCGGGCCTGATAAACATCATCGCCGTGCCGGACATTATCCAGCTCATCGATTCCTCCAAGAAAAGCGGGACCCTCGATCTGATGAACCGCCTTGGCGACACCGTCTCCTCGGTATCCTTCTCCTTCGGCCAGATTATCCACGCCAAGCACGGCGACAAAACGGGCAAGGAAGCCGTGATAGCCGCGTTGACCGGCAAAGCGGAATCGTTCCAGTTCAAGCAGGGCAACCTGCCGCCCGTTGACAAGAGCATCACCGACAGCACGATGCGCATCCTTTTCGAGGGCATAAAGGCACTCGACGAGAGCACCGGGTTCGTTGCGGAAGGACTGTGACGGGCATCCACGATATCACCGATTTCGGCGCCGTGGGTGACGGCGTCACCCTCAACACCGCCGCGATACAGGCTGCGCTTGATGCCGCGGGCGAGACCCGGGGCGGAACGGTTTTCGTCCCGCCCGGAACCTTCCGCACGGGAACAATCTTCCTGCGGTCGGGCGTCACTCTCGAGCTCCATCCCGCCGGCCGCATTCTCGGCTCGCCCAACCTGACCGACTACACAGAGAAGTCATGGGGCCAGCACATCGACCGTACACCGTGGCACCTTCTCGTCGCCCAGGACCTGCACGACATAACCATGGCCGGCGGCGGCACCATCGACGGCAATGGGCCCGCCTTCTGGGAGCCGTGCGTGCCCGGCCCCGGCACCGACGGGAATACGTACGTGCCGCCCGGCGCTTTCGGGAACATGGACCCCATCACCGTTGTGCCGGCACGGCAGCCGGATCCGCGGAAAGCGGCGATATCCTGGATCCGCGCCAACAAGGAGGAGCGCCCCTCCCCCATGATGGAGATCACCGGCTGCACGAACGTCAGGATCCGGGACGTCCACATCACCAACTCCGCCGGCTGGAACCTCCACCTGCACAACTGTAACCACGTCTGGGTCCGCGGCGTCAAGCTGACCTCCAACCTTATGGGCCCCAACAACGACGGCTTCGATATCACCGGCTGTCACGATGTCATGGTGAGCGATTGCGATATCTCCTGCTGCGACGACGCGATCGTCCTCAAGACCACCCCGGACTCGAACACCATCGAGCGTGTGACGGTGACCAACTGCGTACTGCGGACCAGGTGTGCGGCGCTGAAGTTCGGCTGCAACGAGTCGTTTCACGATTTCCGTAACGTGACCTTCTCGAACTGCACCGTCTATGAATCCAGCCGCGCGATCGCGTTCTACGTCAAGAACGGCGGAACTATCGAGGATGTCGCCATCAGCAACATCGTCTGCGACACCCGGAACCCGTTCGTCATGAACCGTCCCGTGCAGATCGACTGCTTTCGGGGCGGGCCGGACTCGAAGCTGGGAAAGATCCGGAACGTGACCATGTCCAACATGGTGTTCCGTACCGACGGCCGCCTCCTGCTCTCCAGCGACCCCGAGTCGCCCCTGGAGAACATCGTGCTGCGCGACGTGCACATGATCTATCCCACCGTGGACGACCCCGCGCCCACCGCCCACGAAATCAAGGCGGGCCAGTTCACGCAGAACCATCCCCGGGTGCAGGCCGCCCGCGCGGTGGTGGCCGCCGCCAACATCCGCAACCTGGTCATCGACAACCTGGCGGTCCAGTGGCCGGCGGCGGACGAACAGGGCAACGTCAAGTGCCCGGAGGAATGGCGCTTCCCGGTCAAGGCGTGCAACGGCATGTGGGACAAGTACTTCGCACGCGAGCAGTTCAACACGGATACACTACCGGAATTCCACGTTCTGTTGGGACAGAACCTGGAGGGAGGCTACATCAACGCGCCGCTGGCCAGGCCTTCCTTCGATACCGTCGAGCCCTACGTCCTCACCGACAGTACCATCGCCATCCGCTAACCCAAAGCGCGCGGCCCCGGAAGACCGCGCCACAGTCCCACTCAATCCATCCGCATATCCGCCAGCACAGGGAAGTCGCTGCGGCACTTCGCCAGGAAGGCGCCTTCCAGCCCGGCACGCACCAGACCCTCCTCATTGCCGGCATCCGCGAGCACCTCGCCGATCGGGTCGAGAACAAGACTGCGGCCGGAATACGAATGCTTCGGGTCGCTGCCGCACCTGTTGATGCCTACCACGTAGGACTGGTTCTCGATGGCTCTTGCCCTGAGCAGCGCCGGCCAGTGCGCTTCCCGCGCGGCCGGCCAGTTCGCAATCACGACGAACACGTCCGTCCCCCGGGTCACGGACGCACGGAAGCACTCCGGGAACCGCAGGTCGTAACATATGAACGGCGAAACCGTGAAGCCGGAGCACTCGAACCGCACGATATCGTCGCCCGGCTCGTAGTAGTCCGTCTCGTCCGCAAACGAAAAGGGGTGCCTCTTGCGGTAGCGAGCCACTTCTCCACCGTCCGCGCCGAAGGCAACCGCCTCGTTCCGCCCTTTGCCGCCGGCGCCCTGGGTCACGACGCCGCCGATCACCCAGGAGCCGTACCTGGCGGCGATCGACGACAGGAACGTCTCGGTTGCGCCGCCGGCCGGCTCCGCAACCGCCGCGACATCCATGCTGAACCCGGTGGCGAACATCTCCGGAAGAACCACCAGGCTCCCTTCCGCTACATCGGCCCCCTCGAGAAGCTCTTCGACCCGCCCATGATTGGCCGGCGGGTCCTCCCAGGCTATGTCCAGCTGTATGCCTACAACGTCCGTCATTCGTCGCCCGTGCCGCGAAACTCACGCGGTGTGCTCCCTTTGAACTTGAGGAACTGGCGATTGAAATGAGACAGGTTGTTGTAGCCGACCATGTTGCTGATCTCCAGGACGGAGTAGTCCGTCTCGCGCAGCAGCACGCAAGCCCGGCTGATGCGCCATTCGTTCAGGTAGGCAACAAACGTTGTCCCGGCGATCCGCCTGAAGAACCGGGTAAACGTCGGCACGCTCATGTTTACGTTCGCTGCCGCGTCCTTCAGCGAGATGCGCTCCATGCTCTTCCCGTGAATGAAGTGCAGTGTCCGGGACAGCGCCTCGTGCTCACGCTCCACGAGGGACGGGTCGTAGTCTTTCGACACCAGGGGGCGCCGGTCCTTCGACAAGGCGAGGACCCCCAATATCGAGAGAAAGGTCACCAGCTGGTCGATGCCGGTGGCGTGGGTCAGCTCGACCATGTCCTCCTCCAGGCGGCCGGTCGTCTTCGGCCCGAAGCTCAGCCCCCGGCCCGCGTTCCTGAGCAGGCGGCTGACGCCCTTGAGCTCCGGCTTGCCCAGCAATTGCAGCCCGATCGACTCCAGTCTGAACGCCACGGCGACGAAGCTGGCCGGGCACGCGGAGGAGAGCTGCGTCTCGAAAGCCCAGGCGTGCGGCATGTTCGGCCCCAGCAGGACAAGATCCGTCCCGGCGAAGTTCCGCGTGCTGTCGCCCACCAGGCGCTTTCCGGGCCCTCCCCTTATCAGCGTGAGCTCGTAGTCGGCATGGTAGTGGAAGAGGAAGCGCGGCTTTATACTGCCGTGCTCAACCACGAGCATGCGCCCGGCGTATGCCGGGAACGCATACTTCTCCGGCGCTACGTTCGGACTCGTCATCGCGGAACTCCCCCCCCTCCTGCCTGCCTCTGATCAAATAGTACCACTACTATGATGAGATTGATGTAGTCAAGAAGAGATGGATCGCGATAATTCCATGGTTGGCCATTTTCGCCGTGGGATCGGTTGACGATAGCGGCGACGATAACGGATTGCGAGCAGGAGAAATACAATCGTCCACCGCTGTCGTTGCCCGTAGTCGTTCACCAGCAAATCAGGAGGAAGCATGAGCAAGTTACGCGTTGGAATACTGGGTTGTGGAATGATGTCGGGTGCGCATGCAAGGCGCTGGAAAGCCAGCGATAAAGTGGAGATAGTCGCGTTGTGCGACTGTGACGAGGCAAAGATCAAGAGTCTCCTCGATCGTCGTCTCGATGACTACTCTCCGATCCCGACCTTCTATACGGATGCCGCCGACATGTACGCGAAGGCAAACCTGGACGCCGTGGCCATAGTGACGCCGCATTCGCTGCACTACGAACAGGCCGTGCAGGCCCTGGACGCGGGATGTAACGTCGTGCTCGAGAAGCCCATGGTCACGAGGACCGACAATGCCTGCAAGCTGGCGGAGAAGGTCGAGCAGTCGGGCAAGGTCCTGGTCGTCTGCTACAACACGTCGTTCACGCCCCCGTTCGTCTACCTGCGCGACACGATCCGCAACAAGACGCTGGGCAATCTCGAAATGGTGAACGGTTACCTGTCGCAGGGCTGGAAGAAGGCAACCGAAGGCTCCTGGCGCCAGAAGTTGAACGTGTCCGGCGGAGGACAGGCATTCGACAGCGGCTGCCACCTCATGAACAGCCTCTGCTGGTCCGTCGAGTCGAGGGTGGCGGAGGTCTTCGCGGTAATGGACAATCAGGGCACGGAAGTCGACATCAACTCGTGCATCACGGCGCGCTTCGAAAACGGCGTCATCGCCTCGGTGGCAATCAGCGGCAATTGCCCGGACGACGGCTGTCACATGGTGTTCATATTCGACGGCGGCCGCGTCGAAATAGACGGATGGGAAGGCAAATGGATCCGGGTCCACGTACCGGGACAGGAAGTAACCGAACCGGAGTTGCCCGCAGGCTCCGACAATCCCAACGACAATCTCGTGGAGGCGATACTGGGACGCGAGGAGCCACGGGTGACCGCCCAAAACGGCATCATCCAGTGCGAGCTGATGGAAGCGGTCTACGAATCCGCGAAAACCGGCCAGCCGGCGAGACCAGCTGGCCAGAAACTTGGCGAGTTCCTCAGCACATCCAACATCCAACATCCAACATCCAACTCTCAAGTATGAATACCGAGCCTCTGTCTTTCTGCCATTGAGCGTTGAGCGTTGAAGGTTGGTTGTTGAGTGTTCGTCCCACAAGTTTCAACCCCTACATGACAGAGGGGATGTCATTCCGAGCGAAGCCGATGGACCCTGAGTCCCGGAGCCGTCAGGCCGTGTATCTCCGTCCTTCATCCAGCATCACGAGGTAGTTCTCCACAGGAATATAATTCGCCACGGAGTTGCCGGACCCCAGGCAGTACCCGCCGCCCTCCTGGCACTTGTCCAGTGTCTCCCGCACGCGCTTGCGAATCGCCGCCTCGTCGTTCCTGCACAGGAAATCCACGTCTATTCCGCCCAGAATCGCGATCCGATCGCCGTAACGCTCCTTCGCTTCGATCGGTCCCATAATGGTGTCCTCGTACGAATGCCTGGCATCTATCCCGACATCATCTATCAGGTCGTCCATCACATCCGTCACGTTCCCGCATACATGCAGGAAGTAGACCTTTCCGTGCTCGTGTGCCGTCGCCGCCGCTTTCTTGTGCCATGGAAACACCTTTTCCCTTAGAACATCAGGCGGAAGAAGTGTCTGGCCCCGGAACCCCATATCGTCACTGCCCCAGACAACGCCCAGTCTTGGGAATTTGCAGATTCGCTCGGTGAAGTCCTGCCAGATCTCCCCGCATTTCCGGAATACGTCGTCGACCAGCTCCGGCTCGTCGTACATCTTGATGCATAGCGTCTCGTAGCCCATCAGCCACGTGGGCTGCTCGAGGATATGGGCCGTAAGGATGTAGTAAGCCATGTTGTCCGGCAGGTTCTCCTCCAGCCACTCCATGCAGGAATAATCGACAGCCGCTGGATCGGGCCACGGGTACTTCTCAAAGTCCTCGCGGCTCTTGATCGGACCGGAATGCTCGTCCGTCCAGCTCCGCTGTGACCGCTGCTGTCCCTCGATTGCCGTCGTATCCTCGGTCGCCTGCCTCGAACGCGGGAAATCCAATCCGATCGGCGCCCTCACCATGTCATACCCCAGGAACCGATGGATCGCCACGAGGCGCTGCAAGTTGTAGAACGGGTCGTTTTCATCGAACGCGGACGACAGGTTGTAGCGGTCGGATACCTGCCTCTCGATCTCGCCGTCAAGAAACAGCTCAACGTTATGAACGCGATCCGGCGTTCCTTCCCGAAGTATACACTTCCTCAAAGCCTCGAAATCCGGATCTACTCTCGTTTCCAGCAGCTCCATCTTGCTCTCCCTCACTCACACACGTGCCCGCAATGCTGCGCATAGCGCTGCAGGCGAGCCCATACACTCACACACAAACCCACTCTCCCGCGCGCAGGTTGGCACGCTGCCCGCACCCAAGTCCAGAGCTATTCTCCTCGACTCGACCCGGCCGCACCGGCAAGCGCACGGCCTGGAATGACCGCTCGCGCCGCTTGAGAACGTTCTACCTCGAAGAACCGGACAAGGCGCCGGCAGGCGCACCCTACCATGACATCCATTCCCCCGGAATGAAACGAAGAAACAGATAGGTCAAGGCCTTACGCCGGCCCAACTGCCGGGGACCTACCGCAGAGCACCGCGCTACGCAGGAGGATTACTGCACGGTCTTCTGGATACCCGACAGCGTGGCGAGCAGCTTCGGCTTCTCGACAAACAGCCGGTACTGCATCATCCGGAGCACGGTCGCGAAGTCCTTCCATTCCGATATGAGCGACTCCGAACCTGCGACTATTTCTTTCGCCTCGCCGACGCTGTTCTTCACATACTCCGAGAACGGCTTTCCGGCAAGTTCGTCTTCCAGATGCTGAACAATACTCTCGAACTTGCCCTTGTCCAGCCAGGTCCCCCGGCACGAAGTACAGTAGTCGATCTCAACACCCGTCTCGCCGTACTGTATACTGACGAAGGGCTTGTCGCAACAAGGGCACTTACGCGCCGATTCCAGCGACTTGAACTGGTCCTCGTGGCGCCATATCTCGAAGTCCATCCACTGCAGGTCCGCATCGGTGGCGTCTTTCGCCCGGCGCAGCTCGTCCTTGTCGAACCAGATGCCGCCACACTTCACACACTCGTCCACCTCGACCGGCCCGATGTCCTTTGGCAACAGGTCACAATCGCATCCTGGGCATTTCTTCATGCGGGCCAGTATACGCGGTGCATGCAACGGAAGCAAGCGCCCGCAAGCCGGACCCGCTCCACGATGCGCGTCCCGAGAGGACCGCGCTGCGAGAACAGCACCAGCCCCGCCGCCGAACGGTGTCCAAATCCCATTCATTCCGGCCACGGCATGCCGCCAATCTCCGGAGTTGCATAGTCCGGCGATGCGGGATAATCTGCTCTTTTCGATCAACAGCAGGGAGACAACCGATCATGCCGGGGCAACCCCCGTCAACCGTCAGCGGAGTCGCACCCGGTCTCTGCCTGAAATGCGAGTTCGGAGTCCCGAGCCATAAGTACGCGCATTTCAAGGCGGGCTACTCGGAACACGGCCGAGCGATCATGACCAACAACAGCTACGACGAACGCGACTGGTCCGGAGCCGTTGAGAAGGGGTAGCAAGGACAGGAAAGGAAGAGCAGGGACAGGCAAGGGCAAGGACTGGAAGAGGAGAGTAATGAAGAAGGTGATACTGATTGGTGACTCGATACGCAACGGCTACGAAGAAACCGTCCGGGCGGAGCTGGAAGACGTCGCCGAGATCTGGGGCCCGGAAGCCAATGGCGGTGACAGCAAAAACGTCCTCGCCCATATCAACCAGTGGGTAATGTCGCGGGAAGCGGACATCGTTCACGTGAACTGCGGCCTGCACGACATTAAACGCGAATTCGGAGCGTCAAAGAACCAGGTGCCGCCGGACAGGTACGAAGGCAACGTCCGCGACATCCTCGAACGCCTGAAGGAGAAACACGGGACTCGGATCATCTGGGCCTCGACCACGCCGGTCAACCACGAATGGCACCACGAGAACAAGCCTTTCGACCGTTTCGAGGAAGACGTGGACCTCTATAACTCGATCGCACACGGCATAGCCGCCGAGCTCGACGTTCCTGTCAACGATCTCTTTCAGGTCATAGCCCGGGAGAACCCTGACGACGTGCTCCAGAAGGACGGCGTGCATTTCAAGCCCGAGGGCTACGAGAAACTGGGCAAGGCCGTCGCGGAATGTATTCGGAGATATCTGTGAAGCTCAAGATCCGTCCGATCAGACAGATCCGTCTGATCCGTCTGATCTCTCTCTTTTGCCTTGTCTCCCCGACCCTCGCCGCGCCGAACGTCATCGGCTGGCGCACCGACACTACCGGCTACTACCCCGACGCCACGCCTCCGCTTACCTGGGGACCGGACAAGAACGTTGCATGGACAACCGAGATGCCGGGCTGGAGCGACTCTACGCCGGTCATCGTCGGGGACAGGATATTCGTAACCGCCGAACCGTTCTGGCTTATCTGCGTGAACAAGGCGGACGGGAAGGTCCTTTGGAAGGAATCGCACGAAATCGAAAAGCTCGTCGATCTGACTGCCAGGAAGAGGTCCGCCGAGGGCCGGAAGAAAGCCGCCGAGTTGAAGGTCGCCTCTCTGCAGAAAGAGCTCGCCAGGATAGCGACCGACATCAAGAAGACATGGGCGGTGAAGATGGACGACGCATCCGACGACGAACTGGGACTGGAAGACGACGACATCGACGATGAAGGCCCGGTCGATGACACGAAGGAGCGTGAAGCCAAAACCAAGGTGCTCAAGAAAAAACAGGCCGAGCTCACGAAACAGGTGGCCGAGCTCGAACGCCAGGCTAAGACAGTGGCGGTTTTCAAGGCCAAGAAACCGCTGAAACAGGTGGGCTACTCGTGCTGCACGCCGCTTTCCGACGGCAAATCGGTCTTCGCGTTCTTCGGCAACGGAATCGGCGCACGCTATGATTTGGACGGGAACCGTAAATGGGCCGAGTTCATCTACCCCGCGGCCAAGGGCTACGGGCAATCCATGTCGCCAGCGCTCGCGGGCAACGTGCTGGGCCTGCATGTCGATGATGATTTTTTCGGGGTGGACTTTGGCACGGGCAAGATCCTTTGGCAGGCAATGGAGATCCAGCACCAGGGCTCCCCGGTAGCCGTGAAGGCGGGCAAACAGTACGTCTTCCTCAGCACCGACGGCAGCATATTCCGCCCGCGCGACGGCAAGCGCCTGACGAAATTCGGATTCCCGGCCCTCAACAAGTTCAACACACCGGTCGTTCGCGGGAGCACGGCCCACTGGATATCGGAGGGCAGGTTCCTTGCCAACTGCACGTTCGGCGAGAAACCCAACGGCGAGGTGACGTTCCGGAAAGGCGGCCGCGGCATTCCCAACGGCGTGTACTACGCGTCCACGGTGATTTTCGACGGCAAGGCCGCACTGTGGAACAACGTGGACTACAAGCTGAACAAGAAGACACTATATATCGTGGATCTCAAGTCGGGCAAGACGCTCGTGGACCTAAAGCTGAACGTGCGCGGCTGGGCCTACTCCACCCCGACCTACGCCGGCGGCTTCCTGTACGTGGCCGGCGACAGGGGGGAATGCGCGGTGTTTCGGACGAAGTCAGGCGGCAAGTTCGATCTGAAGGAAGTCGCCCGCAACGGACTGGAGGCTTTCAGGAGCTGCCCCGTTTTCGAAGGTGACCGCATGTACATCCGCGGCATGACGAAGCTCTGGTGCATCCGCGCTTCCGCCGAGGACAGGAAAGCCGCCGCGGAGTTTCTCAAATGACAGACGGTCCGACTCTTCTCCGCGCAGGAGTATCCGCCGTTGACATCACGCCGCCGCTCGGCACCGAGCTTGCCGGCGGCGCGTTCGGCCCCGCCAAGAGCGTGCTACACCCTCTTTCGGCCAAGGCACTGTTCCTTGAGAGCGGCGCCCGGCGGGCACTCGTCTTCGCCTGCGATCTGCTCGGGCTCGACTGGGACTACTCCCTGGCGATCCGGCGTGAGATCTCGGACAGACACGGTGTCCCCATGGACTCCGTTATGCTGACCTGCACGCACACGCACTGCGGCCCCGCGACCGCGGCGCTCCGCAACTGGGGCACACCGGACGAGGCCTACTGCGCCGAGCTCCACGTGAAGCTCGTCAAGACGGCCGG
>Ga0272442_10007137_pt1 | contig 14523 bp, 11 predicted proteins | sample SSMForm2O_FD_200262 | JGI IMG/M metagenome (GOLD analysis project Ga0272442, IMG submission 200262) | Marine sediment archaeal communities from Little Sippewissett salt marsh, Falmouth, MA, United States - SSM-Form-2O | ecosystem: Environmental > Aquatic > Marine > Wetlands > Sediment ...
CGCGTGGAGATCTACGTGCCGCCGCCCAGGCGGGTGCACGGCTACTACGTGCTGCCCATCCTGCACGAGGGCCGCCTGGTGGGGCGCCTGGATCCGAAGTTCGACCGCCAGGCGGGGCGCCTGCTGGTGCGCAAGCTCCAGGTGGAGCCCGGCTTCGACGGCGGCGCGGACTTCCGCCGCGGCCTGGCCGGCGCCCTGGCCGACCTGGCCGTCTTCCTGGGCGCCGGCGGCGTGGACCTGCCCGCCGGCTGGCGCGACCTCCTCTGACGGCGCGGCCGCGCGGCGCGCGATTCGCACACCTCGGCCTCGTGCAGCGCGCGCCCCGCGCGACTCGCGGCCCCAGGCCGCGCGCCGCTTGACCGCCCCCCACGCCTCGGCTAGGTTTCGTCAATCCTTCGCGCGCCGGCGCCGCGTCCGGAACGGGACGCCGCGCGGCCCATTCCGCTCAGCCGGGGAGGCGGCATGATCATCGAGAGCCTGACCGTGGGGGCCTTCCAGGAGAACACCTGGCTCGTGGGCGATCGCGAGGGCGGCGACGCCTTCGTCGTCGATCCCGGCGGCGAGAACGACCGCCTGCTGGCCCTGGCCGAGGGCCACGGCCTGACCGTGCGCGCCATCCTCAACACCCACGGGCACATCGACCACGTGGCCGGCGCCGCCGAGCTGGCGGCGCGCCTGGACATCCCCTTCCGGCTCCACGAGGACGACCGCTTCCTGCTCGAGCGCGTGGCCGAGACCTGCGCCCTCTACGGCCTGCCGCCCTTCGAGGCGCCGGCGGTGGCCGCGCCCCTGGCCGACGGGGAGACGGTGACCGTGGGCGGCATGGCCGTCCAGGTCATCCACACGCCCGGCCACTCGCCCGGCGGCGTGAGCCTGCTCGCCGGCGGGCACCTGTTCTGCGGCGACACCCTCTTCGCCGGCTCCATCGGCCGCACGGACTTCCCGGGCGGCGACATGGAGACCCTCATGCGATCCATCTTCGAGCGCCTCGTCGAGCCGCTGCCGGCCGGCACGGTGATCCACCCGGGCCACGGCCCCGACAGCACCCTCGGCGAGGAGGCCGCCAGCAACCCCTTCCTGGTCTCCTGGCGCGGCGGGGGACTCCCCCCGCTCTAGCGCCCGGCCGCCGGCCGACTGAGCGGGAGGGCGCGATCGGCGCGCGGGGGAAACGATCGGCGCGCGGGGGGAAACGAGCGACGCCGTCCGCGGGAGGAAGGTGCCCGTTGGCGGGGGCCCCGGCGATCTGCTATAATCGGGACGTTCCGGAGGCAGGACAGGCCGAGCCCCTTCTCTCCCTCGCCTTGCAACGCGGTTCTCGGATCTCGGCTCGTCCGCTCTCAGGAGCGACCGACACGCAGCACACTATTCAGAGCGGGGCGCTTCGCGTCCCGCTCGCTTTTTGTGGGGCGGGGTGCGGCGCGCGCGCCGCGGTGCTATAGTGGCGGGGTCCGAGCCCGGAGGTGACGCATGGGAGCCGTGGAGATCCTGCTCATCGTGCTGGCGGCCGCCGCCGCCTTCGCCGTCGGCTGGCTGCTGGCCGCCGGCCGGCGCGGCCGCGGCGACCTGGAGCTGCTCGAGCGCATCGAGCAGCGCTTCGCCGGCCACGCCGACACGCTGCGCGAGAACGTGGCGGCCCAGGCCGAGGGCCTGCGCGAGCGCCAGGAGGCCGCGCGCCAGGCCGAGCAGGAGCTCATCGACCAGAAGCTGAAGGGGCACGAGGGCCTCATCGAGGCGCGGCTCAAGAGCGTGGACGAGCTGATGAAGACCGTGGGCCAGCGCCTGGAGAAGCTGGGCCAGGACAACCGCGGCGCCTACGAGAAGCTGGGCGAGCAGCTCGAGCAGGCCGCGCGGGTGACGCGCGAGTTGAGCGAGTCCACGGGCAGCCTGCGCGAGGCCCTGTCCAGCAGCCAGCGGCGCGGGCAGTGGGGCGAGCGCATGGCCGAGGACATCCTCCGGCTCGCGGGCCTGCAGGAGGGCGTCAACTACCGCAAGCAGAAGACCATGGACACCAGCGCCCGGCGCCCCGACTACAGCTTCCTGCTGCCCGAGAACCGCTGCCTGAACATGGACGTCAAGTTCCCCCTGGACAACTACCTGCGCTGGCTCGACGCGGACACGGACGGCGCGCGCGACAGGGCGCAGAAGGCCTTCCTCGCCGACGTGCGCGGCCAGATCAAGGCCGTCGCCGGGCGCGACTACATCGATCCCGGTTCGGGCACGCTGGACTACGTCCTGCTCTTCATCCCCAACGAGCAGATCTACGGCTTCCTGCACGAGCAGGCGCCCGAGCTGATGGACGAGGCGCTGAAGAAGAAGGTGGTGCTCTGCTCGCCGCTGACCCTCTACGCCATGCTGGCGGTGATCCGCCAGTCCATGCAGAACTACGTCTTCAGCCAGTCCACGCGGAAGATCCTCGACTTCATGGCCGACTTCGGCAAGCAGTGGGACATGTTCGTCGCGCAGATGGAGAAGGTCGGCCGCCGCTTCGACGACGTGCACCGCGACTACCAGACCCTCGAGACCACGCGCACGCGCATGCTGCAGCGGCAGGTGGACCGCATCGACGAGCTGCGCGCCGCCGAGGGCATGGACGACGCCCTGCCCGAGGGCCGCCGCATCGAGGCCGGCGAGACCGGCGAGGCCGGCGCCGGCAAGTAGGCGCGGCGGCCGCCGGCTTTCGCTTGCCGGCCGGGGCGCCTCGGCCTAGAGTGCGGCCCATGGAGCGGCTTCCCTTTCTCGTCCTCGTGGCCGTCATGGCCCCCGTCGTCGCCAGCTTCCTGTCCGTCGTCATCCACCGCGTGCCGCGCGAGGGGATGTCCATCTGGAAGCCGGCGCGCAGCCAGTGCCCCGCCTGCGGCGCGACCCTCGGCCCGCGCGACCTGGTGCCCATACTGAGCTGGGCCGCTTCCGGCGGCCGCTGCCGCCACTGCGGCGCGCGCGTCCCCTTCCGCTATCCGCTCCTGGAGCTGCTCCTGCTCGGCCTGTGGCTGCTCGCGGCCTGGCGGGACGGGCCCACCTGGCTCTTCGCCCGCGACGCGCTGTTCCTGGCCCTGCTGGAAATCCTGGTCTTCATCGACCTGGACACCATGACCCTGCCCCACCGCTTCACCGTGACGGGCCTGGTCAGCGGCATGGCCTTCGCCGTCCTCGGCGTGGGCCCGGAGTGGCCCGACGCCCTCATCGGCGTCGTGCTGGGCTACTTCGTGCCGTGGATCCTCAGCGGTATCTACAAGCTGGTGCGCGGGCAGGCGGGCATGGGCGGCGGCGACTTCGTCCTGCTGGCCATGATCGGCGCCCACGCGGGGCCGTCGGGCGTGGTGGTGGCCTTCCTCTTGGCCGTGCTGGTGGGGGCCGTCGCCGGCCTGGCCGTCATGGCGAGGCGCCGCGGCGCCGGGGGCACGCGCACGGCCATCCCCTTCGGGCCCTTCCTGGCCCTGGGCGGCGTCGTCGCGCTGTTCTGGGGATCCGCCATCATCGGCGCCTACCTCCGCGCCACCGGCCTGCAATAGGGCGCGGCGCGGCGGGAGCCCGGGCGCGTCACCCGGCATTTTTCTTTTTTGACGCCCGGAGACTTGCAATGTCCCGGGCGAACGTGTAGGGTGCTCCGCCCACGACAAACGCACCCGCGGAGGGTCGAAATGCGAAACAGGAACCGCCAGCCGAGATCATTCCCAGGCCTGGCGCCTGTGCAAGCCGCTCCGGGCGTCCCACGCGTCCGAAGCTGAGCACGGGCCGCCCGCGGCCCGGCATTTCGATCATTCTCAATCCGCAACGACGGGGTGCGACCATGTCTACCCGCCCTTCGCTCCTGCTCTTCTGGGAGAACTACGACGACCACGCCTTCGGCACGGCCTGGGGGATCGCCCGCAATCTGGCCGGCAACGTGGACGGCAATTCGCTCCAGCGCGACAAGCGCCGGCGGCCCGAGACCGCCAGGCTCGTCCTGCGCCGCGTGGTGGGCCACTCGCGCGATCTGAAGCACCTGTGGGAGCTTATCAAGCGCTGGCCGACCTCGCACGCGAACGTGCCGATGAAGGAGTTCCTCAAGACGCTGCCGGAGATCGAGATCTGCTGCCGCCAGCGCGAGCGGGGCGGGAAGGACTACTGCTGGCACCACGGCGGGCGCAACCTGCGCTTCCCCGGCTGCCGCTGGCTCTACCCGGCCCTCGGCCCGGTGCGCCTCGACCGGCCCTTCGATCCCGGACTCACCTATCTGGGCGAGGGGGTCGGCGACGGCGGCGTCTGGTGTTTCGACCGCGACACGATTCGTCGCTTGTGGGAGTACCGCGTGCGGCGCCTCTTCCTGGGCTACTGTCCGTACTTCCAGGGCTACGAGACGGCCTTGGCCCTGCTGCCCGGGGAGGTTCGCTACGGTCCCCGGCAGGCGTGGCGCCTCGTGCAGGACGCGGAGTGTACGCGCTTCTCCTTCCCCGTCGACGTGAAGGTTCCGGAGGGATTCACCGAGATCCAGCCGCCCGCTTCGCTCGAGGGATGAGTTGCGCCGCGACGCGCGCCCGAGGGCGGTCCGCCGCCGGCAACGCCGGTGGGCGGGCCGCCCCGGCCGCGGCGCGGGCGCCTCTTGCGTCCGGCGAGGCGGATGGCCCTGGCGCCGTCCGCCTCCGTGGGATTCCGCGGGCCGGCACTCGGCCAGGCGGTGGTGGTGGTCAGTCCTTCGGGGCGAAGAGGGGATCGCGGCGCAGGTTCCACCTGTCGAGGCTGTAGCGGACCAGCGTCTCCAGGGTGAGCAGGCCGTATTCGAGGCTGCGCGTGAAGCCGATCTGGCTGGAGCCCGGCTGGTAGCGCACGGGCACGGGGATGTCCCCGATGCGGAAGCCCAGGCGAACGGCCTGCACCAGGAGCTGCGTGTCGAAGACGAAGTCGTCGCTGTTGCGCTCCCAGGGGACGGTCTCCAGCACGGCGCGCGTGTAGCCGCGCATGCCCGAGTGGAACTCGCCCAGGTTCTGCCCCAGCCACAGGTTCTCGATCATGGTCAGGACGCGGTTGGCCAGGTACTTCCAGCCCGGCATGCCGCCGTCCAGGGCCTCGCGCCGCGTGCGGATGCGGTTGCCCAGGATCACGTCGCAGTGGCCGTCGCGCAGCAGGCCCGCCAGGTGGGGCACCAGGCGGGCGTCGTACTGGTAGTCCGGGTGGATCATCAGGACGATGCCGGCCCCGCGCTCGAGGGCCTCGCGGTAGCAGGTCTTCTGGTTGGCGCCGTAGCCGCGGTTCTCCGGGTGCTCGATGACGGTGAGGCCCAGGCGCCGGGCGGCGGCGACGGTGCCGTCCGTGCTGCCGTCGTCCACGAGGATCACCTCGTCCACGCAGCCCGGCGGAATGTCCGCCAGCGTGCGCTCGAGGGTGGCCTCGGCGTTGTAGGCCGGCATGACGACGATGACGCGGCCGTCCACGGCGCTCACGGCGATGCCTCCAGGTAGGGGTCCAGCTCCGGCAGGCGGCCGCCCCCGCAGTCCCAGAAGGCGCCGTGGTTGCCGAAGCCCCAGTCGTCCGTGCCCGGCCGGGGCAGGCAGCGCCAGACGCCGTCGGCCAGCAGGCTGTCGGGCGCGAAGCGGCCGCTTTCCGGATCGCGCCGCTCGTAGCGGTCCTCGCCGCCGGCGTCCAGGAGCAGGCCCACCGACAGGGTCTCGCCGTAGTAGGGCGCCGTGGCCGGCGGCTGGCGGTAGCGGTCGATGCAGTCCGAGGCGCCCAGGCCGAGCTGGCCGGCGTCCAGGCGATAGAGGTCGTTCCCGCCCAGGTCGACGAGCAGGGCGTTGCTGCGGATCTCGGCCAGGCCCAGGCTGATGATCTTCGCCTCGTAGACGTCGTCGCCCGCCGCGTCGATGAGCAGGGCGTTGGTGAAGTCCCAGCCGAAGGCCAGGCCCGCGCCGGCGTTCTCGAAGAGGCGGTGCGTGTCGTCGCCGCCCTCGTCGACGATGGCGCCGATGCAGTAGTGGGCGCCGCTGGCCTGGGTGAAATAGACGCTCTCGTAGAGGTCGTCGCCGTCGCCCTCGTAGACGAGCCCGATGCCGTACCAGTAGCCGCAGCCCAGGCTCCAGTTGCCGCTGCGGTAGCGGTCCCGTCCGTGGATGTCGATGAGGGCGCCCAGGCCGCCGGCCCAGGCGTGGCCGTCGGTGCCGTCCCCGCGCCGGCCCATGCCGCAGCCCTGGGCGCTGGAGCCGGCCACCTCGTAGTCGCTGTGGTAGTCGGCCCGGCCGGCCACGGCCGCGTAGGGCTCGGCCTCGTAGCGGTCGTTGCCGCCCCAGTCGGCCAGCACCCCCACGCCGCCCACGCCGCCGAAGCCCTGGCCCTCGCCGAGGAGGTAGCGCTCGTCGTCGCCGTCGGCGTCCAGCAGCAGGCCGCAGCCGAAGTAGCCGCAGCCCTGGCCGCTGCTGTCGCAGCGGTAGTCGTCGCCGCCGCCCAGGTCGGCCAGGATGCCGATGCCGAACTGGCCGCAGCCCTGGGCGCGCTTGCCGGCCCGGTACTCGTCGTCGCCGGCCGCGTCCACCAGGATGCCCACGCCCGCCAGGCCGGCGCCCTGGCCGGCGGCGTCCGCCAGGTAGCGGTCGTTGCCGCCCAGGTCCAGGCAGGCCGACAGGGGCAGGGCCGGGCCGCGGCTGGCGGCCGCGGGGCCGTTCCACGTGTCGCCGCCGCCCAGGTCCAGCCAGAGCAGGCAGCCGGAGGCGTCGTGCTCGCCGCCGTCGGCGCCGCTGACCACCACGCGCCCCAGGGGCGTGGGCACGTCCAGCAGGATGCCGCGCCCGGCGCGTGCCTCGGCCGGCAGGGCCGCCATGGCCAGGCGCGCCGTGTCCAGGGCCTGGGCCGCCTTGAGGGCGCCGTAGCAGAGCGACGGCGCGTCCCACAGGCGGGCCAGGTCGTCCAGCTCGGGGTAGTAGACCTGGCCGTCGCCCTGGGTCTCGCCCAGGTCGTCGATGGCGATCGCGCGCTCGACCAAGTCGCGGCCGGCGCGGCGGAAGGCCAGGCGCGTCCACCCGGCGGCCTCGTGCAGGTTCAGCACCAGGGCCGCCAGGATCGTCCGCAGGGCCGGGTCCAGGGCGGCGATGGCCTCCGCGTGCTCCGCCAGGGGCTCGGCGGCCTCGTCTACTTTCCCGAAGGCGACGCGCCGCGTGGCGCGGCCGTTCTCCCGCCAGACGCGCGCCAGGGCGTCCGCGAGGGGGGCCGCTTCGTCGAGTTCGGGGGTGTTGTTGGCCGAGTAGTTGCGGAAGCCGCCGGCGAACTTCTCCACGGCCAGGTAGTAGGCGAGCTGGTAGAGGCCCGCGTCGCTTTCGGCCAGGCGGGCCGGGTCGAGGTGCTCGCGCACGGGGTCGGCCATGCCGTGAAGGAAGCGCGGCACCAGGTGGGGCCGCGAGAACAGGTCGTCGAAGGCGGCGTTGCGGTGGGGGATCCGCCCGGGCAGGGGGTAGCGCGTCCACGAGCCGCGCGGGCGGTAGCCCAGGTCGTCGCGGTCCAGCCCCAGGTTGCACAGGGCCTCGCCCAGCAGGTCGTCGGGCTCGGCGAAGACGACGGTGCCGAGGATCGGCACGACATCGTCGCGCTCACGGCGCTCGTCCTGGGCGCCGCCGGGCGTCGCCGGCAGGATCAGGAGGGCCAGCAGGCAGGCGAGGCAGGCTCGGGTCATGGCGGCTCCGTGGCGCGGGCGGCGCGCGGCGTCAGGGGAGCTCGTAGACGTAGAGCTCGTTGGCGCCCTCGCGGTTGGCGACGAAGGCCAGGCGCTTGCCGTCGGGGGAGAGCGCCGGCTCCATCTCGCTCCGGCCCATGTCCAGCAGCAGCTGGATCTCCCCCGTGGCCAGGTCGAGGATCCCCAGGTCGAAGCCCTCGCGGAAGCGTTCCGCCTCGAGGTAGCTGACGATCATGCGCTCGCCGCCCGGCAGCCAGGCGAAGCCGTTGATCTGGATGTCGGCCAGGGGGATCTCCTCGTAGAGGGCGGTCACGGTGGCGTCCATCAGGCGGATTGCGGTCGTGGGGCCGAGGCGGTAGAGCCACGCGATCCGCCCGCCGTCGGGGCTGACGGCCGGCTGCAGGTGCTGGCCCTCCTCCTCGAGCAGGACGTGCTCGTTCTCGCCCTCGCGGGAAACGGCCATGGGCAGGGTGACGGCGCCGCCGAGCTGGTTCTGCGAGTAGTAGACCCGCCGGCCGTTGGGGCTCCAGCAGGGCGAAAGCTCGCGGTCGTTGTTCATGCTGGGCGTGAGCTTGGCCTGCTGGCCGTCCTCCAAACGCATCACCCACAGCTTCCGGCCGATGGTGCGGCGGCTGCTCCAGACGAGGTACCGGCCGTCGGGCGAGATGTCGGGGTCGCTGTCGCGGTAGATGGAGTCGGTCAGGGAGACGGCCCGGCCCGTGTCCAGATCGAGGCGGCGGATCGTGGAGACGGCGCCCTGCTCGTAGGCGAAGAAGACGCTCTTGCCGTCGGCCGACCAGCAGGGCTGCTTCTCCAGGCCCTCGGTCTCCGTGAGGCGGGTGACGCCCTCGGGCAGGGGGGGCAGCGCCGCCGGCGCGTCCTGGGCGCCCGCCTGCTGGCGCGCGCGGTAGGCCATCAGCTCCAGGCGGCTCATCTTGGTGGTGTCGGGCTGCTCCGGCGCGCCGGCGCCGGCCGGCGGCCCGGCGGCGCCCAGGGCCAGGCAGAGGGCCAGGGCGGCGGTTCCGCGGCGGATTCTGGACATGATGCACCTCGTGGCGGAGTACGGCGAGGAACCTAGCATCCCCGCGGCCGGGAGGCAAGACGCCTGCTTTGTGGTGGCGCCGGGCCGGCCGATGTCCTATAGTAGGCTCCGTCGATGATCCGAGTTCCTCGGCTCCAGGGCCGAGGTTTCGCTTACTGGGGGGAAGGTCATGGAGGAGCGACTCAAGAGCCTCTTCGACGAGATCGTGGCGACCCTGCGCGAGGACGCGTCGCGCTCGGGGATCGAGGTGGATCCCCTGCACTACGTGGAAGTGGAGTCCGGCCGCTGGCGCGCCGCCCGCGAGACCGAGGAAGGCATCTGGATGTCCCTGCTGATGCAGATGCTGCGCTTCGGCTTTCCCAACTACGAGTACTCCCACGACACGCTGCCCGCCATCGAGGAGCACCTCAGCGACATGACGGTCCTGGCCGAGATGGACGAGAAGGGGAAGCGCAAGCTGGCCGAGATCGAGGAGCTGGGCCTGAACCTGCAGCGCGTCCGCTCCGTCTGCAAGAACGCCCGCACGGCCTGCGCCCTGTCCGAGGACTTCGGCAGCCTGCGCGACCTGGTGGATTCCTTCGAGTCGGACACGGACCTCGCGGCCGGCATCCAGGAGATGTTCAGCTACATGACCCCCGAGGCCTCCATCGAGTTCGCCCGCGAGCTCGGCTGGCGCAAGCCCGGCAGCAGCCCGGCCGTGCGCCGCGTGCTGTCCCGCATGCGCGACCTGGTGGACGGCTCCCTGGACGCCGAGGGCATCCAGCGCGCCATCAGCGGCCTGGCCGCCGCCACGGGCCGCGACGAGGAGCAGGTGGACTACCTGCTGGAGGTGTTCGCGGCCGGCGAGCGGAGCATCAACCTGCACCCCATCTGCGCCGTGAAATTTGCCTGCTACCGTTGCCGAGTGAGCGACGAGCAGTGCGCCGAGCGGCGCTACGAGTTCGGCTCGGCCAAGGAGATCGTCCGCGACCAGGCCGACTAGGCGGCCCCACCGGCCGGCCTGCGTTCCCACCCGCCGCCACGCGCCCCCCTGCGCCACCGCGCGCCATTCCCGGACAGCGCCGCGCCCCCTGCGCATCGGCCCGGCGGCTCCGGCGACAGCCGGACGCCGCTTCCGCGTTCCGCGCGCCCGTCCGCCGGGCTTGTCATCCTCCTTGCTCCTGGCCGGACGACATGACCCACCAGTACGAAATCAGCGGCCGCGTCGTCGAGATCGCCACGGGATCCACCGGGGAGATCCGCGCGGAGTCCCTCCTGCTGCCCTGGCCCGAGGGCGGCACCGAGCGCCCCGAGGGCGCGCTGGGCCTGGCCGGCACGGCGGTCCTGGACGAGATCGCCGCCTACCGCGGCGAGCGGGACGTCATGCTGACCTCCGCCGGCGCACTGCCCGCGCGTTTTCTCTTCCTCCTGTCCCTGCCCGTGGACGAGGCCTGCCCGCCGGAGCTGGTGGAGGAGCGCTTCCGCGACGGCCTGTTCCAGGCCGGCGTCCTGGGGCTGTCCGAGGTGGCGGTCCCCGTGCTCGAGTTCTCGCCCTACGTGAACAGCTTCTCGGAGCTGGTCGAGAGCATCTGGAACGCCTGCCGCGAGTTCCTCGGCCAGGAGCGCGGGCCGCATCGCATCCTCTTCGTCGTGGACAACCGCGACCTGCGCGGCCAGTACCTGCGCCACTTCTTCCGCCGCAAGGAGAGCGAGGACCACGACCCGGCAGAGGACGCCGCTGCGCCACGGGCGGTCGCGCCGCCGCGCGAGCTGCCGCCGGCGGCGCCGCCGGCGCCCCGGGTCGCGCTGGAGAAGGTGCTGTCGCCGGAGCTGATGGACGGCGGCCGCCTCGCCCAGGGCGTGGCGGCCCTGCTGGCCGACTACGCGGCAGGGCGCGACGCGGCCGAGGCCCTCTCCCGCCTGGAGCCCGTCATGCGCGCGGCCCTGCTGGACTGCCTCGGTGACGGCTTCGAGGGGCGGGCCCTGCCGCCGCGCCTGCGCATCCTGGGCGAGGACGGCGTCCTGCGACTGCCCTGGGAGCTCCTGCGGCGCGACGGGCGCTTCCTCGGCGAGGACCACCTCTTCGCCCGCGGTGCCAGCTTCCTGCACTTCCTCCGCGACGGGCGGTCCGTGGCGAGCCGACGCTCGCTGCGCCTCCTGGTGCGCGGCGAGGCGGAGGCGGCCCGCGGACTGGGTACGGAGCTGCAGCAGCTCGCCCGGCAGCACCACGTCACCCTGGACGGCGGCGACCGGAGCGCCGACGGCGCCGGGGTCGTCCACTGCCTCGGCCGCGAGTCCCTGCGCGAGCTGCTGGCGGGCGTGCGCATGCCCTGCGACCTGACCCTGCTCGAGCTGGAGCCCGGCGAGACGCCTCCCGGCGGCGCGCCGTCCCTGGAGGACTGGGCCCAGCAGCTCCTGGGACGGGGCTGCCGGCGCGCGCTGATCCCCCTGGCGCCCTTCCGCGACGAGGGCGAGCGCCGGCTCTTCCGCGCCGTCCTCTACGGCCGCCTCTTCCTGGGCGACCCCGTCGGCGACGCGCTCCAGCGGGCCCAGGCGGCCCTGCGGCGCGAGTTCGGCCCCGGCGCGGGCTGGTTCCTCTTCCGCCTCTTCGGCCAGACCGACGAGGGCCTCGTCCCCGCCCGGCGCCCGGGCCCGGCGGACGAGCTGTCCGGCATCCGCTGACGCGCCCCGTCCCGTTCCCCCGGGGCGCCGTCCGGCCCAAGCGAAAGGCCGGGACCCGCGGGTCCCGGCCTTCTCGCATGTCGTCCGTATCGGATCGGCGGGCGGCTACTCGCTCTCCATCCCCTTCATGAAGGCCGCGAGGACGTCCTCCATGTCGGGCCGGCCGATCTCGTCCAGCTCGTAGGTCACCCGCGTGCTGGGGTGCTTGATGTCCACCACCCGGCGCAGGTCGATGGGCGTGCCGATGATGACGGCGTCGCACTCGACGGCGTTGATGGTGGCCTCCAGGTCCTTGACCTGCTGGCCGCCGTAGCCCATGGCCGGCAGCAGGATGCCGATGTCCTCGTAGTTGTCGAAGGTCTCCTGGAGCTTGCCCACCAGGTGGGGACGGGGGTCCACCGGCTCGCAGCCGTACTTGAGGGCGGCCACGGTGCCGGCGCCCAGCTTCATCTCGCCGTGGGTCAGCGTGGGGCCGTCCTCGACGACGAGCACCCGCTGGCCCTCGATGACGTCGGGATCCTCCACCTGGATGGGGCTGGCCGCGTCGATGATGACCGCGTCGGGGTTGACCTCGCGGACCGTGTCGCGCACGTCCTCGATGTTCTCCAGGCTCGCGCTGTCGATCTTGTTGATGACAACCACGTCGGCCTGCAGCAGGTTGGTCTCGCCCGGGAAGTAGGAGATCTCGTGGCCGGGCCGCAGGGGGTCCACCACCGTGATCAGCAGGTTGGGCAGGTAGAAGCTGGTGTCGTTGTTGCCGCCGTCCCAGAGGATGACGTCGGCCTCCTTCTCGGCCTCGCGGAGGATGGCCTCGTAGTCCACGCCCGCGTAGACGACGTGCCCGGCCGCGATGTGCGGCTCGTACTCCTCCATCTCCTCGATGGTGCACTCGTGCTTGGCGAGGTCCTCGAGGCTGCCGAAGCGCTGCACGGCCTGCTTGGCCAGGTCGCCGTAGGGCATGGGATGGCGGATGGCCACCACCTTCTTGCCCATCTCCTTGAGGATCTCCATCACGCGGCGCGTGGTCTGGCTCTTGCCGCAGCCCGTGCGCGTGGCGCAGATGGCGATGACGGGCTTCGAGCTCTCGATCATCGTGTTCTGCGTGCCGACGAGGGTGAAGTCGGGTCCCATGGCGTTGACGAAGCAGGCGGCGTGCATGACGTGCTCGTGCATGACGTCGCTGTAGGAGAAGACGACCTCGTCGATCTCGTGCTCGTCGATCAGCTCGCCCAGGTCCTCCTCGGCGTGGATGGGGATGCCCTCCGGGTAGAGCTCGCCCGCCAGCTCGGCCGGGTACTTGCGGCCCTCGATGTCGGGGATCTGGGTGGCGGTGAAGGCGACGACCTCGACGTCCTCGTTGTCGCGGTACAGGACGTTGAAGTTGTGGAAGTCGCGTCCGGCGGCGCCCATGATGATGACCTTTTTACGTGCCATTTCATGCTCCTATGCATCTATGGGATCCGGCCCGGGGTCGGGGGATCGTCCGTTGAGGGAATGAACCGGGCGGAGGCGCCCGGAAGCCGAATATCCAAAGTCGCGCCAGGAAAGTCAAGCCGCGCCCGCCGGCCTTGCGCCGGGGCTGGGGCCCGGCTACTGTGGATCCATGCAGAACGTCCTCGTCGGCTACTCCAAGGCCCTGTACGCCACCTGGTTCTACTACAAGCCCGCCCGCCTGCTGCTGGACGCCGGCGAGGGCATCGTGCACGTGCTGGGCAAGCGGATCTTCGGCATCCGCAAGGTGTTCCTGAGCCACGGCCACGAGGACCACATCGCCGGCCTGCCCAGCCTGGTCAACCTGCGCAACCTGAGCAACGGCGACCGGGAGATCCCCATCGAGGTGCACCACCCCGCCGGCGATCCGTTCATCCGCTACCTCAAGGAGTACCTGGGCAAGAAGCAGGACCAGCGCCTGCGCTACAATCTGAGCTGGCACCCGCTGGAGCCGGGCGACACGGTGCCCGTGGAGATCGCGCGGCGGCCCGTGCGGGTGGCGGCCTTCCCCGTGGTCCACACGCGCGGCTGGCAGAGCCTGGGCTACCGCGTCGAGGAGCAGCGGCAGGTGCTGCGGCCCGAGTTCGCCGAGGCGGATCCCCGCACGGTCGGGGCCCTCATCGCCGAGCGGGGGCGAGCGGCCGTGGTCGAGGAGGTCTGGCACCCGCTGCTGGTCTACACGGGCGACTGCACGCCGCCGGAGGACCCGGCGCCCTTCCGCGGCGCGGACGTCCTGCTCGCGGACTCCACCTTCCTGGACGCCGGCGAGCAGGAGGAGAGCCGCCAGCGCCACGGCCACATCGACGCCAGCCTGCGCCTGGCCGCCGAGGCGGGGGCGAAGCACCTGGTGCTCGTCCACCTGTCCAACCGCCACAGCCGGCGCGAGGTGCTGGAGGCCGTGGACCGGGCCGCCGAGCGCCACGGCCGCCCGCCCCGCCTGGGCTACTTCTACGAGGACCGCTACTTTCCCCTCCGCGGCGCCGCGGACTAGCTTTCGCCTGAAAACGCATGCGGGGGCGGTCGCCTACCTCACCCGGGCTGGCAAGTGGGGAGAAATGTACCGGCAGGTCGTTGTTTCGGACGGCGCCTAGTACAGCGCCTTGACGGCGGACCAGGTGGCGGCCCGCGTTGCCGTCATCGTGCAGCCCTGGCCCAGGGCGCCGATCAGCACCCCGCATTCGTTGTTGGCCGGCAGGCAGGGCGACGTGTTGAAGAGCGTCAGGTCCCGACCCTCGAGGTCGCAGAAGAGCGGGTCGGCGCAGAGATTGCCCGCCTGGTGCTGCTGGTAAGCGTAGGGCTCCAGCCAATCGCCGCCCCCGTTGCCGTAGATGTCCGTGCAGAGGAACTCGAAGGGCCAGTCGCGCAGGAAGGCCCAGACGGGATTATCGCCCTCGTTGAAGGCGATGATGCAGTTCTCGAGGGTGGCCACGGTGGGCGGGTGGCCCGTCAGGTGCGGCGCGTTGGTGATGGCGGAACCGATCGGGGCGGCGTTGCCGACGATGGTGCACCCCTGGGCGCGGGGGTTCCAGTCGAGGCTGGTGAGGAACATGATGCCGCCGGCATAGTCGCCGGCGATGTTGTCGATGACCAGGCAGTTCACGATCTCGGGCGAGGTGGCTACGCTGATGCCGCCGCCCACGCTGCCGGCCTGGTTGTTGCGTATCACGCAGTCGATGATAAGGCGCGCGGCGGGGCC
>Ga0272442_10007140_pt1 | contig 14521 bp, 11 predicted proteins | sample SSMForm2O_FD_200262 | JGI IMG/M metagenome (GOLD analysis project Ga0272442, IMG submission 200262) | Marine sediment archaeal communities from Little Sippewissett salt marsh, Falmouth, MA, United States - SSM-Form-2O | ecosystem: Environmental > Aquatic > Marine > Wetlands > Sediment ...
GGAAGTGTTTGTGCCAGCAATGGTATCAACTCGACCGAGAACCTTATACGTGTCCTTCTCGCGGGGGCGGATGTTGTGCAGGTGGTAAGCGCGCTCTACAGTCATTCATTAGTAATCGTGCCGAAGATCCTCGGTGAGTTGTCGGAGTGGATGGATGACCGGAAGTATAAGAAGATCACGGATTTCAGGGGTAAACTCAGTTATATGAACAACCCGAAGCCTGAAATCTATACAAGGGCGCAATACGCGAAAGCCCTTCTGCATCCGGAAAAATATATTTTGTTTGATTCATAGGGCCGGCGGGATATACAAGGGCGGGATATACAAGGGCGGGATATATCCCGCCGCTTTTTATGAGCACATATTCAGGAAAGGTATCTTTCCCGGCCTGGATACTACTCCGTCTCCAGACTCCTGTACAGGTCGGGCAACTGGGGGAAAATATCTTTTACCGCTTTGCTGCCGATGAACTGTTTAAATTCTTCTACCGCGGCGCTTCTGTCCTCGGGATTGCCGGAAGAGATAAGGGGCGTGCTCCTCAGTTCAAATTCCTGATAGCGGTTTACCGCTTCACGCAGACGGCTGTTGGATTCACTCTGGATTATCAGTTCGGTTATCTGGTCTACTGCCCCTTCCAGTTCCCCGTTCAGTTTTCTTACCTTCAGCTCAGCTTCCCTGTATTGCGCTACGAGCTGTACCCGGTCCTCCTCGAGCCTGGTCAAATCGGATTTTAGCTCTGAAATCTCCTGCTCTTTGCTCTGAATGGTGCTCTGCAGGCTGGTGATCCGCGAATCTTTCTGTTCGATTGTTTCATTCAATGAGGCGCGGGTATCAAGGCCTTCTCTCTCCTGCCTCTCGCTGTCCCGTTCCGCCGAGGCGATCTCATTCTGCAGCCGCTCTATCCGGCCGGATAGTTCTTCGCTCCGCTGCGTGTAGTCCGCCAGTTCCTGCCTCATCAGTTGTATCATCTTGTCGGTTGCCGTGCGGTTAAGACCGCTGTGATCGGTGGATGCTTCGATAGCCGCATCGGCGTACAGTTCGACGGCCCGGTCCGAATTTCCGGCAGAAACGGCCTGGTCTCCTTCGGCGATGATTCCCTGTATCTCGGCCGCCTCCTCAGAGATCCTGATGTTTCGGGATTCGTTTACAGCCAGAGAAACAGCCGGAATCATTTCAAGGGCCTGATTGTAATAGCGGCGCGCGTCATAGAGATTACCCTGTTCCTGGAGGGTTCTGGCCTCCTGGACCGTCGACCGCAGAGCGGTGATCATTTTGGCGGACTCAAGCAATGATTCATCGCTCTTCTGTCCCGAGGCACCCGCTGCCTCAGTTTCCAGGAGATCTATCATAAAGGAATCCACTTCAACCCGCTTGGCGAGATTGGGAATACCGCGTACGGACGGGCTCTGCAGGAGAGCCCGGAGTTCGCCGATTTTTGCCCGGGCTTCTTCCGCGTTTTTCTGATCGATACCGGTTTGAATATCCAGATACAAACCGTTGATCTGGTCCCTGAAGAGCTGTTCGTTTCTTTTAGCATCTTCCAGTTTTCGCAGTTCTTCCCGGGTTTCGCTGGATTGCTGTGTGAGCTGTGCCTTTTCCTCCAGAAACTGTTCCTGGAGTTCTTCTTCCCGTTTTTTGGCTCCGGCTAGCAGCTCTTCCCTGCCACGGTTGGCATCTTCAAGTATCCTCTCGGCAGTCGCTTTGGCCTCAGTCAGCTCCACTTCCTTCTGCCGCAGCTGTTCCATGCTCTCGGCGCGGAATGTTTCAATGGTTGACAGGTACGCCTGTTCCTGCTTCACCCGGAAATTTTCCAATTGAGCCCGGACCTGTTCTACGCTGACCCCGCTTGCCTCGAGACGGTCCCTTTCGGACTGCAGGGCCGCGTCCAGCTGTGCCTGCAGTTCCTGCTCCTTCGCGGCTATCTGCTGCTGCATATTATTCTGAAGAGTCAGCCGCTGCTGTTCTATCAGGCTGAGGTCTTCCTTGATTTTGGAGATTTCGGATTCCTTTTCCCGGATCTTCTGTTCCGCGGCGCGTTTCACTTCTTCGAGGATCTTTCCCTCCGCGCCCTGTATGGTGCTGGTCTCTATATTGAGCTGTTCGATTCTCTGGTTGAAATAATAATTGGAGAGATAAACACCCGCGGCAATAACTACAACAGCAAGAATATTCACCGCCAAAGGAAAAACATTGCCCTTCTTTTGGGGCTGCAGCTGAGCGAAAGCTTCGCCTTTTCTAAGCGAGCTGCCTCTGGCGATCTTGTCTATCTGGCTGGTGATTTCCTGGCGTTCCTCTTCGGTGAAATCCTGGATATCCACCGGCAGTGAATCCTGTAATCCTTTTTTCTTGGAAGAATCCGGTGCTGAGAACATGCTGCTCACGTATCCTGCTCCTTGGAAGATGGTTTGAAGTTCCCGGAATTTATCCACAGGCTTCGAACCAGTGGGTTATCAATACGAATGTCGACATAAAAATGGGAAAAGTTTATATATTGTAGACATCTCTGTATCTACCGGTCAAGCATTATGAATTCTAAACCGATTATTGAAAGGAACTATAAGCAGAAATAATGGAAAGAGCTGAACAGTGAAAATTCGTGCGAAAATTGTATTTGTCGTGGTCCCCATTCTCATGACCTCACTTATTATTACAGGTGTGGTTTCATCTTTCTCAGCCCGGAGCGGTATGACACGCATCGCGATGGAATTTCTCGGTTTCAAGGCAGATGAACTTGAGAATTACGCCTATAGCCAGTGGAACCTGCTGGTGCAGAACAACCTGCAGGACGACACCCGGTATCTGGAGGTAGGTCAGAACGCAGTGGCTTCCTACGCGCAGTCGATCGTCCGCAGTGATACTGAACTTATCCTTGCCCTTGACCAGGACGCGAAAGCGGCCATGTCCACCGGTGAGGTGGAGCTCAGCGTGGTTGAGAAGGCGAGGCTCTACCGGAAGATCCATCAGCAGAATGAAGGCTGGATCAACCTCAATATCTCGGGGGTAGACCGGGTAGGACAGGCTTTCTTTTTTGAACCTTTCAACTGGTATGTGATGGTCACTGAAACCAATGCGACCTTTTACCGGGAGGCGGACCAGATAATTATAAATACAGCGTATTTTCTTGGCGGTTCGATTGTAATCTCTCTATTACTTCTCTTTCTCTTTACCGGTTATCTTACCCGGCCGCTCCGTTCCGTGGTGACGGGGATGCGCCATATTATCGAAACCAATGATATGTCGGAGAGGGTACCGGTTGAATACAACGATGAGATCGGGGCCCTCGCCCATACCTTCAATATTATGAGCGGTGAACTGGAGAGGGCGTACAACCAGATCAAGGAGTTTGCCTTCAAGGCGGTACTGGCCCAGAAGAACGAACATAAGGTGCGAAGCATTTTTCAGAAGTATGTACCCAAGGATGTGATCGATACCATCTTCATGAATCCCGAAAAGATGCTGGTGGGAGATAACAGGGTCGTGGCTATCCTGTTTTCGGATATTCGAAGTTTCACCACGATTTCTGAGGGTTTTATGCCTGATGAGCTGGTTTCCGCTTTGAACCGCTACTTTGAATTGATGGTCGATATTCTCATGCACCATGGCGGAGTAATCGACAAGTATATCGGGGACGCGATCATGGCATTCTTCGGCGCTCCGGTGAAACGGCCGGATGACGCGCTGCAGTCGGTACTGGCTGCTCTTGAGATGCAGCAGGCCCTTGAGATTTTCAATTCCGAACAGGAAAAGGCGGGTAAACCGCGTTTCAACACCGGTATAGGCATTAACTACGGAGTAGTTACGGTTGGAAATATCGGTTCGGAAAAAAAGATGGACTATACAATTATCGGAGACATGGTAAACCTTGGTTCGAGACTTGAGGGACTGACCAAGTATTATCATCAGAAAATTATCTTTTCCGAGAGCGTGTACCGCAAGGTAAAGGGACAGATAAAGTGCAGAATGGTAGATAAGGTGGTTGTAAAGGGCAAAACCAAGGGCGAGAATATATACACTGCCGAACTGAACCTTAATGAGAGGCAGAAAAAGGCCTGGATGTATTATCACGCGGGGCTGCAGAATTACTACAAGCGAAAATATCAGAACGCACTGAAATATTTCCTGGCGGCAAAAAAACTGGCGGGAGACGACTACCTGGCTGATTTGTATCTGGAGAGGACCCGGGGGTATATAAAGAATCCTCCCGGCGCGGATTGGACGGGCCTGGAAGTGCTTACCAGCAAGTAGAATGATTTTGTTATGTGCCGATTGATGCCTTCCCCCGCGGGGGAGAAGTACCGAAAAATCCTGTAAACTACCGTCCTCGCGTTGCTTTTTATCCCGGTCTTTCATAGAATATATAAACGTTAAAACACAGATTTCCACAGAGGTGTGTATGTCTCCTGACAAAGATTACAGTATACCGTGCCTGGGGAAGCGGAAGGTTCCGTCGCCCATCAAGATGTCTACCGAAGAGGGAGATAGTTTCGCCAATTATGTGTCCGACAAGGAAAAGGTCCTCTATCACATAGAGGGAATCGTGGATGACAATCCACAGATATGCTTCGATACCAACCAGCTTCTTGAAAAAGCCGGCCCCCGGGAGAAAATATATTTTACACCCCAGCATGTACACGCTGCTATTGTGACCTGCGGAGGATTGTGTCCCGGACTGAATAACGTAATCCGGGCGGTAGTGCGCTGTCTCTGGTACCGGTACAAAATCCGCCGCATTACAGGCATTCAGAACGGATACCGCGGATTTCTGCCCGAAACAGGATTTAAGCCCATAGAACTCGATCCGGAGATCGTGGATGACATCCAGACCAAAGGAGGTACAATCCTCAAATCGGCCCGGGGCGGGGGTGACCGGGTGGAGGAAATAGCGGACGCCATCGAGAAGATGAATATTTCAATGCTGTTCACCATCGGCGGCGACGGTACCCAGAGGGGGGCCCTCGAAGTGGCTGAGGAGCTCGAAAGCCGGGGTCTCAGGATATCCATCATCGGTATTCCGAAGACCATTGATAACGACCTGAGTTTTATCCAGCGGTCCTTCGGCTTTGATACCGCGGTGACCGAGGCGGTAGACGCGGTTTCCGCCGCGCATACCGAAGCCCACGACACCATCAACGGGATCGGACTGGTAAAGGTTATGGGACGGGAATCAGGTTTTATCGCGGCCCACACGGCCCTCGCCATGGGAGATGTAAACTTCTGCCTGATACCGGAAAGTGAGTTTGATCTCGATGGAGAGAATGGTCTGTTTGTACACCTCAAGAGAAGACTTCTGGACCGCAACCACGCGGTAATACTGGCGGCGGAAGGCGCCGGGCGCAACCACATTGGCGAGACCGGGGAGATTGACCGCTCCGGGAACACAAGGCTGATGGATATCGGGTTTTTTCTCAAAGAAAGGCTCAAGGAACATTTTGCCGAAGAGGGCATGGAGGTGAATATCAAGTATATCGATCCGAGTTATATGATCCGCAGCGCTCCGGCGAATCCGAACGATTCGATATACTGCGCCCGGCTTGGAGCCCATGCGGTACACGCGGCTGTAGCCGGCAAAACAAAGACCCTCATCAGTCTGGTGCATGATCAGTTTGTGCATGTTCCCATGAGGGTAGCGGTATCCAAGCGGAGATATGTGGACCTTGAAGGAAACCTGTGGAGGGATGTGCTGGAAAATACACGGCAGCCTGTATCGATGAAAAATAATCAGAGCGGGATAAAGGAGAAATAAGATGCTGAAAATCGGAACGAAAGCGCCGGAATTCATCCTGCCGGATGAAGAAGGCAATGATGTCAGCCTTAGATCATTTCAGGGAAAGAAGGTGGTGCTCTATTTTTATCCGAAGGACGATACTCCGGGCTGCACTACCGAAGCGTGCAGTTTCAGGGACGTCTATGATGAGATCCTCTCACTGGGTGCCGTGGTGATCGGGATGAGCGCGGATTCTTCGAAGAGCCACACGAAATTTAAAAATAAATTCGGCCTTCCTTTTTACCTGCTGAGCGACCCGGATAAAAAGGTCCTGGAACAGTATGAGGCAATCGGTGAAAAAACGATGTATGGAAAGACGTATCTGGGGATTCTCCGGTCAAGCTATATCATTGATGAAGAGGGAACCATTATCGAGGCTTATCCAAAAGTGAAACCCGCCGAACACGCCGCCGAAGTGCTGCAAGCCCTGAAAGGCGAGTGATCCGGCTATAAATAGTTCTCAGAATTATAAAAAAACGTAATTTTTTCTCAATTTTATGAAATTTATCTAAAAAATGAATAATCCTATTGACATTTTTTGTCCATTTTGTTAAATTAACAAAGAGAATTGCTACAATATGCTTTTTTTGATATTTCAGTTATTTTAGATATATTGTTTTGATAAAAATTGTTTCTGTGTAACCATTTCCAGCCAAAATGGTTTAACAGTTGAAGGACAAGGAAACTTTTTTTCATCGACCTCCTTTTTTGTTATTCCCTCAGGGTTTTGTACCTCCTTTTCCCTGAGGGTTTTTTTATTCTTCAAGCGCGGCTGTCTTTTACAGACAGCCGCATTTTTTTTAAACTCCGAGGATACGGGCATAGGCAGTGAGGAGAGTGTCTGCCGGCGTACCGGAGAGGATTTGTTTCGCGAGTACTTTTCCCAATTGAACACCTTCCTGATCAAAGGAGTTTATGTTCCAGAGAAAGCCCTGAAACATTACCTTGTTTTCAAAATGGGCCAGGAGCGCGCCCAGTGATTCGGGAGTAAGGGTTTCCGCGTGAAGGAGACTGCTTGGGCGGCGGCCGGGGAAATTTTTACTGAGATTGGTATCTTCCCTGCCGCGGGCGAAGGCGACAATCTGCGCCGCGAGGTTCGCGTTCAGTTTCTGCCTGCTGCTGAAGCCTTCCGTCTCGAGATCGATGTCCTGCTGATTGTTTCGAAACCCGATAAACTGCAGTGAAACTTTTTCTGTACCTTGATGGAGCAGCTGGTAGAACGAATGCTGTCCATTGGTTCCCGGTTCACCGAAGATTACGGGACCGGTATGATATGCGACCGGTGCTCCGAAACGATTGACCTGTTTTCCGTTGCTCTCCATGTCGAGCTGCTGGAGATGCGCGGGAAAACGGACCAGTGCCTGGCTGTAAGGCAGGACCGTGCTCATCCGGTATCCCAATACATTTCCAAGAAAGACACCGATCAGCGCGTCGAGCAGGGAGGCGTTTTCGGTGACCACCGGTTCGCGGGCCAGCAGATCAGCCTCATGAGCGCCCTTCAGTAGTTTCACGCATTCTTCATATCCGAAACAGAGGGAGAGGAGGGCTATCCCGACGGCACTGGTAGAGCTGTAGCGGCCTCCGATGTAATCATCGATATAAAAACTTTCCAGAAAATCATCCGAATCCGCGAGAGGGCTGGTTTGACTGGTGACGGCGATCATATGGCGTGAGGGATCAATCTCCGGTGCGTGTTCACGAATATAGTTGATCACCAGCTGACGGTTGGTGAGTGTTTCCTGGGTGGTTCCGCTCTTGGATACCAGGATAAAGAGGGTGGATTCGAGAGGGATTTCTTTCAGGACCGAAGCCGCGTCATCAGGGTCTACGTTTGATATAAAGCGGGCCCGCAGAAAGGGCGGAGAGAGCTCTTTTCGGTCCGATCCTTTTCCCGCATACGCGCCTGCCATGGCGAGGTAAAGTGCCCGGGGACCCAAGTCCGACCCGCCTATACCGATCTGTACGACATCTGTAAACATGGCGCCGCCGGACCCCGTAATTTTTCCCGTATGTACCCTGTGTGAAAAATCGGCGATCCTCTCAAATTGTTCCATGTAGAAGCTGCGTTTGTTTTGGCCCTCTTCCTCCACTGTCCATCCGCATTCTCCTCGAGTCAGATGGTGCAGGACCATCCTGCCTTCACCGGTATTCATCCTGTTTCCCTGCAGGACCGCCTCATACTTGGTAATGAGCTGCTGCTCCTCAGCGAGGTCCGCTAGGAGGGAAATCAGTTCATCATCCACAGGGAGAGCCGCGTAATTGTACTGTATGCCTCCCCCGGCGTTGATACTGCATGTCCCGATTCTCTCTTCGGTGAGAATTTTTTTCAGGGAAGGGACCTGTATTTCTGAAAGTCTCCGGAATGATAGGGTCTGGTCTAAATCATTGTAACGAATTTGTGTCATCGGATCTCCTCCGCAGCCGCCGGTCCGTATCGTACGAATACCAAATTACCAGAAGGCAGCCGCGGGGATCCTGTACCGCCGCGGCGCCCTGTACCGGCCTGTCAAAGCCGGTACAGGATATTATCGTTCACGCGGCATGGAGGCTTCCCGCCGGGAAAGCGTATGTGCTGTTCGCGCTGCCGGCGGGGTGTGAGCGGCATGTCCTACTTGTCGTGATAGGTAGCTGCTGTTTTTTTCATCTCATTCACCTGACCGGTCGTATCTTTCACCTTCCTGTGTGCCATAGCGGCTACACCTGTGGACAAACCGTATAAGTTGATAAAACCGGTGGCGTCCTTATGATTGTAAGAGGTTGCTCCGAAGGATGCAAGGTCTTCGAGATAGAGACTGTAGGGAGATTTTCTTCCAGATACCAGAATATTCCCCTTGTACAGTACAAGTTTGACTGTCCCCGTGATGAACTGGGTGGCCTGATCCATAAAGGCGTCGATTGATTCGCGTACAGGGGTGAACCATTTTCCGGTGTACACCAGCTCGGCGTACTTCAGAGACAACATGTTTTTCATGCTCATGGTATCACCGTCCTGGGTGATGCTCTCCAGTTCCCGGATAGCGGCGTACAGGATGGTGCCGCCCGGGGTTTCATACACGCCCCGGCTCTTCATCCCCACAGTCCTTGTTTCCACTATATCTGATCTTCCGATGCCGTTTTCACTGCCGATCTTGTTCAGCTCATCGAGAATGCTGCGAAAATCCATCTTCTGCCCATTGAGAGAGACCGGAAAAGCCTTTTCAAACTCCAGGGTGATCAATGTTTCCCGGTCCGGAGCGTCATTCGGTGAGCATGAGAGCTGATACATCGGCTCCTGAGGCCGGTTCCAGGGATCTTCCAGGTCTCCCCCCTCATGGCTCATATGCCAGAGGTTCCAGTCGCGGGAGTAGATATTTTTCTTGGAAATGTTTCCAAGCGGTACGTTGTGAGCTTTCGCGTAGTCGATAGCTTCTTCCCGGCTGGTGATGTCCCACAACCTCCAGGGAGCGATCACCTTCAGGTGCGGAGCAAGGGCCTTGAAAGAGAGCTCGAAACGGACCTGGTCATTCCCCTTACCCGTACATCCGTGGGCTACTGCCTGTGCGTCCTCCTTGATGGCGATGTCCGCGATATGTTTCGCCTGCAAAGGCCTGGCAATGGAGGTCCCGAGCAGGTATTTTCCCTCGTATACCGCGCCCGCGCGCAGCATCGGATAGAGGTAGTCATTGCAAAACTCGTCACGGGCATCGATGATGTACAGCTTGCTGGCTCCCGATGCTTCGGCTTTGGACTCCATCCCTTCCCAATCTTCGTCCTGGCCGACATTTACACATACCCCGACAATTTCGGCGTTGCTGTAGTTTTCTTTCAGCCACGGTATGATGATTGATGTGTCCAATCCGCCCGAATAGGCCAGAATTATTTTCTTTATACCTTCTGAAGTCATTGTTGTGTCCTCCTGCATTATGTCTGTTCAGTATCAACTTCGGGAATTTTTGAACGAAAGGAGGTGATCAGGTCTTCTTTCGTCATTCCTTCCCGTAAAATCACAAAAATCGTGTCATCCCCCGCGACGGTACCGAGTATTTCCGGCAAACCGAGGGTATCAAGCGCGAATGCCACGCTGTCAGCATGGCCCGGAAGGGTTTTTATAACTCCCATGTTGTATGAAAACTCCAGGGAGAGTATTCCCCGGCGTACATCCTGAACGAATCCCTGTTCCGCCTTCGGCGGATTATCCTCGGTGGGCAGGGAGTAAAAGTATCCTGTCCAGCCGTCAGATATTTTACTGACCCGCAAGTATTTGAGGTCCCGAGAAAGGGTGGCCTGGGTGACGTGGAAATCTTCATTTTCCAGGAGATTGAGCATTGCCTCCTGGCTTTCGATTCGGTTTGACCGGATCAGGTCCTTTATTTTCTTTAATCTTCTTAATCTGTCCTTCATATTTTTCCCGTTTTCGGTTTGTTTGTATATTTATACTTAACTTTATGAATAAAATTACACTTTTCGGAAAAAATTTGCAAGACTGAACGATTCATTTTATCCACATTTATTTCCTGCACGTGCCATGGCTGTCAATCACGGCCGGAGGAACTGTATGTGTGCCGAAGCTACGGTATGTGTGCCGGCGCTTATGATTGCGAAGGACCGAAAAAAGTGCCACAATAGCTATCTATGCAGGAGCTTTCAATAACAAATCCCTTCGGCGGCGTGGTCAGATACATGCCGCGGACTACTTCCACCATGAATGCCGCCAGGGAGTCTCCGTCCCATGGTTCTGTGCTTGTGACCTCCCTTCAGACCTCCGGAAGGGGGAGGATTTCGGGAAGGGTGTGGGAGTCGCCTCCGGACCAGAGTCTTCTTTTCACTCTCATGATCGACCGGGACACGCTGAATGTGCCCCTGACCTCCGTATCCATCCGGACCGCCCTGGCGATCACTCGTCTGCTGGAGAAAAGGTTCAGGCTGAACGCGTGTATCAAGTGGCCCAATGACGTGCTCGTGGACGGGAAGAAAATATCGGGTATACTATGCGAGACTGCCGGCGGGTACATAGGTATCGGGATCGGGTTAAACTGCCGTCAAAAAGAGTTTTTATCCCGGTATAATACCTCCGCTACATCGGTGTACAGGGAAACCGGAATCGAGTGTACCCCCTTATCACTGCTGCCCGGTCTGCTTTCCTCTCTGTGGGAGACACTGATGAGAATAAACAGTTCCGGTCTCCCTTCCGCCGCGGACAAGCACCTCTGCAGCTTCGGAAAGCATATGGAAGTCCGGGAAGGTGATCCCCGCGCGGAAAATGTGGTAAAAGGAGTGGTAGCGGGGATCGGCGAGGCCGGGGAGTTGAGACTTCGGCAAAAAAATGGGAAAATACACCCTGTTTATAGCGGAGAGTAATACCGGAGCGGGAAAAATCCGGACAAACAGAACCATACAGCAAAAAGGAGATGCGGAATGGAAATACCAACACGCGAGAATACCTGGGACTTGTTATCCGAATTCGTACAATCAGAAAATCTGATCAAGCATTCATTGGCCGTTGAAGCTGTTATGCGCAAGCTGGCACGTAAATACGGTGAGGACGAGGAAAAATGGGGCGTGGTCGGACTTGCCCATGATATAGATTACGAACGTCACCCGGAAGAACATTGCACCAAAGTGCGTGAGATTCTCGAAGAGCGGGAGTGGCCTGAAGAATATATCCGGGCGATCCAGAGTCATGGGTACAGCAGGGTGAATGAAATCGAACCCCTGTCCCGCATGGAGAAGTCATTATTTGCCATCGACGAGCTGACAGGTCTGGTGACAGCTACCGCCCTGGTGCGTCCTTCCCGGAGCGTATTGGATCTTAAGGCAAAATCCGTCAAAAAAAAATGGAAGGACAAGAGCTTTTCCGCTGCCGTAGACCGTGAACTGATCGCCGCGGGAGCCGAAAGGCTGGGTGTGGAGATTACGGAGCTCATTACCGATACCATCGAAGGTATGAAGACCGTTGCTGAAGAGCTCGGCCTCAAGGGCAATCCGGAGGAGCAGGTATGAATGTCGTAATCTTTGGAACTGGAGGAATCGGAGGCTTTATCGCCGGAAAACTTGGTTCCCTCCTGAAAAATCCCAGGTCCGGGCTGCACAGTCTTTCGATCGTTGCCAGGGGTGATCACCTGCAGGCCATACAATCGAAGGGTCTGGTGTACCGTGATCCGGACAATAACGAAAGGACTGTGTTTCCTTCACTGGCGACGGACGTCCCAGGCCGATTGCCCTGGGCTGACCTGATCTTCCTCTGCGTAAAGGGTTATGACCTTGATAACGCGGTCCGGGCTGTCGAAAGGATTGTGAGAAATGACACGATAATACTTCCGCTGCTCAATGGCGCGGATATCTATGACCGTGTCCGGGAAAGACTTCCGAAAGGTTTCATATTGCCGGGAGCAATCTATATCAGTTCCTCTATTGTCTCGCCTGGAGTAGTCGCCCATACCGGCGGTAAGGGGCTGATCATTACGGGCCCAGAGCCGGGAACTGAGAGCGGAAAATATCTTGAACTGCTGGACCTCCTGTCCAGCGCGGACATACCCTGTCAATGGAACGCCGATCCGTTGCCCCCTGTGTGGGAAAAATATGTTTTTATCGCGCCCTTCTGCATGATCACCGGGGTGACGGGCAGGAGCATCGGAGAGGTCTGTGAGGACCCGCAGCTGAACCGGGATGTTCGGGGGATGATCGAGGAAACCGCCGCCGTTGCCGCTGCCGCCGGGGTAGAGCTGTCCGCGGATATCGCGGACCGGACAATGAAAAAGGCCGAGGGTTTTCCGCGGGATACCAGGACTTCATTTCAGCGGGATATTGAAAAGCACAGAGAAAAGGATGAACGGGATCTCTTTGGAGGGACCGTAATACGCATGGGAAAAAAACTGGGGGTGGATACTCCAGTCACGGAAAGGTATAACAACCTGCTGCCCTGAAGCGGGCTTTCAAAGGAACTGTATCCAGTGCCGGCTTATCAGGGAAGATCTGACAGGCCGGTGTCGTCATGGCAGACCTGTAAGGACCGGCGCAGTAATTGCTCCGGCCGTATTATCAGGACCTGTAGAGACCGGCGCCGTGCTGCGGATGAGTAGCCGGCCCGTCAGGGCCGGCACTCTGCCATTGATGACCGGCTTGTTCACCGATCATTAATATACGATACTCAATCAGTAGTCTCCGCCTCTCCGCGGTGCACAAATCCCATCAGCAAGCATGCCGCTCCCATACATACGGCGGCGGCAAGAAATATGATTCTCGGGCCGAAGAGGTCCCTGAGGACACCGGTTATACCCGGAGCGACAATACCTGCTCCCTGTGAAAAAAAGTAATAGAGCCCCGTATATATCCCCATGTTGGCGTATGTCGCCATCTGCCACAACATCGGAAACGAGTTGGTGACCACCGAAACCCAGAAAGCCCCGAAGAGAAACAGGATCACCCAGAAGCTGAGAAATCCGGCGGTTTGGGAGAGGCCGAGCATCGATGTGAGGGGATAATGAAAAAAGAGCAGGGTAGTGATTATGGTCAGAAAGGTCAATGAAATACGGATGGTCTTTTTCCGGCCGATCTTGTGGGCCACGATACCGGATGGAATCGCGAACAAGGCATAGGCGATACCGACCATGCCCGCGGAGAGGGCCGAAGTCCCCGGAGAAAGTCCCAGAAAATCAACGCCGTAAATCCCTATCCAGGGGAGGACCCCCTGGTATCCGATAAACCACAGGAACAGGGCGAGAAGTATAAACAGCGCGCTTTTTTCCCGGGAACCCAGTATCATCTTGAGGGATGTGAAAACGGGTACCGACTTTTCTTCTTCCTTCGCCTGGGAACTCTTTTTTTCCTTGATGAAGATGAAGAGGAGCACTGTCGCCAGGATCACCAGCAGAGCGGAAATGAGGAAGGGCAGGGACCCGATATAAGTGTCGGTAGAACCGCGGACAGTTTCTCCCGGAAAAGGAACCAGTGTCTTCCCGAAGAGAGGCAGTGTAAGATTCATGTCAAAAAGACGGGCCAGACCTACAGTGCCGACGATAGCGGCGATCCCCCCCATGGTGTTGATTACTCCGTTTGCCTCGGAGCGGAATTCACCTGGAATGATATCGGGCATCAGGGCGACAACAGGGCCGCGGGCGGCTTGTTTAAAAACATTGAGAAAGAAAATTACAATTATGAGAAAGGCCAGGGACTTCAATGCGGCCCCGGGCAGCATTGCAAAAAAAACGGCAGTCAGCGGCAGAGTCACGATGATATAAGGCATCCTGCGCCCAATAGGCGTCCTGGTCCTGTCGGAAAGGGCGGCCACAATGGGAATCAGCATAAGCGCGAACAGGTTGTCGACGCCCATTATAAGCCCGACAATTCCATCCGATCTTAAAAAATTGGTTAAAAACATGGGAACATAGGTGTCATACAGGGGATCCATCAATCCCATTGTGAAAAAACCGAGCCCGATCACGAAGGTTATTCCATAATACGGACGCATGGAGGCTTTTGCTTTCTGCATCAACGTCTCCTTATTAATATGCTGTCTTTGATGGTCTAGAATAAAGTCGTCCATGTGAAAAGTCAATGTAGATTTTCGCAGCCATGCAAATATAGGCTCTCCGGTGGCCTGCGCGTATCGATCTGGACGGGTGATTGAAAAAAAATCTATTTTAGTGTTGATGATTCATGAAAACATTAGTATTTTTTCATCAGTAATACAGTAAATACTACTCTAAACTCTAAAACACATTTTAAGAAGCGAGGTAGAATTATGGCGAAACAGCTAACGTTCAATGAAGAGGCTAGAAG
>Ga0272442_10007141_pt1 | contig 14518 bp, 18 predicted proteins | sample SSMForm2O_FD_200262 | JGI IMG/M metagenome (GOLD analysis project Ga0272442, IMG submission 200262) | Marine sediment archaeal communities from Little Sippewissett salt marsh, Falmouth, MA, United States - SSM-Form-2O | ecosystem: Environmental > Aquatic > Marine > Wetlands > Sediment ...
CCAATTAATTATTTTTTGATTTATCACTAACTTTTTCATATTATAGAGTACATTTATTAGATTTAAAAAGATATATCTATACTAATGCATATAATTCAACGATTATAAAACTTTCAGGTATTGTTCTTTTAATTCTTTGAATGTGTTGTTAGAAATAGCATTCTGGATTTTTTTCATGAATTTCATCATCCAATAAATATTATGGTATGATTTCATCTGATAAGCAATTGGTTCATCTATCTTTGTGATGAATCTAATATAAGCACGTGATAAGTTTTTACAAACATAACAATCGCAATTCTCGTCTAATGGTTTTTCATCATCTTTATATTGTGATTGCGTAATCTTAATAATGCCTTTGTCTGTTAGAATGTGATTGTGTCTTGCGATCTGTGTTGGATAGACTGAATCAAAACAATCTGCACCTTGTTCAATTGCATTTAAAATATCAATTGGATGACCAACACCCATAATATATCTTAACTTATTATCGGGCATTAAAGAAATTATTTCTTCAAAGACTTTGTTCATTTCCTCACGAGTTTCACCTATAGCTAGTCCACCTAAAGCATAGCCGTCAAAATCTAGCGCAGTAATTTCTTTAAGCGCTTGCTTTCTCAATTCAATATCGTAGCCGCCTTGAATAATTCCAAAAAGGTTCTGATTGCTATTCACTTGTTTTTTCAGTTCGTCATGATATTGTTTTTGTATTCTTGCCCATTCAAGTGTTCTTTGCATTGATTCAATAACATTTTGCTTTGTTGCATTGCATAAAGGCATGTGATCTAGAATCATTGCAACATCAGAACCAATTTCAATTTGATTATCAATACATTTTTCAGGTGTTATCTTATTAATTGATTTATCATAAGGTGAGTAAAAAGTTATTTCATTATTGTTGATGGATTTGAAAAAAGGCCGCATTACTTGAAAGCCACCACTATCTGCAAAGATAACTTTATTAAATCCCATGAAATTGTGTATGCTTTTCATCTCTTTAATAAAATCCCTGCCTGGTTTTAATGATAATAACATTGAATTTGCAATAATTGCTCCAACATCAGCGTCTTTTAAATCTTTGATTGTTAAATGTCGTGCTGCTGCTTTTGTTGCAACAGGCATGAAAAAAGGTGTTTTTATTTTTTTATCATTAATTAAAGCAATAGATGTTCGCGCTTTTCCAGAATATTTCATGTCTTTTAATTCAATCATTTTGAGAACAATTACTTACATTCTTATTTTTTGTGAATCTCGCAAAACAATCCCCCAAAATATTCCCTAATTCATCTTTGTAAATTATGCCTTCATATTTTACATCATCAACAACAATACTAGGATAAGTATCAATTTCATACGCAGACATAATTAATTGTATTACTGGTTCGTAAACTGCATTATCTACATTAATTGGAAATACTAATATATTTTCGTCATAAGTTTTTTTGTAATATGATAATATTACGCCTTGGTCAGGACAGATTTCACAATTGTCTGAAAAGAAATATAATATTATTACTTTATCTAATTCACAAAGTTCTTTTGCTTTTTTTGCAAGCATCCAATACTTAACATTATCCAGCACATATCTATGTTCTAGATTTTCGTAATATTCGTCATTAATACTATCTTTTTGGTACTCAAGTAATTTATCTAGTGAAGATCCTAAATCTTCAATTGAATTTTGTAGTGCTGTATTTAGTGCGCTACAACTTTGCGAATCGCTTTCTAAAACATCATTAAGTAATGTGTATTGTAATTGTAAGCTTAGATATTGGTTATTTTGAATCTCACTTTCATCTTGTTTTGATAAGTATCTTTTGCTATCAACATAAATATATGCAAGTGCACCTAATAATATGATGATCATTACTATATTCAAGCTAATTACATAATATTCATAACTAATTTTTCGTCTGTGCATTTTACCACCATTGCTTTCTGCCTAGCAAAAGATCAATAATTACCTTTAGCATCACGTAAGCCATTAAAATATGATATATTAAAAAATAAATTACAAGGTATTTAAAATCTTTTTTCTTTATTTTGATATTTGCATTAACATGACTTAATAATAGCATTAAAATACCTATTAATAATATAATTCCTGATGCAAGTAGTCTAGGATAGTTATAATTGAGAAGATTGAAATTCATACCAAAATCTCTGATAAAAGGCCATATATCAAAATGATAAAGAGCCATTCTTTGAATTAATTGAATAATAGGATCTATTGTTATAACATAGAATATATATAATACAGACAATGATAAAAATACTCTTAAAATATTGATGCTCATTTGTTGAATGCCAAAATCACCATATTCTCGATTCATAATCATGTGCCTATAATTACTTAGACAAATCAAACTACCTTTAAACCATCTATTTCTTTGATTTAATAAACCTTTAAGTGTGCTAGGGCCAGTTGAATAAACATAAGCGTTTGGACATTGTTTTATATAATAATGGCAGTCTTGAATTCGGTATGCAAGTTCTTGATCTTCTGTTAAGATCTGTTTTTGATCTTCATGATAACCGCCGAGTTCAATAATCTTCTCTCTATCATATAATGAAAAAGGACCGGGAGTAACATAGATCATATCATGATCGCTCATTATTCGTGCAACAAACATGCTCATAAGATATTCATAATGTTGTAAATATTGGACAATTGTTTTTGGATAACTTATTCTCATTGCTGGAGTTATCGTGATTACTCTGTTGGTGTTAAGCTTATTATTTTGATACGTAAGTGTTGCAATCATTTTGATTAAAGTATTTTTTGCAACATAAGAATCAGAATCTAGACCTGCATAATATTTACCCTTGGCAATTGTAATGCCTACATTAAGTGCAACACCTTTGCCTGCATTTTTTTGGTAGATATATTTTATTGTTTGATTTTTTCTTATTTTTATTTCTCTTAGAAATATTTTTCTAAAAACTCCGATGATTGTCTTTAGTGATATTTCTCTAGGTCTAATCTTTTGTAACTGCGGAAATGTTTCAAATATTTGCTTTTCAGAATTATCTGTACTGCCGTCATTAACAATAATGATTTCTAGTTTGTCATGAGGATAATTAAGATTAAGTACTGATTGAATTGTTGCTTGGATTGTTTTTTCTTCATTCCACAAGGGTATGATTACTGTAACAATAGGTAATTCTTTTAGATTTTGGTTGGTATACTCTAATGCTGTTTCTGCATCAAATAAATGCGCTTGTTTTAATGTTCTATTTAATGCAATCAGCCACCAACTAGAAAAATAAATTGAAATCCCAATAACAATCCATAGTAATATATCTGTCAACCCCATCTTTAGTATATAATAATAGAAAATATTTAAAAGGTTTTATATCCTTAAATATCCTAATATGAAAATACTTATTGGTACAGCAGGACTAGTAGATGATTCTAATATTGATTGTGCTGAAATCGAGTTTACTTATGGTGTTAGATTATCTGAAAAGCGCGCTCAACAAATAAAAGAAATATCTACAAAAAATAAAACAAAACTCAGTGTACATGCACCTTATTATATTAATCTCAATTCAGATGAAAATCATAAAATAAAAGCGTCAATGAAACGAATTATTGACTCTGCTAAGGCTGCAGAGATTATCGGAGCAATACCTGTTGTATTTCATCCTGGATTTTATTTGAAAAAAACGCTTGAGCAAACTTATGATGTTATTCGAGATAAAATTGCTGAACTAAAAGATTATCTTAATGAAAATAAGATTAAAGCAGAACTTATGCCTGAAACAACAGGAAAAGCTAGTCAGTTTGGATCAATTGAAGAACTGAATAAATTATATGATGATTTGAAAGTACGATATTGTATTGATTTTTCGCATGTTGTTGCAAGGACAAATAATGCGATGTCCTATAGAGAAATGGTCAATAAGATTCCATTCAAAGAAGTTCATGCGCATTTTTCAGGTATTGAATTTGGTGACAAAGGCGAAAGAAGACATATTATGACACCTAAATCATCAGCACAGAAACTATTAAAAGCAATACACGATTCAAATATAAAGAAAATAAGTATTATTAGTGAAAGTCCTGATCCTTATCATGATGCTCTGATGATGATAAAAATAAGAGATAAATTAAAATGAGATATGTAATACTAGATACAAATTTTTTGTATATACCTAAGCAATTTAATGTAGATATCTTTGATGAAATAGATAGATTACTATTATCTTATAAGCTTTTTATCTTTGATAAAACAATTGATGAGATTGATGATAAAACAACTTTGAGATTAGTTGAACACAAGATAGAGAATAAATCTATTAATGTTCTAAAGACAGATATTTCTTATATTGATAATGCGATTGTTGATTTTGTCAAAGCGCATAACAACGAGTATGACATTGTCATTGCAACGCAAGATCAAGAGTTAAAAAAAAGATTGTTAGACTATAGAGTTTCTTTTATTGTTCTAAGGGGAAAGAATCATCTAGAATTACAAGAGTAATAAAGGGCGACCACCGAGATTCGAACTCGGGCTAAGGGATCCACAGACCCTTGTGCTAACCAGGCTACACTATGGTCGCCATAACAAAATAGAACTAATATCAAGCTTTTATAAATTTATCTATAATAATCTGCTTATTTTAGTGATTTTAATGTCTTTCTTATAGTTCTTGATAAACGTATTAAATATATTTTTAATGCAAGATTCAATATCTCTATCTTTGTTCTTCACTTTTGCATAAATGTATTTGCCTTTAACAAAAGTATCTTTGTGTTTTTCAATAAATTTTTTGTAGTGAGCGTCTTTTTTAGATGAAAAAGGTCCTTTGTGTTCATAAGTTAAAGGTAATTTTTCAGGATTGAATATAAACCAAATATCATTTAGTGTCCAATAATCTTCAACAATATTAAAGCCTTTTTTCTTCAAATTCTTTTCTAAGAATTGCTTTAATTTTCTGACTTTTCCACCAATAACATCAGATTTGTCGCCTGCTGCTTTTACTTTAATATTGACTAAATATGAATCTAAAGCTTTAGCTTCTTCGATTAATTCTTTATCTTGAATTTCTTTTATTTCAAAAAAATCTTCTGATGGATTCGCTAAAAACTCTTTTGAGTATAAAATGAATTTCTCAAAGCTCTTCTTACTTAGAGCAGCAGCAACATTTCTTTCTTTTTGTACAGGATCAACAATAATCAAAGGACTTTGTCTTTTTGCTTTATTCATTTCGTCTTCAACATTTTTGCCTTTGAAATAGTTTTCAGGATCAATAATAACCTTATCTTTCCATTTCGATGCTGCTTTCAATAATTTTTCAAAACCACCATAATATATTACTAAAATCTCAAGAACATAACCTGACAAACCTTGTATATGTGATTCTGCACCATATACTTTTGCAGACTTGCAAAATTGTTTTGCTAGTTTAACATCATCTTCTAAGCTATTTATTTTTTTATCAACCCATAATACGTGTAATGGACTGATATCTGTTATGTTTTTTGCTTCTGAAGAATTCTTTATCTCATAAATAGGAATAAATTCAATCATAAATTCATCTTCATGACTTTGGAAATAATCTCTTGAACCATGAACTCTTTTGAATTTAATCTTGGTTCTTTTAAGAATTTTTTCAGCAAGTTCTGATAATTCTTTGTTCTTGTAATCTTGTGTAAATCTTAAGAAAATATCAATTTCTTTGTTATTAGACAACATAGTTCCTTTTGCTAAAGATCCACCTAGAAATACAGAACAATTTATCTTTAATGATAATATGGCTGTCTCTAGTTTTGTTTTAGTATCACTATATGCTTTAGAAATCTCTTTATCGTGTTTTTTTGTACTGATTTTTTTGATGACTTTTTCAAGAACCTTGTTCATTTTGATTTTTTGATGAAAAGGAGGTGCAGGGATTTGAACCCTGGATCAGAGGGTTGCAGCCTCTTGCCTTAGCCGCTTGGCCACACCTCCTTCTTTAAATATAAAATGAGGGGATAGGGATTCGAACCCTAGTAGGCACTAAGCCAACAGGTCCTAAGCCTGTCCCGTTTGACCTGAATCGCCAGATTTAGGTTATTGAAAATCTCCGATTTTCATTTGGCCACTCCGGCATCCCCTCAAGATTATTTAATCCTTTTTCATCCAAGTATAAGTTCTGAGTTTTGCAGTTGAACCATAACCGCAAGCAGCACACTTCTTCTTTCTTACATGAAAAGTCTTTCTACCACATCTTCTGCAATTTACCATATTTGATCTTCCTGATTTCTTTCCTTGTGAAGGTGTACCTTTCATTTCTAATCAACTCCAATGATATTTTTATGATTCCGGAGATATCAATATAATTGTGTCGCCTCTTAGGAATACTGTGCCTAATTTTCTCTTCATTTCGCCGTTTACATGTTCTTCAGCTTCATGAAGTACAACATTAATATGAATGTCAAATGACTTTAAAACACCCAAATATTGCTTTCCGTTCTTTAATTCTATAATAATTCTCTTACCTTTTGCACTGTTTAGAGTGTCTAATGGTCTTGATTGTTGTTCCATTTTGAAAAACCTCCAAAAATTAATAAAATAAAGCTTTAGTGACTTAGATTTGGATTTTTATTTTTAAACTTATCTATTTTATAGTATATAAGCACTATATTCTATAAATACATAAACTTTATAAATACTTCCTATTTTTCAGAGACTAAAATGGCAAAAAAACCAAATGGGCTAAATGCAGCCTCAAAATTAATGAACCGAAGAACAGAGGCTAGAAAGCATAAAAAGACTTTTGTTAGCAGATTATACAATCTTAAGGCTAAATCCGATCCTTTAGAAGGATGTAGTCAAGGTAGAGGTATTGTTTTAGAGAAATTTGAAAGAGAAGCTAAACAGCCAAATTCTGCAATGAGAAAGTGTGTAAAGGTTCAATTAATCAAAAATGGCAGACAAGTAAGTGCATTTATGCCTGGTGATGGTGCTAAGAATTTCATCAATGAGCACGATGAGGTAATTATTGAAGCAATTGGTGGAAAACAAGGCAGATCCAAAGGAGATATTCCTGGTGTAAGATTTGCTGTAATTAAGGTAAATGATCAGTCTTTGAATGCTCTGAGAAGAGGAAAGATTGAAAAAGCAAGAAGATAGGTATGATATAAATGGTATTAGCTTTTAATAAATGGTCAGTGGATGGAATTGTTGTTGAAGATCCAGGTTTGGTTAATTATATCTCATTAGAACCAAGAGTTGTTCCAAAGAGTGGTGCTAGATATGCTGGTAGAAGATTTCACAAGGCAAAAGTGTTTATTGTTGAAAGACTAATAAATAAGTTAATGGTTAATACTCACAAATCCAAAGAACATTATATTCAAAAATCAGGTTCTCAAACAGGTAAAGCAATAACAAACTATAATATTGTTAAAAAAGCTTTTGAGATTGTGGAGAATAAAACAAATGAAAATCCTGTTCATATTTTTGTTAAAGCATTAGAAAATGCAGCACCAAGAGAAGGTGTTGTTACAATTGAGTATGGTGGTGCAAGATATCCTAAAGCTGTTGATATGGCTCCACTAAGAAGAATCGATATTGCTTTGAGATATATGACTCAAGGTGCAATACAAAAATCATTCCAAAAGAAAAAATCTATTGAACAAGCTTTAGCAGACGAGATTATGAATGCTTATAATTTTAGTAATACTTCAGCAGCAATTGCAAAGAAGATAGAACTTGAAAGACAAGCAGATTCAAGTAGATAAAGCTGATTCTTTTTTATTATTACAATGGTTGTTTTTATTGAAGCAAGATATAATTTTAGTGATAGTGAATATTCAAGCACAAAAAGACTTATTTCTGAAATTCTAAAAAAAAATCAAGATAGATTTATTTTGTTATCTGGTAGTATTCAATATCTAGATATAATCAATAAATTAAGTGAAGAACTGAATCTTAAATTAATGCCAAAGCACGATCATAGTTGTTATGACGGGCAAGTTTTAGGTTGTTCTTTTTACAAAAATCAATGTGATGTTTTTATTAATATTGTTGATGGATTATTTCATTCAAAAATATTGAAGATAAATAATCCTGATTCTATAGTATATAATGTTGATATTTCAAATAATGCTTATAATGAAATAACCGACGATGATGTTCAAGCAATACTAAACACAAAAAAATCATCTTTGACAAAATTCCATTATGCAAATAAGATAGGTATTATAGTTAATCAAAAGCCTGGACAAAAGATTGGTGATGATGAATTAGAAGAATTAAAAAAATATTTGGAAAAGCACAATAAAGAATATCAAGTATTCTTGTGCGATAGTGTTGATTTAAGTGAGTTTGATAATTTTAATTATATTGATTACTGGATAAATACAGCATGTCCTAGGCTAAGTTATGATGATGCTGTTGAACACAAGAGATTATTTGCTTACTATAAAGATATAATGGTGAATTCAAATGACTAATATTAAAAATCAAATAACATCAGAAAAATTAGATAAGTATGAAGACGTGACAAAAAGAGCACTTGAAAAAGCTAAGATAATCATTCCAAAAAACACTCACTTACATAAGATTGCTGAAGACTTTTATGATATGGCTGAAAGATATTACAAAGATGCATTATTCTTTAGAGAAAACAATGATTTTGTTAATGCTTTTGCATCATTAAATTACGCGCATGGATGGTTAGATGCTGGAGCAAGAATTGGTCTTTTTGAAGTTGATCATGATAATGTATTATTTACTGTTGATTAGAATGATTGGATTTCTTTTAAGCTCTTCATTTGAAGTTTTCTAAAATCTTTAATCTTGTTTTTTATATTTTTTTTCTTTTCAGAGTCTTTAATTATTTGAGCAATTAAGTCGCTACTTATCAATCTAGGTATTATTACAAAATCTGCACCTAGTTTATATAATTTTAAGGCATCCTCAACTTCATGCGCACTAACAATTATCACTGGTTTTGGTTTTAATCTTTTGAATGTTCTTGTAATCTTAAAATTAGCATCAGTATTTTCAAGTATTGAAACAACTGTTTTAATATTAGGGTGTTTAATCTCTTCAAGAATTTCTTCATCATCAGCATCAGCATATAAGCATTGTAATTTTTTATTGCATAGCTTATGAATTACTCTTGGATTATAATCAACAACCAATATTTTTTTCAGTTTATTTTTGAAATTCTTGATTAATGAATGATTTGTACCATTATATCCAAAGAAAATATGTTCATATTGCTTTTTAGCAACTTTCTTTAATAATTTTTCATCTTTATTAAATAAGTGCAAAGTATGTTTTATGTGTTTGTGATTATGTTTTTTAGACCAATTTTTAACCCATGCCCATTGTAATATTTTGTGATTAAATGTAATAACATAACTTGAAACAGCCATGGTTATAATTGCAACAATTGTTAATATTTGTAATATATAAGTATCAGTTAAAATGCCATTCTTAATACCTAATCCTAGTATGATAAATGCAAACTCGCTCATCTGACTGAAGTTTAATGATGTTAAAAATATTGTTCTAAATGTTAATTTTGTGTGTTTTAGTAATTGGAATATAATGAAAGGATTGATAAGGAAAGCTAGTATTGTTAGAGATGATATATGGTATAAAAAGTTAGGATTACTCATTAATTCACCAATATTTACCATTGAACCTAATGAAACAAAGAATATGATTAAGAAGAAATCACGAATTCTTCTAATCTTAACTTCCATTTCATAATGAAATGGTATGTCTGCTAATGCAATACCTGCAAGTAAAGCACCTATTTCAATAGAAAATCCTAAAGTATGTGCAACAGCACTCCATAAAAAGCACCATGTCATGGTAAATAAAAATAATAATTCTTGATTTGAACTAAAATATTTAACAGTTTTAGGTAAAATTGTTAGATAAATTAAATATATTGTTGTTAGAAATAAAATACCTTTTACTGCATTAATCCATCCTGCTCGTAAAAGATTGTTAGCAAGATTTCCATTAGAAATATTAGACAAGACAAAGATAACAAAAACTGCTGCTAAGTCTTGAAATATTAAAATGCCTGTTGTTAGTTTGGCATATAATTTTTCGATTTGCTTTCTATCTGTTAATATTTTCATCAATATAATTGTACTACTAAAACACATTGATAAAGCAATAAAAAATACTTCTTCGCAACAAAAACCAAACATGAATTTGGCTAAAATAACTGAAATAATAAATGAAAACACGATTTGACCAAAACCTGCAATTAAAGAAAATTTACCTAGGTCTTTCATAAATTTAGGATTTAGTTTCATACCTACAATAAATAATAAAAGAGCAACACCAATATCACCTAAATGATGAAAATTAGCATCAAAAATTTGTGGAAATAGTATTTTTAATACAATACCTGTAACAATATAAGAAATAATAAGAGGTTGTTTGAAATATTTAGCTATCGCTGCAAAAATAGTACCTACAATTAGTATTGCTGTTAATGCAAAGAATACGCCATTCATTGATTTGCCCTCTTTTTATATATTATTAGTAATATCTATTAATTTATATATGTTTTCTTTTTAAAATAAGATAATTTTATAAAAAACAATAATTAGATTTTTAGTATGGCAAAGCTGAATTCTGATCTTAAATATGTATTAAATAATACTTTGGATAAGCAAAAACAAGCAATTGTGTTTGTTCCTACAAAAGCAAGTGCAGAAGCAGGCGCAGAAGCATTAGCTAAAGATCTTTCCAAAGGTATTGAATCAGATGACTATATGCAAAATTTATCTAAAGACATATTAAAAGCAGTTTCAGCACCCACAAAACAATGTGAAAGATTATCTAAATGTATTGAACATGGAATTGCATTTCATCATTCAGGATTAGTTGCAAAACAAAGGCAATTAATTGAATCAAATTTCAAACAGAATAAAGTCAAAATAATATTTGCAACACCAACTCTAGCAATGGGTGTTGATCTGCCTGCTTTTAGAACAATAATAACATCGTTAAAAAGGTTTGGCAGTATGGGCTATAATTGGATTCCTGTAATGGAATATTTGCAGATGGCAGGTAGAGCTGGTAGAAAAGGTCAAGAGGATTTTGGTGAATCTATTGTTATTGCTAAATCTGAGCCTGAAATTGAAATTATTAAGGATAAATTTTTGTATGCAGAACCAGAACCTATTTTTTCTAAGCTTGCTGTTGAACCTGTTTTAAGAACATATTTATTGGCATTAATCTCTATGAATTTTGTTAATTCTAAGGAATCAATTATGAACTTTTTTGAAAAAACATTCTTTGCTCATCAATATTCAGATACAACAAAATTGCATCATCTAATGGAGAAACAATTAGAGTTATTAGATGATTATGGTTTTATTTCTAAATCGTCTTCAAATGAAAAAAAGAGCATATTTCAAAGTGCAACTAAGTTGCTGAAGAAAAATAAAATTGAAACTTATAATGCAACACCATTAGGAAGATTAGTTGCAAAATTATATCTTGATCCAATTTCAGCCTATCATATTATTCAAGGTTTGTCAAAAGCAAAGGATGATTTAGAGTATTTGAAAAATAATTCGTTTCCCATATTTGTTGTTTTGTCTGAAGTTTTAGAATTAAGACCTTTGCCGTCTGTAAGAGTTGCTGAAGAAAAAGAAATGGAAGAACTTATTTTAAGATATCATTCCAGTTTTTTATTACCTTTTCCTGAATCTTATGATATAAATTATCCTTATTTTTTGAAATCATTAAAATTATCTAGAGTGATTTTTGATTGGATTAATGAAGTTGAAGATGATGTCATCATGACAAAGTATAATATCAGACCAGGTGAACTTAGAAATAAGATTGATACTTTTGATTGGTTATTGTATGGTTCAATGGAATTAGCAAAACAATTAAATTACAAAGAAATAATTTCATTTTTATACAAGTTGCGAAGAAGGTTAAAGTATGGTGCAAAAGAAGAATTACTAAATTTATTAAAACTAAAAAATATTGGTAAGAAAAGAGCAAGAAAATTATTTGTAAGAAATATTAAAACAATTAATGACATTAAAAGAGATGATTTTTCTCGTCTAAAGAATATTGTTGGAGAAGCAATAGCGAAGAATATTTTTAAACAACTGGGTTATGAAGTTAGTGATATTAAGGCTGAGAAAAAAGTGGTCGAAAAATCCAAAGCATCATTATTAGATTACCCTTAAAAAATAAAAAAAATAAAAAAGGGTAAAAAGAGGGTTTAGACAAAAGAGGTGCGATTATGCTGCTGCTAAATAGCCGATCATAAAGCATTGTTGTTCAATCGGCATATCATTAATTTCTATATAACTATTAGCTAAGTCATAAACATCATCTGCGTGTTTTTTTTCTTCATCATTGTAAAAAATAATATTTGATTTCATTTTATATCACCCCGCGGTTTTTTTTCATCAAAAGCTTTTTTTGTAAAGTTAATCATACATTGTTCAAATAAGTGTCCAATAAATGCTTTTGACATTTCAGTTTGATCATAATTAAAATTTACCATTTGAAATCACCTCCAAAACAACAATCTATATTATGCACTGACATCTTTATATAGTTCGGTGAGATGTGTCCAGTGGTGTCTAGTGGCTTTGATAGAATTATTTAATCAATGATTGTGGACTATAAACGTAGAAAAAGAATAAAAACGCCGCGGGAGGGATTTGAACCCTCGTGCCCCGAAGGACATCGGATCTTTGCGAAAAAGATCATAGCAATCCGACGCAATGGCCAGACTATGCGACCACGGCATATGTCATAAATAATAGTGGTTATTTAAAAAGGTTTTTGTTATTAAGTGTTATTCTTTATACATATAGCTATTTCATCAATTGTTTTGCAGTTCATAATTTCTGATCTTAGTTTTGCTGCACCTTCAAAATTGCATGAAATCCAACATAGATGTTGTCTTAGTTCATCAACTTTGTAAACCTTTTCTCGTCTTAAATATTCCTCAAAAAACTCTTTGATAAATTTTTTAGGGTTTACTTTTTGATTACCAAAAATAAAAGGATTTCCAATTGCTTTTCTACCTATCATAACCATGTCTGCTTTGGTATATTCTAAAACTTCTTGCATATTGTTATCGTCGATATCTCCGTTTGCTATAATGGGAACTATTGAAATTTCTTTTGCTTTTTTGATTTCATCATAACAAGGTTTTCCACTATATTTTTGTTTTGCAGTTCTTGCATGAATTGTAATTGCAGCAATATTGCATTCGTTCAAAACTTTAATAATTTCTTCAGTTTTATTACGAGAAAAACCTGTTCTTATCTTTACTGTAACTGGTAGTTTTGTTGCACTTGTTAATGCGTTAACAACCTTTTTCATTTTATCTAAATGATCTAAATACCATGATCCTGCTTTTGATTCAATAATTTTGTCGTCAGGACAACCAAAATTAATATCTATTATGTCTGCATATTTTTCAATTATTTTTGCAGCTTTTGGAAATGATTCTGCTTTATGTCCGATAAGTTGGATAACTAAAGGCCTTTCATCTTTTGAAAATGCTAATTTCTCTAGAACATGATCTTTGTTATGAATTAAAGCTTCGCAGTGAATCATAGGCGAATAAATTAATCCACAACCATATTTTTTACAAAAATATCTGAAAGTCGCATTATTAATTCCTGCCATTGGAGCTAAGGCTGTGGGAGAATCAATTCTTACTTTGCCTATCTTTATTTTATTTGCCTTTGCCATTTACTATGTTTAAGCTAAATTTATTTCTTCTAATTGGTGGCAAAGCTCCGTCGCTAACTTTCTTTATTTCTTCAACAGAATATATTGCTCTTGGGTTGAATTTTATTATACTTTTGATAATAGTTTCCAGATCTTTTCTATGTATTATTGCATAAATAATATGTACATTTTGATGTTTTCGTATTGCATTTGTGTGTGTTACTGAATAACCTTTTAATTCTAGTTCCATAATAAGTCTTCTTGCATTTGTTTTGGTTATTGCTCTTACCAATAAAAATCCTAATGCAATTCTTTCTTCAATAAGAATACCGATATATGTTCCCACTGCAAAACCCGATGCATAAGCAACATAATATATAGGATTATCTAAATTATTCATTATTCTACTTATTGCAGCTAACCAAATTAGTATTTCAAAAAAACCAATAATTGTTGAATTTAATTTTCTACCTTTAGAAATAAAAATAATTCTTATAGTTCCCATACTTACATCTATAATTCTTGCTAAGAAAATTAATAAACTGATTAGTATTATTTCGAAATTAATAATTAGTGCCATTTTTTACCTTCTTGTTTTTTTTGATTTGTATTTGATTTATTTGTAAAACTTATATAAAAACTTTACTACTCTGGTATTAATTAGTAATTAGAAAAATAGCGGGAGGAAGATTTGAACTTCCGACCTCCGGGTTATGAGCCCGACGGGCACTCCTGACTGCCCTATCCCGCTATAGATTAAGTCAAAAATGGTGTTATTTATAAATTTATCTATTTTAAATTATTTGTTGATTTTATTTTTATCGTCTATAAAGTGT
>Ga0272442_10007143_pt1 | contig 14517 bp, 10 predicted proteins | sample SSMForm2O_FD_200262 | JGI IMG/M metagenome (GOLD analysis project Ga0272442, IMG submission 200262) | Marine sediment archaeal communities from Little Sippewissett salt marsh, Falmouth, MA, United States - SSM-Form-2O | ecosystem: Environmental > Aquatic > Marine > Wetlands > Sediment ...
GCGATCAACGTTACGCTCGTGACGTCTGTCGTCTCGCTGACTGAGGGGAAGCGGTTCCTCTACGGGCTCAAGACCTACGTCCGCGACTTCAGTCTCCAGTATCTCGTTCTGAGCGTTCTCGCTCTTCTGCTTGCCGTGCTTTACTCCCTGTCGATTTGGCACATGCTGCTGGCCATCGTGCCCCTCTTCCTGGTGCATCTCTCCTTCAGGAGCTACCAGAAGCTACGAACCGAAGCGCGAAAGACGTTCGAGAATATTTCCCGCTTGCTCGACGAGCGGGACCACTACACCGCCGTTCACTCGGCGGACGTCGCCGAGTTGGCCGTGAAGGTCGCAGAAGCCATGGACCTACCGCAATCGCTGGTTGAGGACATCGAGATTGCCGCCCGCGTTCACGACATCGGCAAAGTCGCCGTTCCCGACTCGATCCTCCTGAAACCCGGGCCACTGACGGACGATGAATGGGTCACCATGCGCCGGCATCCCATCGTCAGTGCCGAACTGATCGAAGGCCTCGAGATCTACGCGAAGGTTGCAGACGCCGTCCGACACGAGCACGAGCGCTGGGACGGATCCGGCTACCCGGACGGGCTGAAGGGAGAGCAGATCCCGCTTGTTTCTCGCGTTATCGCGGCGGCCGACATCTACAACGCCCTCTGCACCGATCGACCGTACCGAAGCGCGTTCAGCCCGGAGGAGACGGTCGAGATGATTCGCCAGATGAGGGGGGCCGATATCGACCCGGCCGTCGCCGATGCGCTTCTGCAGGTGATCAGGGAGTCGGACGATGCTCCCCAGCTGTCCGACGAGCCGAGCCCCGCAGACGGTCAGAGGTAGCTCGATGATCTTCCTCGCAGCGGTGATCTTAGGCGTCCTGGTGGGACTTCTCCTGAAGGGCAAGCTCTCGAATCTCCCGTCGCTGCGGCTTCGCTGGCTGTGGCTCGTGCTTCTCGGACTTCTTCTTCAGGTCCTCATCTTCCCGCTCTTCTCCGAGCGTCCGCTCCTTCCCTACGCAACGGTGCCGCTTCACTACCTCTCCTACGGGCTGGTCCTCGTCTTTCTCGTCGCGAATCTGCGCGTCCGACCGCTCCTCGCGCTCGGGGCCGGCGCGCTCCTGAATGTCTGTGTGATTGCGGCGAACGGAGGACGGATGCCGGCGTCGGCGACGGCGCTCGCCGCGGCGGGCTACGTCGACGTGGCCGAGAAGCTGGTGGCGGGAAGCACACACGGGAACGTCCTGTTGATGAGCGAACTCACCCGGCTGAATCTCCTCGGTGACTGGCTGTATCTCCCGAGCTGGGTCCCGTTCTCGACGGCGTTCAGCATCGGGGATGTCCTGATTCTGATCGGAGTTGCCTGGCTGATCGTGCGGGGGATGAGGGGCCATGCCTGAGAAGCTCGCTGCGCTTGTTCGTCCGCGGGCGATCGCCGTCGTCGGTGCCAGTCCACGGCCCGGATCGGTCGCCGGTGAGATCCTGCGCAACCTCAAGCGGTGCGGGTTCGAGGGCGGCCTCTACCCGGTGAACCCGAAGCATGCTGAGATCGACGGAATTCCGTGCGTGCCCTCCGCTTCGGACCTTCCCGAGGGGATCGATCTCGCCGTCCTGGCGATCAACCGAGACATCGTGCTCGACGCGGTCGAGGCTTGCGCAGAGAGGACCATCCGAAACCTGATCGTGATCACCGCCGGATTCAAGGAGAGCGGCCAAGAGGGCGCGGTGAGGGAAGCGGATCTTCGGCAGCTCATCGAGCAGCACCGGCTGAATCTCGTCGGTCCCAACTGCATGGGGATGATCACCAGCACGCCGAAGATGCGGATGAATGCCTCCTTCTCGCGATGGTTCCCGCCTGGCGGGCAGATTGCGTTCGTCTCTCAGAGCGGATCCCTCGGTGAGACACTGCTCGAGTGCTTCGAGGGTGCCGGTCTCGGCGTCTCCCTGTTCGTCAATCTGGGCAACCGCGCCGGCCTGACCGAGAACGACTTCCTCGAGTACTTGGCCGGCGACGAAACTTGCCGTGCGATCTTTCTCTACCTCGAGAGCTTCGCCGACCCGGCCGGCTTCAGGGCGTGGTGCGAGCGGATCGCAGCGGAGAAACCGATAGTCGTGCTCAAGGCGGGCCGGACGGAGGCGGGGGTCGCGGCCGTCGCGTCACACACCGGTTCTCTCGCAAGCTCTGATGCGATTGTCGACGCGTTCCTCTCGCAGTGCGGCGCCCTTCGGGTCAACACGATCGAGGAAACGATCACAGCGCTGCGGGCGCTGGAGCGCGGCGTCCTTCCGCGCGGAGATCGAACCGTCATCCTGACGAACGCCGGAGGCGCAGGGATCATCGCCGCCGACGCTTGCGAGCGAGTCGGGATCTCCGTTCCGCAACTCGATACGGAAACGCGCTCGACGCTTGCGTCCTTCCTTCCGCCGGAGGCGGGGCTCGGCAATCCGATCGACATGATCGCGACCGCCGGTGCGGCCGACTACGAGAATGGCCTGCGCGTGGCGCTCGCGGCCGCCGACTCGGGTCTCGTCATCTTCCGTCCGCCGCTCGTGCTTCCCGACAAGCCGGAGGAGGTGGCGGAGGCCATCGTCCGTGTGGCCGCGGAGGTGCCGGACAAGCCGATTCTCGTCTGCACGTTGAGCCGCGAGGAGACGAACGTCGTCAAGCGCCTTCGCGCCGGAGGGATCCCGGTCTACGCAATGCCGGAGACCGCGGTCGACGCGCTCTCCTTCTTCCACCGTGTTCGGGATCTGCGGGCCGCCCCGGGCACTGACGATCGTTCGACGGTCGCACTCGATCCGACGCGCGCAAGGGAGATCGTCACTCGAGCGGCCGGCGAAGGCCGGACCGGTCTCCTCTTCGAGGAGGGAGCCGGGATTCTCGAAAGCTACGGGGTTCCCGTCTGCCGCTTCGTCTATGCCGATGTGGACGAGGAGGCAGATGCCTTCATCAAGGAGGTCGGATACCCGATCGTCGCCAAGGTCGACTGCCCGGATCTTCACCACCGCGTCGAACTCGGTGCCGTGGTCACCGGAATTGCCGACGACGCGGAGTTCGCAACGGCGATGGCCGAGCTACGTGACGTCATCTCCGCTCGGCGTCTCGTGAACGCGCGGATCCTGCTTCAGGAGATGTTGGCTGGGCGCGAGTTGATCTTCGGCGTCGAGCGGGACCCCTCGTTCGGGCCGGTCGTGATGTTCGGCATCGGCGGAACGTTCGTGGAGGCGCTGAAGGACGTCGCGTTTGCGGTCGCCCCGGTGAGCGTTTCGCAAGCGAAGGCGACCGTCCGATCGATCCGAGCCTTCCCACTCCTGGAGGCGTTCCGCGGGCAGCCGGCCGCCGACATCGACGTGCTGGCGCGCTTCCTGGCCGCGCTCGGTGAGATGGCGGTCGATCTGCCCGAGATCGCCGAGATCGATCTCAATCCGATCATCCTGACCGACGAGGGACCCGCTGCCGTCGACATTCTGATGGCGCTGTCGAGCGGCTAGACCTCGCGACTTTCTACGGGTAGAGGCGGTTGATCATCCGCGGGAACGGGATGACCTCGCGGATGTGCTTGACGCCGCAGATCCACTGGATGACGCGCGCCAGCCCCATGCCGAACCCTGAGTGAGGAACCGCTCCGTATCGACGCAGATCGATGTACCACTCGTAGGCGTCCGCGGGCAGGTTGTACTCGGCGAGTTGTGCTGTCAGCTCCTCGATCGTGTCAACGCGCTGACTGCCGCCGATGATCTCTCCGTACCCTTCCGGCGCGATGAGATCGGCGGCAAGCGCGCGGCTTCGGTCGGCCGGATCTCGCTTCATGTAGAACGGCTTCATCACCGCAGGCATTCGCTCGATGAAGACCGGCTTCCTGAAGGCTTCGCCGATCGTCTCCTCCTGCGGCGCGCCGAAGTCGCTGCCGAACTCGATCTCGTGTCCCTTCTCCTGCAGGAGCTCAATCGCGTCCGCGTAGTCGATTCGAGGGAACGGATCCTTGACCTCTTCGAGGAGGAGGTCGACGTCCCGATCGAGCTGCGCGAGCTCGGCCGCCCGCTCGGCGACGACTGTCTCGACGATGTAGCGGACGAGATCCTCCTGGACCTGCAGGTTCTCCGCGTGCTCGACGAACGACATCTCCGCTTCGGCGATCCAGAACTCGGTGACGTGCTTTCGCGTCTTCGACTTCTCGGCGCGGAACGCCGGTCCGATCCAGTACGTCTTGCCGAGGGCGGCCGAGGTCGCCTCGAGATAGAGCTGGCCGCTCTGGCCGAGATACGCCTTGTCGCCGAAGTAGTCGATCTCGAACAGCGTCGTGGTTCCCTCGACGGACGTTCCGGTCAGGATCGGCGCCTCCGTGGCGACGAAGCCTCGCTCTTCGAAGAACCGGCGAAACGCCGAGAAGACGGCGGCACGAACGCGGAGGATCGGGACCTGGCTTCCGGTGCGGATCCAGAGATGCCTGTGTTCCATCAGGAAGCCTGGCGTCTGCTCCTTCAGCTCGATTGGGAAGTCCTCCGCCGGCTGCTGAACGACGTCGAGGTCCGTGAGCTGCAACTCGCACCCGCTTGGAGCGCGCGAATCCTCACGAACCGTCCCGTGGACGACGACCGACGACTCACGCGGGAGCGCGTCCGCCCGCTCGAAGAGCGTTTCGTCGTCCGACTTCGCCGTGACGGCCTGGATGACCCCCGTTCCATCGCGTACTTGGAGGAACAGGAGCTTTCCGCTGGAGCGGCGATTGTAGAGCCACCCCTTGAGTGTGACGTCTTCGCCGATGTGCTTCTTCGCTTCCGAAACCGCAATGGTTGGCATCCTGCCCTCCTTTCGAGTCTGGTTGGACGCGGGAGAGAGTAGGAGTCCGCCTCGCCGTTTGCAACCGGGTCGACTAGGTCGTCTCTTCCGCGGGAGGCTTCCCCTTGATGACGCGATGCATCCAGTTGCCCGACATGAAGAAGCCAAGGGACAGGGCCGCCGTGACGCCGTTCGAGACGAACATGGCCCACCAGACACCGTTTGCACCGAGGCCAACTGCGAATGGCAACGTGAGGACGAGAGGCACGCGTACCGCCCAGAGGCGGAAGAGGCCGAAGAACATCGAGTAGAACGTGTGGCCCGATCCCTGGTAGACACCCATGACAACCTGGATGATTCCCATGAATGGGAAGGCGAACGCGACGAGGAGCATCATGTCCCGACCGGCGGCAATCACGGCCGGATCGGACGTGAAGACACCCAAGAACGTCGTGCGGAAGACCAGGACGAAGACTGCGGCTACGGAGAGAATCACCGACGAGATCGCCATGCCCGCCCATGCGCTCTGCTTGGCTCGCTTCGGCTGCTCGGCCCCGAGGTTCTGCCCGACCATCGTTGCCGTTGCTTGACCGAGGCCCATTGCAGGCATCAGTGCGATCGCGATAAAGGCGTTCCCGATGCCGAATGCGCCGAGGACGACCGTTCCGATGCGGGCGAGTGCCCCGTTCATCACGGTGAATCCCAGAGCACTTCCCGCTTGCCCGATCGATGCCATCCCGCCGATCGAGACGATTCTGCGGACGAGAGACCATCGGAGGCGGAGATGTCGTCGGCGGATGTGAATGCCGAACTTGCCTGAGAAGAGCAGGTAAGAACCGACGAGGGCCATCAACGCTCTGGAGATGACGGTGGCGACCGCCGCGCCGGTGACACCCCAGGCGGGGAAGGGTCCCCAGCCGAAGATGAAGAACGGATCGAGAACGATGTTCACTCCTACAGAGGCTCCCATCAGAATCATCGGCGTGAGTGTGTCGCCGACACCGTTGAACAGGGCGGTTACGACGAACGTACTGAAGGCAAGTGGGAGTCCGAGATAGATGATCCGAAGGTAGCTTGCAGAGGCCTCCATGAGCGCTGGCTCCCCGCCGATCAAGGAGAGGATGGCCGGAGCGAGGAAGATGCCGATGACGGCGAGCGCAATTGAGAGCAGCCCGGCGAAGGAGAAGACCTGGCCCGCCGCGAGGTTGGCCTCCTCGTGTCGACCGGCGCCCGTGTACTGCGAGACCAGCGCGGTTCCGGCCATTGTGACTCCGGCTGCGACGGCGAACATCAGGAAGATGAGAGGAAAGGAGAGCTGCAGAGCGGCGATTCCGATTGGTCCGAACCGTGACAACCAGAGCCGGTCGGTGAAGTTGTAGACCGTTTGGAAAAGGTTCGCCAGCATCAGGGGCCACGCCAGCTGAAGGAGCGATCGAACGATCGGCCCACCGATAAGACGGTCGCTGAGAGCTCTTGCAGAGCGTGCGGACATGCGGTGGATTGTATCCGATCGGAGAACCCCGTTCTCGTGGGCGCTTCCGGCGGAGGGATCAACGCCGACTTCCTGTTGACAAACGTCAACAAACGGGGTAGCCTCCCGCTTCGTGAACAAGCTCCGGTTCGGAAACCTCCTCCGCGAAGCTCGAGAGCGGAAGGCCTTCAGCCTTCGGCAGCTGGCCGACCGCGTCGACATTGACTACAGCCGGTTGGCCAAGATCGAGTCGGGCACACGTCCTGCGCCCGGACTCGCCGAGGTCCGACGGCTCTCGGACGCTCTCGACCTCGACATGGCGGATCTCATCGTCGCTTCAGGCACCTCTCGCGAGGTGATGGAGCATCTGTTGTGGTCGGAGAGAATCCAGGAGGCGCTCGACCTCGACGTCCACCTGCCGGAGCGGGCCACGTTGCTTGGCAAGAACACATATCGCGTTCCCGTTCTCGAACGGGAGGGCGCGCTCTGCACCCTGAGGCTCGGTGATGCTCGGCTGCGATCCTTCTCCTTCTCCGATGCCGCGGAGCTGGTGGTGCGGATTCCGCCGGAGGCGATCGTGGTTCATCGGCGGCCCACCGACGCTGCATCGTCGACGGCCGAGAACGTCCTACCGATGCGCGTCAAGAAGATCCGGCGTCTCGGCCAAGTGACGAACCTCGTCCTCGTGGGAGCGGGGTTCGAGTTGAACAGCCTGCACGCGGGCCGGGCCGTCGACCGGATGGAGCTGTCCACGGGAGACACCGTCTACGCCACGGTCCAGGCAACTGCAATCCAAACGGAAACCACAACACAGTAGGAGGCACCATGAAACGCTGCAGGAGGATGGGTATCGGCTTGGTTCTGGTCATGGCCCTTGTGGGGACCGCCGCCCTGGGAGGAACGGTCACGTTCTACCGAGGAGGAGAAGCCACGACGATCGACCTGGCTGCTTTCGCGGTCGAGTCGGGTACAGTCGCGTATCAGGGGCCTGCAATGGATCCGGGCGATGAGAACTGGAAGGGTGAGAACGGCTACTCCGGGCCCTCGCTGCTGGCGATCGTCGAGGCGGCGGGCGGACTCGAGGACGGGGAGACGCTGAGCATCGTCGCCGGGGACGGATGGTCGAAGACGCTCCCGAAGGCCGTCGTGTACGGTGAGACCGACGCCGGCTCGGCGATCCTCGCGACGACGAAGGAGGGCGAGGGCGAGGACTGGGAGGACGCGCCGATGTTTGTCTTCCTTCCCGAAGACGAGCGGTTCAGCAACGACGACATGCTCGCTGCGTTCGGCGCGGATCTCTCGCACTACTTCGGCGAGACCCCTTCGACCACGGGCATGATGGTCAAGAACGTCGAGTTCCTCGTCGTCGACTACGACGGCGACTTCATGACGCTGTTCGAGGGGGAGACTGCAAGCGAGGGCTCCGGCGATTCCGCTGGCGAGGTCGCCGATGCGACGGACGTCCTGCTCACCTTGGTCAAGGGAGACGACAGCTTGACGTACACGCTCGCGGACCTCCAGGATCTCGACGTGATCACTGCGCAGGGCACCTTCACCAATTCGGCGGGCGTCGACTACACCGCGACCTACACAGGCGTCGCTCTCACCGATCTGATCGGGAACGCCGCGCTTGACTCGACGGTCCGCGTGACGGCGAGCGACGGCTATTCGATGAACTACGCCGTCGAGCTTCTCGCGGACACGAGTGAAGGCACGTGGATCCTCGCGTTCATGGAGAGCGGGGAGCTCATGCCGCTCGACCCGGGCCCGCTTCGGATCGTCATGGTCGGTGAGGACAATCCGCACTTCACCAGCTCTCTCTCGGCGAGGATGGTCGAGCGGATCGAGCTTCTCGGCGTCTACGAGTCGTACTCACTCGTCGTTACCGGAGCGGTCGACCGGACGTTCGAGCGTGCGGAGTTGGAGGCGGGCGTCGGCTGCCCGTGCCACACGGCGACGGTCAACGTGACGAGCAAAGGAGAGACGCACACGTACACAGGTCTCCCGCTCTGGCGGCTGGTCGCGTACGTCGACGATGGCGTCTTCCCTCTTCCGGAAGACGGGATCCACTACAACGACGAGGACTTCGACGGCACCCTCGCCGAAGGCGACTACGCGATCGAGCTTGTCGCGTCGGACGGCTACGCGCAGACGGCGCTCTCCTCGTGGATTGCGCAAGACGACCGGTTCATCGTTGCGTTCAAGATGGACGGCGTCTTCCTCGATTCCGAGTCGAGCGGCTACATGCGATTCGTCTACGACGACTCGGTCGAGCTGCCCGAGGATGCGCGACTGAAATCCGTGAAGTTCCTCGTTGAGATCCACGTCGACCTCTAGCGCCGATGGAAGACGATCGCCGACCGCGTAGGGAGCGTCTCGACGTACGAGGGATCGTCCTCGTTGCGCTCCTCGCCGCGGTCGGCGGCGTCCTCTCGACCTACGTCGGCTACCTGGGCAACCTGATCAATCGGCTGTTCGGCGTTCCGTTCGGCGCGGGACAGCTGATTGCGGGCCTTCACATCGTCTGGCCCCTTCTCGCGCGGATCGTCCTCGGTCGCTTCGGCGCCGGGACGATGACCGGTGCGATCAAGGGGCTCGTCGAGTTCCTGTCGGGCGGGACGCACGGTGTGGTCATCGTCCTCGTGTCGTTCATCGAGGGGCTGCTCGTCGACCTCGGGATGGGCATGGCCCGGCGCGCGCGCCTGCCTCTCGTGATGCTCGTCGGTGCGGTCGCGTCGGCGTCGAACGTATTCGCCTTTCAGGCGATCTACTTCTCCCGCGTGTCGCCCGGCTTCATCCTGGTGATGGCCGGTCTGTCCGCTGTCTCCGGCGCTCTGCTAGGCGGCTATCTGGCGTGGGATCTCCATCGCCTTCTCTCGACGTCGAAGCTTCTGTCGCGCTCGGCGGGAGCCGACGTGCCCGCGAAGCGCACGCGGCTCGTACGGTTTCGCGACATCGTGACCGGGCTCGTCGTGATGGCCTTCCTCGCCGGCGGCGTGACCTACTACGTCACGATCTACGACCCGTTTGCGTCTCCCGGCGAGGTTCAGATCGCCGGCGCCGTCGAGTCTCCGCAGACGTTCCGGTATGAGGCTTGGGATGAGGAGTTGGTGGCGATTAACGCGGAGCTTCGCGGTTCGGTCACGGCGGTCCCGGCGCAGGACTACACCGGGATTCCGCTGCGGCGACTCCTCGAGCGTGCTGCGCCGACCGAAGACGCCCGAACGCTCCGCGTGATAGCGGACGACGGGTACGAGGCCAGTTTCGACCTTGCCGAGGTCATGGCCGATCCGGAGATGATCCTCATTCTGGAGGACGGACGTTTGCGGCTCGTTGCCGCGAACTACGACGGCGGATCGTGGGTCAGGCGGGTGACGCGTCTTGTCGTCGAGTAATCCGGCGAGCGCCGACGGTACACGCGCTCAGATCGACTTCGACGGACTGACGGTTCGATTCCCGGATCGGGTCCGACCGGCGGTCCTCAACGTGACGGAGCCGATCGAGCGTGGAGAGGTCATTGCGATCACCGGCCCCTCGGGTTGCGGCAAGACGACGCTCGCAAGAGTCCTCGCCGGGTTCATTCCTTCACTCGTTCCCGCCGAGGTGTGCGGTGACGTGCGGGTTGGCGGCCTCTCCACGATGCACGCCGACCCGGCACGCACCGCGACGCGGGTCGGGCTGATCCAGCAGGATCCGGACGCTCAGATCTGCACGCTCCGCGTGCGCCAAGAGGTGGCATTCGGTCCGGAGAACCTCTGCCTGCCCCCGGCGGAGATCGAACGTCGCGTCGATCGGGCCCTTCGGATCGCTGGGATCGAGCATCTCGTCGAGCGGGAGACGCCATCGCTCTCCGGCGGGGAGAAGCAGCGGCTGGCCATCGCATCGATCCTCGCGATGGAGCCGGAGATTCTCGTCCTCGACGAACCGACGGCGAACCTGGATCCACCTGGGGCGAAGGGGATCTTCGACACCCTCGCCTCCCTCCGAGAGAGAGAGGGGCGGACGCTTCTCGTCATCGAGCATCGGCTCGCCCCTCTCCTCCCCCACGGGCCGCGCCTCTGGGTGATGGACGGCGGGCGCGTCGTTCTTCGAAAGACGACGCGACGGCACGAGGACCTGGTCGAGCTCGGACTCCGCGGGCGATACGAGTCGAAGGCGCCGCACCGAACGAGTGGGTCGCCGATCGGAGTGTCTGCGCGCAGCGTTCGAGTCAGCTACGGCGCACGTCGCGTACTCGATGGGTTGTCGCTCTCCATTCACCGCGGCGAGATTCTCGGCGTCATCGGCGCGAACGGATGTGGCAAGACGACGCTTCTGCGCTTGCTGGCCGGCCTCGAGCGACCGGAGGCCGGGACGATCGAGCGGCCGGACGGGATGCGAGTTGGCATGGTCTTCCAGCATCCACATCAGCAGATCTTCGAGCGGACGGTTCGCCGCGAGCTCGAGATCGACGGGCGTCTCGACGACGCGCAGTGCGCGGGAGTCCTCGAGGAGGCGCGTCTCTCCGGGCTCGCCGACGCGGCGCCGTTCTCGCTCAGCCTCGGTGAGCAGCGGCGGCTGACCGTGTCGACCGCGCTCCGGACCGAGCCGGACCTTCTCCTCCTCGATGAGCCGTTCATCGGGCAGGATCGACACAACGTCGCTTGGATGATCGGGCGGATCATCGATGCGCGGGATCGGGGCGCTGCGATCGTTCTCGTCTCGCACGACGTTCCGCTCCTTGCCGGCCTCTGCGACCGGATCCTCTACCTCGGCGAGGAACCGGTCGACGGGTCGCCGAGTGCGGTGTTTGCAGGCCTGCGTGAGATCGGAGAGGCCGCATTCACGCCCGAGTACTGGGAGGGAGGACCGTCGTGAAACGGCGCCCCGAGTACAGACACGGGAATCGAGGCCTCCACCGCGTCGGTCCGGCGGGGAACCTCCTGATTCTGGCCGGGTTCGTCACTGTCGGACTCGCGTCGCCGAGCGTTCTCATGAAGCTCGGCGCACTTGGCCTGGTAGGCGTTCTCGTGCTTCTCTCGGACGAATCGCCTCGCACATTCCTGGGAAGCCTTCGCTTCGTTCTCCTTTTCGCGCTGTTGCTCTTCGTCGCTCAGGCGCTATCCGTCCGATCGGGGACGGCGCTTCTCGAGACGCCGCTTCGCATCACAGATCGGGGACTCCTCGCCGGAGCGGGGATGGCGCTCCGCTTCCTCCTGATCCTGACGTCGAGTTTCCTTTTCGTGACCGTAACCGACCCGGATCGTCTCGCGCATCTGTTCATCCGCGTTGGCGTTCCGTACCGATACGGCTACGCGTTCATCCTCGCCCTTCGGTTCGTCCCGTTCTTCCGCAGCGAACTCCGAACGGTCCGCGAAGCGCAGCGGATCCGAGGCATTCGAACGTCGGTGCGCAGCCTCGCCGGGATCCGGCGAGCGGTCCGGTTCACGTTCGTTCCCGTCCTCGTCTCCGGTCTGATCCGCGTCGACTCGATCGCGATGTCGATGAAGGGACGCGCCTTCGGCCTTCACCGGAGGCGCTCGTCAGCCGTCGTCGAGCGGTGGCGCGTCGAAGACACCGTCGCCGCTCTCCTGGCGTCTTCGTTGGTTGCGGCGGCCGTTCTCTCAAGGAGGTTCGGATGGTCGTAGGACGCGCGTCCCGAGAGGTCACCGTCCGCTGGCTCTATCGCGCCGGTTGGGCCGTTCTCGTTCTGTGGATCGTCGTGGCCGCCTTCCTCCGCATCGGTCCGACGGAGACCGGGCCGACGATCACGATCGTCGTGCTCGACGGAAGCGAAAGGACTGTCTCGCTTGCCGAGATGAAGGATCTCCCCCAGCTCTCGCGGCACGGCATCTACCAGAACCAGTACGACAACTGGCGTGACGAGGGGCTCTACACAGGCGTTCGGCTGGCCGATCTGATTGACCGGGACGCGGTCTACACGTCGATCCGCGTCGTCGCGAAAGATGGCTATCAGATCGTCATCGAGCGCGCCCGCGTCGAGGACGACGCCTTCCCGATGATCCTCGCGTACGCGTTCGACGGAGAAGAGGTTCCCGATTGGAGCGACGGACCGAGAATCGCCGTTCTCCCGGAGACAGGGCGCGTGAGCAACGAAGCGTACGGCGTCGTGTCGGCGGGGAGCTACTGGGTGAAGAACGTCGTGCGGATTCTCCTCTCTAGAGGTGAGTAGGTCCGCGTGACGGTCGCTCGCGGGCACCCGCCGTACCTACGGCCGTCGCGCTGTCTGTTTTTTCGTGGCCGAAGGCGAAGCCAAGCACGCCATGGTGATCTACGACTCTGGAATGGCGATTCGAAGGTGAGCTCGGAGGCCGGGCCGGCAGCGGACCAGACTGACGGGTTGGCCTGGGTAAACGCCGCGAATCGAGCCAGTCTCACAGGAACGAAAGCTGATCGAGCGATGTGCTCGAACCACCCTGGAGAACACGGCCTCCGAGCGTCTTGAATGGCCGGGGGACGGGAGATCCGTGGAGGCTGCTTCCTCGAACTTCGAACGGACAGGCGAGCCCTGGCATACTGGCGCAGATGGCCGGTCGCAGCGAATCGTGCAACCGCGAAACCGCCTCCCTGGATTGAGGACCCGCCAAACCGCCCGCCCTGTCATGGCGCCTCCTTGACCCCGTCCACCCAGGCATCATCGTAGCACGAAACCCTGTTCCAATCTGTGATAGAGATCACGCAGCTGGTTGGGCCTTGGGGCGGCAATCGTGCGGGCGAGAGCCATCCGGTGTGTCGAAGGAAGCCGATCTCTCTGGTGCTGGGATTCGACTTACAGCTCCCCCGGCCAGGGCACGGCGATCTTCGCTTCCTTCTTCCTGGAAAGCGTAAACGGGAGCCGGAGGGCCGGGGCGTCGGCCGACCCGCCAGGCGTGACGTATACCTCGTGAGAGCCGAAGGAGACGTTCTCGAATCGGAATCCGCCTGAAGCGTCGGTGGTGACCGGTGTTCCGCCGTCGAGCGCGACCGTGATTCCGGCAACCGGTCCCTCCCCTTCGTCGAGCGTCCCGTTGTCGTTCGCATCGTCGAAGACGACGCCTGTCAGCTCGGCAAACGGTGCCAGGACGGGGAAGGCAACGAGCATGTTCTCGCCGCGGCCGAGCCACTGGATCCACTCTTTGGCCGGAAGCAGGAACGGGCGGGCCTCCAGAGCCAGGACGGACTCCTCAGTCAGCGCAACCGCCCACAGCCCCGCCTCGAGTTCGAACGTGATGCGTCCGTCGGCCGACGTCGTCCGAACTTCGTCGGCGAGTGCGACGTCCACGCCGGGGAGCCCCGGTTCGCCCTCCGCCCATGCGCCGTCTCCATCGAGATCTTCGAACACGAGGACCTGAATCGATTGCGGCGGATCGATCCGGACGAGCGCACTTCCGCGCGCCGTCGCTCCGGCCGGCTGCCCGCCGAAGACGTCTCGCGCTTCCACAATCGCGCGTCCTACGTACGGTGCGTCGTACGTCGTCGTGAGGGTCGGATTGTCGGACCACTCGGTATCGAATTGACCGTCATCGTCTAGGTCCCAGCGAAACTCGAGACGATCCCCTGGATTCGGATCGGCGCTCCGCGCCGCGGAGAGCTCGATGGGATCGCCAACGATGCCTTGGTACGGTCCGCCGGCGTCGGCGGTGGGAGGGAGGTTCGCTCGAATCACGTCGACCTCGACCCAGCCCGTCTGCGTCCGTTCGCAAGGGTCCTCGACGGTGTACGAAAACCGATCCGATCCGCGATGATCGGCGTCCGGCGTATAGCAGATCCGGTCTCCGGCGATGCAGATCGACCCGTGCTCCGCCGCGCCGACGGCCGTGATGGTCAGCGTCGGGTCGCCGTCGTTTGCTAGGACGTCGATCTCGACCGACCGTCCGGCCGGGGTCTCGACGGTGTCGTCGATCACGGCGAACTCCGGCGCGTCGATCGTGACGGTGACGGTCGCTGTTCCGAGGCTTCCGTCCGGCCCCGCAGCTTCATAGACGAACATGTCCTCACCGCATGCGCGCGGGTCCGCCGTGTAGCGGATGAGTTCACCGACGATCTCGGCCGTCCCTCGCTGCGGCTCGCTGACGATCCGCTCCAGGGTCATCGAACCGCTCGAGATCCGAAATGTCGTCTCGAACTGGGTTCGCGCCGCGAGGCACCGACAGCTGCGCGTCGCCGCCGGTCCCTCGCTGGGGCAAGGAATCGTGCCGGTCGACGGGGTGTCGAATGCGATCGCAAGGTCGTTGGCGAGCACCGGGAGATCGACGCTCGTGCCGCGTCGGACGGAGACGACGTCGTCGCCCGCC
>Ga0272442_10007144_pt1 | contig 14517 bp, 13 predicted proteins | sample SSMForm2O_FD_200262 | JGI IMG/M metagenome (GOLD analysis project Ga0272442, IMG submission 200262) | Marine sediment archaeal communities from Little Sippewissett salt marsh, Falmouth, MA, United States - SSM-Form-2O | ecosystem: Environmental > Aquatic > Marine > Wetlands > Sediment ...
AGCAATATCACATGTATCCCATGCTCACTTGCCACTGTGATTGCAGGACTTTCAGCGGGTTTCTTATTTAGATTAAACAAAAAGAAATTTATCGGGCTGAAAAAAGCGGTAATATTCGCAATGATATTTGAATTATTTCATTCACTGCTGGTTCTAATTATGAGCAGACCATTCGAGCAAGCGCTTGAAATTGAAAAGAGAACAACATTGCCAAGAGTATTCGTTGTTGGAATTGGAATGGCGGTTTTTGCTTTTATTCTCGATAATATGGTCAAGGAACGAAGAATAAGAAAGGAAAAAGCAAAAATTGAAAGCGAGTTAAAAATCGCCACCGAAATCCAGTCGTGTATGCTTCCACGGATATTTCCGGCTTTTCCCGAAATGAAGGAATTTGATATTTATGCAATGATGGAACCGGCAAAAGAGGTGGGCGGTGATTTCTATGATTTCTTTCTCGCCGATAAAAATAAACTGTGTTTCCTAATTGGTGATGTTACAGACAAAGGAATCGCAGCGGCGCTGTTTATGGTTATCTGCAAGACACTGATAAAAACGCAAGCGATACAAAATGAAAATACTATGCCTTCAGAAATACTTTACAGAGTGAATAATATGCTGTATCCCGATAATGATGCGTGTATGTTTGCAACAGTTTTTTGTGCAATTCTGGATATCGAAACCGGTGAGCTTGTGTATGCAAATGCCGGACATAACCCGCCGCTATTATTAAGAAAAAATAGTGAGACCGAGTTTGTGAAAGTTCACAGGGATTTACCTATTGGAATTATGGAAAACTCGACATATATTCCATTTAAGCTGACACTTCAGCCGCAGGATTCTATTCTTCTATACACGGATGGCGTTCCCGAGGCAATGAATGTCGATGGTGCGCAATTCTCTGAGAAGCGGCTCGAGAAAATATTAATGAATGAAAAAACTAAAGGAGTTAAAGAACTAATTATCGATATTAAAAACAAGGTCGTGAAATTCGCCGGAGAGGCTCCTCAGTCGGATGATATCACGATGGTTGCATTGAAATATCGAGGGAAAGAACAATAATTTAAATGCTCATTAAAAAGGAGAGAGAAGACATGGTGAAAGAGAGAAAAATCGGGATACTTTTAGAAAATCGATTCATCGACCATGAGATTATCTATTATTCCAATCGATTTGGCGAGGAGGGGATTTCTGTGGAATTCCTGACCAGACTATGGGGACAGCCCAGTCTCACATTTAATGGCAATGAACTTAATATGCCGATGACGGTCGATAAAAGTTTCGAGGATATCGATGATAAAGAGCTCGCAGAATATTCCGCAATCATAATGCCTGCCGGCTATGTTGCGGATATGTTACGCTATGCCGAAAAACCCGGGGACCTCGCACCAGCTGTTGAATTCATGCAGCGAGCGATGGCGAATAAAGACATCCTCAAGTGCTGCATTTGCCACAGCCTGTGGGTTTTCGACCCGATACCGGAAGCAATTAGCGGCAGGAAAGTTACATGTCATAACAATGTTATCGGCAGTGTGAAAAATACAGGCGCAGTCTATGTCGATAAGGATGTTGTAATCGATGATGACCTTATCACAGTCAGAACCGGCGCTATGTTTGCCAAAATGGCGCGAACAATTATCGAGGAGCTGGCGAAAAAAGGATAATTTTTACAAAATACCGGTTTTCATCATTGCGAGCGAAGTGAAGCGATAAGAAATTGTTTCATCACTGCATTTCTAGCAAGGACACAGTTTTTGCTATTTTGCAGAAGTAAATATAAAAGGAGTTAACCATGTTTTTTTATCACGAAAAAATAGCGAAGATTGATATGGGCGAGGGCGTTGTTCGTCAGGATTTTGCTCAGGGACAGAATCTGAATGTCCTGCATTGGAACATGGCGGATGGCAGTATCGTTAAAATGCACTCTCATCCACAGGAGCAATTCGGACTGGTTATCAAGGGCGGATTCAAAATGATTGTCGGCGATGAGACAGCGGTTCTGAAAGCGGGCGATTCTTATGTTATCCCACCGAATGTATCGCATGAATTCACCGCTGTCGGCGAGACGGAGGCTATCGATGTATTCACTCCTCTCAAAGAGGATTTCCCATGGAAGGACTGAATAAACACCATAGATTATTCGGATGTTTATTCAAACTCCACGAATTGCGCAAGCGAGACACTTTGCCTGTTATTTATTTAGGTTGCTGATTGATGATTGATAACCGATAACGGACAAGCAGCAAATGACAACTGACAAACTAAAAATAACTCAAATCATTTAATGCGGAGGTGCCGAAATGGCAAAGAAAGTATTGGTATGTGCAACAAACTACGGGACATGGGGAGAAGAGTTGCAGGCTCCATGGGATGCCTTAAACAAGGCTGGATTCGATGTTACACTTGCAACACCGCTTGGTAAGAAACCATTGCCATTAGCGGTTAGTGTTGACCCCGGTTTCATCGATCCGATTATTAACTTCGCGGTCAATCCACCGGAGGTTTGCGAAAGAATTAAGGAACTTGTCGCAAGCGATGAATGGGAAAATCCGGTCAAATTCAGCGATGCCAAAATGGAAGATTACGATGCTATCGTTCTCACCGGCGGGCTGGGCGCAATGATTGACATGTGCAATAGCTGGCATCTTCACAAGCTGATACTCGATGCCTACAAAGCTGAAAAGCTTATCGGTGCACTTTGCTATGCTGTTACTACACTCGTGTTTCTGCGAAATCCTGATACCGGGAAAGCCATTATATATGGCAAAAGGATTACAGCGCATCCCGCATCATGGGATTTCTACGGTCCGGGATGGGATTTCACCTACGACCTTTTTGGTGCAACCGGGGATAATAAAGGCACCGATGTGCATACCCCCGGATTCCTTTGGCCAATCGAACATCTTGTGAGAGATGCAGTCGGTCCCGACGGCGAGTGTATTTCAAATGAAAAAGCCAATCGCGATAATCCCGAGGTTGCTTATGATTGGCCATTCGTTACTGGAACATCTGTCGAATCATCGATTGCGTATGGTGAGAAGATTGTCGAAGTGCTGAAATCAAAATAATGTTAGGGAATAATAAAAAAGAATTTACTGCAAAGACCGCAAAATATGCAAAGAAAAATGTTTATAGCAACCTTTGTTATAATCGTGTTCTCTGCGGTTAAATATCTTTTTCTGTGTTCTCTATGGCAAACATAAAAATAGACAATACAAACCATTAAATATGGAGGTGCCGAAATGGCAAAGAAAGTGTTGGTATGTGCAACAAACTTCGGTGTGTGGGCTGAAGAATTGCAAGCTCCGTGGGACGAGCTTGTAAAAGCTGGATTCGATGTTACGCTCGCAACACCACAGGGCAAGAAACCGCTGCCGTTAGTAATCAGCGTTGACCCGGATTTCATCGATCCGATGCTCGCGGCGATTCCCGGAGCTAATCCCAAGGTCAATCCAAAATTCGTTTGCGATAGGACTAAGGAACTGGTTCAGGGCGACGAATGGGCGAATCCTATCAAACTCGCCGATGCAAAGATGGCTGATTACGACGCTATCGTCGGCACAGGCGGATTGGGAGCAATGATGGACCTTGCGCCAAACAAGTATTTCAAAGGGCTTATTTTTGAAGCATATAATACAAATAAGCTGATTGCAACTCTATGCTATTCTACCGCAGCGCTTATATGGACAAGAAATCCCCAGGACGCTTATAATAGTATTATAAAGGGCAAACGAGTCGCATGCCATCCCAGAGCGTGGGATTTTGAAGATGATGTTACTCTGGAATTGTGGGGCGCAACTCCAGATAACAAGGGAACCGATGCTGTATATGCGGGTTTCCTGTATCCGCTCGAAGACATAGCTCGTGATGCAGTTGGACCCGGTGGACTTTGTATCGGCGACCCGGATGCAACTCGCGATAATCCAAGAGTCGAATACGATTGGCCCTTTATTACAGGCAACTCGGTCGAGTCATCTATTGCATTCGGCAAGAAAATTGTTAATGTCCTCAATTCGTTGTAGAAAGTAGAATGCAGAATTAAAAATTCTCCTTCTTCTACATCCAACCATGAAAGAACTTAAAGCGAAGAGCGCGGAGACCGCATAGAAAGAAACTATAGGAAAAGACTTCGCGCTCATTGCGAACTCCTCGTAAAAAAAAGGTTATCGGGTGGTAGTCATTGAGCCTGCCGAAATGACCTTTCAAACAGAGCTTTTAAATAATATTTAAAAAATTTGTTTGCATCTCTGTGAACTCCGTGTTTCTTTTCTTTACGAACTCTATTATAAAAAAGATTTGCGATGCAATTTGCATTGAAATTCGAAATATCCAAAGGAGGATAGTATGTTTGCAGTCGTGGAAATAGCTGGAGTGCAGTTGAAAATCGAGCCGGGAATGAAAATCTGGGTTCCTTATATGGAAACACATGAGCCGGGTGAAAATATCTCATTCGATAATGTTCTTCTTCTCGCCGATGGCAAGGATATCACAGTGGGACAGCCCTCAATCGAAGGTATCGAGGTTAACGCAACTGTCCTCAGACATACCAAAGGACCAAAACTCATTGTTTTCAAGAAAAAGCGCAGAAAAGGCTATCAGAAAAAAAGAGGACATAGGCAAAACTATACTGTTCTTCAGATTGAGGACATTAAAACTTAAAAAAAAGGATGGACACCATCTTTGAGACGGCGTCCATCTGAATCTATTAAGATAGACAACACTTTGAAAGTAGCTTCTATCTGAAAAAATGGGCACTGCCTTTGAGGCAGCGTCCATCTCTATACTGGAAAGCACACAAGCATGAGATTTTACAAAAATATATTCGTTTTGCTTCTTTTGTTTTCGTTGACTTTCTGCACTGAAAATATTCGCAGAATTTCGATTGTCGGATGCAATACAACAAGCCCTGAACTTGTCCGTGTAAATTCGGGACTTGCCGAAGGTGAGGTTTTCTCGACCGCAAAACTCGAGGATGCTATCAAAAGTATCTATGCACTCGGCAACTATGCCGATGTAAGAATTCTCACAACCCAGGGCGCTTATGGCTATGATATCGAGATTCGAGTGGTGGAACTCCCGAGAATCGACGAAATCACATTCAAAGGCAATAAGAAAGTCGATGATGATGAACTCGTAAAGATAATCAATATTTATGAAGGCGGATTTCTTTCCAATTCCGCCTTGTTTAAAGCAATTAAAAATATCGAGAATAAATATATCGAGGAAGGCAAATATGGTGTCGATATTAAATATGACCTGCAGGACTCCGAGCTTGAGGGATATAAAAAACTTGAGTTATTAATCGATGAAGGCAAAGAACTTCGTGTGAGAGGAATCGAGTTTGTTGGAAACAGTGTGTTTAGCGATAAAAAGCTTCGCAAACAAATGGAAACGAAGCAAAAGGGATTTTTACGCTCCGGCAAATTTAAACCGGATGAATATGCGCAGGACTTGAGAACAATCGAGAGTTTTTATCATAAAAAGGGATACATAACCGCTCAAGTTGTTAGCGATACCGTAGCGGAGACCGCAGACGGCATCTTCATCACTATCGAACTCGATGAGGGCATTCAGTATTATTTCAGCGGTGCATCCACCGGGGGAAATGTGGTTTTTGACGATGACAAGGTCTTAAACAAAATCAAACTCGAGCCCGGAGACCTGTTTAATCAGGAGAAAATGGATGAGTCCATTCAGAATATCTATTTCGATTATACCGATGAAGGCTATATCCATGCTCGTGTCGAGCCGGAACGGGTTATCACCGGCGAGAGTGTGTTTGTAGAAATTATCATCGAGGAGGGACCGCTGGCACATGTGAGGATGATACATATTGCGGGAAACACAAGAACTTTCGAGAAAGTTATTCGACGGGAACTCGTACTATATCCGGGTAATGTGTTTCGGCGAAACGCTCTCATTGTTAGCCAGCGAAATGTTTATTTCCTCAACTATTTCGAAGATGTTGTCCCGGAATTCAAAATCACTCCCGATGGCGATGTTGACCTGACATTGCAAGTTATCGAGAAACCAATCGGCAGATTTCAAGTCGGTGCAAGCTACAATGCACGCGATAAATTTGTCGGCAATCTTTCAATCGGGTGGCCCAATGTTCTCGGTCGAGGATGGAGCACAGATTTCACTTATGAATTCGGCAAATATCGAAACAATTTCTCTATATCATTCACCGAGCCGTGGCTTTTCGACACACCCACCTCATTCGGATTCGACCTTTACAACACCTCATGGACATGGTCGGGCTATTACACCGAACTTCGCACCGGCGGAGCGATAAGACTCGGAAGAAAACTTTGGAATCCACGCTATGTGAGTCTTTACGGACGCTACAAACTCGAATCGGTCGAGTATAAAGATATCGGCAGCAGTTATACACCATCGATTGTATATGATATCACCAGTATCGATTGGCCCCGATGGGAATCATCGATTATGCTCACAATCGAGCGCGACAGCAGGGATTCGCGGGTTTTCGCCTCGAAAGGTAGCCGCAATTCGATGAGTCTCGAATCCGCCGGCGGTTATATTGGAGGGCAAATCGAATTCCAGAAAGTGTGGCTCAAGTCGGATTGGTATATCCCCGTGCACAAGTATCTGACAGTTGTCGGCAAAGCGCATGTCGGGCTGCTAACTAATCTCTGGGGGGACGACCCCGATGTAGTGCCGTTCGGCGAGAGATTTTTCCCGGGCGGAACCAGTTTCGACGGGCAGAATCGAGGATACACAAATCGCTCTATTGGTCCAATATCGACTACAGAAGCTGAATACGATTCGACTGCAATCCCCGATGCCGGCGGACTGTTTCCTCTGCTTTCACCATCTAGAGCATACATGCCCGGCGGACGCTCTGTTCTCACTTTGACCGCCGAGTTGAGATTCCCTATTATGCGAGACCAGCTTTATATAAGCTTTTTCGGTGATGCAAGCAATGCATGGCTCGATATAAACGGGATGAATTTGAACGACCTTGTTCGCTCGGCGGGGGTTGGAGCAAGGTTTGTAATCCCGATGATAGGAATTCTCGGTGTAGATTTCGGATACGGATTCGACAAAACTACTCCGGGATGGGAAGTGCAATTCCAGATTGGACCGGAATATTAGATTTGGTGTGGGGGATTGTCAATTTGCATTTTGAAATCTACAATCTGCATTTGGCTATCGGTAATCGGTTAGCGTTCATTTTGGCATTTCGATTTCGTTCAATAACCAGTTTGACGACCGCAGCATCGGTTCTCTGAGCTTGTCAATAGGAGCAATCATCAATCATCAATCATTAATTATCCTGAATTCAACTCTTCTGTTGAGTGCGCAGCCCTCGTCGGTATCGTTGGTCGCAATAGGCATGATTTCACCGTAACCTTTTGCAATCAAATTTCCGCTGTCAATTCCTGTTGAAACGAGATATTCCACAACCGAATGCGCTCGCCTGTCGGAGAGGTCGAGGTTGTATTCATCCGAACCTTTGCTGTCGGTATGTCCCGCAATCTCGATTTTAATTGTAGGATTCGCTGTCATGAATGAAGCCAATCTATCCAATTCGGGAAAGGATTCGGGCTTGAGGCTGGATGAATCAAAATCGAAGAAAATATTTTTCAGGATGAATCCCTCTTTTCGCTCGAGCAGCGTTTTAATGGGGGTCATAACAATATCGTGATGAATCCTACGGCTTTCTTCAGAGCCGACTAAATTCAAATTTCCCGATTCGGAATAGTATCCTTCGCTTTCGGCATAATATCCATAATTGAGCATTTCGAGGAACTCGATTTCATAGGTGCCGGAATCTTCGGCATTTCTAATCTCACCCACTCTTTTGCCGGTGGATAAGTTCTCCCAAACGATTGCCGCCGGAACGGGATTGCCGTCCGGGTCGATAACTTTGCCGGATATTTTTACACTCATTTGTCTCGAGATGGGTTCGTGCGCCCATTCGAGCAGGTCGAATTCGGCTTCTGCAGTAAAAGTCGTATAGGTAACTATATATTTTTGTGCCAGTTCTTTCTGCAGGTCGTCCAATATCGAATTGAAATTCCGCTTGATATTATAAATTCTGCCCAATGTGAACCATGAAAGGAACGCCGCATTGTTTTGCTTCGTGTCGATGATTTGATATAGTGAAATGCCTTTTGCAAAGTACATCGCAAGTAGTTCGCAGGCATCGTGAATGCCATAACCTTGAAATATATACTCATCGGTCGCGATGATAACAAGTTTCTGTGAGTTCGTGCGAAGTTCGAGCGCACACGCTTCGGCGACAGCGTCTTCACCGACCTCCATTATGCCGCCTTTCAGTTTTCGCGACAGCCAGAAATCGAAAGCATCGACATCCCCGACAGGCTCATGAACACGGTTGACATCGTCGCCGTAGGTTACCAATCCGAGTCTGAAATCGATTCCGCTATTCTCCAGTTCATCGACAAAGCTGTGAATTTTTCGTCGAAGCGCTTTAATATCGTTAAACATGCTACCTGATTCGTCTATCACAAACACGATATCCACAGGAATTTCGTTCTCCGAACTTATTTCCTCGACACTCACAATTTCCAGTGTATCCTCGGGGAAAAAGAAATCGTCCGTCCGCAGTCCCGATACAAAATTACCCTCCATATCGGTAACAGCCAACGCCAGTGCAATTTGCGGATGCTTCGATGCATCGATATTAAAGATTGCTACACTGCGATTGTCGCCTGCGGAAATCGAGCTTTTAGCGCCGGATAGTTCCCCCGCTTTCAGACGGCGGCTATAATAGCGGTTGCGGATTTCGTTTCTGATATGCTCATTGGTTGGAAATGTTTTGTTTGCAAGGAAATCAAAAGTGCCGGGGCAGATTTGGGTGATTTTTTCGAGCATAATATCGGGTTTTGTCTCGGGATTAAACCAATCCCATTTCCGGGCGGATGTGGATTTTTGCAAGCGTCGGTTGGAAAGCTCGATTCCAAATGAATTAACATCAGGTTTTTTAAAATCATTATTTTCAACGACACCGGAAAAAAGAAGATTTACATAATTATAGCCGACATCGAGCCCCAATGAGACGGTTTCATCGGATATATCGTATTTCCCCGAAATTAGAAAGAGTCCCGGAATTTCCAGGGCTGCATGTAATAGAACATCGACATTTTTTGCGAAACCGTTGTTTCCCGCCGAGAACGAGGCATCGAAACCGAGATATAGCAATTGCAGCAGCGCATTTGTCGAGAAACCGAAATCGAGCGCTCCAAATCCCCGCGCATATTTATCGGTATCGATATCCTTGAAATTGCAGGCAAATGCCAGTTTGGTATGCCGCGATTTAACCAGATTGCCGATATCGGATTGAAAACCGGCATCGACAAACTTAAAACTCTCGAAATCACCGAGTCCTTTTTTATATGATGCGCCCACAGCGAAATACCTGACACCAAAAGCCACAGCGGTATAGAGTTTGTCGAAACTATCGCCGAACAAAAGCCCGACATTAAGCCCGCAGTTGCCGCTTCCAAGGGCGCCGGTGAAAAGATTGTTCCCCGGAGCGGGAAAAAATCCCCGGTAGTATGCAACACCCAGATGTCTGGAAGCTCCGATAATCGCGGGATTATTCAATGCCGCTAACTGCGGATTAGTGTTACATAGACCGGGATTGCATATCTCCCTTTCAAACTGATAAATATCACTTGTTTGGCTAAATGAGAGAGCAAACAAAAAGAATAGCATTAAAACAAATATGTTTTTTTTTCCCATCATTTTCTGCTCCTTTGATTATATCTCTTCTCTGCATTACTTACCACATTCGCAATCTGTCGGTATTTTGCATCCCGGATGCTCATCTATGAAATCACAAACCTGTGCACAACCTGTGGAATCTATGTTATTCTCATTAAGAGTAAACTCCGACAGATGAGTCAAATCGCGGAGCGGTAAGAGATTTATTGAAGTGAGAGAGTTCTCGTTAAGGATGATTTGCTTCAGTTTTATGCATGATGACAATGCCGAAAGGTCGATAGATACAAACCGATTGTTGCCTAAACAGAGTTGTTGCAGATTCGAGCATCCCGAAAGTGGCGCAAGTTCGATTGTTTTAAGTTTATTATGTGATAATCCGATTGTTTCAAGATTTTTATTTCCCGAAAGCGGCACAAGGTCGATGGATGCTATCTCATTGCGCGAGAGGTGAAGTTTTGTTAAAATAGCACATTGTGAAAGAGGAGCAAGGTCGAGCATGGTTAGCCGATTCGCTCTGATATGAAGTTTTACCAGCAAAGTGCAATTTTCAAGCGGTGCTAAATCGATAGTGGAAAGTTGATTATCATTCAAGTAAAGCTGCTTTAGGTTTGTGCACGATGCAAGCGGCATAAGGTCGATACTCGTGAATTGATTTTCGCCGAGCATTAAAAGTTCGAGATTGCTCGATGCAGACAGCGGTGTAAGGTCTATTGAAGACAACCGATTTTTGTCCAGCAGAAGTCGCTTTAGTTTCGTGCATGATTCCAGAGGCGAAAGGTCGATTGAAGTGAGTTTGTTTTCTCCGAGAGCAAGTATAAAAAGGTTTTTCGACCGGGCTAAAGGTATCAGGTCGATAGAAGTGAGTTGGTTTCCATCCAGCAGAAGATTTTCTAAATTTGCAAATGCCCCCAACGGAGCGAGGTCGAGTTCTTTTAGATTGTTCCCGCTGAGAGAAATAAGCGCTAGTTTCCTCGACAGTATAAGCGGTGACAGGTCCAGAGAAGTAAGTTGATTATTATCCAGACTGAGCCGTTCGAGAATTTTGCACGATTCAAGCGGGATTATATCGAGAGATGTGAGCTGATTGTTACTCAGGATAAGCTGCTCGAGATTTATGCAGGATTTCAACGGCGTCAGGTTCAGTGAGCCAAGTTTATTATTATCGATTCTAAGAATCTTCAGAGTTGCACCATATTTCTCGAGACCTGCAAGACAATCCGGGTCGGATATGCCCATTCCGCGAATATCTATCTCTATCACCTGTCCTCGCGGATTACGCTCGAGCCTGTCCTCATCTATCCTGAGCTTACCGAGCATGACAGAATCTTGAGAACATCCAGCAAAAGCAGCGATACACAATAGAATGTATAGTGTAAAATGGATAACAGAAAATGCTCCATCACGCAAATCGCTAATCGGGGATGGGTTAAATTTGCAATTTGAAATCCTGTGTATCTTCTTTCTCATAATATCGTTTTTATTTCCCGTGATTTATTTTGACACACCGAATATAGCTATTGTTCCTCACATTTCAAATAATAAAATGGAGATTTAGCATTTTAATCCTCACCCCCAAAATCTTTTTTCCACTGGGAGAAAATGGCGCAAAGCGCTGGATGAGGGAATTGAGCATGTAAAATCATTTCATCATTCGTATCACAGGTTCAGAAAATGAGGAAACAAAAACATTCCTTGCTATCCATATCCACATTCATTACATTATCTGCATGAAAAACCCGATTCGGTAGTTAAAGACAATAAATGAAATGAACAAAAGGAGAAGAAAATGAATATCGAAAAGCTTCAGGATTTCTTTCTCTGGTGCATGGTGGTCAATGCTGGAATATATGCTCTAACTGCAATTGCAGTTTTTGCCTTTCGCAATATCATCTGCAAGATACATAAAAAGATGTTCGGATTCGATGAGGAAACAGTCAACAAATCTCTTCAAAAATACTTAGCTACTTACAAGCTATTGATAACATTTTTTAATTTCGCGCCCTGGATTGCAATATTGATAATCAAATAAATCGCTTTGTTTGCACTCGACCCGAATTCGCAAGCCGTTCAGTCGGAATAATCTGCATTATCCATGGTAATATCATTACTACCTTCCTCTCTTTTCTTCATTCATCTTTCAGGGTGCGCCATAAATGGCTAATAATTCGTCTATGGTCACGAAGAATGTAAGCCCGACGATAATTATAGTAATCCTATTATTATTCATAGAGTTACATTTTATTATTTTATAATTGCTATCTCTATTTTTATAGATGCTCTCATAATTCTTAATGATTATCTCATTAATTTTAGTAATGCAATCATTATTCCTATAAATAACATTATTGTTTTTGGTCTTACTATTATCGTTTTTATAGACGATATTGTTAATTTTGCCAATGCTATTTATAATTTTAGTGATACTATTTGCAATTAGTTGTCAATAATCATAAATAGCTTTGTTAAAATTAAGAAAAGCATTAATAATAAGAATAGTAGAATCAATAAAATCAACAATAGCATTAATAATTTGTAAATAGCATCATTATAATTAATGAGAGTGAGATTAAAATAATAAAAATTATTTATAAAAATAACTTGCGCATCACTAAGATATAAATATGTTTAATAAGATAGAGCATAGTATTCATAAAAACGCCAATAGTATTGCTATGATAAATGATATGGAAGTATCCTTTGTGAACAAAGATGTAGAGGATTTGAACTTTGACAAACCATAGGAGGTAATAATGCCAAGGATATTGCATAATAACTTCTCGCTGGACAAGCAATTATTACGAAGGACGAGATTGGACAAAATCGAACACTTCATCGATGAATTGCAGCCGGAGTTGAATCTCCCACCTGAACTACTTGCCTGGGCGCAAACCTGTAAAACCCGATATTATGACGCAGCCTTTGATGCGGACTTCAAAAAAGGTCAGAAGCAAGGGGCTTTTGCCAATGTGAGATATGAGGACGCCGACCTTTTGAAGGTATATGGCACTGTTCGCGCAATGGCGCTCGGATTATATCACGGACACGACGATTATTTCGGCGATTATCATTTCGACAAACCGTTTCCTCGTGCCCGCGCGGCGCGAATCGACCAATCGGAACATGTAATCGAGGTCGCTCAGCGGCACCGGGACGAGGGATTGCCGTTCGCACTGCCCGCTACTGTAACGGACAAGCTCCAACTCGCCGTGGATGAGCTGAATTCTGCGGTCGCCGATGCCGACAAGAAAAAATACGATTACGAGCACGCTGCACTCGCCGCTCGCGAAATTTTTAATGCAGACACGCCAAAGCTGCGTCAGTTGCGTTCATGGGCGCTGCTTGTGTGGAGCAAGTTCGATAGAAATTTCAAGAGCATCGGAATGGCAATATCGAAGAAGCGCCGCGCCGGATACCCGCCGCAGGTGGAAAATCTTTCCGTTACGCAGGATTGCGATACGGTGAAAATCTCGTGGGATGAGACGCCGCGAGCGGTATCGTATGAAATAGAGTGGTCACCCGACAGCAAGGACTGGGACGAATTGCACGATACCCGTGCGACAAGCTATTCATACAAGCCGCCGCCGGAGAAACGCTACTACCGCGTGCGAGCACACAATCTGCGCGGATTCGGCGACTGGAGCGAGACCGTCACTGTGTAACGGAATCGGTAATCAGTAATCAGGGGATAGATAAATAAACACCTGAATTCATTCGGGTGTTATCTCAAACGAATCTCCTTTGAGACAAAACTATATTTAAATATAGCCTTGTTTTATCCTATTCATCCTCTTATCATGTCCAAGTTTTTTCTGTGAACTCTGTGTACTCTGTGGCTGGATTCTTTGGGGGGTGGGAGAGGGTAATGTGTCCTTCTCCCACAGGGAGAAGTTGGCGCGAAGCGCCGGATGAGGGGATTACTGACCCCTGAAACCTGAAAAATAAAAAGGTTGATTACCGCTGTTTCATTCATAAATTGTATGATTATGTTCTGGAATAATCTTTTATATAAAGCACAACGCGGGTGGCTGCATTTCAAACGAATGTGGTCGCGCTTTTATAAACATGGCGGTCCGATGATGGCGGCGGCGATATCGTTCTATTTCCTGCTATCCGCGATACCGCTGACACTGGTGGTGCTGTCGGTTACCGGGATGATACTCGGCTCTCCGCAGGAGGCGTCGTCGTTTATCCTGACACTGACCAATCTGCAAAATCTTTTCCCGGATGGCACAATGCCTGTGGGAAGCTTTTTTGAATCATTTGTGGGGAAAGCGCAGTTTGTGAGCATACTCAGTTTTATTTTGCTATTCATCTTTTCGGGCGGTGTGTTTCTGACTGTGGAATCCGCTATGAATCGCGTTTTCGAGCGTCACGAAGACCGCCCGTTATGGCGGCAAATCCTTTTTGCTTACATACTGATGTTCCTGACATATTTTTCGCTTATGGGTTCGGCGGTGATTACATGGGGTACGATGATTGCCGCCGATTTCGGCACATCATTTCTCGGGATACCTTCGGCAAATGTGAGTATCTTCTGGAGATGGTTTATATTTTTCGCCCCGATAATTTGGGTTGCTTTTTTCTTCACAATTGTTTATAACATATTACCGCATCGAAAAGTTCCCTGGAGCACGGCGCTTATAGGAGGTTTGTTTGCAGGTGTTGCTTGGGAACTGGCGAAAAAGATTTTTACTTTTTACATTCAGCATATCGTGCGGGCAAATGAACTATACGGCGGTGTCAGCGTTGTGCTCGCAACATTTATGTGGATTTTTTACACGGCGGCTATTATGCTGTTGGGTG
>Ga0272442_10007145_pt1 | contig 14516 bp, 9 predicted proteins | sample SSMForm2O_FD_200262 | JGI IMG/M metagenome (GOLD analysis project Ga0272442, IMG submission 200262) | Marine sediment archaeal communities from Little Sippewissett salt marsh, Falmouth, MA, United States - SSM-Form-2O | ecosystem: Environmental > Aquatic > Marine > Wetlands > Sediment ...
TGTGTTTGGTTGGCATGGCGATCCTCCTTGCCGTCTGTTATCATTTTCTGTATAATAGATCGACAAAAAGGCCTTGCCAGCATCAATATCACCGTTTTTTCTTGCCAATATCATGAGTGAGAACCAAAGATTATGATAAAAAATGAATGGATGTAAAAAAATGAAACAGTTGAACGTGGGAATGATTGGTTATCAGTTTATGGGCAAAGCCCATAGTAACGCCTGGCTCAAGACTCCATTATTTTTTGATGCAAAATACAAACCGGTTTTGAAGGCTGTTTGTGGAAGGCATAAAGAACCGCTGCAGGCTTTTGCAGATAGATGGGGTTGGCAGGAAGTTGAAACGGACTGGAGAAAGATTATTGAGCGAGACGATATAGATATCATCGACATTGTAGCGCCTACCTATCTCCACCATGATATAGTTATTCAAGCCGCTCAGGCGGGCAAACACATTTTTTGTGAAAAACCCCTGGCTCTTAACTTCAAACAGGCTCAGGAAATGTACCAGGCCGTTAAAGATGCCGGTATTATTCATTATCTAAACCATAATTATCGAAAATGTCCTGCCATTCTGTTGGCAAAACAGCTAATCGACCAAGGCAAACTTGGAACAATATTCCACTGGAAAGGCGAATATCTCCAGGATTGGATAGTGGATCCGAATTTCCCTTTGACTTGGCACCTCAAGAAAGAGACAGCCGGCTCCGGCTCACACAATGATTTAAATTCGCATAGCGTTGATTTGGCCCGGTTTCTGGTTGGCGACATCAAAAGTGTAACCGCTATGACAACTAATTTCGTAAAAGAACGCCCTTTGCCGGATGATACTGGTGAAGGCGCCTTCAACTCTAAAACCCAAAGACAGGAAACTGGCGAAGTAACGGTGGATGATGCTTCGTTCATGCTAACTGAGTTTGCTAATGGGGCGTTAGGATCTTTCCAGGCGAGCAGATTTGCCCTGGGAAGAAAAAACTATAATCGTTTTGAAATATATGGCAGCAAAGGAAGCATCGTTTTCAATCTTGAGAGAATGAATGAACTGCAATACTTTTCCAAAGAAGATCCAAAGTTCTGCCAGGGCTTTAGAACCATCCTGGCAACAGAATCGTGTCATCCTTACATCTCAAGCTGGTGGCCTCCGGGGCATATTATCGGTTATGAGCATGAATTTGTGCATTCCACTTACGAATTCTTAAATGCTATTGCTCAAAATAAATTGCCGGAGCCTAATATCTATGACGGCTTGAAGGTGATGCAAATTCTGGATGCGGGACTGGAATCTGCAAAAATTGGCCAAAAGATCAATATCGAGCCTATAATATAAATACTAGGATTATTTTGTAATAAATCATGGTTTTTGATTTGAGGAGCGAAACAATGGAAGGAACAGACAAGTTAAACCGTCGTGAATTTATCCGGAAAAGTTCGATCAACACAGTTGGCTTGGCTGCCGGATTAAATCTTGTCAGCAGTTTAAAGGCAAGTGCGGCACAAATCGCAGAAATCTCCAAGACTCGCAGTTTTAACCCGGACATGGAATATAGAAGACTGGGCAAGACTGGTTTGTGGGTATCTGCCGTTTGTCTGGGCGGTCACTGGAAACGTGTTGATAAAATAATAAAAATGAAAGGTGCAGTTAACCCATATAAAGGCCCGGAAGATCAGGCCGACCTTGAGCCCTTCCACAAAAATCGCCATGACATAGTAAGCCGGTGTATTGACGTTGGTATCAATATGATTGATTTTGCAGGTGACAGTGAGCCGTATGTTTACGGCAAAGCTCTCAAGGGACGCCGCGATAAGATGTACATAGCTTATTCAGGGGCGGAATGTGAGATGCGTAATCCCAAAAATCGCAAAGCTGAAATCCAGGTGGAAATTTTTGAAAAGGGGCTGAAAAAATCAGGCGTAGAATATGCAGATGTCTGGCGCATCATGGCCCTGGAACGTGGTGGCAACCATACCCAGGGTGAAGTCGAGGAAATGATCAAGGCCCTGGAAACGGCCAAGAAAAAAGGATTATGTCGCTTCACCGGACTTTCCACCCATGACCGCAAGTGGGCCAAGATGCTCATTGAGACATATCCCGACATAGTGCAGGTGCTCGTAACACCCTATACCAGCAACTCAAAGGTTTTGCGTAAAAACAGTCTCTTCGACGCGGTGAAGAAATATGATGTTGGGGTTTTAGGAATTAAACCCTTCGCAAGCAATTCCTTGTTTAAGGGTGACAGCTCTCCCAATAACCCTCATGCGGCCGAAGACGACAAAAAGGCCCGGATGGCCATTCGCTATATTTTAGCCAATCCCGCCATCACTGCTCCCATTCCGGGACTGGTCAGCACCCATCAGGTGGACAACGTGGCCCTGGCCATAAAGGAACGCCGCCAGTTGGATATTGTCGAAAAGGCCGAGTTGGCCCAGGCCAATGACGAGATGTGGGCTCGTCTGCCGGAAGATTACCAATGGCTCAAGGAGTGGGAATACGTTTAATCGTTGCTTAATCCACATTGTTTAAGGCTGCCTCTAATAGCACCTGCTAGGATGGGCTCCGCCTGTGGTGAGCTTGTTGCACCAACTCGTGGTGAGCTTGTCGAACCAACTCGTGGTGAGCTTGTCGAACCAACTCGTGGTGAGCTTGTCGAACCAGCCCATGCGGGCAATTAAGTATAGTAGGATGGGCTTTAGCCCATGCGGTTGCTGTGATTTTTAATAAGGTCAGTAAATGAAGAAAATACTAGCTGTTTGCAAACGACATATTAAATGTTTTCTTATAGGATGTGCATTTGTAGTAATATGTTTGGTGATACTGGAAGCTGCTCTGGTGCCCTTGTCATCATCATCTAAATTCTGTGGATCATGCCATGAGATGGAAGGGGCTTATGAGAGTTGGCTCTCTTCCGCTCACCATAGCAATAAAAACGGCATTAGCGTTGCATGCACTGCTTGTCACCTTCCGCCACAGGAAAAATATTTCCGACATCGCACAGTGAAAGCCTGGGCGGGCGTAAGGGATATATTTATGCATTTCTTCGGGGGTGAATATGAAGAGCAAAGGTCTCAGCAAAAGGTAATTGATACCCTGCCCAATGAATGGTGTGTGTACTGCCACAATAATCTTCTTGAGCAGCCCGGTTCCACAGCGGTGGCCAAGGTCCACCAAAAATCTCTGAGTCAGCCTGAAGAGATAAATTATCGCTGTGTGAAGTGCCATGACAATTTGCATGGCAAAAAAATGACAACTATTACTTCTGCTACAAATGAAAAGGCAGACAAAGAACCACCCGAGCCGGCCGACAATTACTACTGCTATGTGTGCCATAATAACTTTGATGGTGAGGAACTGACGCTTGAGCACGAATTGGTCGGGGTTGGTTGTGAGAAATGTCATGGGATATCCGACAAGCACAGTGCTGATGAGGACGGCATTACCCCCCCTGATATTATGTATTCCAAGGAAATGATCAATTCATTTTGTATAAGTTGTCACCCGGAGAAAGAGTTGGCCGAACAGATGGGCCACAAACCGTTTTTGGCTCTGGCCGAGACTGCCCGGGGATATTGTACTGATTGCCACGGCAGCCATCAAATGGAAGTTCGTACCAGGCGTTGGGACAAGCAAACCCGCAAGCTTATCTGGGACGACGGCGTCCGCATGATGAAAGACGATTCTCCCCCGGCGCAAAAATGACCTCTCTTATCTGGCCTGCCTATTCCATCCTTATTAATAGAGGTTCCCTTTGATATTTACTACCTTGCCCACTCCTGCCTTTATGTAATGATCCCCGAAATGTTCTGCAAAACACCGCCGCGCCTCTTCACCCGTACAATGACAGGGCCCTGCATATTTCACCTTCATCTCTTCAAATGTCTTGATAATTTTTTCGATTTCTTCTTTATCTGTCGTCTTTAGATGGAATCCCCCCATAATCAGTAGCACCGGCTCATCGAACAATTTCTTCGCCCTTACCACCATTTCCACAATCCCCGGATGCGCACATCCTGTAATTATCACCAGCCCCATATTGGTTTGCAGGATTAGCCCTTGCTCTTTTTTCTCTGTCCCCATTTGTCCGGTTGAAATTACTTTTTGATGAATCTCTCTTGGTTTTTCAACCTCGACCAGCTCAGCTTTCAGGGAACTTATTTTTTCCTTAAAACTTTCCGGAAACGATTCCGGCACATAAACCCTTACCTGCGCATTTTTCTCCAGAAATGCTTCTAACCCTCCCGTATGATCTTCATGTATATGCGACAGCACCACTGTTTCAATTTCGTTCACCTCAATCCCCATCTTTGCCATATTAGCGAGCAATACTTCCCCCTCACCCCCCGTATCAAACAGTATGGTTTTCTCCGTCCCGCTTATAACACAGGCAAACCCCCATCTCGTCTCCAGTCCCTCTTCACCGGGATTGTTATCATACACAATCGTTATTTTGATATTATTTGCCTCTGCGGTTAATTCTTCCGGCTTGTTCTTTTGCATTGGGCTGCTCCCATTTGGTTAGTTGTCTTATTATAAAATAACATCGATCCTTTCTCATTTCAATCTTTGCCTTCATTCCTTGTGTGTGGGGGGGGGGATAATAATATAATCCTGGCGTCTGTTGTTTTTACCCGGCAGTTCTTCCCGTTTGTACTTTACCCGTTTACTTTGTGCCTTTGCACCTCTTTTTACATCTGCGTTTTCTTCTGTTTATTTTTTTGTGTTTTTTTCACTTTTTGTGGCTATATTTTTTATTTGAATTTTCAGCGTTCCTCTGCGTGTATCAGCGGTTAAATATCTTTCTTGGCGTCTTCGCGCCTTTGCGTGAAACTTGATTTGCAGATGTGCCCCTTCCATCTGGGCCGTTAGCGCCGCCGTCCTGGAAAAACCCACTATATGAACATAGGTATAACGTAAAAATCGTAATTTCCGTACTTTCGCCCTCACCGGTGGTAATTTTTTACTACAACCCCTGATTTTTTCTGCTATAATAATAGTTTTACTTGCCTGGCTGTTTAGCCGTAAACCTTTAAGAGTAAACAACTTACGAGTAATACCGCATGAATTCTTCCCTGACCGAAATACTCTCGCACTACCCCCTGGAAAGGGCCAGCCTCATCCCTATCCTCCAGGATATCCAGGAAAAGGATGGTTATCTTTCCCCCTCAGCCCTGGCCCAGCTCTCGGAAAAGCTCAAAATCTCTGATAATGAGATATTTGGCGTAGCCACCTTTTACTCCCAGTTCCGCTTTCACCCTCCCGGCGAAAACACCATCCAGGTTTGCCTCGGCACCGCCTGTCATGTTCGCGGCGGCCATCAAATCCTAAATGAATTAGAACAGCGCCTGGGTATCACCGCCGGCCAAACCACCCCTGACAACAAGTTCGACCTTCAGCGCGTCGCCTGCCTGGGCTGTTGTGCCCTGGCCCCCGTGGTCAAAGTCAATGGTGATGTGCACGCCAAAATGTCCGCTCGCAAAATCCCCGCCTTGCTCCGTAAATACCAGGGTGAAAGGAATCCCGAATAAGTATGAATTCCCTCCAAGACAATTACACTAATGCCGCCAAAATCTGGCAGCAACTGCAGGAAAACGATCTTCCTGTCTTTTATGTAGGAACCGCCACTTGCGGCCGGGCCGCCGGTGCCCTCGAGGTCCTCGAACATCTGCATAATCATCTTAAAGCTAAAAATATAAAAGCCGAAGTGATCGAGGTCGGCTGTTTGGGACCCTGTTTCCTCGAACCACTGGTTATTGTTCAGAAAGACCCCACTCAGCGTATATGCTATGCTAACGTTGGACCCGACCAGATAACCCAGATCGTCGATAAGTATATCCTCGGCTCTGACCCTTGTGCTCAGTGGGCCCTGGGTAATATGTCCTCCGCCGTTCTGGAAGGCATCACTGAATTTCAAAAACATCCCTTGATAAAATCTCAAATCCGTAACGTCTTACATAACTGTGGCCTGATCGACCCGGAAAACGTCGATCATTACCTTTCTCAAAAGGGCTATCAGGGCTTTCTTCACGCCCTTGAGATTGGATCAGACGAAACTCTCTCGATCGTAAAATCTTCCGGCCTGCGTGGCCGCGGCGGTGCCGGTTTCCCCACCTGGAAAAAGTGGGATTTCTGCCGCCAAACCCCCGGTGATACTAAATATCTCATCTGCAACGCCGATGAGGGCGACCCCGGTGCCTTTATGAATCGCTCTCTTATCGAAGGCGACCCCCATGCCCTCTTGGAAGGCATGCTCATCGCCGCCTTTACCCTCGGCGCCTCGCACGGTTACATCTACTGCCGCGCCGAATACCCCCTCGCTCTCCATAGATTGGATATAGCAATTAAACAAATGCAAAACCTCGGCCTCTTGGGTGAAAATATCCGTGGCTCCGGTTTTAACTTTGACCTCACTATCAAAAAAGGTGCCGGCGCCTTTGTCTGTGGCGAAGAAACCGCTTTGATCGCCTCCATTGAAGGCCGCCGCGGCATGCCCCGCCCGCGCCCACCTTTCCCCGCCGTCAAAGGCTTATGGGATAAACCCACCGTAATCCAGAATGTCGAAACCCTGGCCAACTTACCCTTGATCCTCCGTAATGGCGCCGAATGGTTTGCCGGGTTCGGTAGCCCTTCCAGCAAGGGTACCAAAACCTTCGCCCTCGCCGGCAAGATCAAAAATACCGGCCTGATCGAAGTTCCCCTGGGAATCACTCTTAAAGAAATAATTTATGATATCGGCGGCGGCATCCCCGACGACAAATCCCTCAAGGCCGTCCAAACCGGCGGCCCTTCCGGTGGCTGCATCCCCGCCGAGAAGATGGACCTTTCCGTTGATTACGAATCTCTTAATGAAGCCGGCAGCATCATGGGCTCCGGCGGCATGATCGTTCTTGACGAAGATACCTGCGTCGTCGATCTCGCCCAGTACTTCCTTTCCTTTACCCAGGAAGAATCCTGCGGCAAATGCCCTCCCTGCCGCATCGGCACCCGCGCCATGCTCAGCATCCTGAAGAAAATTACTTCCGGTAATGGACAACTCTCCGATCTAGATCAGTTGGAGCAGATCGCCTCTACCGTTCGGGACGGCTCCTTATGTGCCCTGGGCCAAACCGCCCCCAACCCCGTATTAACCACCTTGCGTTACTTCCGCCCTGAATATGAAGAGCACATTGAAAACCACCAATGCCCCGCCTTCGTCTGCAGCTCATTGCTCGACTATCACATCGACCCCGACCGCTGCGCCGGCTGCACCGCCTGTGCCAAAGTCTGCCCCGTAAAGGCTATCAGCGGCACCCGGAAGAAACCGCATACCATTGACCCAAATACTTGCATCCGTTGCGGCATGTGCCTGAGCACCTGCCCCGAAATATACGCCGCTGTCTATCGCACCAGTGGCTCATTAACCCGTTACGAACCCCAAAGAAAAAAATCCGGCTCCCCGCCTTCCGCGTGAATATAATTATAATGTGTAAGAGACTCAAATAAAACCATGAGAAAATAGCCCCCGATGTAAAATCGGGGGGTAAGTGTGGTGGTTTTGTTCGGGACTAAAACTTTTAGGCGAGTCGTTAGGAATTAAATCTCGTGAAGTTGAAAATCGACAACCAAACCGTAACCGCCCAAGCGAATGAAACCATCCTCGATTGCGCTCTCCGCCACGGCATCGATATCCCTCATCTGTGCACCCATTCGAATTTATCTCCTTATGGTGCCTGCCGGATGTGCGTAGTTGAAATCGAAGGTATGCGTGGCTATCCCACCTCCTGCACCACCCCGGCCGCTGATGACATGGTCGTCAGCACCAATACTCCCGCTCTGCGTGAACTGCGTCGCAACATCCTGGCCCTGATGATGCTCGAGCATCCCAGTGCCTGCCTCGTCTGCGACAAACGCGATTTGTGTTCCCAGTACCGCCCCCACGCCGAAAAGGCCGGACGCACCACCGGCTGCCACACCTGCAGCAATAAAGAAATCTGTCAGGTCCGCAGTTTATCCGAACAGCTCGGCTTTAAAGAGCTACCCGTTCAGCCCGCCTATCACCACCGACCGCTCGATCGCTCCAATCCTTTTATTGACCGCGACCTTAATCTTTGCATTCTTTGCGGCCGCTGCGTTCGCATCTGTCAACATCACCAGAACCGCACCGTCATTGACTTCATTAACCGCGGCAGTGAAACTTATATCGGCCAGGCCTTCGACTGTTCTCTCAAAGACGCCGGCTGCCAATTTTGCGGATCCTGTATCGACGTCTGTCCTACCGGCACCCTCGCTGAGCGTTATGCCAAGTGGTACGGCAAACCTGATACCTTTATCGAATCAACCTGCATCTTTTGTGATGCCGCCTGCGCCCTCAAGCTCGCCACCCACAACGACAAACTCGTTACCGCCCAGGCCCTTAATGAAGATGTCCCTGTTTGCCTCTTGGGTCGCTTTGCTCTACCGGAATTCTTAAATCATCCCGATCGTCTGTCCAAACCTTTGGTGCGCATCGGCAAGGTATTGCGTCCCACCGAATGGGACCAGGCCCTCGAAGCCGCCTCCGCCAAACTGAAAAACTACCAGGGTGACAGCTTCGCCCTCGTTTGCGACACCACCAGCACCCTCGAGGACCGCTACCTCTTCAAAAAATTTACCAATGATGTCATGAACTCGCCCCATTACCTTGAGATCGAGCCCAACCCCCGCGGCGTTTCCCTGACCAGCCTCCCTAAAGGCGTAAAGGCTGTCCTCCTTACCGGTGCTTTCGTTGCTTCTACTGAACTTGACAATCTTGATTTTATAATTGTACAGGATTGTTTCCCAACCAAGGTAAGTGAACATGCCGATGTTGTTTTCCCCGCCGCCGCTTTCGCTGAAGTCGAAGGAACAACCCGGGACGCTTCCGGCCAAACCCGGCCTTTGAATAAAGCCTCCGACCCTCCCGGCCAATCACAACCTGACTGGTGGATTATCAACTCCCTCGCTCAAAGTTTAGGTGAAAATGATTTCAAATATGATTCAACCACGGACATCCGCCGCGAAATGAAACTACCCGAATCCGTTTTATGTCCTAACAGTACCGGCACACCGCCCGTTGCTCAGGACATTCGTTTGCGTCGTACCCATTTCCGCGGCCACCGCCTGGACGAAAAAGTCTTTGGCCTGCGTGAGCTCCCCGCCGATGACGCTTCCCTGCCTCCAACCCAGGCCCCCACAAAATCTGACCAGGGTTTTACCATCCTCAAAAAATCTGAGATCGCCCCCAACGTCCACGAAATTGTAATTGCCGCGCCGCACATAGCTGCCAAAGCCCTGCCCGGCCAATTTATTATCGTCATGGTCGACGAAAAATCCGAACGTGTCCCCTTCACCCTTTCCGATTGGGATCCCGAACAGGGTACCATAACCCTGGTCGTCCTCGAAGTGGGCCAGTCCAGCCGCAAACTAATCCTTTTAAACGAAGGTGACAAGATCGCCCACGTAACCGGCCCGCTCGGCATCCCCCTGGAGATAAAAAATTATGGTACCGTTGCTCTGGTCGCCGGCTGTTATGGCATTGGTGCGATTCTAAAAATCGCCGAATCCCTGCAGCAGGCCGGCAACCGCGTCATAACCGTTGTCGAAGCCCGCAGCCACTATAAGCACTACTATTGGGAAAAACTTCAAAAGGTCTCCGACGATTTCATTCAAACCACCATGGACGGCTCATTGAATATCAAGGGCCACGCCCTCGACGTCATAGCCGCCAAACTCAAAGACAACGAAAAGCTCGACCTTGTCATTGCCATCGGCTGTCCCTTTATGATGATGCTCACCGCCCGGGAAACCAAACCCTTTGGCGTCAAGACCCTCGTCGCCCTCAATCCGATCATGCTTGACGGCACCGGCATGTGTGGTGCTTGCCGTGTCACCGTCGGCTCCGATACCAAATTCGCCTGTGTCGATGGTCCCTTCTTCGATGCTCATCTCGTCGATTGGGAAGAGCTCCGGGACCGCCGCGTCGCCTACAGTGAGCACGAGATTAATCTCGTCGGACGTACCGAGTCCGTTACCCCTAACACCGGCCACTCGCATACTTGTAAATGTCATTAACGAAACACTGTCATTCCCGCCTGCGCGGGAATCAAGACAATTAAATATCCTAACTGCTTGTATCTCGAAAAAAAAACTATGGCAAAAAATACTACACCCAGGCAACCAATGCCCGAACAGGCTCCTGAAGACCGCGTCGCCAACTTCCTCGAGGTTCCTTTCGGCTATACTCAGGAACTCGCTCTTTTGGAAGCTGGCCGCTGCCTTTTATGCAAAAAGCCTCGCTGCGTCACCGGCTGTCCCGTTAATATCGATATCCCCGGTTTCATCTCTTTGATCCGTGACGGCAAATTCATCGAAGCCGCCCTGAAGATCAAGGAACAAAACGCCTTACCTGCCGTTTGTGGCCGCGTCTGCCCCCAGGAAGAGCAATGTGAAAAAATGTGTGTTCTCGGTGTAAAGGGCCAGCCTGTTGCCATCGGCCGCTTGGAAAGATTCGTCGCCGACTTCGAACGCAATAGCGGCAAAACCACCCTCCCTCAGTTACCCCCTTCTACCGGTAAACGAGTTGCTGTTATTGGCGCCGGCCCCGCCGGCCTAACCGTCGCCGGCGATCTCATCCGACTCGGCCACGCCGTCACTGTTTTCGAGGCCCTCCAGGATCTCGGTGGTGTTCTCGTTTATGGCATCCCCGAATTTCGCCTGCCCAAGGAAATCGTCCGCGCCGAAGCCAATTTTCTTACCAAGCTTGGCGTCAAATTTGTCCTCGATTACGTTGTGGGTCGCAACTGCACCGTCAGAGAACTCTTGGAAGAGGAAGGCTTCGACGCCGTTTTCATCGGCACCGGTGCCGGCCTGCCTTCCTTCATGGGCATCCCCGGCGAAAACCTTGTCGGTGTCTATTCCGCCAACGAATATCTCACTCGTTCCAATCTTATGAAGGCCTATTTATTCCCCGAATACGACACCCCGCCTGTCAAACGCGCCAAGGTCGCTGTTATTGGCGGCGGTAATGTTGCCATGGACTCCGCCCGCACCGCCCTTCGCTTGGGCGCCGAGGTAACTATTGTTTACCGCCGTGCCCGCGAGCAGATGCCCGCCCGCGATGAAGAAATTCACCACGCCGAGCAGGAAGGTGTTGTCATGAAACTGCTCAACAATCCCATTCGTATTATTGGCGACGATCACCACCGCGTCACTGCCATGGAATGTATCAGGATGGAGCTGGGCGAACCCGACGACTCCGGCCGCCGCCGCCCCGTCCCTGTCGAAGGCTCCGAGTTCACTCTCGAGACCGACACCGTTGTTGTCGCCATCGGCAACAAACCCAATCCGCTCATTCCCCAGACTATGTCCGAACTGGAAATCACCAAGTGGGGTACTATTGTCGCCGACGAAGAGTCTATGGCTACCTCTGTTCCCGGCGTCTTCGCCGCCGGCGACATCGTTACCGGCGCCGCTACGGTTATCTCCGCCATGGGCGACGCCAAAAAAGCCGCCCACTCCATCCACCAATACCTCCTCAAAAAATAACAATATTTCTCTTGTCATTCCCACGCCACCCTGTCATCCCCGCGCAGGCACCGCATCCAGAAAGTAGGGCGGGCCCTGCCTGTGGTGAGCTTGTCGAACCCGCCCGCCGATTATTCTGATTCCTGATTGCTTTTAATTTCGTATTCCGTATTACGTATTTATCCCCTCCCTTTCTCCCTATCTCCCTATCTCCTGACTCCTATTCATTTCGTATTGCGTATTACGTATTTTGTATTCCGTATTTATTAGCCCCTCGATGTAAAATCGAGGGATTCTTATTTAGCCCCCGGTTTCACCGGGGGTTTCTTGCATCTTTGTTCCGTAGGGACTATTGATAATAGCCCACCAATTTATTGGTGGGTAATAAGGTGTCCCTATATAACCTTTAGTCCCGCCAGGGACGACTGAAAACAAAATTAGCACATCAAGCATTCTTAGTCTTGTAGGATGGGTTCTCAACCCATGCGGTCTTTTCTTTATTTAGCCCCCAGACCACGCTCTGGGGGGTCTTCTGTATTTGTCGAACCGACCACGTCCCGGGTAGCTTCCTCTCATTACGTATTTATCTTCTTACCTCCTTATCTCCCTATCTCCTGACTCCTATTCATTTCGTATTGCGTATTACGTATTTTGTATTCCGTATTTATTAGCCCCTCGATGTAAAATCGAGGGGTTCTTAAATAGGTCGGGTGGCATGCTCAAGTTCTCTTGAGCATGTTGATTAGCCCCGCTAGGGGCGTAAGATAATAGCCCCGGACGTGAGTCCGGGGTCAGCAATGCTCCCCTCTCAACTTCCCAAAGCCCCGTTAGGGGCGAAAGAAATTAGCCCCCTGTATCAGCAGGGGGTCTCTTGACTCCTAACTTTTAACATCTATCCACTCACAACTCACCACCCATCACTGTTTTTGCCTATTGACAATACTTCCTTCCGGCTGTATTCTTTATATGGTAAATTTCAGCGCCCACTGGCCATTGGCCCTCTGCGGTTGGCTCGCTTGCTGATGGATGGATAATTATGCCTAAATGGTTAATCATTATTGTAACTTCCGCCCTCTCTGGTTTTCTTGGCTTCGCCTGTGGTTCCTTACTGACTCGCCTCGATCTCCAAAAAATTCAATCCACTCAGTCTTGTAGGATGGGTTCTCAACCCATGCGGTTCTTTTTTATTTATCACCCAGGCTACGCCCTGGGTGGTCTTATTACCATTTAGTATTATTGCCTTACTAATGAAAAATATTTGATTATCATATGTGGTATTAATGGTAAAATCATTCTATCTGTGATGGGTCGCTAATTTATGAATAGACTATTCATGTTTGCAATGGGCTTAATGCTAACAGGACAAGGATGCACACTTGCGATGCGTCCGGTTACCCCTGAAATACATGGACTGCTCATTGACAAGCAAACACGTACCCCGGTTCCAAATACGCAAATCTTACTATCTGTCGAAGGTGAATCCGAAGTTAAAGCAACCTCAAATGATTTAGGTAACTTCGACATAGAAAGCAAGAGAAGACTGGCACCAGAACCACCACTTTGGGCTGGGTACTGCCCTCCACTTGGCGTTCTTATTATCACTGCTGCTGGTTATGATAAACTGTCTATTCCTGTTCCCCTATACTTCTCTAGTAATGATAGAACAGTTTTTGAATTAGTTCCATCAACAATTATGGACGACTCACCCGACAATCAACTTCCGGAATCATCCCCAAGAAGATAGGGTTGGTAGGGCGGGCCGTGCCCGCCGTATATTCTGAATTATTGCATATTTTTATCCACATTATATATAATGTCATTATGAACAATAATTCTAATTCGAACAAAAATGATATTAGGGCCAAATCAGAAATAAGATGGTTTTATAACCAACTTGAAAGTGCTGTTAAACGATTCAGCCCATCAGAGTATGCTGTATACGCAACACAAAAATTATTGCAGTCTTGTGGAGACATAAAACTTCGAAGTAAACACCCTTTACACTTTATATTACATTCCATCGAAGCAAATTTTGCATACTCTAAGCACTGGGCCAATGACCCGGTTACCTATAATCGGTTTGCAAAAATCATTAATACATATCACAAATTTGAGGAGCCCTTGCTTAAAAGAGCCGTTGAAGAAAATTTAGATCGTATGTTCCTGATGATGTACAGACAGCAAATTGAACTGCAACGAGTTGTACACAGGGAAGATATTGCTAGGATTTGGTATTTATATATATACAATAACCCATTGCCAAAAGCGAAAGTAAACTTTCAAGAACGATATGGCTTGACTATGCAAGATTGGATTATAATATGTCAACTTGCCTATTTAACAGCTATTTCAAACAAATCGAATTTAATAAGTATGGACGTAGTGTCGAATTCTAAATTGTGTCCTAAGGATTCTGGCGTTATTGATGCATTTATAGAGAATTCATGTTTAACTCCTAAAGTAGTAGGTGAAAGGTTTATTCAAGCCATAAAAAATATGCCCTTAGGTCATTTTTTAAGACGTTCAATATTTTTTGATTATCCTATTGTTGATTTAGGTAATAATATTTTTCTTGCCCCGCATAATAGTTTATTATTACTTCACTCTTGGGAAGGTCTATATCGAGTAGCAAGGAAATGTAAGCATTTTGATAATGAGTTTGGCAGATCATTCCAAAAATATGTAGGGAAAGTTCTGTGCAATATTGTTAATTGCAATCTTGTGGATGATAGATCGATTCGCGAGCTGTCCTCAAGTAAAAGCTGTGATTTCTTACTAGAATTAACTGATGAAATTATACTTATTGAATGTAAAGCAACCACTTATACGGCAAATAATTTTACAAATAATGCGATTATGAATAATACGTCAACCGGACAAGTTGTTAAGGGTTTGTCCCAGCTTTATGCCACCGCACATGACATAAAAGTTGGTAAATATAAAAGGTTGCTTAATAATACTAACAAACCTATTTTTGGTGTGGTTGTTACTTATGGTGAAATTA
>Ga0272442_10007146_pt1 | contig 14516 bp, 10 predicted proteins | sample SSMForm2O_FD_200262 | JGI IMG/M metagenome (GOLD analysis project Ga0272442, IMG submission 200262) | Marine sediment archaeal communities from Little Sippewissett salt marsh, Falmouth, MA, United States - SSM-Form-2O | ecosystem: Environmental > Aquatic > Marine > Wetlands > Sediment ...
CGCCCCAGCATGTCGGGTGCCGTCCACCCGGAACACCACCGACGCGGGATCGGCTGCTTCCTCGTCCATTGGGCCGAGCGGCGGGCGCGTCAGCGACTCCCCGCCGCGCCCGAGGGGGCTCGGGTCGTCCTCTGCAACTGGTCATGCTCCGGTCACCCCCCGACTGCCACGCTGCTTGAGGATCTCGGGATGCAGGTGCGGCGGCATTTGTACCTGATGGCCCGCGAAATGGACACCCCGCCCGAGCGACCGAACTGGCCGCCGAACCTCGAACTTCGTGCGTTCAAACCCGACGAACACGACCTGATCGTCTTTCGGGCGATGCGGGACAGCTTCCGAGACCACTGGGGACACATCGAACGTCCGTTCGATGAGGAATACCGCCGCTGGCGTCATCGCCTCGACCGTGACCCCAACGTCGAGCCCGGCCTCTGGTTCATTGCCTGGGACGGCAAGGAGGTCGCGGGCATCTGCCTGTGCTGGCCCCGGGCCGACGAGGACCCGGAGATGGGTTTCGTCAACGTGCTGGGGGTGCGGCGAGCCTGGCGCGGCCGTGGTCTCGGCCTGGCTCTGCTGCTTCATTCCTTCGGCGTCTTTTGGGGCCGCGGCATGCGCAAGGTGGGCTTGGGCGTCGATGCGGGCAACCTCACCGGCGCCCTGCGACTTTACCGCCGCGCCGGGATGCAGGTCCTGCGCGTCCACGACTTCCATGAGAAGGAACTTCGACCGGGCCGGGAGCTGCGGCGGGAGAGTCTCAGCGAGTGATCGCGTCCGATAAGCATTTCATCCGAAAGCCGACGGAGAGTCCTGATGTCATCGATCGTGAAACCGCTGCTCGGCATCTCCCGGGGACCGTTTCTGTTGTTGCCGGTTGCTCTCGTCGCAGCCGGCGCCGCCGCATCCGCCTATGAAGGCGCGTTCTCCGGCATTCGCAGCCTCTGGGCCCTCATCGGACTGCTGGCCCTCCACATCAGCGCGAACGCGTTGAATGAGGCCAGCGACATGCAAACCGGCATCGACCTGCACACGATGCGCACACCGTTCAGCGGCGGCAGCGGCACGCTTCCGGCCGGGCAACTCACCGTGCCCTTGGCCTATGCCTGGGGGCTGGGCGCAGCCGCCCTGGGTCTCGTGATCGGCGCGTGGTTCGTCATCATCGTGGGATGGGCCCTGCTGCCGATCATCGTGATCGGCACGTTCTCCGTCCTCGCCTACACCCGGCTCCTCACCCGCCTCGGCCTGGGCGAGCTCTTTGCGGGTCTCGGCCTGGGCGCTCTCCCGGTCCTCGGCGCCTCGTTCGTTCAGGACGGGCACATCGGGCCGGCATCCGTCGCCGCATGCATCCCGGCCTTTTTCATGACCGCCAACCTTCTTCTGTTGAATGAATTCCCGGATGTGGAGGCCGACCGGATCGGCGATCGACGGCATCTGGTCATTCTGATGGGGCGGCGTGGCGCGGCTCGGCTCTACGCCGCGGCCGTGCTCGCCGTCCCCGTCACGCTCGTCGTCGCGGTGCTTGCCCGCGTGCTGCCCGCCGTGGCCCTCATTGCCGCCCTCCCGACGGTGTTAGCCGGACCCGCGCTGCGATGGGCCATCATCCGGCCCGACGAGCCGGTTCCCATCCCCGCGATGGGCGGGAACGTGGCCTGGAATCTCACAACAAACCTCCTCCTCGCCCTCCTGCTGGCGCTGGCCGCCCGCGCAGGCTGGTAGGCTGCGTCATCCGCCGTCGCCGCGGCATCCTCTTCGCACTCCTGTCGCTGTCTTCCCCACAGAGCAACACCTTCCCACACGGAGAATCGTCGTGACCCTGCATCCCCGCAGCTTGCACGCCTGTCACCGGCTCGCCGCGTTCACCATTGCCGGTCTGTCTCTGATCAACGCCTCCTGTTCCCCCACATGGCCCGTCGATGTCGAGGCGGCTCTGGCGAAGGCCGGCGGCAACCGCGCCGAGCTTCAGCGCGTGTTGACGCACTATCGTCAACACGGTAATGCCGAGAAGCTCGAAGCCGCCCGGTTCCTCATCGCCAACATGGACGGCCACGGCTATACGGTGACCGCTCTCTATGATGCCGAGGGCAACGAGATACCCTTCGACGCCCTCGACTACGCCGACTACAACGAGGCCCGTCACGCCATGGAAGCGCTGGAGGCCGAACACGGTGAACTGGAGTTCAAGCGAAAGCGCTTTGACGACGATCTCCAGACGGTGACCGCCGCGTACCTGATTGAGAACATCGATCTCGCTTTCGAGGCCCGACGCGGCAAACCGTGGGCGCGCACGCTCTCATTCGAGGCGTTCTGCCGGTTCGTTCTTCCCTACCGCGGCAGCAATGAGCCCCTCAACTCCTGGCGTCAGGCCTGCATGGAGCGCTATGCCGACCTCGAACAACGCCTCACCACCCCCGACAGGGCCCACGAGGCTGCCCGCCTCATCCGGCAGGACGTGCACGAGTGGATCCGATTCAACGAGTTGTACTACCTTCATCCGACGGACCAGGGCTTCGACGAGATCTGCGCGCGGCGCCGCGGCCGATGCGAGGACATCAGCAACATGATGGCCTACGCCATGCGCGCCAACGCCATCCCTACCGCCACTGACTACACGCCCTACTGGGCGGATCGGGACAACAACCATGCGTGGGAGGTCGTTCTCGACGATCACGGCCGGGGACATGCCGCCCTCACCAACCGCGCGGCCAAGATCTACCGGAAGACGTTCGCCCTTCAGCGGGAGAACCTGGCCTTTCGCGAGAACGATAACGAGAAGGTTCCTCGCTGGCTTGCGGGAAAAAGTTATATTGACGTCACGGCCCAGTACACCGACACGAGTGACGTCGCCGTCCAACTGGAACACGCGCCGCCGGAAAGCGCGCGCTTCGCATACATCGCTGTCTTCAACGGGGGTGAATGGAAGGCGATCCATTGGGGCGAGATTCAGGACGGCGCCGTGACCTTCGGCGCGATGGGTCGTAACATTGCCTATCTTCCAGCATATTATGTTGAGGAGCGGCTAGTCCCGGCGGGACCGCCCTTCATCATCACCAAGCGGGGCGAGATCCGGACGCTGCGACCCGATGCGGCGGTGCCGCTCACGGTCGCCGTCGCCGCCACCGCTCCGACCACGCCCGATGCCGACAGCGGCACCAACCGACCGACCATCGTCGTGAAGCCGGGGAACACGTATGAGTTGTTCGTGTGGGACGACGGCTGGACATCGCTGGGCAAGTTGCTCGCCGCGGACGAGCCTGTCCTCTTCGACGCCGTTCCGTCCGCCGGTCTTTACTGGCTCGTCGAGGAGGGCTCGCGACGGCTTGAGCGCATCTTCACCATTGAGTCCGGCAAACAGGTCTGGTGGTAAACCGGCAGGCCGTCACCACAGGCCGCCGGCGATTCGTGCAGCCGGCGAATCCTCACCGGGCGATTCCCCTTCAGCCGGCAAGCCGGCGCACCTGTCCGGATTCAATGATGAACCGGCCCGCCACGTCGGGATCAAGCGGGCGGGCAAAGAGAAAACCCTGGGCCTTGTCGCACTCGAACGCCAGGAGTTGGGCGAGTTGCTCCTCGGTATCCACGCCCTCCGCAACCACCTTCAAATTCAGATTGTGCGCGAGCGTGACGATGGCGTTGACCACCGCCGCCAGCGGCCGATTGTTCACAATACCGGCCAGAAACGCCCGATCGATCTTCAGGATTTCAACGGGAAAATCATGCAGACAACTGAGCGACGATCGCCCCGTCCCGAAGTCATCCATCACCAAAGTCAGCCCGCGCTCCCTGAGTTGCTGAAGCGTGTTGTTGACCGCGTCGAGCCCCTCGACGATGACGCTTTCCGTGATCTCCAGTTTCAGGTCGGCGGGCGCCAGCGTGTTGGCCGCCAACACGGCAAGCACATCGTCGACAAGATCCGGAGCCAGCACCTGCCGCTTTGACAGATTGACGCTGACATAGATGTCCTCGGCTTTGCTATAGCGGTCCCGCCATTCCGCAAGCTGGCGGCACGCCTCCTGCAAGATCCACTCGCCGATCGGGATAATCAGCCCGCTATCCTCCGCGATCGGGATGAAGCGATCGGGGTTGATGACGCCCTCGATGGGATGCCGCCACCGCACCAGCGCTTCAAATCCCAGTAGCCCCCCCGTCTCCAGCGACACAATGGGCTGGTACTGAAGGCGGAGTTGCTTGTTGCGCTGGGCGTGCCGAAGATCGTTCTCCAATCGCATGACCGCGCACGCCTCGTCGTGCATGCACTGGTCGAAGACCACGTGACAGGCTTTCCCCCGGCTCTTGGCACGGTACATCGCCGTGTCCGCGTCGCGCAGCAGTTCATCGGCGCTGTCGTGCCCCATGTCGCTGCCCACGATCCCCACGCTCACGCTCGAGACGATCTCGTGCCCCTCCAATTCGTATGGCTCGGAGAGCACGGCCTGGAGTTTCTCGGCGACGCGCTCGGCGTCCGCCGTGTCCCCGCGCCCCTCAAGCAGCACGGTAAATTCATCGCCCCCCAGCCTCGCCGTCATGGCCGAGTTGAACACATCCTCGCCGTCCGCGTGCGCGCTCAGGCAGCATTCGAGTCGGCGCGCGATCTCCTTGAGGAACTGATCCCCGATCTCGTGGCCCAGACTGTCGTTGATCAGCTTGAACCGGTCGAAATCGAGAAAGAGCAGCGCGAAACGGTATGCGGGCGTGTCCTTCGAGTACAGAATCGCACGCTCCAACCGCTCACGGAAAAACGCCCGATTCGGCAGGCCCGTCAGTTCATCATGGTGCGCGCGGAATTGCAGACGTTCTTCGATCTGCTTCTGCTTGTGAATGTCCGTCAACGACCCGGCGATGCGGTAGGCGGCGCGATCGCGATCGCGCACCGCCGCGCCCCGGCACAGAACCCATCGGTACGCGCCGTCCTTGTACCTGATCTGGTGCTCGTTCTGGAACCGCCCGCTCACGCCGGAGAGATGATCCAACAGGTCGCTCTTCAACTGGCCGAGTTCGTCGGGATGAACCAGGTCGAACCAGTCATCGAGGCTTTCAATCTCGTCGCTCTCGTAGCCGAGCATCTCCTTCCAGCGCGGCGAGAAATACATGCCTCCCGTGCGAACATCGTAGTCCCACAGACCGTCCTGTGATCCGGCGGCGGCCAGCTCATACCGCTCCTGGCTGTCTCGCAACGCCTCCCTCGCTCGCGCCCGATCAATCGCGTGACGGATCGACCGCTCCAGTTGCGCCGCGTCCACGTGTCCCTTCATCAGGAAGTCCGCGGCACCCGCGCGCATCGCCGAGAGATCCACGTCGTCCCCACCCTGCCCCGTGAGCAGAATCATGGGAATGGTGCAGCCGTTCGCCACGGCGCGCTCCAGCAATTCCAATCCCGAACCGTCACCGAGATCGTAGTCGACAAGATACGCGTCGTGAGCCCCTCGGGCAACCGCACGCGCGCCCGCTTCAAACGACCCGACCCAATCCAGACGATACCGTCGGCCTTCAACCTCAGACAGCAGGTTGCGTGTGAGAATGAAATCATCCTCATCGTCATCCACCAACAGCACTCGGATCGGCTCAGGGTCCATCTTCGATTCCATCCGCCCCGTCATTCGCTGTTCGCGGTTCGACAATGGTCATCCGCGGTCGTGTCCGGGGTACTCGGACACGGTCCCGCACGTTCGGGTTGTCCTGGCCCGGCGCATCGTGACCCCCCGGCATCACACGGCGCCGAGGGCAGGACACCCCATCCCCGGGGCGGCCTCGACGTTCCCGCGAAACGAATATCGCTTCGCCGTTCGTCAGACAACACACATCGGCGCCCCGCCTCGGTACCGGCGACGCGCTCGTTGCGCGCATCGCACCCTGCGGATCGCGCGCAGCATTCATGATCGCGATCGTGCCTGCACAGCAAGCCATGCCCGCGGCCCTTCTGACGTGTGCTGCCGAATCGGAAGCACGACCGTGAACGTGGCTCCGCGGCCGGGTTCCCCACCGGCAGTGATCGTCCCGCCGTGCCGTTCGACAATCCGTTGACAAATCGTCAAGCCGACCCCGGACCCCTCGTACCTCCCGCGCCCGTGAAGCCGCTGAAACATGCCGAAAATACGTTGGGCATGCTCCGGCGCGAAGCCAATCCCGTTGTCTGCGATGACAAGCCGACAGCGCTGGGCGTCGTGCACGCCTCCATTCGCCGCGGCATTGCCGTCCGAAAGCGCCTCGCCCCGCACCGTCACCACCGGGGCCTCGCCATCACGGTGGAACTTCAGCGCGTTCCCGATGAGATTCTGAAACAGTTGACGCATCTGCAGCGGATCGGCCTCGATCGCAGGGAGTCCGCTGATGTCGACGTTCGCCTGCAACTCCTCGATGCGCGCCTCCAGATCACACACAACCTCTCGCGCCACCGCCATCAGGTCGATCGGCTCAAACGGCTGCGCCTTCGTGATAACGCGTGAGAACGTCAGCAGGTCATCAATGAGCGTCCGCATCCGACCGGCGGCGTTGTTCATGCGCTCCACATAATCCCGACCTTCATCGGGCAACGCGTGATGACAACGGGTCTTCAGGCGTTCCCCGAACGCCATCACCTTTCGCAGTGGCTCCTGGAGGTCGTGCGACGCAACAGAGGCAAAATCCTGCAACTCTCGGTTGCTCCGCTGTAGTCGTTCATTCAGTGCTTCGAGCTCGCGATTCGACTCCGTGACCAGCGCCAACAGCTTCTCGCGCGCCCCCTCCACGCGCTTGCGTCCGGCAATCTCGACCTCAAGCTTCGCGTTCGCCCGGGACAGTTCGCCCGTGCGCTCCTTGACGAGCGCCGTGATGCGGGCCGACCGTCCCGCCAGGGAGGCCAGGTAAACACTCAGCAGCACCGTCATCCCCACACCGCACGCCAGCGTCCGAGCAGCCGTGAACGCTCGCGTCTTCCCCATCGTCGCGGTGCTCGGGAAGCACGACAGCCTCCATTGCCTGCCCGCAATCGGCAGCGTTGTCACGAAAAACGGCTCGTCGACGCGCGGCGTCGCTGACCCAAGATCCGCGGCGACAAATTCCACGTCTCGGCCGGATTCGTGAATGACCACCGGCCCCGCCGCATCTGTCTCATCCACGATCTGGAGGCCCAGGTGCTTGAGTTCAAAACCCTCGAGGGCCGCGCACACCAGATCGGCAACGCGAAACTCGGCCGCGACGAATCCTGCCAGGTTCTCACAGCGCCGGCCTTTCGTTTCCACAGGTGTTCCATTCCGGTAGATCGCCTGAAAGACGACGAAGCCGATCGCACCCCCGACCTCCACCGGCCGTGTCGCGGCCGGCTGCCCCGAATCGCGCGCCCGGGTCATGGCGGCTCGGAACACCGGGTCCGCCGCACAGTCGCGCCCCCGCCGCCCGTCACCCGCGGAACCGGGAACGATGAAGTTGATCGGGAATTGATCGCCCGACTCACAGGCGGGATGAACACAAAAGTCCTCAAAACCCTCGGCACGAATCGACTGTTCAAAGCCGTCACGTTCGCCCGCGTCGACGCGCGGGACCCACTGCACGGAGTGAAAACCGTGATACGAGTCCAGCGAAGCCTCGACAAATAATCGAAACTCATCACGATTGACGTGATCCGATGCGCGGAAGAGTTCGCGAAGGAAACCGAATAATTCGAGATGCGCCGTCACGCACGCACAGTGGGCCGCCGCGAGGTTCCCCCCCCGGTACTCAATACCTTCGCGGAAGTGCTGCCTTTCGTCTTCGCTCACCGTCCGAGCCGCGGCGACCGAGAGCACCAATCCCGCCGCCGCCGCGCAGATCGCGGGCGTGTACGGCATCAACCTCCGAAATACCCGACTTTGCAGCCCCACCACTCATCACTCCGGCGCGTCAGATCAACTGTAAGCCTTCCTTCCCGCCCCCGCAGCCGCCGGCGTCGGCCGCGACCCGGTCGGCGATCGGCACCGTGCCGATCGCCCGCATCCTTTCGCCTCTGGCGGGTGGGGAAACGCAGCGCATCGTTGTTGACGGATGCGTGGTCGGTCCTCAACCTCGCCGCGACTCCGTTCGACACAATCATTGGTGATATCGGTTGCCGCGCCACGCCACTCCTGTCCCCCACCGGCGCAGCGATCGGCTTCTCCGCCGCGACATCCGGTAACCCATCTACGAAGGCGGCACGGTCGTCCTGATCCGCCCAACCCGCGTTGATTGCGTCTCGTCGCAGCGTTCGATAATCGACGCCTGCCCGAACACGGCACCCCCGATCGACCCGATGCTCCGTCGGCCCCCGCGCCGACGGCCGCGGCAAGAAACTCCGATCTGCGGCAACGTCAGATTATGACCTTCGACGGCGCCCGATCACTCCGTTCAATCGTTGCCGGGGGCGGCGACGCTGCAGGTCAGTGACACCCGGCCCGGCCACTCCGACTCAGTCTCACGCGGAGCACCTTGCGTGGAGACGCAATGAGAACCGCCGACACGCCGATCAGAACTGAGTCGACAGCCGCAATCCCCTCACAAACGCCACAAGCTCGGCCATCGAGGCGCAGACGAGCACGTTCCGACGCGCGATCGGGCCGATGATCCCCGTTGCTCGCCCGCCCAGCACGAGACTCGCGCCCAGCGCCTTCAACTCATCGGACAGCCCTTCGACGTATCCACGCAGCGTTTCTGCGTTATCGAAACCGGTCGCGCTCACCCAGACGAGGCGGGCATGGTGATGCTCGGCGGCGTATCGCAACGACGGCGCCGGCGTATTGGCGCCAAGGTTGATCGCCTGAAAGCCTTCCGCCGCAAACACCGCAGCCGTCATCAGCGATGGAATCAGATAGGGATCACCCTCCGGTGCCCCCCCAACCGCGACCGGGCCGTCATCGGGGATCTCGACCACCATTCGAAGCTGATTGATCGCCTGAATGCAGATGTCGGTGGCGCGATGCTCAATGAACACGCCCTGCGGCTCGTGACGCCAGATCTCCCCAAGCCGCTGCAGTGCTTCGCGGACCGGGCCGTCGCCTATATCCGCCACACTGCGGCCGCTCAAGTACATGGACATCACCAGACCGCGCGCCTCCTTGGCCGCCCCTTCCCGCAGGAACCCATAAAGCGCCTCACCCTCATCGGCCCGCGCCGGCAGGTGCCCGGAAACCGCCTCGACATCCGGCAGCCCGAGCAGCTCCGCCCGCACCAGCGTCGCCTCCGACTGCCGAACGAACCGGATTGCCTCGGCGATGGGGATTCGGCGATGTCCACCGGCTGTCCGCGTAGCCCGAAGCACACCGTCGTCCGCCCAGCGCTTCACCGACGATTCACTCACCCCGATGGCCAGGGCCAGCTCCTTCGGTGACAAGACCTGCTTCACGGCAATGCTCCTTAGACGATTTAAACGACTATACCAGATTTTCGTCACAAATCACGATGTCTATGAACTATTTTTCAACGCTCCACAGACCGGCCCAACGCGGAATATCCCGAATTTCTCACCAAGTGGAGCTACCGCAAGCAGTCTCTCACCATCGTGTGAACGAAATACACGAAACCATCGAAATAACGCTCTACTCGCTCCAATTCTTCCCGTGTCCAGTCCGGCGATCCGGCTCTGGACCAGTGACTGACAGACAAATCCAAGTCTCTCAACGGACGTGAACAAGGAAACTGCGATGAACAACACCACCTTCTCGAAGCTGATGCTCGCCCGTGCAGCAACCATCCTGGTGACTGGTCTGGTCACAGCCGACGCGACCGCCGGGTCATGCAGCGCTGGTTCGGCCGACGCGAAAGCCGGATCCGCCTCGTACGCGGCAGGTCACGACATTGTCGACATTGCCGCCAGCGCAGGCGTCTTCGACACCTTGGTCGCGGCGGTGAAGGCCGCCGGTCTTGCCGACACCCTCAAGGGCGACGGTCCCTTCACGGTCTTCGCGCCCACGGACGAGGCGTTCGCGAGGCTGCCCGAGGGCACGCTTGCATCCCTCCTCAAGCCGGAAAACAAGAACCAGCTCGCCGCCATCCTCACCTACCACGTGGTCCCCGGTCGCCTGACCGCCAAGGACGTGATCAAGGCTTCCGGCATGAAGACTCTTAACGGCCAGAGACTCGACTTCTCCGCGGTCCACGGCTCGGTGAAAATCGATAAGGCGTCGGTGGTCAAGTCGGACATCATGGCCTCCAACGGCGTGATTCACGTCATCGATCGCGTGATGCTGCCCGCGGGCGACAGCATCGTCGGCACCGCGGCTAAGGCCGGATCATTCAATACGCTGCTGACCGCGGCCAAGCACGCCGGACTTGCCGACCTCCTCGATCAAGACGGTCCGTTCACCGTCTTCGCGCCCACGGACGAGGCATTCGCCAAGCTGCCGGAAGGCACCGTTGCGTCCCTGCTCAAGCCCGAGAATCGTGAACAATTGAAGGCGATCCTGACTTATCACGTCGTCCCCGGTCGGGTGCACTCGGATCAGGTGTTGGAGACCGGCAGGGCCACGACCGCCCACGGAGGCACGATCACGATCGCGCTGCGCGACGGCGCGGCTTACGCCAACGACGCCCGCATTCTGTCGACCGACATCGACGCGTCCAACGGCGTCATTCACGTCATCGACACCGTCATTCTTCCTCCCGCGAGCTGAACCGTTGTAAACCGCTCGCCATTTACAATCCAATGCACCAAATCTCTCCCCAACCTCGTACACGGAAGGAAAACTCCAATGAAAGCTCTCGACATTATCGCCGCAATCCTCCTGGTCATCGGCGGCCTCAACTGGGGCCTGTGGGGCGCCCTGGAATTCGACCTTGTTGCGGCCGTCTTCGGTGGGAATACGGCATTCCTGGCGAAAGTCATCTACTGCGTGGTCGGCTTGGCCGCGGTATATCAGGCCGCTTCGCTCAAGGCGATCCAGAAGCGGTGGAACGTGCGGCCGGCCATGGCCTGAAGTCCTCCTGAGTCCCCGTTTCCGCTTTGTTCCGACCGGCAGCCCGCAGCGCCCGCTGCGGGCGGCTTTTTGAACCACGTATTCCCTCTCACCCAGATCCCTTATCATCACGAGGAGTCCACGGATCATGATGCGCACGCTTCCCACGGACAAGCCGATTCTGGTAACCGGGGCGACAGGCTATATCGGCGGGCGGCTGATCCCGCGGCTCCTGAACCGCGGCTATCGCGTGCGGTGCGTGGCCCGCAACTCCCGGAAGGTTTTCGCACACGCCTGGGCCGACGAGCCGCGGGTCGAGATCGTCCAAGCGAACATGAACGAGGAAGACCAACTCCGAGCCGCGCTCGCCGGCTGCGGCAGCGCGTTCTACCTTGTGCACTCAATGCTCGCCGCGGGCAAGCGGTACGCGTCCGTCGATCAAGTGCTGGCGCAGAATTTCGCACACGCCGCGGCGGACGCCGGTCTCGAGCGCATCATCTACCTCGGCGGGCTGGGTGAACTCGGCTGCGATCTCAGCGAGCACCTCGCCTCGCGGCGCCAGGTCGAGCACGCCCTGGCGTCGGGACCGGTCCCGGTCACCGTCCTCCGAGCAGCCATGATCATCGGGTCGGGCTCGGCCTCCTTCGAAATCCTCCGCTATCTCGTGGAGCGACTGCCCATCATGGTCACCCCGCGCTGGGTCAGCACGGAGTGTCAGCCGATTGCCATTCGCAACGTGTTGCATTATCTCGTCGAATGCCTGGAGCGACCCGAGACGATCGGGCGAACACTGGACATCGGCGGCGAGGATGTCATGAACTACCGCGAGATCATGCAGATCATGGCCACGGCGCGCCGGCTGCCCCGGCGGCTCATTCTGCCCGTGCCGGTGTTGACGCCGCGGCTGAGCTCGTGGTGGATCCACCTCGTGACGCCGCTGTCGCATCGGATTGCGCGTCCTCTGGCGGAGGGCCTGCGCAACCGTGTGGTGTGCCGGGACGATGAAGCGGCACGACTCATGCCCCAACGCCTGCTGTCGGTGCGCGAGGCGATCGAGGAGGCGCTGGGACAAATGCAGAGCGGCGAGGTGGAGACGGCGTGGTTCGACGCCGGCGTCGTCCCGGGCGATCCGGACTGGGCCGGCGGAACGACCTTCGTCGATCGGCGCACTGTCGAGATCGCCGCCCTGCCCGACGAGGTGTTCCGCGCCGTCTGCCGCGTGGGCGGCGGACACGGCTACTACGCCGCAGACTGGCTGTGGCGCTTGCGCGGCTTCATGGATCGGATCGTCGGCGGGCCCGGTCTGCGCCGAGGCCGCAAGCATCCGGAGACCGTGCGCTACGGTGACGCGCTGGACTTCTGGCGCGTCACCGCGGTCGACCCCGACCGGCGCCTGGAACTGCGGGCGGAGATGAAGCTGCCCGGCATTGCGGAGTTGTCGTTCCAGATCGAGCCGCCAACGGACGACCGGGCGTCGTGTCGACTCACCCAAACCGCGAGGTTCAAGCCGAAGGGTCTGTGGGGGCTCATTTACTGGTCGCTGGTGCTGCCGCTGCACGGGATCGTGTTTGACGGCATGCTGCAGGGCATCCGCCGCGCCGCCGAGGACATGCATGCTCATGAGAGTGCTCGTCTGGTTTCGAACTGATCTGCGCGTCGTCGACAATCCCGCGCTGCATCACGCCTGTGGGTCGGCGGATCGGGGCGTGGTGGCGCTGTTTGTCATCACGGCGAAGCAGTGGCGCGCGCATGACTGGGGACCAAACAAGGTCGATTTCATCCTGCGGAATCTAGAGTCGCTGAGCGAATCGCTGAAGAAGCTGAACATCCCGTTGCTGGTACGCAGCGCCGGCACGTTCAAGCAGGTCCCGTCGACGTTGCGCCGCGTCGCGAAGGACTGCCAATGCGACACGCTTTGTTTCAACGCCGAGTACGAGGTCAACGAGCGGCGACGAGACGAAGCGGTCCGGCGCGCGTTTGAACAGCGCGGGCTGAAAGTGCACATGTTGCACGACCAGACGGTGATACGCCCGGACGTGATCCGCACGAAGGAAGACCGGTTCTACACGGTGTTCACGCCGTTCAAACGGGCGTGGCTGGGACACCTGGCCGAGCTCGGGCGACCGGCGCCGCTGGGTCGACCGAAGCGGCAGGCCGAGCTCGTCGCCGCACCCGACATCGTCCCGGAGCGTTGGGCGGGATTCGCATCGGGGGAGGCAATCCGGAAGCTCTGGCCTGCAGGCGAAAAGACCGCGCACCGGCGCCTCGCCGCGTTCATCGAACATCACATCGCCGACTACAAGCGCAAGCGCGATGAAGCGGCCATCAAGGGCACGAGCCGGCTGTCGCCGTACTTGGCGGCGGGGGTGATCTCCGCCCGGCAGTGTCTCGACGCCGCGTTGCAGGCCAACAACGGCCGGCTCGAGACGGGCCGCGCCGGTCCGCTGACGTGGATCAGCGAGCTCATTTGGCGCGAGTTCTATCGGCACATTCTCGTCGGCTTCCCGCGCGTCAGCATGAATCGGGCGTTTCGTCTGGAGACCGAGCGGCTGGCGTGGCGCGATGATGCGGAGGGATTCGAGGCGTGGTGCGAAGGGCGCACGGGTTTCCCGATCATCGATGCGGCCATGCGCCAACTCAATGAAACCGGCTGGATGCACAATCGCCTGCGAATGATCGTCGCGATGTTTCTCACGAAGGACCTGTTCATCGACTGGCGCCGGGGTGAGCGGTACTTCATGCAACATCTCATCGACGGCGACCTGGCCAGCAACAACGGCGGGTGGCAGTGGGCCGCCTCCACGGGCACGGACGCCGCGCCGTACTTCCGAATCTTCAATCCCTTCAGCCAGAGCCGGAAGTTCGATGCCGCGGGCGACTTCATTCGCCGATACGTCCCGGAACTGCGAGACGTCAAGGGTGACGCCGTGCATGAGCCGGCCAGGCTCCCCGAGATGCTTCGGTCAATGCTGGACTATCCCGAGCCGATCCTCGATCACGCCGAGGCGCGGCAACGGACGATTGCGGCCTTCCGCGCGCTCAAAGAGTGATGCCCGAAGGCGGTCGAGCCGCATGAAGCTGCCAGGCAACGCGACGCCGTCGGCCCTTTACAATACGCGCATGGATATCAACGGCACGAGTTGTCGCTCGATCGAGCTCGGCGACGACGGATGGTCGGTGCACGTCATCGACCAGAGGAAGCTCCCGCACGAGTTCGCAGTACTGCGGCTGACCTCGCTGACCGACGCGGCCGGTGCGATCCGGACGATGGCGGTTCGCGGCGCCCCGCTCATCGGCGCGACGGCGGCCTATGGCATCTGCCTGGCCCTGCGGGCTGATGCGACCGATGCGAGCCTGGACGAAGCCTGCCGAACGCTGCGGGCGACGCGCCCGACGGCGGTCAATCTGCGCTGGGCGCTCGAGCGCATGCAGCGCCGGTTGCGGGAAATGCCTGGCGCGGAGCGGGTCGAGACGGCCTACGCCGAAGCCGCCGCCATTTGTGATGAAGATGTCGCCACGAACCGCGCGATCGGCGAGCACGGCCTGACGCTGTTGCAAGCGCTTCACACCCGGAAGACCGCCGGCGAACCGCTCCGGATCCTCACGCACTGCAACGCGGGTCGGCTCGCCGCGGTCGACTGGGGT
>Ga0272442_10007148_pt1 | contig 14510 bp, 12 predicted proteins | sample SSMForm2O_FD_200262 | JGI IMG/M metagenome (GOLD analysis project Ga0272442, IMG submission 200262) | Marine sediment archaeal communities from Little Sippewissett salt marsh, Falmouth, MA, United States - SSM-Form-2O | ecosystem: Environmental > Aquatic > Marine > Wetlands > Sediment ...
GCCGACGGAAGAAATTGCAAACAGTGCGGTGCACGGTTTTGGTCTGGTCGCCATGGTGGTCGCGACACCGCTCTTGATAAGACGGGCGGCGGCGGTTGGTGATGCGGTTTTTGTTGCCGGGGTCTGGGTGTTTTGCGCCAGCGCCATCATCTTGTATTTCTCATCCAGTCTTTACCATGCCCTGCCCGCGGGCAGGGAAAAACGGTTTTTTCTGGCACTGGACTATTATGCCATATTCCTGCTGATCGCCGGCACCTACACACCCTTTACCCTGGGGGTATTGCGCGGCGCCTGGGGATGGAGCCTGTTTGCGGTGATCTGGGGACTTGCGGCAGCCGGAATCTTGCTGAAAATGTTTGCTGCATCGGATAACCCGGTGCGCACCGCGCTCCCCTATCTGTTGATGGGCTGGGTGATCGTCATTGCCATAAAGCCGCTGATTGAGATGGTCCCGCTGAGTGGACTGATTTTGCTGCTGGCCGGCGGCCTGTTTTACAGCTTTGGTGTGCTGTTCTACGCGGGCCTTTCGTGGGTTCCATTCGGCCATGCCGTCTGGCACCTCTTTGTCTGTGCCGGAACCGGGTGCCACGCCGTGGCGATATACCGCTACGGGGTTTAGTTGCTGGTCGCTGGGGTCAGGTCTTTTATTTTGGTGTTTTTAATACGCTCGAACTTATATGCCATCAAGTTGGCAAAAAACACCAAAATAAAAGACCTGACCCCAGCCGTAGACCCCAGCTATACGGAAACTATGGCGTATGGAAGTCTTTTACCATATGATGGCAGATAAATAGAACATCATGAGGGAAGGCAATACCGCAATGCAACCTGAAACCGTCACCTGTCCACACTGCGGCCAACGCATCGACGTCAATGAGATTGTCTATCATCAGCTCGAGGACAAACTCACCAAGGAGTTCAATGCCCGCGACGCGCAGCGTAAAAAAGAAATTTCCGAACAACTCGCGGCGCTGGACAAGCAGCGGGAAGAACTGAGCCGAAGCAAGCAGGAGCTGGCGGGCACAATCGAGGATGAGGTGGCAACCAGGATCAAGGCCGCCACCGAGGATATCCGCGTAAAAGCCAGGGAGGAGGCAAGCCGGCTGCAGGCCGAGGCAGTCAAAGAATTACAGCGCGAGCTGGCCGAAAAATCAGCCCAGGCAAAGGAGTTGTACACGGTACAGGCGGCATTGGAGCGGCTGAAACGGGAAAAAGATGAGCTTAAAGGGGTAATCGAAGCGGAAAGCGAGAAGAAACTCACCGAAACCCTGCACCGGGAGCGAGATAAAATCCGCAAGGAGATTGAGGATAGAAGCCTGCTCAAATTATCGGAAAAGGAGATGTTGATCGACCAGCTTCGCACTCAGTTGACGGAAGCGCAGCGCAAGATGGAGCAGGGTTCCACCCAGGTTCAGGGTGAGGCGCAGGAGCTGGTCATCGAGGAGTGGCTGCGGACGGCATATCCGCTGGATACCATCGAAGAGATAAAAAAAGGGGCGCTCGGCGCCGATTGTCTGCAAACGGTGAACACCAGAACACGGCTTAACTGCGGAACAATCTATTATGAGAGTAAGCGGACCAAAGGTTTTCAGCCGGCCTGGATCGAAAAATTCAAAAACGATATTCGCGAAAGAAAGGCGGATATCGGGGTGCTGGTCACCGAAACCATGCCTGCCGACATGAGTCGGATGGGGCTGAAATCCGGTATCTGGGTCTGCGGTTTGCATGAGTTCAAGGGGCTCTGCGCGGTGCTCCGGGAAACCCTCATCCAGATTGCCGCGATCAGCAGCGCAAGGGAAAATATCGGCTCCAAGATGGAGTTGCTCTATGACTATCTCACCGGCACCGAATTTCGCCAGCAGGTGGAGGCGATTGTCGAGGGATTTACCCAGATGCAGGAGGATCTCCAGTCGGAAAAACGGGCCATTCAGCAGCGCTGGAAAAAACGGGAAAAACAGCTCGAAAAGGTGTTGCTTTCCACCACAACCATGTATGGTTCGGTCAAAGGCATTGCCGGCGATACTATTGGTTCGGTCAAGCAGCTTGATTTCGATGACGAAGATGAACCGGACACTACCGAAACCGGCTAGGTGGTGGTTACAACGAACCACCCGCGGATTAGCTTCAATCACAAATAAGAATCTCAAATTCCATTCAACACATAGATATGAGTCATTCATTTACCGCGTATCGCTACATTCGGACACCGGCCGGCGAGTCAGTGCTGGACGTGGCTGAAGTCCCGATCAACCTTGCCAGCCCACACATCGAGGCGCCGGCGCGGGGGACACTGCTTCTCACCGGCGGGTTTACCTCCATTATGGCCGATGACGCCATACCCGTTTCCGCCACCTTACAGCTAAACGGCGATCTGGCCGGCCACGACCCGGAGGTGCTGCGGGCGATCGCCGCTGCCGAACTCAGACGCCACACCGGAGGTTCATGGCGGACAACCACCCATGAGGCGGATCGCCGGGTCGCCGTTGTCGCCGGTGATGTTTCCCGTCTGCAAAAATTTATCGACAGATATGGAGGCGTTCTCGACATTGAGCCGCTTTTGCTGAATGGCTATCATCCTGAGTTTGCCACCGCTGCCAATCTTGTTATCGAACAAGCTGAGCACCTGCTTCTCAGTTTTCAGGTACGTACCCCGGTCCATAGAGATCGGTGCACCTATTGCGGGGCGTGCGGTCCCGTCTGTCCGGTGGATTGTATTACGCCCTCGATGTTTATCGATCTTGCCCGCTGCACCTATTGCGGCGAGTGCGTCGCTGTCTGCCCACATGAGGCCGTCGAGCTTTACCTGGCGGAAAATAGAACCCTTGAGATCCCGGCAGTGATCATACTCGAACGGAGTTCACTGGAGTATGACGAGACTCTGCCGAACGTCTTTCATGAGAGTCAACTGGCGGAGTATTTCGCCTCGCTTGCCGACTATCAGGTGGAAGAGATTATCGGGTGCGACCCGGGGCTCTGCCAGTATCATCCGGAAATGGCGGTGGGCTGCACGAAATGCTTTTCGGCGTGCGATTTTGATGCAATTGCCAAAACGAAGCAGGGGATCAGGGTCGATCATCGCCGCTGTGTTGAATGTGGATCCTGTGTCGCCGTATGTCCCACCGGGGCCATGCAGTACCTTCGCTTTACCGATCGGGCGTTTTTCCAATACCTTGATGAACTTGCTCCAATGACCATCGACACCGTGGTGGTGGGCGATGAATCTCAGCTGCACCGGTTCTGGTGGCGCTATTCCACCACATCGTATGAGAATACATTTTTTCTTGAGTATCCAAATCCCCGGGCGCTGAGCCCCATGCACTGCATGATGCTGCTGGCCCGCGGTGTACGGCGTCTGTTCATCCTCCACGATGAGACGAAAGAAGGGGAGTCCGCGCTTCCCGTTCCCGGCGCACCTGTTGCCAATGCAATATGTTCGGCACTGTATGGGGCGGGACAATATGTTGTCACCGGCGATGGCAGTACACTTGCGGAAACATTGACTGAAACAAGCGGCAATGAAGCGGTGCCTTATGTTGAAACTGGCTCCTTTATCAACCGGCGTGAGCAGTTGATGTCTATACTGCGGTCCCTGAGCAAAACGCACACTCAGGAATTGTCCTTTACCGGCAGGGGTTTTGCCGTCTACGGTTCGGTTGACTGCGATCAGGATGCATGCACCCTCTGCCTTGCCTGTCTCAATGGTTGCAAAATCGGCAGCCTGCAGGGCGACGGCGATACCTTTGCGCTGACCCAGCGAGCCTCACTCTGCGTGCAGTGCGGGGTGTGCGTGCATATCTGCCCCGAGGACGCCCTCAGCCTGCGACCCGGTCTTGCACTGAACGATGCTTTTTTTGCTAACCAGGAACTGGCCCGTTCAGAAAAAATGAAATGCGCCGGCTGCGGTAAGGTCTTTGGCACCGTCAAAAGCTACGAGCGGGTGATGGCGGTGCTGGCTGAAAAGAAGATGCTCGATGATCAGCCTGATCTCTTCGCCTATTGCGAAAAGTGCCGGGTTGTTAAGAGATTTGAAAGGATGCAGGATCATGAATGATTTGTCAGCGCGTGATTTAAGGGTGGTGCGACTTCGCTTTTATGACATCTTGAAGTCGTTTCTCGATACCGAACCCGATGCCGAAAAACTGAGCCGCTGGCGCGGGGTTTTTTCCGCCCTGCGGCGCGAGCAGATATCTCCCGGTCTTGACCGGTCCGCGGCAACGATTCATGCCCTGCTTGCCGAGCAGAACCTGGCCGATATAAAGGAGGAATATTACGAACTCTTTGTCAATCCATTCAGTGATGACAAGGTTATTCTCAATGGTTCATTTTACCGCGATGACCGCATTGGCGGCCCGTCACTGGTGGAGTTCCGGGCTTTTCTTAAAGAGGCGGGTCTGACCTTTGATCGGGCTTCCATGCTCGAAGATGACTCTCTGCTGGTTATGCTCGATTTTATGGCGACCCTGATCGGCGCCGAGAAGGATGCGCGGGACGGTGATCGTCTGCAGCATCTGCAGAGCAGGCTTCTCAACGAATATCTCCGGCCAACCGCCCAGAGTGTGGGGAAACGTGTAGGGGAGGTGAGCAGCGCCGCCTTTTATTCGGCCTGTTTTACCTTTATGACCGACTACCTCGATATTGAGCGTGCGCTTTTTGACTCGGGTGCATAAACAACGCATACGCTCAGTTTCAGGTGGGTGCCTCATTGTTCGATCCATCGTTAAGATAAAAACAACGGCGACACCGGCGTATTGTTTTACGCGGGCCGCGGGCATGATCCGCGGTCTCACCCTTGCCGTTGTATCGGTACTGTTGTTATGGGCTTCCTGCCCGCTGCACGCTCAGCAGCACCCCCCCATTGTCCTTGGCCAATCATGTGCCTTAAGTGGTCCGGCCAAGGATCTTGGTCTGGAGATGCGGGCCGGGCTGCTCGCCGCATTTTCCCGGATCAACGAGAACGGCGGCGTCCATGGCCGGCCGATTCGGTTGATCAGCAAAGACGACGGCTATGAACCCGACAAGGCGTTGTTCAATACTAGGCAGCTGATTGTCGATGACCAGGTATTTCTGCTCATCGGCGCGGTGGGCACCCCCACCACAAAAGCGGTCATCCCAATCATTGAAACATATCAGGTGCCGCTGTTTGCGCCATTCACCGGGGCGGAATTGCTGCGCGCCCCGTTTCACCGCTATATCATCAATGTGCGGGCCAGTTACGCCCAGGAAATGGAGCGACTTGCGGATTACCTTATCGACCAAAAAGGGATCACCAGGATCGCCTGTTTTTATCAAAACGACAGCTATGGATTTGCCGGTCTGGAAGGTATTGAAGCGGCACTTGCGGCGCGGGGACTCCAGCTGGTCTCCACCGGCAGTTACGAGCGCAATACCATCGCCGTAATGGGGGCGGTACGGGAGATTTTCGCGGCGGAGCCGGAGGCGGTTATTCTTGTGGGCGCCTACGCCGCCTGTGCCGAATTTATCAAACTCGGCAAGAACAAGTACGACGACCAATTGATCTTCGGCAATATTTCCTTTGTCGGCACCAAGAGTCTGCACAACGCCCTTGGCGCCTATGGCAAGGGTGTCATTGTTTCCCAGGTGGTACCGCACCCGGAAGACACCAGTATCGCGCTGGTGAGAGAGTACCGGGCCGATATGGATGCGTATCAGCACGATCAGCCGCTCAGCTTTACCTCACTGGAAGGCTACATTGCCGGTCGGCTCTTTGCCGAGATCGGGGAAGCGGTTGAGGGTGAACTGACCAGAGAGGGGTTTATCCACACCCTGGAGACGATGGGCAACATGGATATCGGCGGGGTAGCCCTGTCGTTTGGCCCCGATGATCACCAGGGCATGGACGATATCTACCTTACCCGCATCTATCCCCGCATTGAAACACTTGAGCAGTAACCGTTTTAGCTGGTTACCCGGCAATGGTGGGTGAGAGGGTGCTGCTGAGTTGGTGTTGCGGGTTTCTTGGTATTTGCGGTACTACAGGTTAAAGATAAATACGGTGTTCCCGGAACCTTATCGTGGGCCTTGCGACTTGGTACTGGTACAAAATGTCAAGGATAAAGATTTGACACCCAGCTTTGACACCCACCTTATATGGTGGCTAAGCTATATTTTGCCCAGCAAAGTAAACGTATTGAAGAGATAAGGGCCACAGTGACTGCAATGATGCGGCGCAGACCCACTCCGTTAAAGACGGCGAGAATTTCCTGGGCGGGTTTTTGCTATTAGACGCTTAAAAAAGCGATATGTAAAGATACGGCTATGAACTTCGTTGTAGATAAAGTCAGCCTGCAATTTATTCAGATGACGTAAAAAACAGGCGTAATTGATTTTCATCAAAAAGAAATCTCTTGCCACATGTAATCGAACGATTACAATAGAAAAATGTATACGGTCAAGCTCACCACGGCCTTCGAGACCTGGCTTACTGATTTAAAGGATAATACTACCCGCCTCCGCTTGGCCAGACGGCTGGATAAAGCACAGCGTGGTAACCTTGGTGACGTAAAGTCGATCGGGAACGGTCTCTATGAGATGCGCGAGCATTTCGGTCCAGGATGGCGGATGTATTACCTGCAGCGGGGTCAAACGCTGATCGTGATGCTTGGTGGCGGTGATAAGTCCAGCCAAACCACCGACATTAAAAAGGCCGCCGCTATTGCGGCAACAATTAAGGAGTAAGCCATGAGCGAGCAAAAAATTCATATCTCCACATTGCCCGAATTCGACATGGCCAGTCATCTGAACAACGAAGAGGAAATCGCCGCTTACCTGACCATGGTCATCGAGGAAGGAGACGTCTCTGAGCTTGCCTACGCACTAGGCGTTGCCGCCCGCGCCCGTGGAATGAGCGAGGTAGCCAAAGCGGCTGGAATATCCAGAGAGGCCCTTTACAAGGCGCTGCGGCCCATCGCACAACCCCGCTTTGAGACCATCAACCGTGTCTGTGCCGCTCTGGGAGTGCGGCTGGTAGCAAAACCAATGCATGATCACGATGGAGACCTCATGCATCACGCTTAACTGGCATGGAAAGCGTGGTGACACCGTCAAGCCCGTCATGGCTGTAATAATCAAGATACATGCGCGGGATCTGACCGTCACTGAAATTGTATGATGTGGAATAGCGGAACTGTGCCACCAGACGACCACCGGCCCGGTAGAAGGCCTTTGTCTGATGGTCCTGGCGGCTGGAATGTTCGTGCAGGACTTCAAGGCCGTCGTAGAGATAGCGCACCTGTTCAAAGCGTACATCGTCTATTGTGCCCTCCAGCATCCCGTTAAAGGAGGGGCCGGTGTGCTTTTCCACCCTCCGGCCGGAGGCATCGTAGCGATATTCGGTAACAAATTGCAGGGCGGGCTTACGGCTGAGCCCGGCGGGTAGATCTTCGCCGTGGGCGGTGCGGTTGGTAGGATGCAGCTGCTGCTCGACGATACGGATCAGCCGGTGCTCGCAGTCGTACGGGTTTGGAGCTCTTGGTCTTCGCGGTACTGCGGGTGAAAGAAAAATTCGGTGTTCCCGCGACCCCATCGTGAGCAAATTCACCTGGTATTTGTACAAAATGTCAAAGATAAAGATTTGACACCCAGCTTTCCCGCGACACCCAGCTTTCCCGACACCCAGCTTTCCCCTGTTCGAAGCGTACATCGTCCACGGTGCCTTCCAGCATCCCGTTAAACTGAAGTTCCTCGACAAAAAAGTACTTTTTATCTGTAATTACTGATATATAGCAATCACATCAAGTGCACGGTTTTGTCTACACCTGGATTTTCTTCACCAACTCAAAAGCCCTGAGTTGATACTCCGATGGGTGCGTATCTATGGTGAAGGTATCGGTGTCCAGAGCATCTTTTTTTCGACACGTGTTTCGCACAATGGTTGCCAGATGTTTCAACAACGTTTGAAAACTCTGCACCGGTGATCCATCAGGTAATCGTCTGCTCTGTGCTTTTTTATCGGCTGCTGGTGAGCGCTGGGCTGCGTGTACCGGGTCACGGTGATCTTTTGCCGCGCTATCTTCATCAGCAAAAAGCAGCGGCCTCCATGCCTCGAACATATGCCATTTGACATAGTACGCAAGCATACAAATAAATAGATGAGCCCGAACCCGCTTCTCCACATGATGGTGGATAGGCCGCACCAACAGATCCATCGTCTTGATCGAGCGAAACGCCTGCTAAACGTGGCTGAGATCTTTGTAATGCCGCACGGCGTCTTCCGCCGAGAGGGCGTCTAGAGGAACCGAGGTGCGAATAATATAGATACCGTCAAGGGACTCTTCCTCAGCTACTTTCTGCTCATCAATGCGATACGATAAACGGCATTCGTCGATGTCGATAATAAAATGTTTGGCTACCTTGTATGTGTTGATAACCCTGCCAACTCGTACGCCGATTTTATCTTTTTGTTTCACATACCCGCGGCCAATCATCGCTTGAACTTTGTCAAGCTCTCTGGAGGTTGCCTCAAGCAATTCCCGACGTTTGTGCGTGCGCCGTGCCGCCAAGTCAGGATTACGGCATGCCACCAATCGCTCACCAGGGTAATCGGGATGACTCACGGTAACTAAGTTACGTTCATCAAAAAGCCCCAGTTGCAAGGCGCCTCTATTCATCAGTTTCTTGATGGCCCCGCTTTTGAGTGCGGTAATCCACTCGATTCCTCGATAGTGAGAAAGCGCGTTTATCTGTGTTTGAGAAATCATGCCGCGATCCCCAACAAGCACGACCGTGTCAAGGTTGAACTGTTCTTTGAGTTTTTCTACCTGGGGAATGAGGGTCTGGGGATCTGAGGTATTGCCGGGAAATACCGAGATGGAAACCGGGCAGCCGCGCCGATCCGTCATCAGCCCATAGTTTACCTGCAATTTCCCCTTTTTCCCATCACGGTTGTATCCACGAGCGGCCAGCGGACAACAGGTACCTTCAAAATAGCTTGAAGAAAGATCATACAGCACATGCCCGCCGTGGTGTACATGGCGACCCGCAAGTTTCGTTTCAATCCGCTCTTGCCTCTGAAGCAGCCAATCCATAGCCTGGTATAATTCGTCTTCGTCTGTATCGTCCGCGGTAAGCATTTCGCCGAGCGTGGTCGCATTGATCGTTCGCGATAACGCCAGTTTGCTCTGCGGATCGATAATTCTTGAAACGAGCATGGCGATGACCAGATCCCGCTCTCGACTGCGTCGGCTGCTGATTGCCTGATCAAGTTTTAATGCTTTAACGGCCTTCAGGCAGGCGTGTACATGACCATGTGCGCGCGATGAGACGATGGTGAAATGTTCCTCGGGGCGCACCAGTTGTTCTCCTTTGAGAATCTGGCGGATCGCGTGAGCTTGCTCAAGGGAGAGGCTGGAGAGATTGGCGATGGTCTGTTTGACAATCTTCTTTCCCTGCCGCACCGATTTTCTGAGCAAGATAGCGGGGGGAGATTTCCTGTTTGGTACGATATCGATATACATGGGTTAAATGATACCATAAAAAACATCATATGCAACAATAAAATGCTCATTTACATGGGTACAAAATGAACCCCAAAACGGCTCATTTTAAGGGTAACCACCTTAATTCAAATCAAAAAATTGGAATCTGGAAGAATTCTGTCAAGGAACTTCAGACTAATCTGTCATTCCACAATCGAAATATTTAGGTTAGTAACAGCAGATCAAAAGATGGCATCTCTGGGAAGCTTAGAGGTAGATAGGAATTGAGATTGGAGAGAACGATACCGTCCTAAAATAAGAAAGGCGGGAACGACAATAACAGCCATCCCCGCCTTTTCTTGGCTGTTCTAACAGCCAGCGAACTTATCTCAGTGCTTACTGAAATTTCAGCTCAAGTGTTTCCAAGTGGTACAGATGGTTTATCTGGGAGTTGTCGAAAACGGCAACGCCAAAAGGGTAGGTCTTGCCCATATCGGTAAACTGGACATCCTGGGTTTCGGCATTTTCTCCTTCGGTCTTGAGCGAACGCATTACCTCGAGAGTCCACATGCCATTCTCATGATGGTTGCGAGCCAGAATATCGGCCCTACCGCCCATCATCGGCATGATGTCGATCCCGGGAACCACATCACCCGCCTTGAACGTATCGACAAAGGGAACTTTTTTACTTGGTATCACAAAATACTTATCATCTTCCGTCCGGTTAAGGTTCATAAAAGCCGGCGCAGTCTGGTCTGCATTGTCGTTGTTCGTGTAGCCACCTTTGCCAGTATCTCCTTTACGTCCATAGCCGCCATTCTTCTTCGGATCGGTATTGTTATCGACATACTGGTCATCGAACATGCCCATCGGCAATGAACGGACATACTTGGCATGCCACATATCGATGGTTTCACCTTCTGCGGCGGTATATTTTCTTCCTGCAGATTTATCACCCGGCACATTAAGGTGGCAGGCAATCATGCAGCCCTCTTCCTCAAAACCCTTGGTACTGATATTCCACCACATGGCTAATTTGTCTTCATAGTAGGTATTTTCGTGGCCGGTACTGTCCTTGTTGGCCAGTTTTTTCCAAGAGCCATCCTCCTGCTTGACCCACGGAAAACGCTCTAGACTTTTGGTAGGATCTGCATAGGTAATTAAGAAGTACACATAATTATCGTCGTACAGCGATTTGATCGAAACATCTGTCTCTTGCATACCCTCATAGCCGTTGTTAGGCTCATAGGGAAGATTATCAACGGTGACCACGATTTCTTCTGCGGCCCCCCAGGCCTTGTCTGCCATACCATCAAGCACAATGGGTGAACTAGCCTTGGTACTTATCAGGGTTTGATCTGCTGCATACGCGGTTGTTCCTATGCCAAGAATTCCAGCCAGGGCACACATCGTGATTTTCTTCATGGGCTCCTCCAATTAAAAAATTGTATGGGAGACGTATGGTCCCCTTCGTTTCTACTTTGTAGGAGATATTGGGGTGGACATCCAGATAATCTTTACTCACATACTTGTGGGTTTTGTGAACTGGAGTACACAGGTAGCTTTTATCTATACGGAATCAAATGGATATTTTCTTTGACAACAGGGCCAGTCCATCGACCATTTTTTTGCCTTGAGGAGTCAGGCTATAAACTTTATCATCGCTTTGCGAGACCAGGCTGTTGGTTTTGAGGTTTTTCAGGTGAAAATTGACCTTGGTATGATCGCTGATGCCAAGATGCCGGGTGATATCCATAAAGCGCATGCTTCTTTTGTTCGACAGGGCAGTCAGAATTTGTCTTCTGATTTCGTTGGCAAGGCAGGCAAGAGTATCATCCATGGCCGGTCCGGCAAATTTCTCCTGGAATTTCAGCTCTTCGAGATTTCTCCTGACGGCCACTATGAGTTCATCCTTCTTAAACGGTTTGGCCAGATAGTCGTCGGCTCCGCTCTTCATTGCAGCAACAGCGTTATCGATGGTCGAAAAAGCGGTGATCATAATGATTTTCACCCCGGGACACTGCTGCTTAAGCAACGGCATAAATGCCATGCCTCCCATACCGGGCATCATGTTGTCGACTATAGCCAGAGACGGAGTACCAGCCTTGAGTTCCTCCAACGCGGCTTCGGCGGTCGCAAGTGAACGCACCTCAAAGTTGTCTTGCTGTAGTATTTCCGAGATGGACTCGCGCAGGTCTTGATCATCGTCGATGACGAATATGAGCTCATTCATAGCTATCCGCTCCCGGCAAAGTCACAGTAATAATCGATCCCCCGCCTTCGCTGCTAGTCATCGAGATATTCCCTTTGTGCTGCTTGACAATGTTGTAACTGACCGATAAACCGAGTCCCGTGCCTTTGCCGATCTCTTTAGTGGTAAAAAAAGGATCGAACACCTGGGATATTTTCTGCTCGTCGATTCCGTGGCCGGTATCGGTAATCATTACCACAATATTATCACCGTCGGTAAAAGTCTCAACTTCTATAGTGTCATCTCTTTCGCAGGCATCGAGGCTGTTCAGCAATAAATTTATAAATATCTCCTCCAGGCGATGGTAGACTCCTCTGATTTGCCCAATCGATCCCAGCTTGAGCTTTATGATCGATCTGTCTTCCCTGCTCTGTAAAAGATTAAGCGCACTTTTTATGACTTCGTTGAGATCGACCATTTCCAGAGGGGGGTCTTGTTCTCTTGAAAAATTGAGTAGCTCTGCCGCTATCTTGGAAGCCCTGGTGATGTTGCGCTCAATCGATGCCAGCTTTCGGTCAATGGATTCCTTTCCGCCGACAGCATCCCTGACCATTTCCAAGTTTAACGTGGCATTGGTCAGCGGATTGTTTATTTCATGCGCAATGCCGGCGGCGAGAACACCCATGGAGGTGAGTTTTTCCGATTGAGAGAAACGCAGAAGGCGCTCGTTAATTAGAGTTCGCTGCTCAATACTGAACACCGACAGAGCCCGTATGGTGAAAAACATAATCAAGAAGGCACTGATCCCTCGAACAGGAATAATGGTGGTTTCGACAACTGGTAGAATGTAAACAGATGGAATAACCCCGGTGCAGACAGCATAGACGCACATGAAAATGCCGGCCAGGATAAAGTTGGTTGCAACCTTTCCTGAAAACGGGCTGACCGTGCGTGAATAGAGGATCAGGCCAATTCCTGAGAGCATGCCGCCAGGGAAAGCCACCATCCTTCTTAGATAATTCTCTGCGCCGCTGTTAAAATCCATTAATATGGCCCCAAAAATTAGGGCTAGAGCCGAGACCGCCACCAGGATTTTGACAAATTTTGGTGTGCTCTTCAATGCTTCGTCACCATACAGGGTGATGATATTAAGAAACAATCCGAAGTAGAACAAAAATAGAAACGAAATTCCTATCACAAGAAGGCGAAAAATAAAGAATCGTTCGGTTGAAACCGTTGGGATGAGTTGATCGAGTAGCTCAAGCCACTCATGAAATCCATGCACTATACCGAATACAGCCAGCAGCCAGATAATGCGGGCAATGCCCAGTTCACTCAAGCGAATGTCCCGGGACAGGATAGCCACGCCCAAGGTAAAAAATGCCAGTCCATAAAACAGGTATAGTATAAAAGTCCAGACCATTGAATTAAGGATGACTCCCTGCAAAGGTGTTGTGTAGTTAACAGCAAAAAATTTCGCCTATCCTCATCTATATCGGCTGAGATTGCCGTTATGTGTTTATGATACCACCTAATTTGAGCGATTTATTGAAAAAAAGAGTCCCCAACCGCGATGTAATATGTTATAATCATTGCTAAAATCTCGCAAATGATAGCAATTGAAGCATAACCCATCAGGTGGAGGACTCAAAGAAAAAACATACCGCCAACAATCAGAAAAAGAAACACCAAATTGATGCCATTGAAGTGACCTCCGACTGCCTGACCAGCCGAGCTGGTTTGGCCCCGTGCGTCGCCTACATGAATCAGATCGGTATATTCACCAAGCTTGAGCGTTATTTCGGCTCTCTGAGAAAAAGCAAAAAGGGGTTGCCGTTAGCCGAGCTCTTCAAGCAGGTGCTCTGCTTCATGTTCGACGGCACCAGCCGCCATGTCAGCCATTTCGATCAACTGGCCGCAGATCATGGCTATGGCGCCGCCATAGAAACCGACCCGACACAGCTCGCATCATCGCATCAGATCAAACGGATGTTCGGCTCTTTTTTCCTCATCCACGTGCTTGTTTTTAGACGCCTGTTGGCACAGGTATTTATCCGGCGTCTAGGTGAAACCAGACCGGCCGTCGTCGAACTGGGACTGGACAGCATGGTGATGGATAATGATGACGCCCGCTGCCGCAACGGGGTTACCCCGACCTACCAGAAGAAAAAAGGATTCCAGCCCTTGCAGATGAACTGGGGCAGATTGATTATCGACGCCGAGTTTCGCCCCGGCAAGGTGCACGGTAACCACGGTGATACGGCCCGCCGGATGATCACCGATATGGTGCGCCGTATTCGCCGCCACTACCGTAACGATGTGCCGATCATCATCCGCATGGACAGCGGGTTTTTTGATCAGAAGATTTTTGAGTTATGCGAGCACCTCAAAATCGGCTACGTGTGTGGGGGCAAGATGTATTACGAAGTCAAGGCGGTGGCCTGTAGCGCCCCTGCCGGCGCATGGCAGCAGTATACCAGACACAAGAACGATGAAGTTGGCTGGGAGTACCTTGAATTCGGCACTGCCTGTAAAACCTGGAAGCGCTTTCGACGAGCTCTCTATTGTCGCTTTCTCGCCAACCATAGACAACTCTATCTCCCTGACTGCCGCCCGGATACGGTGATCGTTACCAATCTTAGCCAGGGCGGCTATATTGATGAGCTGTTGGAGCGTGCGGGCATGGCCGACTATACCAGCACCCATTCTATCGTGGCAGTATACCACGGGCGCGGCAGCGATGAGCTGAACGATCGGGCTCTGAAGGATTTTGGCCATGAGCAGCTGCCGTTCAAGCAATTCACCGCCAATGCGGCATGGTACTACATGATGGTACTGGGGTATAATCTGCTGGAGTGTTACAAGTATGATGTCGCCTATGACGT
>Ga0272442_10007150_pt1 | contig 14508 bp, 12 predicted proteins | sample SSMForm2O_FD_200262 | JGI IMG/M metagenome (GOLD analysis project Ga0272442, IMG submission 200262) | Marine sediment archaeal communities from Little Sippewissett salt marsh, Falmouth, MA, United States - SSM-Form-2O | ecosystem: Environmental > Aquatic > Marine > Wetlands > Sediment ...
AACGTGTGTGACAGCCCCGAATATTTCCGGAAGTATAACGCCGATCTGTACAACGAAACCGTGAAGCGCTTTAATCTCTCCCTCGAAAACGCCGGGCAAGACGATTTTCACCTGATCGGGGATTACATGGGGCCCGGATACGCCATCCCCTACCCGGAAAGCATGGAAACCATCCGCCAGGTGGCTGAAAAAGAGGGCATTATCCTGGATCCGGCTTATACCGGCAAGGCCTTCCACGGACTTCTCGAGGAACTGAAAAAGGGGTCTGTTTCAAAGGATCTCCCCATTGTCTTTATCCATACCGGCGGTATTTACGGGATCTTTCCCCAGAAAGACCTGTTCAATCTTTAACCCGTTTCTTTCCCAAACCAGAATCTCGCGGTGCAAGGTGCGGCGGTATTTCATAGAAACCTACGGATGCAGCCTTAATTTCTCCGATACGGAATACATGGAGGGGCGGCTGCGGGATGCCGGGTTTGTCCCTGCCGGTTCTCCCGAAACCGCGGATGTGGTTGTCCTGAATACCTGTACGGTCAAGGATCGCACCTTCTTCAATTTCCTCAGTCGCCTGAAATACTATGATGGGTTGAGGAAGAGGCATGGGAAAGAGGGAATCCCCGCCCTGGTGATTGCCGGCTGCATTCCCAGGGCCAATCCCGGAGATCCCGCCCTCGAGGGCCGCTCGACCCTTGGTACGGACGCGATCGGGGAGGTGGCCGAGGTTGCGGAGGCGGCCCTGCGGAGTACCGTTTTGAGGAGAATCGAACCCCGAAAGGCCTTACCCCGACTGAATCAAACCCTGGTTCGCCGTCATCCGGCGATCGAGATCGTTCCCATCTCGAAGGGATGCCTGGGGGAGTGTTTTTACTGCCAGACCCGGCTGGCCCGGGGCAGGCTCGCATCATATCCGGCAGGGGATATCGTCCGTCAAATCGAGGGGGCCCTGAAACAGGGGGTAAGGGAGATATGGATAACATCCCAGGATACCGGGGCATGGGGCATCGACGCGGGATCGTCCCTTCCCGTTCTTCTCCGGCAGGTTCTGAAAATCCCGGGCAGCTTCCGGGTCCGTCTCGGGATGGCCAACCCGGATCACGTCTTTCCCCTCCTTCCCTCCCTCCTGGAGATCTTCCAGGATGAAAAAATGTACCGTTTTCTTCATCTGCCCCTCCAGAGCGGGAGCGATGACGTTTTAAAGGCCATGAACCGGAGATACACCGTATCGCGATTTCTGGATATTTGCGGGGCAGCAAGCTCGATGTTCTCCGATTTTTCGATCGCTACGGACGTCATTGTGGGTTATCCGGGGGAAACGGATGTGGATTTCGAGAAAACCCTGGATGTCATAAAGGAGGTTCGCCCTTCCGTGGTGAACCGGTCCAGGTTCAGCCCCCGTCCCCATACCAGGGCCTCCCTTTTACCGGGGCTCCCCTCGCGGGTGGTAAGGGATCGTTCCCGGCGACTGACCCGTCTGATCGAGCGGATTTCGCGGGAAAACAATCGCTCCTTTATGGGGTGGCGAGGTACGGCCCTTATCGATATGAGGAAGAGGGGGGATAGCGTGATTGCCCGAAACGGCAGCTACAAAGCGATCATCCTGCCCTCCCCGAGGGACTCCGGGAGGGGTAAATCCATGCTTGAACCCGGTATGTTCCGGGAGGTGGAAATCGTGGATTTCACCACTTATCACCTGGTTGGGAAACCGATAAAAAAGGGTTGACGGGGAAAAGAGGGCGGGGGTAAACCATACAAGCTTCTTATCCAGGCCAGCATTATCCGGTAATTTCAGGATTTTTTGCTGGGGGTTCGCCAAGTTGGTAAGGCACGGGCCTTTGGAGCCCGCATTCGCAGGTTCGAGTCCTGCACCCCCAGCCATTTTTACGTCATTTTCACGGCGCCTGGAAAGAGACGCCATCGTAAAAAGGCGAAGAGAAAAATGATCAAAAGCACCTCAGTCAATGGAAAACTGGTGGTCATCGGAGGAAGCGCCAGCAAGGATCTGGCGAAGGAAATCTGCCAATACCTCGAGATTCCCCTGGGGGGAACCGAGAAACGGAACTTCTCCGATGGCGAGACATGGGTGAAGGTCACAGAAAACGTGCGGGGAGCGGATGTGTTCGTGGTTCAATCCACCTATACCCCGGCGAATGAACACCTGATGGAGCTGCTGCTTCTCATCGATGCCCTGAAAAGGGCTTCGGCCGGCCGCATCAACGCCGTTATCCCCTATTTCGGGTACGCCCGTCAGGATCGCAAGGATCAGGGTCGCGTGGCCCTTTCGGCCAAGCTCGTGGCCAATCTGATCACCACGGCGGGGGCGGATCGGGTGATCTGCCTCGATCTGCATGCCAATCAGATCCAGGGATTCTTCGACATCCCGGTGGATCACCTGTTTGCATGGCCTCTTTTGATCGATTACTGCAAGCACCTTGATCTATCCAACTACGTGGTGGTATCCCCGGATGTGGGTAACGTGAAGATGGCGCGGGCCTATGCGGATCGCCTCAGCGCCCCCCTTGCCATCATTGACAAGCGAAGGCCGGAGCCCAACGTGGCCGAGGTCATGAACATCATCGGCGATATCAAGGGGAAAAACGTCTTTCTCTTTGACGACATGATCGATACGGCCGGCACCATTGTCAACGGCGCAAAGGCCCTGATCGAGCGGGGGGCGTGCGATGTTTATGCCTGTTGTACCCATCCGGTCTTTTCCGGACCCGCCCGGGAGCGGCTCATCGGTTCCCCTCTCAAAGAGATCATCGTGACAAACACCATCCCGCAGGATTCGGATGGGTTTGGCGACCGGTTAAAGACGATTTCCGTGGCCCCCCTCATTGGGGAGGCCGTCATGCGAATTCACGAAAGGCGCTCCGTGAGCGCTCTGTTCGATTAGGATTACCCGTGTCTTTTTACATGGGAGAATGTGCCGCGAAATTCAATTACGGAGGAACAGGGAACAATGGAGGTAATGGAACTCACAGCAAAACCCAGAACCCGCACAGGGGGGGGCAGCGGACGCCAGATGCGAGCCGACGGCCTCATCCCGGCCGTTCTCTATGGGAATAAACAGGAGTCGGTCAAGCTCTGTTTTGACGCCAAGGTGTTCGAGAAACAACTGCAGCATCTTCGGGGAGAAAATGTCATGATCGACCTGAAGATCGAGGGACGGGACAGTGCCGTCCGGGTCTTCCTCAAGGAGATCCAGACAGATCCCCTGTCCGGACAGTATCTTCATGTGGATTTCCTCGCAATCGATGAAAACCAGGAAATGCATTTTGCCGTACCGATCCATCACGTTGGGGACAGCGAGGGCGTCAAGATGGGCGGTATCCTGGATCAGCATCTCCGCACCGTCGATATCAAGTGCCTGCCGAAGCATCTCCTTTCTCACATCGATGTGGATATTACGAATATCGGACTTCACCAGTCCCTCCACGTGAGCGATATCGAGGTTCCCGAAAACATTGTCATACTCAGTCCCCAGTCCGATGTGGTCTTCAGCGTCCTGCCTCCCAAGAAAATTGAAGAGGTCGAGGAAAAGGAAGAAGAAGGGATCGAGGAAGGGGAGAAGGAACCCGAAGTCATCGGAGAAAAGAAGGAAGAGGCAAAGGGGGAGTAACGATCCCGCCGCGGGAGGGCGTCAATGCGGCTCATCACGGGACTCGGGAATCCGGGACGGAAATACAGGGAGACGCCGCATAATGTCGGTTTTGAAGTCCTCGATCTCCTTGCCTTTCGGGGAGGGCTGGATTTCCGGGCATCGAGGAAATTCGCGGGCCTTATCGCCGAGGGAACCGTTGCCGGCGTCCCGGTTTATCTCCTGAAACCAACTACCTACATGAATCTCAGCGGGGAGGCCGTTTCCATCTTTTTGAGGTATCACCCCCTGGATCTCTCCGATCTCCTGGTGATTACGGACGATATCAATCTCCCCATGGGGCGGTTGAGGCTCCGGGAACGGGGGAGTCACGGGGGACACAAAGGCCTCCTTTCCATCATTCAAATGCTTGGTACGGAGGAATTTTCCCGCCTTCGGGTGGGGGTCCATCCCTCCGGTTTCGTGGACGATTTCGTGAGGTTTGTCTTAACCCCCCCCGCTCCCGATGAGAGGGAAATCATGGGGGAGATGAAAACAGTGGCAGCGGATGCCGTGGAGCACTTTCTCTCCCACGGTTTTGAAGCGACCGCGAACCTTTACAACAGGGCGGGACGTTTCGATGAAAAAAACAGTTGACGCCGCCGGATTATTATCAGAGGTATCTTTCGTTCTTTCAGATTGAATAAACCAAGTCTCATGCCACCCTGTTTCGGATGCGAGCCATCGTTTCTCCGAAACTGTTCAAACCGAAGGGAGGTGAAAAAAGCGTGACCCGTTACGAATGTGTCGTTGTATTCAACGGTTTGATTTCCGATGAGGAAATCAAACAACAACAGGAACGTCTCCTGGGGATCATCACCAGGGGACAAGGTACGATTTCCCGTGTGGAAACCTGGGGAAAACGCCGCCTGGCCTATGAGATCAACAACTCCAGGGAAGGATACTATATCCTGGTTTACTTTTCCGCGGAAGATTCCTCCTCGATTCTTCCGGAGATGGATCATCATTGCCGGATCGAGGAAAAGATCCTGCGCCATATGATCTGCCATGAAGTTCCTTCCAAATTCGCCCGGGAAATGGCTGAAAAGAAGGAAACCCCGGAGCAACCCCAAAAGCCCCCGAGACCTTCGGAAGGCGAACAGGTCGGCCCCAAACCGGAGCCTGTACAAGAAAAGGCGGTACCGACTGAGGAACCTCTGGCCGGGGAAAAATCCGTGGAGGAGCCCTCAACAGAGGACAAACCCGCGGATGAGGCCGGGACCGAAGAAAAAACCCAGCCCGTGGAGGAACCGGCCAAACCCGAGCCCGCACCGGAGGCCGCAGCCCCTCAGGAAGAGGCCGCCCCCCAGGAAGAGGTTGTCCCCCAGGAAGAGGCAGCCCCCCAGGAAGAGGTTGTCCCCCAGGAAGAGGCAGCCCCTCTGGAAAAGGTCCAGGGCGATTCCGGGGAGAAATCCGGCGGTGAAACACCGGAAAAACAGGAATGATTCGAACCGGAATTCAGAAAGGAGGGTGATGTCATGCTGGAACTGAACAGAGCGTTTCTTATCGGTAATCTGACCCAGGATCCCGAGGTGAGATCCCTCACGTCCGGAACCCCTGTGGCCGAGTTCGGTCTGGCCGTGAACCGCCGATATAAGGACAGGAACGGGGAGTGGCAGGAAGAAACCCTCTTCATCCAGATCGAGAGCTGGGGGCGCCTTGCAGAATTCTGCGGCGACTGGCTGAAAAAGGGTCGCCGCGTATTTGTTGAAGGGCGTCTCAAGCTGGATTCCTGGGAAGCCAGGGACGGCTCGAAACGGAGCCGGATCAAGGTTCGGGCGGATCGCATTCAATTCGCCGACGCACGGCCATCGGAAGGGAGCGGAGATTCCTCACCCCAGAGGGAAAGCATGCCCCCGCAGGAATCCTCGAATCCTTCCAACTCGAAACCCGGCTCGGAATCACCCGCTTCAACAGATGACGATTTGCCGTTCTAATCCCTAATCGTGGAGAATGAGGAAAATGACGCAAGAGAAAAAACAATCGAGGTCAGGCGGCGCCGGCTCCCGGCCGAGGTCCCGGTACGTCAAGCGATATCCCAAACGCAAGGTCTGCTCCTTCTGCGTGGAAAGGATCGAGGTGATCGATTACAAGGATGTCAAGCGGATCAGGAGATTTGTCTCCGAACAGGGGAAAATCCTGCCACGCCGCATCACAGGCACCTGTGCTCACCACCAGAGGATGCTCACCAGGGCCATCAAAAGGGCCAGAAACCTTGCCCTGCTTCCGTATAAATCCGCCTGATGGGTTCATGAAAAAAGAGGGGAGGGTGGAAAAACCACCCTCCCCTTCTGTTTATTTCCCGGAGTACGGAATTTATTCCAACGGTTTCTTGATCGTTCCGTCCGTGTTCAAAAGATCGTATGGCGTCACCTTATCCGTGACCAGGTTGACCGTGTTCCTGGGAGTCCTTTCAAGGGGTTCGTCGGAAACCAGGTAAACCGTTCCCTCGATATTGAGCTCCTTACCCTCCTGCTTTCTCGCCCATGTCCGGGTGAACTTGGAAACCAGATATTCCTGATCATCGAGCCATTGGGAGTAATCCTTTCTCTGTGTGTCTCGTTGTTCCAGTCGATGGATGAACGTCAGGTTTTTCCTGTGATTGTCCTTTTCGATCTCATCCGCCTGTTCATTAAGGGAATTGGCCAGGTTGGCCACCGCGCCGTTCAGGGCGTCCCTTGTACTGAAATCGAGTTTCTCGAGGGAGGAAGGCATGTTTTTCTTCAGGAAGATCTTGGACCCGATATATTGCTCCCACATGCTCATCTGGTTGTACCAGTACTGCCAGGCCGCCCGGTCAATGATGAACTCGATGGGTTCATCCGCGGGCGCCTGTCTCAGCATCTGGTTGTAACCGTCCAGAAAGGCATCCACCTGTTCCTTGCCCTCTTCATAGTCGGGCGTTTCAACCCGCCGTTCGATGGGGAGGCTCTGGAGGGTTTGGAAGTAGGAGGCATCCATCACGGCTTTTTCGCCGGTCGGATCGAACTCCATTTTTTTCATCTCTTCCGAGAATTGATGCATGTAAAAGGATTCCGGGCTGAGGATCACGCTTTCCGTGGCGGCCAGGGGGGCGCTCTGATTCACGATTTTGAGTTCCCACCGTGTATGGGGAGCGGGGGATTCCTTTTTCACGGCGTATCCTTCACCCTCCGGAAGGGGTATGGTAAGATCCTGCCCCGTGAGGCTCATCGCCGCGAGGAGGAAGGCAACGATTAAAAGCAAAGCCGGTTTCCGCATTATGAAAACCTCTCTATTTGATTTACTTAAGCTAGTCGTACCCGAAACCTTGAGTTTATTGCAAGCTTTTTCTGTTTCCCCCGAATCGCCCCGGATTCTTCTCCGGCCATAATACGCCTTGCATTATATTTCCCTCCCCGTGTACTATTTCGACGTTTTTTCAGTTGGAACAGGAAAACGGAAATCCATAATTGGAAGAGGTCCATGTTTGATATTATACCATTCAGAAAGATGATCGTGGAACTGGAACAGAAGGCCATCTCCACCCCCAAAAGGACCGCAGTCAGGGTCCTGGGGTTTCTCTATCTGTGGAGACGGGAAATGGTAAAGGATCATTGCATCCAGCGTTCCGCCTCCCTGACCTATACGACCATCCTTGCCGTTTTTCCCCTGATGGCCGTGATCGCCCTGTTTGTTCCGGCCTTTTTCGGGGGCACACAGCAGATGGAACAGCAGGTTATCGAAAGGGTGGAAACCATCCTTCTCCCAAACGCCGAGACCGAGATATCGGAAAGCATCCGCGGTTATTTCGAGATCTTTCGCAATAACAGCAGGGCGGTTGGAATCTTCGGAACCGTGGCCCTGATCCTGATCTCGCTCCTTCTTTTCACCAACGTGGAAAAATCGTTCAATGAAATCTGGCAGGCCCGCCGTCATCGGGGCCTGGTGGCTGTTTTTTCCCGGTTCATGACCCTTTTGATCCTTGTCCCCCTCCTGATCGGGGCCTCCATCATCCTCACGGCCGAACTGACCAGCAGGGTGGAATTCGTGGGGAGGGTTCTGCCCCTCGTGGTTCCCTCGCTCATCAGCTGCCTGGCCCTTACCCTCGCCTATTATATCCTGCCCAATACATCGGTCCGGTTCTCCTTTGCCGTGATCGGAGGGGTCTTCTCCGCCCTCCTCTGGGAAGGGGCGAAAATCGCCTTCGGGTATTACCTCCGGAACGAAAGAATCGAGGTCTTCTATAAATCCCTCGGGGCCATTCCCATCTTTCTTATCTGGATATACCTCACATGGCTGATCGTGCTTCTCGGGTGCGAAATGACCTATCTTCTCCAGAACTACCGACGTCTCAAGCTGGAAGCCTTTCGGAACCGGGAACACACAATCCTGGATTCCAAGCTGATCTTCCTTGTTTTCGTGGTGATTGCGGAACATTTCAGGAGAGGAAAAGGGGGAATCGAGTTCTCCCAGCTGCTCAATCGGGTCACCATCAGTTCCGCGGAGATGGAGGGGGTACTGGTGATTCTTCAGAGGGCCGGCCTCATTTCAGAGACAAGAAATAACCGCATCATACCATCCCGTCCCCTGGATAAAGTCAAACCGGCGGATGTTCTCCGGTTGGGTTGCAGGGCGAATACCCTCTACTACGGAACCGACGGAAAGGGGAAGGAGATTCTCCGAGCCCTCGAAAACCTGGAAATCTTTTTGGAAAAGTGGGAAGAGGAAAAGTCGATTACGGATTTCCTCTCAACGGTATAGATTTTAGAGAAAAGGGGTGTCGGATATGAAAAATCAGGAGAAACCGAGAAAGACCCGGAGGCGCCTTGTTAAAATCCTCGGGGGTCTTTTTGTCGCCTGTATCCTCCTTGGAATCGCGGCTTATTTCTACCTCTCTTCCGCACATTTCTGCCGCAGCTTCATATTTCCCCGGGTCGGCGACAGGATCCACCGGGAACTCGAGGCCGAACGCATCAAGATCAGTCCCCTCTCCCGGATCGAACTCTCCAATTTCTCCATCACCAACCCGGACCGCCCCAAGGAACCGCCCCTGGTCAAACTCGGCGGTTTCGTGATGAACTTCAGCGGCTTTTCCTTCCTCAAGGGATCCCCGCGGGTCGACAGGCTCTGGCTCTCCAAACCCGAAACCAATGTTGTGCTGTATGCCGATGGAAAAACCAACCTGGAGGGCATCCGTCCGGCCGGGAAAAAAACCGCTTCCGGGGAAAAGAAACAACCCGCAACCCTCCCCGATTTCCTCCTCAAACTCGTCGAGGTGTCGGATGGCTCCGTCCGCGTTTCTCAAATGGATAAACAGGGCAAGCTCAAAAGACGCGTCGCCCTCGAAAACATCGATTTCAAACTCACCAATCTTCAACCCGAACAGAAATCCAGGGCAAAACTCTCCCTCAACTTCACAATGGAGGATAAAGAGGCAAAAACCAGGATCGACAGCTCGAATCTCAAAATGGATCACAGCTTCCTGGTCTCCCGCGATCTCTCCCGGTTGAACATGGATGGCGAACTCTCCCTCCGGGATTTCACCGGTTCCTTCCAGGGGAATTCCGTGGAGGGTTACGAACTCGAATCCACCATCCAGCTCGAAAAAGACAGGGATTCTGTGGATCTCACCCCGCTTTCCGTGAATCTTCGTCGTGGACGCGAAATCGCAGCCAGCCTCGAAGCGAAGGGGAATTACGACCAGAAAAAGGGAGGGGGACGGTTCGACCTCGAGGTGGCGAATATCGACCGCGACCTCCTCAACCTGGTCGGATCACGGGCCGGAAACATCGATTTTAGAGATACCGCGATTTCCTACAAGGCCGGACTCGACATCTCCGGAAAGGGGCAAAAATTCGAGCTCAAGGGCGATCTCAAAATGAACCGGTTCAGCGTTCTGGCCCCGGAGTTTTCCAAAACCCCAACCGATGAAATGAACCTTGCCCTGGCTCACGAGGCCACGTACGATGGTGCGAAACAGATCCTCACCATGCCCCGGTTGGACATCAGTGCGATCCAGAAAGGACGCGAGGCGATCTCGGGAAAACTGGAAAAACCCCTCACCCTCGATCTCTCCGCTATCCAGGGAAAGAGCCCCTCCGCACCCCCGATCAATTACAGCCTCTCCGTGAACCGGTTCGATCTTACCCCCTTTCTCCTCATCGCCCCACTTCCCGATGGCACCAGCATCAAAACCGCGAACCTCGACTCGAACGTCAAGATCGACTTCAAGGACAACGGGGCCTCTATCGGGGTCAAGGGAACGGCCGGCCTTTCCCGCTTTTCAGGTAAGATTATGAATAACGAGCTGCCTCCCACGGATTTTTCCCTCGGGGTGGATTTGAACGTCTCGAATTTCAGTAAAATCGGCATTGCCTCGCTCGATTTCGGGATGAAGGGGGAGGGGGGACCCCAAAACGGGGGACGCCTGACCGGGGTCGTCGATCTGAAAAGGGGACAGGGATTTCTGAACGTCGAGTCCATGGATCTTCACATGAACACCATCAATCGCCTGGTTCCCCTTGAAAACCTCACCCTGAAAAGCGGAAAAATCTCAGCCAGGGCCTCCATCAACATGCAGAAACAATTTTCATACATGGCCGTGAAGGGATCAGCCGATGTTACGGGGTTTTCCTGCCTCATGAAGGGGCCGGATCAGGACACCCTTATCGAAATCGACAGCTCCACTTCACTGGACGTTGCATATGACCTGTCCGGCGATCTCAAGATCGGGGGCATCGACCTTGATCTGAAACCGGGCGGGATCCCCTCGGGAAACATCCGGCTCCAGGGAGATCTGAACGTTCCCGAAGGAAAGGGGAATCTCGATCTGACCGCTCAAAAGGTCAACCAGGATGCCGTGTCCGCAATCCTGTCGCCATATCTCAAGGCCTGGGATCTGGCGTCCCTGAGTGTCGATTCCAAACAGAAAATCACCCTCGGGAAAGGCTTTCAGGAAATCAGCGTCAAGGGGGAAACCGCCTCCCGCACCCCCAGACTCCGCGACCGGGTCGGGGGCAGGGACTTCATCCCACCCCTCGAGCTTCGTGTGAAAAACGATCTCCTGTTTTCAAGGCCGAAACTCACCCTCAGGGACCTTACCCTCCAGGCAAACCCGCCGGGAAAGGAAATGGAGTCCGTTTCCCTCTCCGGGGATATCCTTATCGCGGATATGCAAAACACCCCGCACTCGAAACTCAACCTTCGTTCGAAAAAGCTCACCCTGGATCGCTACATGCCCCCCTTCATGATGGAGGAGAAAAAGGGGCCTGCCCCCTCGTCCTCGTCAAAGCGGGAACTCGATCCCCTGGATATCGGTTTTGTCCGGTTCGACAGCGATGTGGCCATCGATCAAATGAAATTCCGCGACGTGGATATCACCCAGGTGAAAGGATCCGTCAATCTCGCCGAAAACGTCCTCGATCTTCCCGGTATGGCCATGAAGGTGAACGGGGCCGATGGGACCGCCAGGGGATTTCTCAAGTTCAACCTCCCCGGATGGGGATACTCCCTGGATCTCGATCTCAAGAACATCGACATGCAACCCGTGGTCAACAGCTTCGCCCCCAGGTTCAAGGACCAGGTTTTTGGAAAGGCCGATTTTCGCCTGAAGGAACTCAAGGGCCAGGGAACCACCCCTCCCTACCTGAACAGATACCTCACGGGTAAAATCGAGGGGGATCTCCGGGACGGAAAATTCACCGGCCTTCCCATCCTCACGGCACTGGTCGATGTTACCAGGATCAAGGCCCTCGAGGAGCTCCGGTTCTTCCAGGGAAGGATGGATATGGATATCGGGCGGGGAAAGATCGATATCAACGATCTGTATTTCAGGGGAGATCTCGAGAAGATGGGGCTCAAGGGGTGGTTCGGACTCGATAAAACCATCGATCTCTCCATCCAGCTGGCCCTGGCCGATCCCTTGAGCGGGAAACTCAAAGCCCTGAAATACGCGGGGGACTTCATGAAGGATTCCGAAGGTTACACGGAACTCCCCGTACCGGTCGGCATGGGCGGGACCTTTTCCCATCCCATCCCGACCCTGAAGATCGGGGAAAGCTTCGAGGAAACCGGCAAAAAACTCCTCAAGGGCCTTCTCGATGATCAGCTGAAAAAACACCTCGATTTAAAGGAAAAGAAACCGGAAGAAAATAAAGAACCGCCCCCGCCACAGTAGAACGCCCTTGTCGCGTCGGAGTTACGCCCAGGGCGTAACGAAGACGGAAGCCGCAATATCCTATTGACTTTTTTCCCCGATTGGGGCAGCTAGCCCTCGTTTTCTGGAAAGAATTCATTTCATGTGTGAGGTGAAAGGCATGGCATACAAAATCTGCCGGATTCCCGGCGACGGAATCGGACACGACGTTATGGACGCCGCCATGGTGCTCCTGGATAAAATTCCCATCGAGATCGAGTGGAGGGACGCTGAAGCCGGATGGTGTATGTGGGAAAAAATCCGGAACACCGTACCCGATGAAACCTGGAAGGCCCTCGAGGAAACCCAGTGCTGCCTCTTCGGCGCCATCACCTCGAGACCCGGCATCAAGGGCTTTCTCAGCGCCATCCTTCAAATCAGGCAGAAATTCGACCTCTATATCAATATGAGACCCTTCACAGCCTTCGAGGGCGTCAAGCTCAACTACCGCGACGATATCGACATGGTCGTTTTCCGGGAAAACTCGGAGGGCCTTTATGCAGGAGTCGAGTTTCATCCCACACCCGACGCCTTCTTCGATCTGCACGACCGCATGAAACGCTTCAGGGGAGAGGACGTGGCGGTTTCCTGCCGCGTGTTCACAAGGAAGGGATGCCGACGCATCTGCGAGGCCGCATTCAAATACGCCCATGAAAACGGAAGAAAACGCATGACCGCGGTTCACAAGGCAAACGTCATCCGCCTCACCGACGGCATGTTTCTCGAGGAATTCCGCAAGGTGGCCGAAAAATATCCCGATATCGAAACCACCGAGGAAAACGTGGATGCCGTGGCCATGTGGTTCATCAAGAAACCCGAATTCTACGACGTCCTGGTTACCACGAACATGTTCGGAGACATCGTTTCCGACGAGGCGGCCCAGCTCGTGGGGAGCCTCGGGTTTGCAGCCAGCGCCAACATCGGGGAAAACTACGCCCTGTTCGAACCGAGCCACGGAAGCGCCCCCAAGTACGCCGGGCAGTACAAGGTCAATCCCACGGCCATGCTCCTCTCCGTGAAACTCATGCTCGACTGGCTCGGGGAAAAGGAATGGGGCTTGAAGGTGCAGGAGGCCATTGCCAGAGTTCTGAAAGAGGGCAAGGTGAGAACCTACGACCTCGGCGGTTCCCACACCACCCTCGAGATGGCCGAGGAGGTGGCGCGGAACCTGTAAGGCGGCTTCCGTCTTCGTCACGCCTTGGGCGTGACTCCGACGCGACAAGTGCGGCTTGCGGCTTGCGTGTGGAAAAAATCAGAAGGCGGTTTCAACGTGTCAGATGTTTCGAACTTCAAACTTCAAACTTATATTCCCTCCCCCATGTGATGGCGCCCAAATCTCCACGGCGGGAAAATTCCCTTGAATAACCCTGGAAATACCGCTATGAAGGAACAAAATTAACCGTTAATGGAGGTGACAGATGGAGTACAGCTATGAGGATTTGAAACACAAGTCAGTGGCGGAGCTCCGGGAAATCGCCGAGAAAACCGAGCACGAGGCCATTGATGGATACACGGCCATGCACAAGGAACAGCTCCTTCCCGCCCTTTGCACGGCCCTCGGCATCGAGGCTCACGAACACCACGTGGTGGTGGGGGTCAATAAAAAGATCCTCAAGGCCCATATCAGGGAGTTGAAAAAACAAAGAGACGCCGCACTCGAGGCTCACGATCACAAAAGGCTCAAAACCCTCCGGAGAAAAATCCACCACATCAAACGCAAACTCCACAAAGCCACGGTTTGACCGGGGAACTGGTGGACGACATGGACGGGATGGACAGATTCCGACTTCGGGGCTGTGGTTACGTTTCCCCCTGAATTTATCCGTGTTGATATTTCCCCATCCGCGGTATTATCTTAGGTAGAACGGCCCCGCCTTGCCGGCCCGGTCGAAGGTAAAACCCGGATGACCCCAATCCTCGGACGGCTCGAACCCGGTTCCGTTCGACAGCGACACCCTCACCACTCCCGGCGTCAGCTGGATCAGGTCGCATCGCCCATCCGCGTTCACGTCATTCAGGATCGGAAGATATCCCTGCAATTCGTCGTAATAGATCCAGGGCGTTCCCCATCTCTCAGGAAATCGGAACCGGTATCCCAGGGAAAGGCTGGTCCACACCTCTCCATGGGGGGTGATCTGGACGAGATCCGCGGTTCCATCGCCGTTCACATCCCCGCAAAGGGGATGGAATCCGTCCATGGGGGTGAAGAAGAAACCCGGCCATCCCCACCGTGTGGGTGACTGGAAATCCGTGCCGGATGAGAGGGATACCCATACGTCGCCGTACCGGGTCAGCTGGCAGAGGTCGGTCTTTCCGTCGTTGTTGAAATCCCCTGCAAGTGGAAGCTCGCCCGCCGTTCCGGGGCCTCCCCTGTGAAAGGAAAACCCGGGCCATCCCCACCTCCGGGCAAGTTCGAAAAGATCGCCCGAGGATAAAGAGACCCAGACGTCCCCGTACTTTGTCACCTGGATGAGGTCGTCCCGAAGGTCGCCGTCAACATCCCCGGCAAGTACGGTTTCCCCCCGGTCGCCGTTTCCGTCGTTGTGACGGAACCCGATCCATCTCCATCGGGTTGGATCCTGGAACTTTTCGCCTTCATACAGGCTTACCCACACATCGTTTCCCGTGGTGATCTGGATCAGGTCTTGATCGCCGTCGCCGTCGGGGTCTCCGGCAAGGGGGAGCCATCCCCCGATGGGGTCGTACCGGAACCCGA
>Ga0272442_10007151_pt1 | contig 14508 bp, 16 predicted proteins | sample SSMForm2O_FD_200262 | JGI IMG/M metagenome (GOLD analysis project Ga0272442, IMG submission 200262) | Marine sediment archaeal communities from Little Sippewissett salt marsh, Falmouth, MA, United States - SSM-Form-2O | ecosystem: Environmental > Aquatic > Marine > Wetlands > Sediment ...
CTCCATTAGATTTATAGAATTAGATATATTAAGAGGGATCGCAATAGCTCTCATGATATTCCTTCACCTCCTGTGGGATTTAGATTATTTCGGGCTTGTCCCTCTGAACCATCATATCTACCAGTTCCAAGAGGCCGTCCCTCTTGTGTTTTTCCTATTAGTTGGCATATGTCTAGTTGTAGGTAAAAACAAAAACCTTAGTAAGACTCTGCAAGAACAAAAAAAATACGATAGGCATCTTGCCCTAAGGGGGTTAAAAATATTTGGATTTGGAATGATCATAACAATAGTAACCGTCATATTCATGCCAGATCGTCCAATAATATTTGGAGTGTTGCATTTCATTGGCCTATCCATTATATTAAGCATACCTTTTATAAGACTGAAATATCGCAACATCTTATTTGCGTCCTTAATATTATTCGCTGGGGTTATAATGGGGCAATATCCAATTGAAAATCCAACAGTATTTCATCTGGTTATTGGGCTGCACCAAGCAAACATTTGGAGTTACACTATCGATTATTTCCCATTGATTCCTTGGTTTGGAGGTATATTAGTAGGAATTATTTTGGGGAATGTACTCTACAAGGACAATAAAAGAAAATTTTATTTCCCTGACCTGTCAAAATATAAATCGTTCACAACACTTTCATGGGTCGGCAAACACTCACTAGCTATATATCTGCTTCATCAACCTGTAATTGCCGGAGCGCTGTTAATTTTTATACTTGTCTGATTATGTTTTAAAGATGGTTCTTGGTTTCGCTTAAATTTCCGTCATATACATGAATTATTTCCAATGAATTTATTGATTAGAACAGTAAATAAAGCTGAATAAATATTGAGAACTAAAATAGTCGCTTTGTTGAGAAAAAGTAAAACTTTATTTATCTAAAGTTCATTACAAGAATTGTTGGGGGAATTTGGATTAAACAATACTGGGCCTTCCATTACTGACTCGATTCCTCAATGAAGTCATTTGTAGTATTTGGGATGTGAGGGGGACCAAATACAGCTCATGCAAATTGAAATGAATTAAATAGCCCGGTTCCCCCACACAACTAAGTAAAAATGATTTTTAAAAAAATGGTTTTTTATTGGGTTATAAATCAAAAACTATATGAGGCGGGTTTGTCCACGAATCTTGTAATTAGTAAGTTCTTTGAAAACCTCATCTTCTTTCAAAATGTTCATTATGTCATTTGAAGAAGAGGACATCTTAATCTCCCTGGTTCGACCATATCGTCCCTTAGAAATAACACGAGCAGTGATTATACCAAGCATGTCTAACTCAGAAATCAAATCAGCAACTCTTCTCTGAGTCAATGCATCAGTTCTTGTTTTTTTACACAAATCCTTGTAAATTTCATATACTTCTCCGGTGGTTATAGCTCCTGCACCACCAGTCTTATTATCGTGCCGCTCCTGCAAAAGAATGGCAAGTAGTATTTGTTTGGACTGTGTTGGTAGAGTACGTACAACTTCAATTATGCGGTCTATTTCAATTTTGTTCTGAGCAAGTCGGACAAATCTCTTAGTAATTTTTCGGGATTCGTTTCGTTCCGCAAGTTCTGCAGATATCCTTAATAGATCCAGAGCCCTACGCGCATCACCGTGTTCTTGGGCCGCAAGTGCTGAGCATAATGGAACTACATCATTATCGATTGAATCTGGTTTCAACGCAATGTCAATACGTTGCTTTAAAATGTCCTGTAACTCTCCAGCATCATACGGTGGAAAAATCATATTCTCCTCACCAAGACTGGATTTTACCCGGGGATCTAAAAACTCTGTAAATTTCAAATCATTGGATATTCCTACCATTGAAATTTTTGCTTTTTTAAGATAGTTATTAAGTCTTGATAAATTATATAGTGCTTCATCTCCTTTGAGTTTATCCACCTCATCAAGAATTATAACGGTAACTCCTCCATCCTTATCCACCAACTGTTTCAACTTGGTATATACTTCATCCGTAGGCCAACCTGTAAATGGTATACGTTCAGACCATTCATTGATGAAATGATTAGTGATGTTTTGTAGGAGACGGTACTGAGTATCGACAATTTCGCAATTGATATGGACAAAGTTAATGTTTTTATCAGTTTCCTTCCCTTTTTTTAAAAGTTCCTGTCCTACGAATTTAGTCACAGCCGTTTTTCCAGTACCTGTTTTCCCATAGATAAACACGTTTGACGGAGTTTCTCCTCGTAACGCAACCACCAAAACTGATGCCAAATCATTTATCTCTTTTTCCCTATGTAAAAGTATTTCAGGAATATAAGTTGGGCGCATTGCCTCCCTATCGATAAACAAGGCATCGGATTTTAACAACTGGCCGAATATATCGCTACTTACCGTATTTTTGCTTTTAAAAATACTCACCCCTTTCCTTTTGTAATCGATGATAGTATATTTAATTTTATGTATTATTTTACTCCTTATTTATATCTGTTAAGAATGGTATGAGGGAGGCCCCTTCATTTCAAGTGGAAAATTGGATTCTTACGCCTTTAAATTTAAAAATTTTTCTATAAATATATTTTTAAAAATCAGAATATTCAAATACTACAAAATCAATAACTATTCATAAATACTACGTTTTCTCAAATTATTATCCATTCAATACTTACATACTGTCGTAGTTTCCAAACGAAATAAAGGGGTTCCTCCTGAAATAGATAAAATATGATAAAAAGTTAAAAGTTCAAGATATAGTAATAGAAAAACAGTGGTATAATTTTAAAAAATAATTGAACTTACTTCCCGCCAATTATTATCACATCCTTAACTGATTTTATTGAGTTGAACGGGAATACTAAATGACCTTGATTATCCAAGTGATACAACCGTGGATCCACATCATCTGAAGGTTCAATGAGAACATTCATTAATTGCCCAGTCCTTTCTTCAACCGTAGAATTCCTTAAAATACCCAGATATAAACCCTCTTCACTCATAACGGTTTTGCCTCTCAGTTCACTCTCAGTTATCTTCATTATTTTTTCCCTCCATCCTATTATATATTTTTACATATATTGAATATCGTTATCTCTTTTATTCTTTTTGGCCATGCCACTACTTAGTTCATCAGTAACCTTTTTGTAATATTTTATTATATCATCGGTGATACTTGGCCTAAAACCACTCATTGCTTTTTCAAAATTCTTTTTATTAATCTCTTTTGCTTTTATATCATCCCTTAAAGAAAGCATTGCTGCCTCTCTGCATAATCCATTTATATCCGCACCCGAAAAACCTTTGCATTTATCAGCCAACTCCTCTAATGATACATCTTTTGTGAGGGGCATTCCTTTGGTATGAATTTTAAAGATTTCGATTCGAGATTTCTTGTCTGGTGCTGGTATAAGAAGCAACCTATCAAATCTACCTGGTCTAAGTAAACCAGGATCTAGGATATCAGGTCTATTTGTCGCCCCAATAACTACCACACCTTCCATGCTTTCCAAACCGTCTATACTTGTCAAAATTTGATTTACGACACTTTCAGTGACATGAGATCCTGAATACGATCCCCTCCTTGGTGCAATAGAGTCAATTTCATCTAGGAAAACAATAGTCGGTGCGACCTGTTTCGCCTTCTTAAAGAGTTCACGGATGGCCTTTTCGCTTTCGCCTACCCATTTGCTCATCACTTCTGGTCCTTTTATTGATATAAAGTTCGCCTTGGATTCATTGGCAACAGCCTTTGCGAGTAATGTTTTTCCAGTCCCAGGTGGGCCATAAAGCAAAATTCCTCTCGGCGCTTCTATCCCCATTCGTTTAAAGACTTCGGGTTGTGTTAATGGCCATTCAACTGCTTCCCTTAGCTTCTGTTTAACATTTTCTAACCCCCCTACATCTCCCCAGGATACTTTTGGTACTTCAACAAAGAATTCCCTCATAGCTGATGGTTCTATACCTCGATGTGCATTTTTAAAATCATCCATTGTCACTTCCATTTTTTCAAGTATTTCAGCAGGGATCGGATTCTCCAAATCGATTTCTGGTAAATATCTTCTTAGAGCATTCATTGCAGATTCTCTTGCTAGTGCCATAAGATCCGCACCAACAAAACCATAGGTATTATCAGCTAATTGGCCTAGATCACAATCTTCACTCATTGGCATCCCACGGGTGTGTATCTGAAGGATTTCCTTTCTTCCATCTCTATCAGGGGCATCAATTCTAATTTCTCTGTCAAATCTACCCGGTCTTCTTAAGGCAGGGTCCATTGAATCAGGAATATTTGTAGCCCCTATTACAATAAGCTTCCCTCTTCCTTTTAAACCATCCATGAGTGTCAGCATCTGAGACACTACGCGTCTTTCAACTTCTCCGTGAACTTCGCTTCTCTTTGGAGCAATTGCATCTATCTCGTCTATAAATATAATTGAAGGGGCATTTTTTTCCGCATCTTCAAATATTTTCCTTAAGTTTTCTTCGCTCTGACCGTAAAATTTACTCATGATCTCTGGGCCATTGATCGTGTAAAAACTCGCTCCAGATTCGTTGGCGACGGCTTTTGCTATAAGTGTTTTTCCAGTCCCTGGTGGCCCATGGAGCAAAACTCCTTTTGGCGGATCAATGCCTAGACGATTAAATATATTAGGATGTTTAAGAGGAAGTTGGATCATCTCCTTAACTTTTTCCAGCTCGTTCTTAAGACCACCAATGTCTTCATAACTAACGAGAGGTCCCTCTGGTTCTAAGATTTTTGCAGCTTCCTCCTTAATATTTATTACTGTATCTTCATGTATTAATACAGTACCAGTGGGGGAAGCTTGAATAATAACAAATGGGAGCGTTCCAAGGAATGCATAATTTGGTATGATTACAGCATCGTCCTTAGAAACAGGTCGTTTTAATAGCCCTTTCTTTATAAAATTTTCAATTCCACCACCAAGCCTGATCTTCTGCCCCTCTGGTAGTAAAGGGGCTAAAGTGATACTTTTAGCTACTTTTACATCTGCTTTTCTAATTTTTAAACGGTCACCAAGTCCAGATCCAGCGTTTTTTCTTGTTAAATTATCTATGCGAATTATTCTTTTACCTTCATCAGTTGGATGAGCTCTCCAAACCACGGATGCAGTGGTTTTTGTACCCTCAATTTCTATTACATCACCAATTGATAGATCTAGTTCCATGCGTGTTTGGTGGTCGATACGTGCTCTTCCATATCCAACATCCTGTTGAAAAGCCTCTGATACCTTTAATATAGTTTCTTCTTGTTTCATTTCACTCCCACCGACGAACCAGTAGTTTTACCAAATGAAGGAAAAATCTCATATAAGCTTTTCTGCTTTTCCATAGCCTCCGCAACAAAAAATCTAGTCAATATTTGCCTTGTATTTTCTCTCCGTGCTCTTTTTTTCCTTCCGTTTCATGACTATGTCAAGAACTCCATTCTTGTATGATGCTATTGTCAATTTGGGTTTCACACTACAAGGTAGTTTATGAATTTTATGATATCTTACTTTTGGGGTATTGATATTTATCTCTAGGGAATCATCAGTTACATTAAGGTTTATATCTTTTTTTTCAGCACCAGGAATATTAATTGTCAAAGAAAGTTCTCTATCAGTATCTATTACATCAGTTGAAAGTCCACTATTTTCAGAGTTACCGGTTATTTCCCCCAAAGCCATCGACCTGTCATTTTTAAATTCAGTAATTTTAATTTTTTTGTGCGGAGCGATGTTTGCATCAATGTTTTGTACAAAATTTCTATTTGGTCTAGAGATATCATTATTTGTATCTAGTACAAACGTTTCAATATTGTCATTTCTGTACATTTTTCTCATAGATTCAAATATTTTTTCAAATATTCCTTCAAAAAAATCTCTGTCTGTGTATCTATCTTTCTCATTCGGATTCATATTCATATCTTCCTTAATCTGTTAACGCAATAATACTATATATGCACTTCTATATAAAATTTTCCAACAATGGTACTGTGTAAAAGTGCTGTGGGGAATTAACTGTGGGTAATTTGGTGTGGTGTACTTTATTTTTCATTCAAAAGTTCTTCAACAGTTTTAAGTTCTATTTTGATACCGCCTTCAAGTCCAACTCGATGGGCTTCATTATAGGCTCCATCGGTAAAGCTAAATGCTACGACTATCCCTTCTTTTTCTCTATTCGATCCTGAAAAATACCTTCTAATCGCAGTTTCAAAATTATCGATAACATTTCTTCCTACCTTATCCGATTGTTTAACCTGAATAGGGGCACCATCAAATGTTACTCCGTCAATACCCATATCTCCAACCTTTCTTGCAGAAGCTCTTCCCCCCAATCGTTGGATAACCCAATTCTGAAAATCGAAAGGCTGAATTTTTTTCAACTGTTTTATTGTTGCAGGCATACCAATTAATTTCGGTGTTGATCCAAGTTTACGTAATCTGTCATTCATCAGTTTACATGCTGTAGGGGATATGTCTATTCCAATCCATTTTCTTTTTTTTCTATTTTGAAGTTTTTGGCATACGGCTATAGTAGTTCCGCATCCACACATAGGATCTAAAACAATATCATCAGGTTTTGATGCAGATTTGATAATTCTTTCTAGTAAAAATTCTGGTTTTTGAGTTGGGTAACCTAATCTTTCTTTGGATGATGTATTTATGATGGGTATATCCCAAACTGTGTCCACGGCACGTCCTTGTGTTAATACCTCATCAATATAAATTCGATATTCATGACTTTTTCCTTTTCCTGCATGTCCCCATATCCATTCTCGTCCATTTTTGTCAACATGAAGAGCTTGTTTTTTCATTTTTAAATACTCTTCTCTGGTGTAAGGCTCAATAGGATACTCAACAAGTTTGTTTAAATTACTTTTTGCATAGAAGAAGATAATATCATGTTTTGAATTAAATTTAGTACTGCCTTTCATTCTTCTACCAGTATAATGCCAAATTATTTCATTTCTAAAATTGTTGCGACCGAATATTTTATCCAAGATGTATACTCGGATGTATGCATTTGCATGCCAATCACAATGAATAAAAAAAGACCCTGTATTTTTTAAAACTCTATGGCACTGTTCGATGCGTTCTTTTAACCAATCAATATATACATAGATGTCCTCACGTCTTTTGCCATCTTTTCCATACCACTGTGCATCTTTAAAACAACGTATTTCATAACCATCATCCCAGATAACTTCATAATTTTTCTGTGTAAAAAAAGGAGGGTCAAGATAAATCAAATCTATAGATTCTTCTGGAAATTTACTTAATATTTCTTTGCAATCTCCAGAATAAATAGCGTTTGTTTCCATATCTTTTCCCATAAAAGAAACACCTTATAGAATAATAAATTTCCTTTAATTACCAGTTTTAGCCTTTTGATATTTAATTGATTTTTTCATCAATGTAAGCCACTTGTTATCCCCTTCTATCTCTATCCCTGCTTTTTCACTTGGAGTTTTACCATCAAGTGCTTCATGTGGTTTTATGAAATTATAGTATAATCTATTCCCATCTACAATAGGAGTATCCTCTATCTTCAACCCTCTCATAGTCTTTTCACGTTGCCTTATAGTTCCATGTAATCTTTCTACGTGATTGTTGTTAGGATGATGTTGTAACCCTACATTCCACAGATGTTCAGTTTCATGCATGTTGGTATTAAATTCCTTTTTGACTGCCCTCTTATATGATTGCAAACCGTCGGTAACAAGATACTTAGGTTTCCTACCACCACAGTTATTCTTTGCTTTCTGGAATACCATACGTGCATCTCTTACCTTGCGTTCTGTTGATACCACGCTTGCAAGTTGGAAGCGTGTAGTTTCATCCATGACATTCCACAGGTATTCCCAACTCCCATTTATTTTTATCATCATTTCATCTGCATGCCATACGCCACCTATGTCGGGTTGTATTTCGTTTACATACTCGTTCATAATCCCAATGTATTTTTCAATCCAGTTGTAAACAGATTTATGGCTGATGTTCAACTCATAGAACTGTTTAAGGTGGTGGCTTATCTTTCTAAGTGATACTCCTTTGAAATACAGATCAAGCGTAAGAGCAATAACCTTAGGATTATATTTCATGTTTTCAAAGTCTATGTTATCTACGAATCTACGATTACAATCCTTGCATTGATAGTATTGCTTACCGTTCTGTTTTCCATACTTGATAATATTCTGTGAATGACAAAACTTGCATTCCTCAACAGGAAAATCTTTGATATGGATATTATGCTTAACCTTTAGGTGCAATTGCTCAAATCGTTCTTCCAGTTTCTTCCAGATTTTAACACAATTAATATGTTTACAAGGTATTCCTCTTAGCTCAAAATCAGGGCATGAACAAACCCAATGCCTGTTTGGTGCTTTGTGTTGTTTGACTGTATAAACCCCGTTGCCTGTTTGGGATGGCACAAGCCATGTTTTTCTGTTTATTTCTTTTGGTTCAAAACCTTTTTCTAAAAGTATCATTCCACGTGCTTTTCTTACATTAACCATGTGTTTTATATCTATTTTTTCTACCATGCATTATCGCCAATATATGTAATGCATCAGGAGTATATAAGGTTTGTGGTACCATAAATATATAGTGGTAAAATAATACGTTTTTTATGAAACTGCAAAGACAAAAAGCGTATGAGTATAAAGGAAAAACAAAATACAAATGGGTTATAGTTATTCCATCGGAAGATATAGAAAAACTTGGTTGGAAAGAAGGAATGAAATTAAAAGGCATAGCAGTAGAAGATAAGGGTTATTTTCTATCAACCGAAAAATGATGAAAAGAATTTTTGAAACTCAAGTAGAAAAGTCCAGATGAATAAAGAAATCATAACTCCCACTAGAAAACCGACAAAACCAAACGAAACACTTGCTAAAACAGGTATGAATGCTATCAATCCCATGTAAATAATAGCGATTATACCAATAATCCAAAGCCAAGATTCTATAGGAATGCCATATTGCAATTGTATAAAAAAAATTATTAATCCTAAACCTATTCCAATTAAAAATTCACGCATAGTGTTATTTCCCTCCAGTTGATTTTTTATTTTTTCTAACATTCTTCTTAACCAATTTGGTTTTTTTCTTTACTTCTTTTTTCGGTTCTTTTTTTATTTCAAATTCAAAAATATCTAAAGAAAAAATCAAAGCCACAATATAGATAAAAGAAAAAATTGTCCATAATGTAAATAATGTATGAATAAAATTAAGATTATTCTCTATATGCTCAGGTATTGTAACTATATTTTCAGTTTGAATAGATAAATTTTCTAAAATTGCTGGTTCTCTATGTAATGTATCAAGATTTCCAATTAAGAGAATCATACCAAATAATATGGTACCTATGAAGATTATTGTAGTAATAGATAACTTAAATTTGTCATCATCAGATATTTTCTTTGTTTTATTTTTTGTGACTGTGTTATATTTATGATTAAACCAAAAAATAAAGAAAATTGCAATAAAACCAATAAGAGTAGCAATAATATAAGTTTCAGCAACTAAGAAATTAAAGGTTGGAAAATACCCATAGTAATCCATCAATGTTTGAATCGTTATTTTTGTTCATATAATTACCGCTAATTAGATGGTCTCCCCTTTTTTGGTAGAAAACTCAAATGCTGTCAAAAGTAATCTACTGCGTAATTGGCGATAACGCAAAGGGGAAACCAGAATATCTAATAAAATATGTTTTTAAAACTGTTTGCCAACGTAGAATACACAACAGTTCCGAGATATTATTTTTTCCTTTCAAGCCATTCCCTTTGCAAGTTCAAGCATGATATTTTTAATCAAATTTAAGGCTTTTAATCCTTTAGGAGTATTAGGATCGTCATTTATTTTTTTTTGTTTTGCTATGTATTTTCTATGATAGTAATCAAGTGCTTCTCTTGTTAATTCGTCTGTAGATATTCCTTTTCTCTTACAATGTTTGCTTATTATTTCTCTTTCTTTTCTATTAGCACGATTAATTATATCTTCAAAGGAAATTTCATTTGGCATATTCTCCCTCAAATTATAAAACAGATGATTCTTTAAAAACATACCACATTAAATTACCCACAGTTAAATTCCCACAGTACTTTTACACAGTACCTATAAAAGCAAAGGATATAATGAAGCGCAATTAAGAGAGGAGTTCGTAAATCCATTTTTTGAAGCTTTAGGTTGGGATGTTTATAATAAAAGCGGAGCTTCTCCAATATATAGAGATGTTATACATGAAGATTCAATAAAGGTATCAGGGGGTACAAAAGCACCAGATTATTGTTTTACATTATCTGGTAGGCGAATGTTTTTTGTAGAAACAAAGAAACCATCTATAAATATTAAAAAAGATGCAAATCCTGCATACCAATTAAGAAGATATGCATGGAGTGCGCAATTATCACTTTCCATATTGACAAATTTTGAATATTTAATTATTTATGAATCAAGACAACGCCCACATGTTGGTGATAACGTTAGTACCGAGTGGATAAAGACTATATCATACAAAGAATATGTTGAAAAATGGAATGAAATCTATAATATTTTTTCCTACGATGCTATCAAACGAGGTTCATTTGACAGATTCGTTCAATCCACAAAGAAAAAACGTGGCACTCAGGAATTTGATGATGAATTTCTAAAGGAAATTGAGAAATGGCGAGAGATATTAGCTAAAAATATTGCTTTATCAAATCCAAAGCTATCTGTACGGGAGCTTAATTATTCTATTCAAAGAACAATTGATAGAATAATATTTCTGAGGATGTGTGAGGATCGTGGAATTGAAAAATATGAACAGTTGCGTTCCATTGCAGAGAAAGAGGATATATATAGAAATCTTTGTGTAATTTTTAAAAAAGCAGATGAAAAGTACAACTCTGGTCTTTTTCATTTTAAAAAGGAACGAAATAGAATTACACTCCCAGACGAAATCACACTAAATTTGAACATTAAAGATAAGGTTTTGAAAAATATTTTTAGACATCTATATTACCCAAACAGTCCATATGAGTTTTCAGTTATTAGACCAGAGGTATTAGGTAATGTCTATGAACAATTTCTTGGAAAAATCATACGTCTAACAGAAGGACATAGAGCAAAGATAGAAGAAAAACCAGAAGTGAAAAAAGCAGGTGGTGTTTATTATACACCCCAATATGTTGTAGAATATATAGTAGCTAATGTCCTTGGTAAATTATGTTTAAGAAAGACTCCACAACAAATATCCATGAAACCGAACACTTGTATAATGTTGGATTACAACATCACCCTAACAATAACCACGTTGAAAGGTTACATGGTACAATAAGAAGTCGTGAGAAAACCATGAGGGGAATTAAAGTGGATACAACCCCAATAGTTGAAGGACATAGACTTTATCACAACTTCATTAAGCCACACATGGCATTGGATGGCAGGACACCATCAGAAGAGGCAGGAATAACGATAGATGGTGATAATAAATGGATGTCTTTAATGAAGATTGCCATGTGGCATAAGAAAGCACAAGTTGGTGGGGTGTAAAGTTAATTAAACCATATTGTCTTTTTAATATCAAAAATCAAATAATAAAATCATTTAATATTGTGTGTGTCTTTCCACTTATCTTTTAAGTTCTCCAATTTCTTTAACACTTTTTTTGATTTATATCGCAATTTTTTATAGAATTTTCCTATTATTTCTTTACCGCTCAATAAACCATATTTTTGCAATAACTCTTTCTTATCTGAATTCTTATGTTTATCATTCAATACCCATCTACGACCTAGTTCGGTTTTACCTTTTTTAATTAATTCTTGTCCTTGCGCCTTATTTTCTAAATTTTTAATTCTTTCAGTTAAGTTATTGCAAATCTTATCAAATCTTCTGAGTCTCCAACCCATAACTCGTCTTCTTTTAGAAAATCTATGAAATATTTCATCATCAACATATATGAAAAATCTATCATGTAAAGATTCAGGGAATTTAAATTCCTGAATTTTAGTATGCTCCCTTATTTTTCCAATATTTGGATTTATAGATTTTTCAATTATTTTTTTAATAATTAGTTTTTCTCTCTCTCGTTTACCTGCTAAATACTTAAGAATTGTAAAATAGGCTATAACTGCGGCTATGATAATTCCTATTATTTTCAATATATCTGGTACAGGCACAAATAAGATATAAAGTATTATTATAAAAGCTAACAGCTCGGAAAACAAACTGTTAGAACACCACTCATGTGCCACCACTAGTGTGCACCCCCCACATGTGACAGAACCCCAACAATGTCAACACTCGTTTTCAACATTTTCTCCCCAATATTTCTTAGGATTGATTTTAATAATTATAATTAGATGATATTGAACATTTGTTACCCATATTTTGATTCAATTATAAATATAACTAAGTTGACTGGATGGTTTTTAAAAGTAAAAACGTTACAAATTGTAGTGTAGGATGAGAATTTAATATATATCACAACTTAGATAAGTGAATACTATGGTGGTTATTGAACAAATCAGAGTTGGATATGATACTTTTAGTTACATTATACACTGTCCGATCAGCAAGAAAACTGCAATCGTGGATCCTGGATATGATGCCTCTAAAACACTTGAATTCATAACATCTAACAATTTGAAATTGGAATATATCATAAATACCCATTATCATAGCGATCATTCAAATGAAAACAAAAGAGTTAAAAATCTCTATCCTTTGGCGAAGATTGTAGCCTCAAAGATCGATGGGGCGAAACTGGGCATGAAAGTGGACGTAAACGTTTCAGATGGTGACCGATTAAACCTTGGAGAGGGTTCTCTGGATTTCATATTAACACCAGGTCATACTCCTGGTGGTATATGTATAATAGTCGACAATGAAGCATTGATAACTGGTGATACATTATTTATTGGAGATTGCGGAAGAACTGACTTACCTGGAGGTGACTTAGTTCAGATGTATGGAACGCTTAATGAAAATATTATGTCTCTTCCAGATCATTTGATTGTATATCCAGGGCATGATTATGGCGATAAACCATTTGATACTCTTGGGAATCAAAAACGTACAAATAAAACATTACTTGCCAAAAACCTCAACGAATTTTCAAAAATTTCTTAATTATTTTCAACGTCTTTTTATCCACCCCAAACCCCCGAGATTATTCTTTAAATGTTATAAAGGAAAAGATAAAGACGAATAAAAACAAGAGATTTTTACTCTCGTTTTATCATAGATTTGTAGTATGGATAAGAATTTTCAATTGACTCTAGTTTCCACAGAATAAAACCGAGGTTGTCTTCGATAGTATCCTCTTTACTTATCTTTTCAATATTTATATCCATTTCATCATCCATATATTATCTGTTACCAGTAGTATATATAATGTTTTCTCGTTTTGGTTTTGTCCATAAAATTCATGCTTTGCACCTAACATATCTATTATTTTTTAAACTTAAAGTGCAAAGACACTGAACAGTACAATTCCATTCTGACTTACATTGTAAAATAGCTTATTTGCCGTACCTTTTTAAACAACTAAAAAAATCATTTCATGATGACTAGAAAACTATCTGAGGAAACAATACAGAAAATTAGAGAAGAAGTCATTGTATGGATATATTGTTGATACCAATTATTCTGCATTTTCTATGAATATTTTATCTTCAACTTGATCAAAAAAAGCACTAGCAACGATATCATATTTTTTGCTGACCAATAATGCTGCTACCTCCAAAGAGAGGGTTCTCTCGTTAGAAGCCTCTTTAATTTCCTTAAAAACACTCTGCTCATCCAGCTCAGTTTTTTCGATAATATGACCAATAATTGATTTCAACACATCTTGCCTATCTTCGTTTACCGTGTATTTCTCCTCTTCAAATGGTTGTTTTGATGGATAAAAACCTACCGGTACCTTGATTTTTTCATGGTCAAAATTTGGCTTAAAATGGTCTCCCTTTTTGATCAAGAACTTATGCAGCAGTGCCGAGTTTACAAACTCTTTCGCCTCTTTTGGAGAAAACCATTTTAAATCCATCGAAAGAGGAAGGTAGAGATCAGAATCAGTCAGTTCTTCTTTTCCACTGCGTTTAAACAGAAAAGAAATTATGATTTTTATTTCAGAATTCATTTTTCTTAAATTCCTTTATTTTAATAATGTTTACTAATAATCCTGTGACCCCTAGATTTTCCCAATAATTGATGTTTTTCTGGTCACACTCGTTAACATACACTTCATGTTTTATACATAAATTTTTTAGAAAACTCCCGTATTTGAAATCTCTTTCCACTAGATTTTTCTCATCTAAAACGACCAATCCATCAACATCATAAAATGGAAATATTTCTGTGTTTTGATTGCCTTGATTCTTAAGGCCAATACACGCATAAATCTTATTTTCAGTAATCTCTTTTATCCTTGAAACATCTAATCCGTTCCACAGATTATTTCTTATCGTTATGTTGGTTGCACCTGCCATAATTACATCAACAATATCGCCAAGAACGCGAGGACCAGTATCAACCCAGAGGACATGAGATTTTGA
>Ga0272442_10007153_pt1 | contig 14507 bp, 12 predicted proteins | sample SSMForm2O_FD_200262 | JGI IMG/M metagenome (GOLD analysis project Ga0272442, IMG submission 200262) | Marine sediment archaeal communities from Little Sippewissett salt marsh, Falmouth, MA, United States - SSM-Form-2O | ecosystem: Environmental > Aquatic > Marine > Wetlands > Sediment ...
ATCCGGGATTTCTCCAGGGAGAGCCGTGGGACAAGGCGAAAATCCGCAGTGACATCGAAAAGGCGTTCGAATTCCGGGACAGGCACAATGTCACGATCTGGTGCGGCGAATTTGGAGTGGCGCGCTGGGCAGTGGGAGCATACAACTGGTTCAAAGACTTGGCCGATATCTTGGAAGAGGAGAAAGTCGGCTGGGCCTATTACTCCTACCGGGAGTGGTACGCGATGGATATCGAGATGGACCCCGCCGCCTGGAAGAAAAGAACGCCGCGCAGCGAGACCGGCCTGGTAGGGCTGGTCAGGAGCTATTTCGCCAGGTAGGCAGGTCTGGAATATAGTCGGCACATGGGGCTGGAAATGCGTTTTTCATGGGCCGGGTTATTGACAAATAGTGCCGGGGATAGCCAAATTATGACTATCCTGCGGATAAATTCTAAAAAGGTAGGCTTGGATGAGAAAGCCGGTCGTTGTCAATCTTGGCTGCGGGTCCCGCAAGGGGCAGGATGAAATCGGCGTTGACCGCTATCCCGGCAGCCGGGCCGATATTCTGGCAGACATTTCCTCGAGCCTGCCTTTTGCCGATAATTCAGTGGACGTGGTGATTGCCGAGCATGTGTTGGAACACGTACCGGATCTGGTCGCCCTGGTGGAGGAGGTCCACCGACTGCTGGTGCCGGGTGGAACGTTCTCCGTGGAGGTTCCCTATTTCGCCCATCCCGACTCTTTCCGCGACCCGACCCACTGCCGGTTTTTTACCTGGGGCAGCATGGACTATTTTGTCGAGGGTCTCAAGCCGGCGGAATACACCAGGATCGCCTTTAATTACAAGAGCCGGAATCTGCTTTTTTCCCCGGGAGCGCGGGGGCTGCTCGGCAGGTTTCTTTTCTATCTCTCACCGCGGCGCTACGAAAAATATTATGCCCGCTCCTTTCCAGCCCGCGCCTTGAAAGTTGAACTGGAAGCAGTCTGAGATTCCCTGGATGCCGGTAAAATTGACAGGTAATTGTTCAATATTCGAGTTGAGAAAGTTGGATTTTAAGCTCAATAATACAAATATTTTGTACTTCTGTTGAAAAATGTTGACTTATTTGCCTTTGATGGTTTATGATAAATCCAGTTAAGCAGCGAGACCCGTCTCGGCGAGTCGGTTCCGGGAGGTTGGACCAACTCCCTGGGCGACGAGATGTTAACTGCAACATTATTCCCTTGTTTTATTACCAGATGATAGTAGATTCAGATGTTCAAATTTCCGACTTCCGTTTACTTTCAACCCTTAAACATGTAACACCGTTGTTTCCGGCTGGACCGACAGCTGGTGTATTATCAATTTAGCTTGAGGAGTTTTGCATCATGCCACGTGGAAAAGTTAAGTGGTTCAACGACGCTAAAGGATTCGGTTTTATCGAACAGGAAGAGGGCAGCGATATTTTTGTCCACTACACTGCGATAACCATGGAAGGCTTCAAGACCCTGTCTGAAAATCAGGTCGTGGATTTTGAAGTCGTGGATGGCCCCAGAGGACCGCAGGCCGCCAACGTAGTGGCTGCTGAGGGCGTAGAGGCTGCGGTTGAAAAAGAGGAAGAAGAGGCACCAGAAGAAGAGCCGGAAGAAGAGCCGGAAGAAGAACCCGAAGAAGAGCCGGAAGAAGAACCGGAAGAAGAACCCGAAGAAGAGCCGGAAGAAGAACCGGAAGAAGAACCCGAAAAAGAATGAAAATAATCTGTCAGGGAGAGCCAACAGCTCATCCGGCTCTCCCTGACAGTATATTCTTTTTGAGGAATTACCGCCGACAGATTTTTTCTCAATAAGGCTGTAATTTGTCCCATTTGGGGCATTCTCCCTTAATCAGGCACGCCGAAAATCAGCTTTGTCCGCCCTGCCATCCTCATCGCTTGTCAAATTAACAGGTTACAGCTATATTTCTCTGTTTTTGAGAGTTGGTATAATCTTTGAAGTTTATAGCTGCATGCCGATTGCTTTCTGATCCGGCTTTTCCCGATATTCTCATTACCAACCAGAACCGAGGAGTTGCGCCAGTATGATTGAACTCCAGCAGGTGAACAAATATTTTGGCGCCGTTCAGGTGCTCAACGACATCTCTTTCGCGGTGAACAAGGGGGAGATAGTCGGTTTTCTCGGGCCCAACGGGGCTGGCAAAACCACCACGATGCGTATTCTCAACGGATTTATGCCGGCCACCAGCGGAAAGGCCACAGTGGCGGGATACGAAGTCGACAAAGCCCCTCTCGAAGTCAAGCGCCGCATCGGCTATCTGCCGGAAAACGTATCCCTTTACAATGAAATGACAGTCTCCGAATACCTGGATTTCGTGGCGCGGGCAAAGCGCCTGCCGCGCAGGGAAGTGGCCGGGAAAGTCTCCCGGGTTTGCCTCCAGTGCGGGATCGATCATGTGGCCAACCGCCTGATCGGCCCTCTTTCCAAGGGCTACAAACAGAGAGTGGGACTGGCCCAGGCGATAATCAACGAGCCTGAGGTGCTGATCATGGACGAGCCCACCACGGGGCTCGATCCGGTTCAGATTATCGAAATCCGCGAGCTTATCAGATCCTTTGCCGGTGAGCACACGATAATTATCAGCACTCATATCCTTCAGGAGGTGAGCGCTATCTGCCGACGGGTGATTATTATCAACGACGGCCGGATAGTGGCCGAGGACTCCCTGGCCAACCTGACCGGCGATTCTACAACCGGCGGGAGCCTGATGATCCGGGTTGCTGGTGATGTCACCGCCCTGCGCGACAAGCTCGACGCCATGGACGGAGTGGTCAGTATCAAGCAGTCAACCAGTGAGGAGCCCGGAGCGAGCGAGTTGATCGTGGCTGTCGAAAAGGACCGTGACATCCGCCGCGCTGTGGCCGAAACAGTTGTCGGCTCAGGCTGCGGTCTGCTGGAGCTGCGGCCGATTCGCCTGAGCCTGGAGGACATATTCATGCAAACGATCACCAGAAACGTTTAGGAGATGATTCAAAAATGAATTTCCTTCCAGTTTACAAAAAAGAACTCCGGAGTTATTTCACCTCCCCGATCGCCTACATGGTGATGCTGTTCTTCCTGCTGATGACCGGGATTTTTTTCATGATCATTTTTAACGATTTCAACCAGGCATCGATGTATGCAGGCTCACCCTATGGCGGGGGACAAAATCTTAATATTACCAACCATGTTGTCCGTCCCCTGCTGGGCAATATGACCGTGATCATGCTCTTCGTAATACCGCTGGTTACCATGAAGCTGTTTGCAGAGGAGCGCAAGAGCGGCACCATGGAGCTTCTGCTGACCTACCCGCTGAGCGATATGGCTATCCTGCTGGGTAAATTCTTTGCCGCGCTCACCCTTTTGCTGATCATGCTTGGGCTTACCCTGGTTTACACCCTGTTCATGGCGATCCATTCCAGCCCGGAGTCCGGCACCCTGATCAGCGGCTATCTGGGACTGGTGCTGACAGCCTCGGCCTTCACCGCTCTCGGCCTGTTTATTTCCTCTCTGACCGAGAACCAGCTGATCGCCGCTGTGGCCACTTTCAGCATTCTGCTCATCTTCTGGGTCATTCAATGGCTGACACCGAGCGAGATACTGAGTTATGTGTCGATCAACAAGCATACCGAAAATTTTATCAAGGGCATCATCGACACGCGCGACGTGGTCTATTACCTCAGCTTTACCGTTTTGTGGATGTTTATGACTCTTCGGGTGCTTGAATCCAAAAAGTGGAGGGGCTAGCTCAAATGGCAGCGAAAATGTTCATTTTTTTCATACTCGGAGCAATGCTACTGATTCTCGGATACATTATGCAGGTCGTGGAGGCCGGGGTCGGTCTCTGGTCGGCCACCGCCTACATTCTCGGTATAGCTGCGTTTCTATTCTATGCGGTAAAAAACCACAGCGAGCTGCGCCTTCTTTTCAGCCGCCGCTCGGCGCGCTACGGGGCCGTCTCGGTGATCTTCTCACTGGCCTTTATCGGCATTCTGGTTGTAGTGGTGCTGTTCAGCCAGCGCCGCCACTACCGTCTGGACCTGACCAGGAGCAAGACCCACTCCATCGCCCTGCAGAGCCGCCAGCAGATCGAGCGCCTGGACCGTGACAGCCTGGATTTGACTGTCTATGTGTTCTACCGCGGGGATGGAGAGCTGCGCAGCAAGCAGCCGCTGGTGGATCTCCTGGAAACCTACGCCTACCACAGCGGGCATTTCAAGTACCAGCTGGTGGATATCGACCGCAATCCGCTGCTGGCGATGCAGCTCGGGATCACCAGCACCAGCACGATCATTCTCTCCTACGGGGAGCGGCAGGAAAAAATCTACTCCGAGCAGGAGGCGAAAATCACCAATGCAATGGCCGGCCTTCTGGGAACTGAATCCCCCGGAGAGAAAGGCGCTGTGTATTTTATCACCGGCCACGGGGAGCCCGGCCTCGACTCCGGCGAGTCTTTAAACTACAGCCGGGCCAAGGAGGCGATAGAAGCGCAGATCGGGCCGGTCCGCCAGCTTCTGCTGGCCACCGGTACGCCTGTTCCGGACAGCTGCGAGATCCTCGTGGTAGCCGGTCCTGAAAAAGATTTTCTGCCCGGGGAGCTGGAGCAGATAAGACAGTTTCTCAAAACCGGCGGGAGCGCACTCTTTCTTATCGAGCCGTTCATGGCCCAAAACCTGACCGGCTTCCTCGCCGAATACGGGGTGATTCTCGGAGATGACCTGATTGTCGATCTGCTTCAGGGCGCAGTGGGCACGCCGTTCACTTTCCTGGCGAACAACTACCCGGCTCATGATATTACCCGTTTCTTCGATGTCGGAACGGTGTTCGAATTGGTTCGCTCGGTCAGCGCTGACAGCACTGCGCCTGAAAATGTAACAGTGGAAGAATTTATCAAAACCAGCGAGAAAAGCCACGCCGAGAGCGACCGAGAGCTTCTCCAGACCAGGTTCGACCAGGTGACCCAGAAAGCGCTGGACGAGGGCCGGGAGGTGCCGTTTGCCGTGGCTGTCACCCTGAAAGCGGAGCCTGCGCAACAGGCCGGGCCGGACAGCATGGCCGCTTTATCCGGCAGCGCCGCTGCCGGTCGGCTGGTGGTTATCGGGGACCGGGATTTTATCTCGGATGCCTACCTGAGCCAGCTCGGCAACAGCGACCTGCTGCTCAACTGCCTGCGCTGGCTGCGGGGCCAGACAGACCAGATAACCATCACTCCCAAAGAAACGGAAAACACCCCGGTTATGCTTCAGCGCTCCGACCTGCTGACCATGGGCCTGGTCACCGTGGTGCTGATACCCGTCGGGATAATTTTCGCCGGGCTGTTCGTCTGGATTCGCAGGAGGTCGAAAAGATGAGCACGAAAAAGCCTTTTATTTATCTCGGGATTTTCGTAGCTCTGGCGTTTTTCTACTATTTCTACGAGCATAAGGGCACGGAGGTGCGTAAGCAGCGGGAGGAACTGGAAAACAAGGCACTGGTTTTCAGTGCGGACAGCGTGGGAAGCTTCCGGATAACCGCACGGCCGGAGGACAGCGAGCGCTACGGCACACTGCGCCTGGAGCGTACACCCGACGGCTGGATGATCACTGAGCCGCTTTCTGCTGCGGCTGACAGCGAAAGCGTTGCCCGGCTCCTGGGCAGTGCGGCAAGCGCAAGCATGAACCGGGTGGTCGAGGATTCCGCCGCCGACCTGTCTGTTTTCGGGCTGGACAAGCCGCAGCTTACCCTCGAGCTTTTCCGGGCAGCAGCGCAGGACAGCCTCAAGCTGATCCTGGGCAATAAGAACCCCACGAAAAGCTATATTTACGCATCCAGCGCGAGCAGGCCCGCACGGGTGATCCTGCTCAACAACTGGGTTCTCTCCGACCTGAACAAAAGCGCCGGTGAGCTTCGTGACAAACGGGTTTTTCACCTGGACAGGGACCTGGTGAAAAAAGTCGCTGTGGAGGAACGCGGTTCGGCGACACTCGTTCTCGGCAAGCGTGAAAACACCTGGCAGCTCGAACTGCCGCTTGCCGTACCGGCGGAAAGAGACAGCGTGGATAAGCTGCTGGAGAGCCTGGAGGACGCCGAGGCGGAAAGCTTTATCGACACGGTGAGCAGTGAGGATTTGAAACGCTACGGCCTTCAGCCGCCTGAGTTGAGCGTGAAATTGTTCGAGGGCGATGGTGGGCCGGTGCACATGCTGTATGTGGGAAAACAAAACCCGGCGGGCGGCTATTACGCCCGGCGCGAAGGTGCGGATAAAGTTTTGCTGCTGGGCAGCGAGCTGGTCGGCAGGCTTGAATCAGATCCCGGCCGTTTACGCGCAAGGGCCTTGGTCAGCCAGCCGAAAGAAAGTATCAGCAGGCTTACTCTGATCACCCCGGGAGAGAGAGTCACGGCAGTTAAAGACACAGCCGGAGACTGGAGCCTGACCGAGCCGGAGAAGACCGGGGCGGATCAATCCATGATCGACGGGCTGCTCTGGGATTTGAAAGACCTGAAAGCTGGCCGTTTTATCCAGTCTCCGCCCGGAGCTATCAAAGGGGCGTTCAGCGCTCCGTTTCTGGAGATCGTCTTTAGCGATGATCAGGGTGAAAAGCGCCTCGCTTTCGCCCGTCCCTCCCCGTTGGCAGCAGACTCGCTGGTTTATGTAAAATCAAGCATTTTCGGGGATCTGGCTGTTGTAGACAGCACCGGCCCCGGCAGGCTTGTAAAGACTTTTCACGATCTGCGCAATAAAAAAATCCTCGATTTCGACACCGGCGCCATCACCCGGATCGCTCTGGAATTCCCCGCGCAGCGGATTGAGCTTGAAAAGCACGGGGAAGACTGGTCGGTGACAGTGCCGCTAAAAGCGGACGCCAGGAAATGGAAGGTTCAGAACCTGCTCTGGGACCTTTCGGATCTGAATTTTACGCGGGCTGTGTCAGAAAGCGTCTCCGACAGCGCAAGCCTAGGTTTCACCAGGGCGAGCCTGCGGATTGCGCTCTGGCAGCAGGACAGCCTTGCTGCAGCCCTGAGCTTTGCCGACTCGATTCCCGGCATAGAGGAAATTTACCTTCGCGCAGGAGGGCAGCGGAAGATTTATGCTGTTGAAAAGAGGGTTTTGGTCGGCATACCCGCCACAGTGGAGGAATTTAAAGCGGAAGAAGAATGAGCGGCAAAGACCGGCTCCTTGAACAAAGAGCCGGCCTGCAGAGTTGGGCAATCTGGTCAGGTTTGCCTGATCTTTCTCAAACATTGACCGCTGTTGCAGGCTTATCTATATTTAAACTAGTCTGAAACAGGCTTCGCTTTGTCAAGCACTTTCCCCGCCTCCCGTTAAAGGAGGGCTCAGTCATGTTCGAGAGTATTCTCTCATTTTTCAGAGAAATCGACTGGACCGGCTACGAAGTGTCAGTATTCGAAGTCCTGCTGGTTGTTTTTGCACTGATAAAGAAATTCAATCTGCTGTCGCTGCTCATCCTTGGCATCGTGATGGGCAAGGGTTTTATCATCGTGCAGAGTAACACCAATTTCAGCGGGGAATTTGCAGAGACTGTACCGTTTATCGTATACAGCATATGCGCGCTGATTTTCTTTATCTACGCGATGGCAAAGCTGTTCTCCCACGATGAATAGGACGGCCGCACAGGCACAGCGTTAATGCTTTGATCTGCCGGCTGCCGGATCTTTCGCGGCCCTGGCTGACAACGTTGAAACGGGCTGTTTCCCCGGCGGTGAGTTTGCCGGGAAGCCTGCCGCCCGGAAGATTCTGTGGTGGTTGTTTGGTAATCTTGCCGCGCCGGGGCTGTCGAAAGGGTCGGCTGCCCCGGCGTTGTCGCTTATATCTCCAGGTCGATTGCTCCCACCCTGTCGACTAAACGCATCCAGAAAACCCTGGAGCGCAATTCAGACAATCCGATTCGCTGCGGAAAGTGTTTCAGGCCCACGCGCGCAGGCTCACGCTGCCGCCTTTGGCACAGCACGGGATTGCCTGAACCCGGCTCCGGATAACTATCGGCTGATTGTTCGATGCTCGAAGTGAAAATGGTAATCCGCTGCCAGGCCTGCGGTGCCCGAAACCGGGTGCGCATCCCGGCAGGGAAAAAAGTGCGCGTCCGCTGCGGAAACTGCTCTGCTCCGATCACGCTGAGCAGGAGAGGGATTTTCCTGCTGGCATTCAAGCAGGGAGCGCGGAATTTTGTTGCCTATACTCTGCCTGAATTCCTGCTTGCTGTGGCCGGCACTGGGGCAGCAGTGCTGAGAGCTTTGTTCACGCCCTTGCGCAGGGTATGGAGGGCTTTTCCTGCCAGAGCGCGCAGGGTGCTGGGATGGAGCCTGTTAGCTGTTCTGTTCGTGTTCTACATGGTGGTTGAGGGCACGGTGAAACTGGCCTCGATGCTCGTGCTGCTGGTCATACTCGTGCTGGCCACCCTTGCGGTCATTCTTGCGGTGCGCGGGCCTGCCGCACTCGGGCAGATTATCAGCCAGTGGACCGGCAGTATCCTCCGCCGCTGCCCCGACTGCGGACACCGCTATTTCCGCTGGGTCAGGAGCTGCCCCAGGTGCGGGAAGTGAATAGCTAAATAGGATTTTCTAGAAATAATACCAGATCGAGTAGTAGTCGTTCACGTTTTCACCGTCATCCAGCAGGCGATCCAGGTAGTTGTAAATCGGAACGTCGGTGTAGAGGTAGAGCGAAGTGAGCGAAAGCATGGACTCCCAGGGATAGAACCGGTAGACCCGGCTGCCGTTGGGCATGATCATGATTATCTCGTGGTCCTGCCAGGACTGAAGGTAGCTTTTACCCAGGGTGGGCACGTTGAAAACAGGGGTGTCGGTGCGGTCCAGGCCGGGCAGAAGGCGGGCCTCCTCGGTCCACTCCTGAAGTAGCCTGGCGATCGGCACACGGTAGGCCCTGGTTTCTTCCTTGCCCTTGGTGTTGAAACAGTAGTAGGGGTCCACCCCGCAGCGCTTGAGCAGCTTGCGCAGGGCGAACGTTTCGAATTTCCTGCTGTTGTAGTAAGTGAACACCTGCTGGTTGTAAATGTTGAATCCCGCCGCCCTGATCTTCTTTATCGCCGCCAGGGATTCTGGTGTCATCTCCAGCGGGCTTTCGTAGTGCGTGACAAAACAGACCTCCCGCCTGCCGAACTCGTGGTAGCGCGAGACCATCCTGACAAACTCTTTCGTGATCCGGCTTGGCATGGTCACCGGCACCCGCGTGCTGATCCGGATTCTGCCCAGGTGCTTGATTTTCGACAGGCGCTCCAGAATCCATTCCAGAAAGTTGTCGTTAAGGGTCAGCGGGTCTCCGCCTGTGAGCAGCACGTCCTCGATATTCTCGTTTTTCTCCACCCACTCGATAGCTTTCGTCAGTTTCGCGCGGTTGACCCTGCTGTGGCGAAGGCCCTTGAGCTCCCAGTTGCGCTGGCAGTAAACACAGATCTGCGGGCAGCTGTCGAAAGCCTTCAGGATCAGCACCTGCACGTAGCGCCTGGTTATCCCGTTGATCGGCGTGGTCGAGTGCTCGCCCATGAAATCGAGATCCTTGCCGGAGTCGAGCGCTTCGATCAACGATTCCACGTACTGCCTGTTCGGCAGGACCTGGGCGCGGATCGTCCTGTCCACGCTGCCGGATGCTTTGGGGTCGAACAGGCTCAGGTAGTAGGGCGTAACCTGCACGGGTATCCCGTGCTTTTCAGCGGCTTCCAGACCCTGCTGCTCCCGTTCCGAAAGCTCTACCAGGTCCTCGATAAGGCTTCGCCTGGTGATCACGTGTTTCAGTTGCCAGCGGTAATCATGCCAGTCCTGCTCGCACGCGCCGAAATAGTCCAGGATTTTTTGCTTCATTGTACTGCTTTTTTTCACTATCTCTTGATCGAGGCCGCTGGGGTAGCGCCCTATGAAACCGCTGATTTGTTCCGCGTACCGGTCGAGAAACCGTGAACGGGCAAGTCCGGGCCTCTCGTCCGTATCCAGCTCAGGAACCGGCTCTTGTTTGTCAAGGTAAAACGCGAATTTTCCGTTTATGCCCAGAAAGAGGAACAGAAGCTCGCAGAGGTAGCTTTTCGTCACTATGGCCTTCTGTCTGGGCCGGTTGTTCGCCAGTTTCCACAGGAAAGCCAGGGCGCTTGCCCCGGCCAGGTTTTCATTCTCCGTGCGGATGATGTTCTTGAGGACTCGTACACAATCCTTGGCGTGCCGTTTTTCCAGGTCGTGGAGGTTTTTCAGTTTGTTGTCCGAATATATGTTGTAATAACAGCGTTCCAGGTTGTTGAGGTATTTGAAAAGGCTGTTGCGGGCTTCATGGATATTGATACTGGAGGTTAGGATCTTATGAATCTGCCGGTCGGTGGACCACAGCAGTTCGGTCAGCTCCTCTTTCTCCAGGCGGATGATTTTCTTCAGCGTGAGCTGTTCTCTCGGGGCTGCCGTGTGGACCGCCCCGGCTGTTTTTTCCTCTGAATTGTTGTTTTTCATAATTTCACCACCATCTTGAATTCTTCGCAGTTTCAACAACTGCGGGTATTTAAATCGTTTTGCTCCCGGCCCTGAAATAGGGCTGATGTCCCCATGCTCTCACAAGAGGCTGTTTGCCCCTGTCTCTTATAAGAGATAAACCGCCCTCCGCCTGAATTCGGCTTGACGTTGAACCGGCGTTTTACATTACTTGGCTTGCAGCTATTAGCGGGTTTGCCCCTAAGCTGCTGGTTGATATGCGGCAGGCACAAACTGGAGATCAACCCGAATCTGATTAACTATATGAAAAAGCCGGGCTTTGTCAAGGGAAAGCTGCCGTAATGATGTTTTTTCATGGAACTCCCTTTGTTCCGCCTGTGAAAAAGCCGCTTGACAGAGCTGTTTACTCTCAGGCCCTTTTTTGCAGAACCCGGGTTCACCACATCGGAGAGGCGCTTGACATTCGATTTGAATCTGACTAAGATTTGGCAATGAATTCGTCAAAATGGCAAAGTGTACTCCGGGGAGGCTTGTTTTCTATGTGGGAAAGCAGAGAGATGAAGATCGGCAGGTTATGCCGGGCGGCCGGCCCGGCGGTGTTGCAGATTACTTTGATTTTAACGCTCTTTTCAGGTTTCAGGGCGGTTTTCGCTGAAAATTCCTCTGCCCTTGATCAGCGTGTCCGCTCGATCCTGGAAAGTTACCGGCAGGAGCCTGAAAACTGGGGCGTCCTGGTCCGTTCGCTCGAACGCGGGGACGATATTCTGCGGCTCAACGCCACCCGGCGCTACATGCCGGCCTCAAACCTCAAGCTTGTGGTCACTGCTGCAGCTCTTGACGGACTGGGGCCGGATTTCCGCTACCGGACAACCGTGATGGCAGTGGGTGATTTCAGCCGCCCGGACAGCCTGCTTGCCGGAAATTTGATCATTCGGGGGAGCGGCGACCCGACCATCTCCGACCGTTTTTACCCGAGCGTGACCGCTGTCTGGGACAGCCTGGCCGAACAGGTCGCCGCCGCCGGAATCCGCCATGTCACCGGCTCGCTGGTGGCTGACAACACTCTTTTTGAAGCCCCGTTTATCGGCAATGGCTGGAGCTGGGAGGACCTCAACTGGTGGTATGCGGCTGCTGTCTCTGCACTGGCCTATAACGATAACTGCATAGACGTGGAGGTTTTCCCCTCTCGCCGGGTGGGGGAGTCCCCGGAGGTGCTGATCAAGCCTCAGGGCTCGGAGATCAGGATGTGGAACCGCGCGCTCACTGTGGCAAGCCGTGCCCAGGACCGGATCGTGATCTCCAGGAATACGCCCGGGGATGAGATCAGCCTTGGCGGGGGAATCTACAGAGGGAGCCTGGGTTTTCTCGAACACGTGGCAGTGGAGAACCCCCCGCGCTTTGCAGCCAATGCCTTTGCCGACGCCCTGGCCCGCAGGGGCATCCGGGTCGACGGAACGGTGAAAATCCTTAATGCCCCTCGGGACAGCGCCGGCTATCTCGATCGATCGCCCCTGATCGTGGCCCAGCATGTATCGGTTCCCCTCTCTGCGGTGGTTCGGGTCATAAACAAGCGCAGCCATAACTTCTACGCTGAGCAACTCCTTTTTACCCTGGGCGCCTGCTTGGGAGCGACAGGAAGCTTCGAACAGGGAGTGGAAGTTGAAAAACGCTTTCTGAGTAAATTGGGTGTGGATACGCGTGGCTTGCGTATCGAGGACGGCTCCGGGCTTTCGCGGCTGAACCTGGTTACACCCGAAATGTTTGTCAAGCTGCTGTGCTTTATGGACACCCATCCGGCGCGCGAGGATTACTTCTCCAGCCTGCCGGTGGCCGGCAAGGACAACGGGGTTCGGCTGATGCGCAATACCCCGGCAGATGGAAAGCTGTTTGCCAAAACCGGATATATCACTGCCGTGATGGGTCTTTCGGGATATACCGAGAGCGGGGATGGAGAACGGGTCGCCTTTTCGATCCTCGGCAACAACTGGCTTATCTCCCGGGGAAGGGCGAGGAGGATCATCCGGGATATCTGTGTGGCGATTGCCCAATCAAGAAGAAAAACCGCTGATCAGGAGAAAGCGGGCTAAGCCTTGAAATCGACACCTCTTCTGCGTTTTTTTCCAGCCTGGCCGCCTTTCTTTTTGCCGCCCCGCCGATAGGTGCTTTCTTCGTGATTGTTGATTCTGTATCTTTCGGTTTTATTAACGGACCTGGTCTTCCGGCGCCGGGCCGCTCTTTTCTGCTGCTCGATCACCTCAGCCTGAAGCTTGCTGATTTCAGGATGGGTCTGAAGGTTCTGGTGAACCCGCTCGGCGAAGTTGATTTGCTGAATGACTGTGACGTGGTCGAGTGGCCGTACCATGATAGCTCCATTAATCCTGCCGCGCAGGTTACTTGAAAAGCTGGCCGAAACGCACGAGCCTTTCCTGGGGAAAGTCCGCGGTCCACTGGGCGGCGGTTTCCTCGATAATCAGCGCTGTTTTATCCGGCGGCTGCGGAAACTTTTCGCGATCAGCCCGGTCTGTCCCTTGTAACGGAATCAAGTGGTTGCCCTCCAGCCTTAGCTGTTTTTCTTTCAACATCCTGCGCAGGATATAGGTCAGTTTCGAGCTGGTGAGCATACCCTGCCTGACAGTGAAATCGAATGACGGAAAATCCGTCTCCTCCCGTTTTGCCGCCCGCTCCACAACCCAGATGAAAAAATAAACTTCCGAGGCGCTGACCCGGCCTTTGCCGGACCGGGTGGCAAGCCGCTCGAGCGCCAGGCCCACAATACGCCTCATCCTCTCCCTCTGGCTGCGCAGAGCCTGGACACTTTTCCTTCTTTTTTTATACACCAGCCCGCCGCCCAGAGCAAGAGAGCCACCGGCCAACAGAGACAATATGACGTTTTTTAGTCGCATTTTCCGCTGTATTTGGTATTTAAGGAACACAAATAAACACAACACGAACGCACTACATATTATAGCCACAGTTCAGCAAAATGTAAATGCCTCTTGACCTCGCATGGATTATTTATTATTAATAATAAAGTCATGAACTTATGGTTTTAATCTGTCTTATTCTTTTTTATCCCCCCTCCCGTTTTTCTGCATTAGACTACTTCGCAACATAATTATCAGCATTTTACTATTGAACATGCATTAACCAGATAAAGATTGATAGACAATTTCAAAGCCGGTCTGAAGTTTTTAATTACAAGTAGAACCAAGCTTTCAAGATGTGATATATGGCACGACTCAAGGGTGAATTATTGAAGGTTGGTTTCTACGCCAGGCTCGGGTTTGAATGTCGTGGTGCCTTGATGAAAAAAGCGAAAAATAATGCTGCCAGATCAAACAAGGCAGGACGGTTAGAAACTGGTGTCGCAAATTTTAAGCACAATCGTGAAGCGATGACAGAAGTCAGCAAACAGGATAAAAACCACCTGTCTGCTTTATTATTGTGGAGGGCATCGTTTCACCGGGCTTTAATTATGCGGTGGAAAAAATACTTTCGAGATATTCCCCCGCATTTGGTCATCCTGTCGATAATTAGTGTCATAATTATCCCCGTTGTACTGGGAAGATATTTCTCCAAACACTTCGCCGGAATGCTGGAGAATAATTACGGCGGTATAGTTGATTATCTCATCTATTATAAAGCCGCAATACAGTTCAGGGAAAACCCTTTGAACCTGTACGACATTATTAATTATAAATACCCTCCTGCCAGTATAATATTTTTTTACCCGTTGTCTTACCTGCCGTTCCCTTATGCTTATAGTTTTCATACCACACTGATGGCGATTTTAATGGTAACCGGTATTTATTTGATTCTGGATTTGTACCGCAGTGACAACGACACAAATAATTGTAAAATTATGACTGTTTTGTTTTTTCTTATTGCGGTTGCACTGGGTCCCGTTTATCAGAATCTCAAAGGGCAGGTCAACCCTGTAATACTGGTGAGCTGTCTCGGGTTTCTGACACTACTGAAACGTGACCGACCCTTTGCGGCATCAGTTGTATTGGGCCTGGGAATCTGGATAAAGCTGTATCCAGCGGTTCTGGTTTTGATCGGGATACAAAGAAAGACTTACAAGCGTTT
>Ga0272442_10007154_pt1 | contig 14505 bp, 5 predicted proteins | sample SSMForm2O_FD_200262 | JGI IMG/M metagenome (GOLD analysis project Ga0272442, IMG submission 200262) | Marine sediment archaeal communities from Little Sippewissett salt marsh, Falmouth, MA, United States - SSM-Form-2O | ecosystem: Environmental > Aquatic > Marine > Wetlands > Sediment ...
TCATCGAAGCGCGCGACCGGTCGTCGGGCGAGCTGGCCTGGTCTTCGGAGCGGCTCGAAGGTCTCGAGGGCTCGAGTGTCGCTTCGTCGCCCGCCGTCGCCGGCGGCGCGGTCTTCGTCATGGTCCAGGAGCCCGGCGACGCGCAGAAGCTCCACGCGGTGGCGCTGGATGCCAGCCGCGGCTCGTTGATGTGGAAGGTGCCGCTGGCGGCCGGTTTCGTCGGGTTGCCTCTCACCAACCGTTCGAACATCTACCTGGGCGACCACTGCGCCGTGCCGTCGGTCGCCGACGGCGACGTTTACTTCTCGACCGATCTCGGGGCGATCGTCGCGGTGGACATGATGACCGGCACGGTCCGGTGGGCGTCGCGGTATCCGCGGGCGCTGATGCGGCCCGAGATGAGCTCGAGCGCCACGCACCTGCTGGCGACGCGCGTGCCCGGCCGCGTGATCGTGGCGAAGGACCGCGTCTTCTGCGCGCCGCGGGATACGCTCGCGATCCTGTGTCTGCGCCGGTCGAACGGCGACATCCTGTGGCGCAGAGAGCTCGCGGACTGCCGCGCGCTGGTGGGCGTGGCCCCGCTCGCGGCCGGCGGCAATGCGCGGACGGCCCTGATCGCGCAGGGCCGGTCGGTCGAGTGCCTCGACGCGCAAAGCGGCGACCGGATATGGCGCTGGGCGGGAACCATGTCGAGCGGGCCCATCCGTGGCGGCGGGGTCCTGGGCTCGCAGTCCGTCTACGTCCCAACCGAGACCGCGCTCGTGCGTCTGAAGACTGCGGACGGCACGGTGCGGGACGCGGCGGCGTGGAAGGACGTGGGCACCGGGGGGCCGGTCGGCAACCTCGCGCTCGTCGGCGAGGCGCTGTACGGGTTCGACGGGTCGCGACTCGTGAAGATCGCCGACGCCGCATCTGCCGCGCGGGAGATCGCCCGCGGGCGCATACCGCCTCTGACGGGTCGGAAGCCGGCGCTCGCCCGGGTAGTCGACGCGCCGCGCGAGTTCGCGCCGCCGCTCTCCTCGGCGTGGGCGCTCGGCGATTCGCCGTGTCTCGCGTATTCCTTCGACGAGGACGGCGGCAGGGAGGCGTACCTGCGCTTCGCCTCGAGCCTCGCCCGCCTCGACGTTTCGCAGCGCAAGATCGTTTGGCACGCGCCACTGCCGCTTCCGCCCCGGGGCCTGAGTTTCACGCCGAAGCGGGTGCTCGTGCGGCACGGGCGGGAGGTCACGGCCGTCGACCGCGCGACCGGGCGGATCGCGTGGCGGTGGTCCGTGCCGACCGACTCGTCCGGCCTCCGCCTCGCCACGGGAGAGCTGCGGGAGATCGGCGGAGTGTCCGGGTCGGACGACGTCATGGCCGTGCGACTCGACGACTGGCGCAGCATGTTCGTCGTCGACGCGACGACGGCCGCGACCATACGCCGCATCGGCACGCGCGGCATCCACCGGGCGGTCGTCGATGGCAGGACGCTCATCCTCGTGAAGCAGGACGACCGCACGATCTACATCGACGCCGTAGACGCGGTCAACCCGAACACGATATGGCGCGCCGAAGCGCCCTTCACCGAGCGCCGATGGAAGACGGCGCAGCTCGGGAACGAGGCGATCTTCCTCTATGCGGGTGGGCACATCGCCCGCTTCGACATCGCCAAGCGCGAGTTCACCTTCGACACCAGGCTCAGGTGGCTGGACGACGCCACGCTGCGGTTCGAGGGAGGGTATCTCGTTATCTTCGGCCGGGAGAACGACCGGGACTGGAAGACCTTCGCCATCGACCCGGTCTCCGGCGAGGTCGTCTTCGACCGCCGCGTGGCCCGCGGCTCGCCCGGCGATCTGCGCGGGTCGTTCCGGTTCCTGCCCGGCAAGGCGATCTACACCTACCGGCGTGATCGCGAGAACGACTATGTCACCGTGTGCCGCAAGGTGCCCGGCGGCGACGAGATCTGGCACACGTCGGCCGGAGACAAGGAAGAGCGCCTGCACAACGCGCTCGCGGCGGGCGAGTTCTGGATGCAGGTCATCACGCGCACGCACAGGTGGCGGCACTGGAACGACACGGTCGTCCGGCAGCGGTACCGCCTGCTCGATCTGGAGACCGGACGCGTGGCGGGCGAGGGAGCGCTGCCGGGGCCCCTTTCCAACTACCGCAACCAGGGCGCTGCCTTCGCCTCGGGGTTGCTCTTCTACTCGACCGCCTCCGGCGCGTATGTCGCCCGCCCGGCGCCGCGGGAGGTCGCGACGGTCGGCGGCAACGGCGACGGCAACGGTTCGTCGCGCCAGAGCCACCGGGCGCTCGTCGCCACGGGCACCATCCGCGTCGACGGCCGGCTCGATGACTGGCGCGATATTGAGGACGTGAAGCTCGCGGAGCGCTCGCACCACGTGTCCATTGGCGAGGGCACGTGGTCCGGTCCGGAGGACCTGTCCGCCGACGTCAGGGTCGTGTGGGACCGGCGGTACGTGTACCTGTCCGCCGACGTCACCGACGACGACTTCGTGTCGCCCGTCTCGGGCGCGGACCTGTTCACCGGCGACAGCCTGCTGCTCGGCATCGACCCGTTCGGCGTCGGTAGCCAGCGCGCCGACAGCAAGCGCGACGTCGTGCTTCAGATGGGTCTCGTCGGCGGGATCCCGCACCTCGCGCGGCTCTGGGGGCCGTCACTGGACACGCGTGACGCCGAGAAGCGCGACCGCGTGCTCTACCGCGTCTCGCGCAGGCGGGGCGGCCTGGTATACGAGATCGCCATCCCGTGGTCGGGATTGCGCTCGTCGCCCAACGAGCGGCCGGGCAAGCTCAACCAGATGGGCTTCGACGTTGCGGTCATCGACAACGACGGCGGCGTGACCGGCAGCGCGCTCGTGTGGGGCGACGGCCTGATGCGGGGCCTGCGGCCGGCCGGTTTCGCGGCGCTGCGGTTTATCGACATCACGCCGCGCAAGATCGCGCAGTATCGCGGATTCATCAAGCTGATGCCGTCGCATCCGTTCAGCTGGCGTTTCTTCCAGCGCATCTGCGAGGCGCAGCGCCACGAGAACAGGGCCGCCGGCCGTGTCGAGGCGCTCGAGGGTCTCATCAAGACGAGCCCCAAGAGCGCATATGCCCCGCGGGCGTTGGTGGAACTCGTCAGGTGGTACCGCGCCCTGGCAGCGCCCGATCCGGTCGCGAAGGCGGCGGCCTTCGCGAGCTCGTGCGGCGTCTCGGCCGGTGACATCGGCAACGCCCTGGGGCCGGTGAAGGAGGCGCGGGGGCGCGGCGCTTACGTACGCCAGTGGGTTTACGTCGACGCGAAGGACCGGCCCACCAGCGTCATGATGCAGTTCCAGACGATTCACGGTGGCTGGGAGCACCGCGCGTTTTGGGGAGCGAACAGGTTCGACTGGGGGAAGTACGGCACGGCGGGCCGCTGGCCGATGGGGCCGCTCCCCGAGCAGGGGACGTGGACCGAACTCATCATCCCCGTCGCCGCCATCGACATCAAGGACCGGGCCATCAAGTCGATCTCGTGGGGCGCGCACTCGGGCGCGGCGTACTGGGACCGCACCGAGTACGTCGTCGACGGGAAATCGCAGGTCCTCGTCGACGACGGGCTGCCGAACGGCGCGCGGTTCAGCGGCGGGCAGGACCGGTGGGTGTCGTCGCCGGTGCACGCCGGCGGCAAGGCGCACATGAGCAAGACGCGCGAGGCGGAGCATCACGTCGAGGGCATCAACCTGCTGTTCGGTGCCGACGCCAAGCCCCAAGTGACGGCCGAGGCGCGCAAGGAACGACTGGAGCGGCAGATCCGCGCGGCCTCGCTCATCCCGGACGACGACGAGGCGATGGATCTGCTCAAGGACTCAGAGAAGCTCTACGCGGGACTCGAGTCCAACGCGAAGCTCGAGGCCGAAGCCGAGCTCTACGCGAAGTTCGTGCGCGACAACCCGACGACGACGCAGGCCTACCGTGCGCTCGAGCGCATCCGGGGCAAGATCTACTGGAGCCGCGACGGCAAGCAGCGGTCGGTCGAGATCTGCGAGAAGCTCATGACCGAGGTGCGCCTGGGGCGCGAGCAGCGCAGGCTCTTCTACCGCTACTGGGCGCCGCAGGTCTCGCACTGGAAGATCATCGGCTATTTCGCGCCGGGCGGCGACGCGCGCAACTTCGAGGCGACGCTGCCGCCGGAGAACTTCCCCGTGCAACTGACGAGCCGCTACGAGGGCGCGAAGGCCAAGATGCTCGACTGGCGGGACCTGCGCGATGTGCCCAAAGGCGTCGACATCCGTTCCAAGCTGGGCGCGGCGTGGGACTGGAAGGTCCGCTACCCGGTGGCGTACCTCTACACGCGCGTGAACTCGCCGAAGGTCCGCAAGGCGCTGCTCATGGTGAGCGTGACCCAGACCTGCGCGGTGTGGCTCAACGCCAAGCGTGTCGGTCCGATCGTTCGCGACAACTACTGGCGCGGCGAGACGGCGATCCCCGTGCAGCTCGAGGAGGGCATCAACGACATCCTGCTCAAGGTGATGCACCGAGACGGGTCGGCTCACGTGAAGTGCCGCATCGCCGACATCAACGGGCGGCCCATCGCCGGGATCGACGCGCGCATGCCGCTATCCATCGCGTCGGTCACCGGCCACGTCGATCCGGATCGCGTGATCGTCGTGTTCAACGACGCGGTCGAGGAGTCATCAGCCGAGCGGGTCGGCAACTACACCGTCACCGGCGCCATGGTCGAGAGCGCCGAGCTCCAGGAGGACGGCAAGACCGTCATCATCGGGACCTCCGAACTCATGAAGCGCGGCGACTACGCGTTGACGGTGAGCAACGTGATGGATCGGAAGGACCCGCCGCAACCGGTCGAGCCGCGCACGCGCGTGTCGTTCGGCGTGCTGGGCAACGGTACGGGGCTCACGATGCGCATCTTCGACAACATCGACTTCACGAACCCGAAGGTGACGCGCATCGATCCGGGCGTGGACCACGACTGGGGCGAGGGCGCGCCCGCCAAGGGCGTCGAGCCGGAGACGTTCACGGTGCGGTGGACGGGCTTCGTCGAGCCGTTGTTCACCGAGGAGTACACGTTCCACACGATCTCCGACGACGGCATTCGCCTGTGGATCGACGGCAAGCTGGTAACGGACAGCTGGGTCGACCGCTCGCCGACCGAGGACACGGCCAACGTCAAGCTCGAGGCGGACAGGCGGTACTCGGTCAAGATGGAGTTCTTCGAGAACGGCGGCGGCGCCGTCGCGAAGCTGTTGTGGTCCAGCAAGCGCCAGCCGCGCGCCGTGATTCCCGCGTCGCAGTTGTTCCCCGAAAAGTAGCGAGCTCCGTACCCATCGTGTAGGGTGAATCAGGAGCGGAGCATGCCCTACGAGTTGGATTTCGAATCGCACCCGTTTGTCCGGGTGCGTGTGCACGGCGTCGACACGCTGTCCGACATGGTCGAGCGTATCCGGCGGGTCGTGTCCCATCCGAGCTGGCGTCCGGGGCGTGGGGTATTGATCGACATGCGCGAGGCCTCCACGGCCTCGTTCTCCAACGAAGAGCTCCACAAGATCCATGACATGCACGCGATCATGAAGGAAGCGATGGGCGACAGCAAGCTCGCCCTCGTCGCCAGCGTTGGACCGGCCTTCGGCGTCGCCCGGATGTGGGAAGGGCTCGCCGAGAGCGGGCTTCAGGTGAGCGTGTCTGCATTCGACAACTGCGAAGACGCGGAGGTGTGGCTGGGCGAGTGATCGCGTTGCGTGTGCGCGGCGCTACCGGCGGGTCGCGCGCGCGGTACGGGGAACTCGAGGCGACGCGTGAGGGAGCGTGCATCTTCTGCACGACGCAGCATCCCCTCTCCACGAGCGGCCGTTGAGGAGCGAACCCCGTGTACCGATTGTTCGTCGCGCTCTACGCGGTGTCCGGATTCTGCATCCTCTCCATGGAGACGATGTGGATCCGCGACATGGGGCTGCACACGGGCAAAACGATCCTGTCTGCCTCGTGGATCATCGCGGTCTTCTTCGTCTGCGCGGCCGCCGGCAACGGTGTCGCGCACCGGGTGATCCGGAGAACGACGCGGCCCGGCCTCGTGTACGGCGTGGCCGAGCTGGCGACGGGACTGACGGCGCTCGCTCTGTTCGCGCTGCGGGACGTCCTGTTCTGGCCGCTTCGGGGGACGGGCGGTTGCGAGTACGCATACGCGGTCGCGATCGCCGGCCTCCCGTCGTTCCTCTCCGGGCTGTCGCTGCCCGCGCTCACGGGACTCCTGGTCACTCCCGAGGCGCGTGTGTCCCGGGGTGCCTGGCTGTACGCCGCGAACCTCGGCGGCGCGGCGTCGGGCGTCCTGCTCGGCGGACTGGTTCTCCCCCTGTACGCCGGCTACGGTGGCGCGTTCACGATCGTGTCCGTCACGATGATGCTCCAAGGGGGGATCGCACTGACGCTGGGCCGGCGCGTCGTCCCCGTCCCGGTGCCGGATGACGACGGGGCGGCAGCCGCGCCCCGGCGGACGGGAGAGTCTCTCGGCGTCGCGGTGCTCTTCCTGTCGGGCGTGTGCTCACTCGGGCTCGAGGTCATTGCGCTACACTACTTCCACCTGATCACGCGCAGCTCGATCTACGCCGTGTCCGCCGTGTTCGCCGCGTTCATCCTCAATCTCGGGATCGGCGCGGCCGCGGCGTCGCTGTTGAGCGGGCGCGTCGGCCCGCGGTGGCGACTTCTCGGATGGATCATGGCGGTCACCGGCATCATCGCGATGTCCATGCATGTCCTCCTCGGCGCGCTCGTCGGCGCGGCATTCATGAGCCCCGGCGAGAGTCCGGCCGCTTACACGTTCAGGTCGGCTGCGTGGGCGTTGCTGTTGCTGCTGCCGCTGGTCGCCTCGGCGGGCGCGGTCTTCCCGCTCGCGTGGAAGACGGTCAGGGCGAAGGTCGCATCGGGACGCGCGTTCGGGTTCCTCTTCCTCGTAAACAAGCTCGGCGCCGCGGTCGGCGTGTTCGTCGTGCCGTACGTCCTGCTCGAGACCGCGGGACTCGCCGGGTCGCTCGTGCTGATCGGGGCGGTCTACGCGGCACTCGGCGTTGCCGGGCTCGCGCGCGGCGCGGGTCGCATGCCCGCCCTGATCGGGGGGGCGTGTTGCGCCGTCGCACTCGCCGCCAACGCGATCGCGGCCTCGCCTCCGGTGTCGCTGTCGGAAGGCGAGACGCTGATCGACGTCGAGACCGGTCGCGGCGGCGTGATCGCGGTGGTGGAGGATCGCGAAGGGTCGCGTCACATCGTTCTCGACCATTCGTACATGCTGAACGGAACGCAGCGCGCTCTCTCAGCGCAGCGGCACGAGGGATGGCTGCCGCTCGCGTACCATCCGCGTCCGCGCGCGGTCATGTTCATCGGGATGGCCTCGGGCATCTCCGCGGACGCGGTGCTCGACTATCCGGTCGAGAACCTGTGCGCCGTGGAACTCGTCCCCGAGGTGGCCCGGGTCGCGCGACGGCACTTCGAGCCCTGGAACGCGCGGCTCTTCGCCGACACGCGCGCGCGCGTCGTGATCGATGACGGTCGCCATGCCCTGCTCGCGTCCGCCGACGGCTTCGACGTCGTCATCTGCGACCTGTTCAACCCGGCGCGCGAGGGAACCGCGGCGATGTACTCCGCGGACTTCTTTGCCGCGGCGCTCGCGCGGCTCGCGGACCGCGGCCTCTTCTGCCTCTGGCTGGCCGCGTACCAGTTCGACGAGCGGACGGCGGGATCCGTGGTGTCGACGTTCGCGAGCGTGTTCCCGAACGCGCTGGTGATACGGGGCAATCTCGATCCGCTGCAGCCGATCGTCGGCCTCCTCGGCTCGGCCGACAGGTTCGACCTCTCGCACGCCTTCCTCGAGGGCAGGACCGGGGCGCACGCGCCCGGGGCGGTCGGGTCCGCGTCGCCGTTCTTCCGGAGCGTGGCGAACTTCAGGTGCACGCTCATGGGCGATCTGCAGTCGCGCGCGGAGGACTTCGCCGCGTACCCACTCAACACGGACGACCGTCCCGTGATCGCGTTCCGGGGCCCGGCCGTGATCCCGGCGGGCAGGAACCTGCGCGGACACACGCTGCTGAACTGGCTGGGGCGGCGTTTCCTCGAGCCGGCGTACCCGTCGTGCACGCTCGCGGCCACGGACCCGGCGGACGTGGTGAACGGCATCCGAGCCGGCAACTACTACTTCGCCGCCGCGGTGTCAGCCGCCCCGATTCCCGGTCTCTACGAGGCGAAGAGGCTGAAGCGCGCGCGGCAGGTAGACAGGATGATTCGCCAGGCCCGTGTCATCAGTCCCCGGACCGACGTGCGAGCTGACGAACTCGGTCAGTGACGCGCGACTCGGCGTCCTATCCGGGAGAGTTCCCCGGTCACCGGTTATTCTACCGCGGTATCTCGGCCGACCAGGTGCCGGGCAACTACTACGTATGGCAAGGCCCGGACGGCAGCAGGTTGTTCGGGATCAGGCTCGGGGACTACGCGCGTGCGAGCTTCTTCCACCTCGTCGACCGGCCGGTCGTCCATGACCGCGGCCGTGGCGACCAGTCGCACGACTGGTCGGCGGGGGGCAAGCCCTTCCGCGTCTGCGGGACCGGGTCGGCGACGCCGTATCATTTCCACCTCCCGCCGACGGGCTGGCACCCGGAGCGCATCGAGGAAGCGTTCGCCGAACTGGAGAGCGTCGACCTCGGGACGTGGGAGACGCCCTGGGCGCTGGCGATGGAGTGCGACGACTCGACGGGCCCGTTCGTCCTCACGCCGCGCATCGTGGCGGCGGCGCGGGGACTCGTCACCAACGGCAAGGAGATCGTGCACGGCGACCTGCCCGAGTTCGTTCGCCGCGCGCGGGAGCACTTCAGCGAACACGGCGGGGAGAAGGAGCTGACCGTCGTCACCGGCGAGATGCGCCACCCCCAGCGCGCGGGCGTCTGGACCGATCTCTACGCCGAGGTCCAGGCCACGCGTATGCCGACGAAGTACGCCAACCGGCGCGCCGAATTCGCGCTGCAGCGCAAGGCCGAGCCCCTGGCGACCGTCGCGTGGTGCCTGGGCGTCGAGTACCCGGCGCCGCACCTGGACCGCGCGTGGTCGATGCTCGTCCAGAGCCACGCGCACGACTCGATCGGCGGATGCGGCATGGACGCGGTCGACGACGACGTACGTAACCGCCTCCGGCAAATCGAGATCGTGTGCGCGTGCGTCGCCGAGGACGCGTTCCGCGAGATCGCCGGGCGCATCGACACGGGCGACGTGCCGAGCGAGGAGATACTGCTGGTGGTGTTCAACCCCCTGCCGCGCCGGCGCGACGCGGTGATGCGCGCGCTGTTCCCGACGTGCGTCGAGACCGACGTCGCGCACGCCGAGGTGGCCTTCGACGTCGTCGAGCGTGCGATCCCACTGCCGGACACGCGCGAGTGGCGGGAGCCCTACAAGCCGGTCCAGCCGCAGCAGAACTTCGTTGACCTGTCCGACGGGCGCCACGGCGTCGCGATACTGAACCGCGGGCTGCCACAGTACGAGGCGGTCGACGACGCGAACCGCACCGTGGCGCTCACGCTGCTGCGCTGCAACCGCAACTGGAGCTCCATCCGGCTCGCGCATTACCCCGACCAGCCCGGGATGCAGTTGCAGAGCACGCACACGTTCGAGTACGCCATCCTGCCGCACGAAGGCGGGTGGGAAGCCGCCGGGGTTCTCGACGAGGCCCTGCGGTTCAACGTCGATCCGCTCGTGGGCGCGGCCGGTCCGGGGCCGGGCGATTTGCCGCGGACGCGTTCGTTCCTCGAGGTCGAGGGCGACGGCCTCGTGATGGCGGCCCTCAAGAGGGGGGAGTGGTACGACGCGGTCGTCGTGCGAGTGAGCAACCCGACGAGTTCACAGATCGCCGGCGCGGTGCGCGTCGCGTTTCCCGTCGCCGCAGCGCGGCTGGTCAACATGATGGAGCCCGACGTCGAGGGCGAACTCGGAGTCGACGACGGCCGGATCGCACTGACGGTCCCGGCCAAGAGAGTGGTCACCCTCAAGCTGGAGCGCGCGCAGGTCTAGCCGAGCGCGCGGGAACGGGGGCGCTACCGCCCCGGCTCCAGTTGTCCGAGCAGCTTCTGTGCCTCCTCCGCCGCCGAGGTGTACGCGTACTTCTCGATGAACGACTTCAGGAGCCGTTGCTGCATGCCCTTCGGTTGCAGCTTGATACGCTCGAGGAGGCGGGTGGCCTCGCCTTCCTGCAGCTTGCCGAGCATGCGGTGGGCCTTCCGGGCCGAGACGGTCCCTTCGAAGTCGCGGATGAACGTCTTCAGCTTCGATCGCTTCGTGGAGTCCGAGCCCAGCTTCTCGATCGACGCCAGCTGCTTCGCGGCGATCAGGTCGAGCTTGATGAGGGCGCGCTTCGATGACGGGGTGGGCGCCCATCGCTTGGCGAATTCCTTGAGCTTGCGCGAATTCGGCCGCGTGCGCTCGAGCGCCTCCAATGCGGCGACCGCGTCTTTCTCGAGTGCCGCCACCGCGTCGTCCCGCACCGGGTAGCCCTGCCACTCGTCGAGGAACGTCCGCAGTTCCCTCGTGCGTTGCCAGCCGGCCATGCGATCGATGCGCTCGAGGTCGGCGCGAGCGAGGCCGTCGGCTTCCTTGCGTGCGCGATCGGCGCACGCGCACGACTCCCACGTCGCCGCGAAGTCACGCACGTCCGATGCCCGGGGCGAGCGCGACAGCAGCTTCTCGATCTCTTCGTCCCCCGCGGCGGCTATCTGCTTCATGGCCTCGAGCGCGGCGGCGCGCCCCTCGTGTTTCTCGCTCGTGCGCTCGAGCACCTTGCGCGCGAATGGGAGCGCTTGCGGGTATCGCCGGGCCTTCAGGTACGCGTTCATGCTAGTCATCGCCTCGGGCACGCCGCGCGCGGCGACCTTGCGGTTCAGCCAGTCGCGCATCTGCGGATAGTACTTCGGGTTCATCGCGTGCCCGGTGTTTTTGTAGATGATCGCCTCGGGGAACGCGCCGAGCGCCTTGTACCGCTCGACGTCCCGCTGCCAGCTCTTGGTTCGCGGGTCCTGCTCGCCGCCGTAGATCAGAACCGGCCGGCCTTTCAGTTGAGACGTCGAGCGGTGCCAGAACGCGTAGCCGGCCACGCCGAAGGCATACCAGTACTCGGCGAACGTTTTGTCCTGGTCCAGCATCGTGCCAATGGCCGCGCCGCCCGAGGACATCCCCATGATGACGCGGCGCTCCGGATCGATGTTGCCGACGACGCGCTCGATCTGGGCCACGATCGGCACGTAGTGGTGCCACTTCGTCGCCCACCCGCCGTCCTTGGTGCGGTTGTACGTGGTGTCGGGCCACGGGCGATACGGCAACCCCGCGCACACGAACCCGACGCCGCCCGAGATGTCCTTCACGACGCCGGCGCGGTGTGTGCCGCTGCCGCCGCCGAACCAGCACAACAGCGGTATGCTGCGGTCCGGCGACCAGTCCGTTGGTATGTATACCTCCACCCGGCAACTCGACTCGGGCTGGTGGTACATGGGGCCGAACGCCGGGAACTCCAGCTCGAACGTGGCGCCCGGCCTGACGCGTGGGTCGGCCGGCGCGCCGGCGCGCGCCGCGAGGGTGGAGGCGAACAATGCGATCGCGACACACATCGACAGTCGCACGTCGCCGAGACGCGTAGCGCTCCGGTGTAGCATCTCTGGATTCCTTCGGTTCGTGGGCCTGCCTGGCGCCCGGGGCCGCGGGCGCTCGTCTTTGATGAAGGTACCTCACCGAGCGGGTTGGCGCAATGGGCTGGCGTCCGGGAACCCCGACATCACACCCGCACCCCGCACTCCCCGCTTGATCCCCGCCCGCCGCGCGGGTTACAGTACCCTCCCGTGCCATCAATGACGATCGCACCCGTGAATCGAAGGAGCACCCATGCGCACGATCGATCTCGGCGGCGAGTGGACCGTCACTCGCGTCGGCCACGACCTCACCGTCCCCGCGCTCGTCCCGGGACAGGTCCAGATGGACCTGCTGCGGGCCGGCGTCATAGAGGACCCGCACTACCGCGACCGCGAGACCGAGTACGTGTGGATCGGCCACGGTACGTGGGAGTACAAGCGCACGTTTGTCGTGGACGCTGAAGCGCTCGCGGAGCCGGTGGTCCGCCTGGTGTGCGAGGGACTCGACACGGTCGCGGCCGTCTCGATTAACGGGGCCGAGGTCGCGACGACGGACAACATGTTTCGCCGCTACGTCTTCGACGTGGAGTCCGCGCTGCGCGAGGGCGAGAACGAGATCGCGGTGCGCTTCACGCCGCCCATGGACTACGCGACCGAGAAGCAGAAGGCGCATCCGTATCCCGTCCCCTACAGCAACATGGGGCAGCCCGACAACCACAACTTCGTCCGCAAGGCGGGCACGCACTTCGGGTGGGACTGGGGGCCGTACCTATACGCCGTCGGGATCTGGCGGCCGATCCGCATCGAGGCGTTCGGCGGGGCGAAGGTCGCGTACGTGAAGACGCGGCAGGATCATGAAAACGGCGGTGACGTGGCGCTGACGGTGACGGCGTATGTCGACGCCGCCGCCCCCGGGAGCGCGACCGTCGGGGTGTCGGTTTGCGGCGCGACCGCCGAGAAGACGACCGACCTGGCCGCCGGCGATAACCGCGTCGAGCTGTCGCTTGTCGTCTCGAAGCCGGCGTTGTGGTGGCCGCGGGGGTACGGCGAGGCGAAGCTCCACGATCTCGTCGTCGAGGTCGCGTCCGGCGACGAGACCGACCGCATGACGAAGCGCGTCGGCTTCCGCTCGGTCGAGCTGGTGCGCGAGAAGGACGAGGTGGGCGAGAGCTTCCTGTTCCGCGTCAACGGGGTGCCCGTCTATGCCAAGGGCGCGAACTGGATCCCCGCGGATTCCTTCGACGAGCTCGTGACGCGCGAGATGCTCGGCAACCTGCTGACGAGCGCGCGCGACGCGAACATGAATATGATCCGCGTGTGGGGCGGCGGCATCTACGAGTCCGAGGACTTCTACGACCTCTGCGACGAGCTCGGCCTGATGGTGTGGCAGGATTTCATGTTCGCGTGCGCGCTGTACCCGGCCGACGAGGCGTTCCTGGCGAACGTCGAGGCCGAGGCGCGGCACCAGATCCGCAGGATCGCGTCGCACGCGTGCATCGTGCTGTGGTGCGGCAACAACGAGAACGAGCAGGCGCTCAAGTGGTACAAGGAGGCGCGCGAGGAGCCGGAGCGCTACAAGGGCGACTACAGCAAGCTCTACGTCGACACGCTCGCCCGCGTGGTTGGCGAGGAGGACCCGACGCGCACCTACTGGCCGAGCAGCCCCTCCAACGGCGTGAATGAATGGGGCAACGCCCAGGACCAGACGCGCGGCGATGTCCACTACTGGGCGGTGTGGCACGGCGGCAAGCCGTTCAGCGACTACCTCACCGTATGCCCGCGCTTCAGTTCCGAGTTCGGGTTCCAGTCGTTTCCGTCGCTGGAGTCGCTCGCGCCCGTGCTGGGCGAGGAGGACTACAACGTCACGTCGCGTATCATGGAGTACCGGCAGCGCAGCGGCCGCGGCAACCTCAACATGATTCAGCATGCGTCGCGCTGGTTTCGCATGCCCGACGGTTTCGCGAACTTCGTGTACGTCTCGCAGGTCCTGCAGGCCTTGTCGCTCAAGACCGGCATCGAGCACTGGCGCCGCCTGAAGCCGCAGTGCATGGGCGCGATCTATTGGCAGATCAACGACATCTGGCAGGGCCCGTCGTGGAGTTCGCTGGAGTACGACGGACGGTGGAAGATGCTGCACTACTACGCGCGCCATTTCTTCGCGCCCGTGCTGGTCTCCGCGTACGAGGACGGCGAGGCGCTGCAGGTGTGGGTCACCTCCGACGAGCGCGAACGCGTGTCCGGCCGGCTCGAGGTCGCGCTGTGGTCGTGGACCGGCGAGCGACTGAGCGTCGAGACGCAGTCGTTCGAGATCGACGCGCTCGGCAGCGCCGCGGTGTGGACGAAGGGCCTCGAGGAACTCCTGGAGGGGGCGGGCGAGCCGCGCGAGTGCTTCGTGACGATGGCCGCCGACCTCGGCGGTCGCGAGATCCAGAACGTGCACTTCCTGTCGCCGCTCAAGCACGCGGAACTGCCGCGCGCGACGGTGACGCTCGAAGTCGCCGAGCGCGGGGCGCGCGAGTTCGCGGTCACGGTGACGACCGACGCCGCGGCGCCGTTCGTGTTCCTGTCGACCAGGAGCGCGGGCCGCTTCAGCGACAACGGCATGGTGATGCTCCCGGGCGAGAAGCTGGGACTCACGTTCCACGCGTGGGAAGATGTGACGGCCGACGAATTGCGCGAGTCGTTGAGTGTGAAGACGCTGCGGGATAGTTATGCGTAGCCTCGCCCGCCAGGCACGCAGCACCCGATGCAGACGGGCGGGCTGGATACTGGATGCTGGTTTGTGAGTGGCGGGTGCTGCGCTGACCACCACTCGCGAGCCGTTGACCAGTATCCAGGATCGTCTCATGGCTGCCGCATATTTGTGAGAGGC